>Ga0164243_10001621_pt1 | contig 38054 bp, 33 predicted proteins | sample OricompcompostOP_FD_108781 | JGI IMG/M metagenome (GOLD analysis project Ga0164243, IMG submission 108781) | Organic Plus compost microbial communities from Emeryville, California, USA - Original compost - Organic plus compost (OP) | ecosystem: Engineered > Solid waste > Mixed feedstock >... | reverse complement strand
CCAGTACGAGTACAGGACGGTGCGCTTCGACCGGGGCACGAGCCGCGCCGACGCGCGGCGTGCCCTGACCGAGCAGGCGGAGTACGGCCGGTGGGAGCTCCACCGCACCGTGCTCTACGTCGGCGGCGAGCGGCGGGTCCAGCTGCGCCGCCGCATCATCCGCGTGCAGTCGACGCTCTGAGGCCCGCGGCCGTGCCGGGTGGCGCCGTCTTCCGCAAGGCCCGCGCGGGCGCCCCGGCCGGGTTCTTCCGGTGCGAGGCGGCCGGCCTGCGCTGGCTCGGCGAGGCCCACCGGGCGGGCGCGACGGACCGCCCCACCGGTCCGCGCGTCGTCCGGGTGCGCGCCGTCGGCGACGACCACCTGGACCTCGAGCGGGTCGAGGCGGCGTCGCCGACGCGCGCGGCGGCCGCCAGGTTCGGGCGCGACCTCGCCGCGCTGCACGACGCGGGGGCGGCCGCCTGGGGCGCCCCGCCGCCCGGCTGGGCCGGGGACGCGTTCTTCGGACCTCTGGACGACCCGCTCCCCCTGCCGACCGGCGCGTGGCCGTCGTGGGCGAAGTTCTGGGGCGAGGCTCGCCTGCGGCCCGTCGCGGCCCAGGGGCTCGGGCGCGGGGCCCTCGAGCAGGCGGACGCGGACGCGCTCGCCCGGCTCGCCGACCGCGCGCCCCGCTGGGACACCGGCGACGCCCCCGCACGCGTGCACGGCGACCTGTGGTCGGGCAACGTGCTGTGGGCGCCCGCGGACCCGGGACCGGCGGGCGAGGTCGAGGCGGTCCTCATCGACCCCGCCGCCCACGGCGGTCACCGCGAGGCCGACCTCGCGATGCTCGCCCTGTTCGGCGCACCCCACCTCGACGCGGTGCTCGCCGCCTACGACGCCGCGCGCCCGCTCGCGCGCGGCTGGCAGGAGCGGGTCGCGGTCCACCAGGTGTACCCCGTCGCCGTGCACGCCGTGCTGTTCGGTGGCGGGTACCTCGCGCAGCTCCGCCGGATGGTCGACGCGCTCCTCGCCTGAGCGCACGGGCCCACGTCCCGCGCACCCGTGCGCCTCAGCAGGTCGCGAGGAACCGGTCGAGCACCCGCACGCCGAACCGCAGCGCGTCGAGCGGGACCCGCTCGTCGACGCCGTGGAACATGCCCGCGAAGTCGAGGTCGGCGGGCAGACGGAGCGGGGCGAAGCCGTAGCCCGTGATCCCGAGCCGCGACAGCGACTTGTTGTCCGTGCCGCCCGACAGCGTGTACGGCAGGACGGACGCTCCGGGGTCCTCGGCGAGCAGCGCCGCCGACATCGCGTCGACGAGCCCGCCCGAGAACGGCACCTCGAGCGCGACGTCCCGGTGGATCGTCTCGAACCGCACGCCGTCGCCCGCGAGCGCCCGGAGCCGCGCCTCGGCCTCGTCCTCGTAGCCGGGCAGGAACCGGGCGTCGACCGTCGCGGACGCGCTGCCCGGCACGACGTTGGCCTTGTAGCCGGCGTCGAGCTGGGTCGGGTTGGCGGTGTGCCGGACGGTGGCCCCGACGAACGCGGCGGCGGGCCCGAGGGCCGCGACGAGGCGGTCGACGCCGTCCTCGTCCTCCGGGTCGTACGGGAGCCCGGTGAGGTCGGCGACGCCGCGCAGGAGGGCGTCGACCGTCGGGGTGAGGCGCAGGGGCCAGCGGTGCGCCCCGATGCGGGCGACGGCGGCCGCGAGGTGCGTCACGGCGTTGTCGGGGTTGACCTGGGAGCCGTGCCCGGCCTTCCCGTCGGCGACGAGCCGCAGCCACCACAGCCCCTTCTCGGCGGTCTGGAGGAGGTAGGCGCGGTGGCCGTCGACGTCGACGCTGTACCCGCCGACCTCGCTGACCGCCTCGGTGGCACCCTCGAAGAGCTCGGGGCGGCGGTTCACCGCCCACTGGGCGCCCTGGACGCCGCCGGCCTCCTCGTCGGCGAAGAACGCCACGACGAGGTCGCGCGCGGGCTTGCGGCCGTCCCGGACCATCCGGCGCAGGACGGCGAGGATCATCGCGTCCATGTCCTTCATGTCGACCGCCCCGCGGCCCCAGAGCATGCCGTCGCGCTCCTCGCCGGCGAACGGGTCGACGCTCCAGTCGTCGGCGCGCGCCGGGACGACGTCGAGGTGCCCGTGCACGACGAGCGCGGACCGCGACCGGTCGGCGCCCTCGACCCGGGTCACGACGCTCGTGCGGCCGGGCGCGGACTCGAAGACGTCGACGTCGAGCCCGACCTCGGTCAGCAGGCCCGCGACGTGCTCGGCGGCGGCCCGTTCCCCGGGCCCCGAGTCGTCGCCGTAGTTGGACGTGTCGATGCGGAGCAGGTCGCGGCAGATGGCGACGACCTCGTCCTCGGCCGACGGCCAGGTGGCGGGTGCTGCGGGCTGGGGGGCGTGGCTCGGCGTCGCGGTCATGGGGTCACGCTACCCGCGCGCCCCGCGGCGCCCGACCCTCGCGGGCTGGGCGTCCGCGTGGCGGGAGGACGTGACGGCGCTGCGGCTCAGGCGAGCCCGCGTCGCTCGAGGAGCGGGCCGATCTCCGGCTCGCGCCCGCGCAGCTCGCGGAACGCGTCCATGGGGTCGGTGCCGCCGCCCTTCGCGAGCAGGGTGCGGCGGAACCGGTCGCCGTTCTCGCGCCGGAGTCCGCCGTTCTCGCGGAACCACTCGACGGTGTCGGCGTCCAGCACCTCCGACCAGATGTACGAGTAGTACCCGGCCGCGTACCCGCCGCCGAAGACGTGGTTGAAGTACGTGGAGCGGTAGCGCGGCGGGACGGGCGCGTAGTCGACGCCCGCCGCGGCGAGCGCGGCCGCCTCGAACGCGGCGACCTCCTCGGGGCCGGTGGGGGCGTCGTCGGGCGCGAACCGGTGCCAGGCCTGGTCGAGGAGCGCCGCGGCGAGGTACTCGGTCGTGGCGAAGCCCTCCCCCCACTGCCGGGTCGCGAGGAGGGTGTCGACCCAGGCGGCCGGCATGGGCTCGCCGGTGACGTGGTGGACCGCGTAGGACCGCAGGATCTGCGGCTCCCAGGCCCACATCTCGTTGACCTGGGACGGGTACTCGACGAAGTCGCGGGGCACCTCGGTGCCCGAGCGCGACGGGTAGCGCACGTCGGAGAACAGGCCGTGCAGCGCGTGCCCGAACTCGTGGAACAGCGTGATGACGTTGTCCCACTCGAGCAGCGTCGGGCTGCCCGTCGGGGGCTTCGGGATGTTGAGGTTGTTGACCACGACGGGCCGCTGGCCGAGCAGGTGGTTCTGGTCGACGAGGTTGTTCATCCAGGCGCCGCCCCGCTTGGACGCGCGCGTGTAGTGGTCGGCGAGGAACAGGCCGATGCCCTCGCCGGGCGTGCCGGGGCCGCCGTCGGGCCCGGCCGTCGCCTCGTCGAAGACCTCGAACACGCGCACGTCCGGGTGGTAGCCCACGAGGTCGTCGCGCTCGACGAACACCAGCCCGTACAGGAGGTGCGCGGCCCGGAAGACGCCGTCCTGCAGGACGCGCTCGAGCTCGAGGTAGGGCCGCAGGGCGGACGCGTCGAGGTCGTGGCGCGCGGTGCGCAGCCGGTCGGACAGGTACGCCCAGTCGCTTGCGGCGACGCCGGGGCCAGCGAGCGGCAGGTCGGACGTGGCGGCGTAGGCGGCGAGGTCGTCGCCCTCGCGGCGCGCGTTCGCGACGGCCGGCGGCGCGAGCCGGGCGAGGACGTCGGCGACCGCGTCCCCGGTCCCGGCCGTCCCGTCGGCCGCCACGTAGTCGGCGTAGTGCGCGTGGCCGAGCAGCTGCGCCTTCTCGGCGCGCAGGCGCGCGATCTCGACGAGGATGCCGCGCGTGTCGTGGTCGCCCCCCGCGCCCCGCGACTCCGCCGCCGCCTGCACCCGCGCGCGCAGGTCGACGTCGTCGAGGTTCGCGACCACGGACTGCTGCGTGGGCAGCTGGAGCTCGAGCAGCCAGGGCCCGCGCTCGCCGTCGCCCGTGTGCCCCGCGTCGCGCGCCGCCTGCGCGGCCGCCGCGACGGCGTCGTCGGGCAGGCCGGCGAGGTCCGCCCGGTCGGTGACGAGGACCGCCGCGGCGTTCGACGCCGCGAGGAGGGTCCGCCCGAAGCTCGCCTCGAGCGAGGTCAGGCGCGTGTTGAGCTCGCGCAGCCGCGCCTGGTGCGCGTCGTCGAGGGCGACGCCCGCCCGGGTGAACCGGTCGAGGGTCTTGTGCAGCAGCCAGGACTGCTGGTCGTCGAGCGTGACCTCGCCCGACGCCGCCCGGTCCGCGAGCGCCGAGAAGCGCCCGTACAGGTCGCGGTCCATGAAGATGGCGTCCTCGTGGGCGGCGAGCTCGGGGGCGAGCTCGGCCTCGACCGCCTCGAGCTCCGGGGTGGAGTCCGCGCTGAGGGTGCTGAAGAAGACGGTGGCGGAGCGGCGCAGGAGCTGCCCCGTGCGCTCGAAGGCGTCGAGGACGTTCTCCGCCGTGGCGGGGGCGGTCTCCGCGGCGATCGCGCGCACGTCGGCGAGCTGCTCCGCCATGCCGGCGCGCGCTGCGGGCAGGTAGTGCTCCGCCCGGATCGCGGCGAAGTCGGGGAGCTCGTAGGCCAGGGTCGAGGGCGCTGCGAACGGGTTGGCGGGGTCGAGGGCGGGTGCCGGTGCGGCGTCGGACGTCATGCGCCCCATCGTCACACGACGGGCGGCCCGTCAGCCCGAGGTCGTCGCGCCGGGCGGCGGCTCGACGGCCTCCTCGGCTTCTTCCTCGTCCTCGTCGGCGCCCATGGGCGGGTCGGGGGTGTGCAGGCGTGAGTACACCGACCACGTCACGGCGACGAGGGGGACGGCGATGATCGCGCCCAGCAGCCCGCCGATGAGCGTGCCCGCGGTCACGCTGCACGCCACCACGACGGGGTGGAGCGAGACCTGCCGCCCCATCACGAGGGGCTGCAGGACGTGGCCCTCGAGCTGGCCGATGAGGGCGATGCCGAGGCCGACCAGCACGGCCGACCACACGCCGTGGGTCGCGAGCGCGACGATCATCGCCACGACCATGGCCAGCGGGGCGCCGATGAGCGGGATGAACGCGCCGATGAACACGAGCACCGCGAGCGGCGCGGCGAGCGGGACGCGCAGGATCGTCAGCCAGATCCCGGCGAGGATCCCGTCGGTGAGCGCGATGATCACCGTGCCGCGCGCGTAGCCGGAGAACGTGTACCAGCCGGCGCCCCCGGCCGCCATGAGCGGCTCCCGGCTGCGCGCGGGCATCTGGTTGAGGAACCAGGTCCACATCTCGACGCCGCGAGCGAGGAAGAAGACCGTGCAGAAGATCGCGAGCGCCAGCCCGGTGAAGACCTCAGCGACGGAGCCCGCCTGCGAGAACGCGGTGCTGGCGATGTCGCCCGAGTGGTCGGTCAGCCAGGTCCGGCCCTTCTCGACCCAGTCGTTGAGGTCGCTGGTCTGCAGGTTGAGGTGGAACGGGCTGCCGTTGAGGAAGTCGAGGATCTGCTGGACACCCTGGTTGAACTGCTCCGCGAGGTCGGTCCACTGCCCGGCGACGGACGCGACGACGTACGTCACGAGCCCGCCGACGACCGCGATCGCCAGGAGCAGGGCGAGCAGCACCGCGAGCCAACGCCACATCACGCGGTCGAACGCCTTGACGACCGGGCGCAGCACGGACGTGAAGACGAACGCGATGAAGAGCGCGATGAACAGCAGCCGGACCTGGCTGGTCGCCCAGAAGACGAGGGCGACCCCGACGATGAGGAGCAGGAGCCGCCAGATCCACCCCGCGGTGGTGCGCAGCCACAGCGGGACGGGGTCCGGTACGACCCCCACCACGCTCGGGTTGCGCCGCGCGCCCGCGACGCGACGAGCCGCCGGGCTCACCCCCGCAGGAGGTTTGGGCCCGGACGACGGCGCACCCGTCGTCGCCTGGTCCCCCGCGGCACCGTTCGTCATCAGACCACCCTCCGTCGTCGGCGATCCCAGTCTGCCGGTCGGGGGCCCGGTACGCAGCGACACCGGCGGCGCGTCGCTGCGTGTCGCGGCGACGGATCCGCGCTGCGGGGACCGGGCGCCCGCTGAGCGGGGGCGATGCGGTAACCACCCTCGCTTCGTGCTATGTTTCTACCCGCGCCCCGAGGGGAAGCGCCGGTGAGAACCGGTGCGATCTTCGCGGGTGACACCCTGTCCGGGTGGCGGAATGGCAGACGCGCTAGCTTGAGGTGCTAGTGCCCTTTATCGGGCGTGGGGGTTCAAGTCCCCCTCCGGACACTCGTTGAGACAGCGACGACGAAGGCCCCGACCGGCAACGGTCGGGGCCTTCGTCGTTCCGCGGTTCCTCGTCACGCCTGGCCGACCAGGTCCCACACCATCCGCTGGAGCGCGCTCGCGTCGCGGGGCGGGTGCGGCTCGAACAGGAGCCTCATCCCGGCCTCCTCGGGGGTGCGGTCGGCCTTGCGGTTGTTGCAGGGCGCGCAGCACGCGACGAGGTTGGTCCACGTGTTGGGACCGCCCCGGGACTGCGGGACGACGTGGTCGATCGTGGTCCCCCGGCCCCCGCAGTAGGCGCACGTGTGCTTGTCGCGCGCGAGCACCTGGCTGCGGCTCGCGGTCTCGGTGGTCGCCCGCACGTCGTACGGCACGAGGACGTAGTGGCGCAGCGCGACGATCGTCGGCCACGGCAGCGTGAGGTGCCGCGAGTGCACGAACCGGTCGGGCGCCGCCTGCACGACGTCCACCTGCTCGTTGACGAGCAAGGTCAGGGCGCGGGGCGTCTCGACGAAGCAGAGCACCTCGTAGGACGCGTTGAGGAGCAGCGTGCTCGACCGGACGAGCCGGTCGGCCCCCCCGAGGTGGCGCGCGGCGGCCGCCAGCGTGCGGGTCGCGTTCGCGTGCGTCGTCGTGCGCGTCATCGCGGTCACCTCCCCGGTCCTGTCGGCGGGCGGAACGGCCCGCGCTTCGAGTATGGGCCGGTTCCTGCCCCCGCGACGAGGACATTCCCGCGGGACGGCGCACGTGTCGCCCGATCGTCACGTCCCGTTGGCCGCCGCGTCACCCGGACGACCGGCGGTCAGGCCAGTCGCTCACCGGCCTCGACGGGCACGTCGGTGCGGTTGCCGGCGGGCGCGAGCGGGCACACCCACCGGGGGTCGTACCGGCACGAGGGGTGGTAGGCGAAGTTCAGGTCGACGACGAGGGTGTCGACGCCGCCGCCCAGGTCGGCGCCCTTCGCCGTGTCCAGGAGGTACCGCCCGCCCCCGTAGGAGCCGGTGCCGGCCGTCCCGTCGCGCAGCGGCAGGAACAGGCCGGCGCCGTACTGCGCGAGCCACCACACGTCGAGGCCGCCGACGCCCGGGACGTCGACCCGGCCGACCCGCTCGAGCGTCGTCGTGCCGTCGTCGCCCGTCCCGAGCGCGAGGCTCGCGGGCTCGGCGCCGAGCAGCGGGAGCTCGAACCGGAGCGACGCGTCGTAGGGCCAGTACGGCACTCCCGTGGCGCGCAGCGGGTCGTCCGGCAGCAGCGGGCTCTGCGGGTGCTCGCGGAACAGGTGGTCGCGTCCCTCGCGCCACAGCGCGTGGGCGCCGGCCGGGTCGGCGGCCGCGGCCTCGCGCACCTGCGCGTACAGCCCGGCGACGCGGCGGCGCCAGTCCGTCAGCTCGAGACGTTCGCTCATCCGCCCACCCTCGCACGCACGAACGCCACCATGCGCTCGAAGGCCGCGGCACCCTCGGCGGTGTCGAGCTCGAGCTGGTACTCGTGCCCGAGGGGCGGCCCGTCGCCGTCCTCGAAGAAGAGGTCGTCGACGGCGACCCCGCGCTCGCCGAGCAGCGCGGCGAACGCGCGCGACTGGGGCTCGAGGGGGTCGGCCCCGCCGGCGGTCACGAACGCGGGCGGGAAGGCCGCGGTCACGTGCGCGCCGACGTCGACGGACGCGAGGAACGCGGCGTCGTCGCGGAACCGCCGGCTGCCCGAGTACGCCCAGCCGATCGCGCCCAGGACGTCGCGGAACGGGCCGTCGTCGGGGAGGCGGGCGAGGTCGAAGATCCCGCAGCACAGCACCACGCCGCGCAGCGCACCGGGCGCGAGGGCCTCGTCCACGCCGAGCAGCCGCCCGTAGGCCGGGTCGGTGAGCGCGGCGGCGACCTGCGCCGTGACCTGGGCGCCCGCCGAGTCACCCGCGAGGATGACGCGCGACGGGTCGACGTGCAGACGCCCGGCCTGGCTCGTGACGTGAGCGAGAGCCGCGGCCACCTGGCGGACGGGCGCCGGGTAGCGCGCCTCTGGGGCGCGGTCATACCCCACCGCCACGACCGCGACGCCGCGAGCCGCCAGGGTGCGCAGGTAGCCGCCGAGCTCGTCCTTGGTGCCGCCGACGAACGCCCCGCCGTGCGTCCACACCACCACGGGCAGCGCCCGGCCGTCCCGCACCGCGTTGCCCGGGACGTACACGTCGAGGAGCGCGAGCGGGCCGTCGCCGTAGCGCTCGTCCAGGACGGCGTGCACGTCAGGCGGCGCCTCCGCGAGCTGGCGGGCCGCCCGGTCCACGGTGGAGCGGGCGAAGAGCCGGCGCACCAGCCGGCACGTCGGCCGCGGCGAGACGAGGAGCGTCACCCGCAGGCCGGCCGCCACGGCGCCGAACGCGACGCGCTGCCACGCGGTCGGCCGGAACGGCTCGGCACGCCCCTCCGGGACGACGCCCCGGGTCCCCGCCGTCGGAGATGTCACCGGGCCTCCCGAGATCTGCGGCGACGCCGCGGCGGCGTCGCCGCCCATCCTCGCCGCGCGGCCTCGGCCGCGCCACCGCGGTCGGCCGCCTCACCGTCCGGTCGCGAACGACGCCAGCGCGGCGTCGTCGACGACGAAGCCCTCGGCGTCGAGCACGGTCCCGTCGAGGCCGTCGCGCAGGGCCCGGGCCGCGCGCGCCAGCCAGGGCGCCGCGCGGCGCAGCGCGAGCAGGTCGCGGGCCGGGTCGTCGTCGGGCAGGGGCGGGAGCCACACGACCGTGCAGGGGTGCGGCCCGACCCTGCGCCAGTCGACCGTCCGGAGCGCCGGCGGCATGGCGCTGCCCGCGGCCTCGGGGCGGACGACGACGGCGCCGTCGTAGTCGAGGTCGTGCCGCACCGCGTCCGGGCCGTCGTCGGCGGCGGCGTCCGTCCGGACCGGCCGGGCGAGCGGGAGCGCGGACCGCAGGAGCGCGGCGACGCCGGTGAGGTCGGCCGGTCGGGGGGCGTAGACCGTGAGCCGGACTGCCACGTCGAGCGCGCGCGGCGCGACGACGTCGGCACCCGTGACGACGGCACCCCCGGCGTGGCGCGCGGCCGCGGTGGCCCAGGCGACCGCGGCCGGGTCGTCCGGCAGGCGGTAGGTGTCGACCTCCGGCCGCAGCCCGGCGTGGGTGACCGCGCTCGCGGCGGGCGTGCCGCCGGACGCGAGCGGCCCCTCGACGACCACTCCCGGCCGGAGCGCGAGCCGGGGCACGACGACGGGCGCGTCCACCCGCGCTCCCCGGAACCGGGCCCCGACGGAGACCACGGGCAGCGTGCGGGCGCGCGCGTCGGCCGGGCTGAGGAGCCAGGCCGCACCGTCGTACCAGGAGCGCGCGAGGACGAGGACGTCGGTGCCCGCCGGCACGACGAGGTGCGGCACGGGCGAACCGGGCCGGGCGGCGCCGAGGCGGTCGGCGACGGTCCAGGGCATCGTCATGGCGTGACGCTAGGCGGTGCGTGCTGCGGCGGCGTGTCGGGCGTGCTACGGCCGTGTGTCGGCGCAGGCCCGGGCGGCATCGGGCGATTTGGAGGGGTCGCTCCCGGGATGGTCGAATTCTCACCATGATGGGTGGGCACCACGCCGCGTCGGGGGCGGCCGCATGGGTCGCGGTCACCGCGACCGCACCGTTCGCGTTCGGCTGGTACCCCGTCTCGCACGTGGGCGTCGCGACCGGGGCGGTGGTGTGCGCGGGGGCCGCGCTGCTGCCCGACGCCGACCACCACGACGGCACCATCGCGAACTCGCTCCCCCCGGTCTCGCAGTGGGTCTGCCGCGCCGTCGGAGCGGTGTCCGGGGGCCACCGGCACGGCACGCACTCGATCCTCGGGATCGCGGTGTTCACGGGGCTGGCCTGGCTCCTCGGCCACTGGCGGACGACCGTCGACGGGTTCGGGGTCGTCGACCTCGGCGCCGGCGTGATGGCCGTCCTGCTCGCCTCGTACGCGCTCAAGGCGCTCCGGCTCGTGCGCGGCAAGGCCCTGCCGTGGCTCGGTGCGCTCGCGCTCGCGACGCTCGTCGCCCTCTTCTCACCGACCGAGTGGACGTGGCTGCCGCTCGCCGTGGGCATCGGGTGCGCGGTGCACGTCGTCGGCGACATGCTCACCACGGGCGGCGTCCCCCTGCTGTGGCCGATCCGGCACCGGCCGCCCCGCTGGTGGGCCAGCACGAACGTCCTCAACGACGTCTGGAAGCGCGGCGGGAACGTGGCGCTGCCGATCCTCGGCGACGCCGGGTCGTGGCGCGAGTGGACGCTCCTCGTCCCGGTGAGCGCCTACGCGGTCGTCGGCGTCGGCTGGGCCCTGCTCGAGCAGATGGGGTTCGACACCGCGGACGCGTACGCGCGCGTCGCGGCCTCGGTCGGCCACTAGCGGCACCGGGCCGGACAGCCCTCAGCGCCGACCGGCGAGGACGTCGTCCAGCTTCGCGAACGTCCGCCGCCATCCCGTGGCGTAGTCGTGCTCGGACGCTCCGCGCAGGTCGCCATGCACGAACCGCATCGCGGTCCCTCGGTCGTCGCCCTCGAGCTCGACCGTGACGCGCGAACCGACGCCCGGCTCGCTCGCCCACGACCACGTGAGCTCCAGCACGGCCGGCGCGTCGACGCGGAGGTACGCGCCGCGGCTCGTGTGCCGGGTCCCGTCCGGGTCGCGGAACGAGATCTCGAACCGCCCGCCGGCGCGGACGTCGAGCACCGCGGAGGTCACGACGCCGTTCGGGTCGGAGCCCCACCACCGGCGGACCACCGCGGGATCGGTCCACGCCTGCCAGACCGCTGCGGGCGGGGCGTCGAACCGGTGCACGATCTCGATCGACGTCGCAGGCTCGGCGGGCTGCTCGGGGGACGGTGCGCGGCGGGTCATGTCGGGACCGTAGCGCTCGGCACCCACGGCGCGCGCCGACCCGGCGGCCGCGCGGCGCCGGAAAAGAGCTGGCGCACGCGGGCCGGGTGGTGCGAAGGTCGGACGACGGCCCCGACGGACGGGGCCCCTGGAGACGAGGAGGTGCGTCGTGGCCGATGTCTTCTCGCGCGCCCGTGCGCGCACCCGACCACTCTCTCACCGGAGCACCGCGGCCTGACGCCCGGGCTCCGTCTGCCCCAGGAGCCCTACCGTGTCGTACTTCGACGACCTCCGTCCGTCCGCTTCTTCCACCGATCACCTCTCCGAGCGTCCCCGGCGCGCCTCGCGGCGCGACCGCTGGGACGACGACCCCGTGCCCGCGCGCCGCGGCTCGCGCCGCGACGCCCTCGCCCGTGACGAGCTCGAGGGCGACGCCCGCGACGGCGTCGACCTCGTCCTCGCCTCCGACGGCGCCCGCGACGCCGTCGACCCCGACCTCTTCCTCGACGACCTCGGGCCCGACCGGCGCTGGTCCACGTGGCACAGCGTCGAGAAGGGTGCCCGCGGCCCCGAGCCCGTGCCGTCGTGGGTCGTGACCGCCGACGCCGCGATCGACACCGAGCTCGGCGTCCTCAAGACCGGCAAGGAGGCCGACGTGTTCCTCCTGCGCCGCGCCGTCCCCGAGGGCCGACAGCCGGCGGCCTGGCCCACGACCGGGGCGGCGTCGTGCCTGCTCGCGGCCAAGCGGTACCGCACCCTCGAGCACCGGGCCTTCCGGCGCGACAGCGTGTACACCGAGGACCGGCGCGTCCGGCGCACCCGCGACCAGCGCGCCCTCGACCGCAGGTCCGCCTACGGGCGGCTCGTCGCCCAGGGCGCGTGGGCGGCCGCGGAGTTCGCCGCGCTCGGCGAGCTCTGGTCCGCGGGCGTCCCCGTCCCCTACCCCGTCCAGGTCGACGGCACCGAGGTGCTCATGGAGTTCGTCGGGGACCCCGACGGCGACCGGGACGACGCCCCGACCGCCGCGCCCCGGCTCGCGCAGACCCGCCCGGACCGCGACCTCCTCGCCCACTACTGGGACCAGGTCGAGCACGCCATGACGACCCTCGCCGCCCTCGGGTACGCGCACGGTGACCTGTCCCCCTACAACGTCCTCGCGGACGGGGACCGGCTGGTCGTCATCGACGTGCCGCAGATCGTCGACCTGGCCGCCAACCCGTTCGGCACCGACCTGCTGCACCGCGACTGCCGGACCATGACCGGCTGGTTCGCCGCCCGGGGTCTCGACGTCGACGCCGACGAGCTCCTGGCGCGTCTGCTCGCGGCCGCATGGTGAGCGCGCGCTACCGTTCGATCCGTGACGCAGGACGGACCCGCCCCGCCGCAGGCCCCCGCGCCGGGACCGCCGGCCGGGGGCCTCGGCGCACGCCTCGTGCTGCTCGCGCGGTTCGTCGCCGACGGAGACCCCCGGGCCCTCGAGGCGGGCGCGCGGCGGCTCGGCACGTCGCGCCGCTGGCTGCTGCCCGTGGCGTGGGCGGCGGGCACGCTCGTGCTGCTGCTGCGCGGCATCCGGCTGCTCGTCCTCAACTGGCGGCTCACGCTCGTCCAGCTCGTGCCCGCGGTGTGGGTGTGGCTGGTCATGTGGGACCTCAAGCACCACACGCTCCGCGGAGCCCCGTTCCGCGACCTGCACGCCCCCGGCGTGCTCCTCCTGACGGCGCTGTGCGTCGTCGCGAGCGTCGTCGCGCTGTGGTGCAACACGGTGTTCGCGTACGCGATCGACACCGCGCCGCCCCGGATCGCCCCGGCGGCGCGGCAGGCGAACAGGGCGGCCCGGCGCATCGTGTCGACCGGCGTCCTCGTGGGGCTGGTGCTCGGGGCCGCGGCGTTCGTGGTCCCGCGCACCGGCTCGGTGCTGCTGTACCTCGTCACGCTCGGCGCGGCCCTCGCGGTCATGCTCGGTCTCTTCGTGGCCGTGCCGGCGCGGATCATCGGCGCCTCCAAGCGGCGCCTGCCGCCGCGCGAGGCGGTCGGGTCGTGGGCGGCGGCGGGAGCGCTCAGCGCCGTCGCGATGACGCCGGGCTTCGTGCTCGACCGGGTCGGGCTGATCCTGCTCGGCGTGGACGGGCTGCACCTGCTCGGCCTCGTCGTGCTCTCGGTGGGCACGGCGCTCTACGCCGCCGGCATGTCGTCGGTGCGGGCGATCAAGCTCACGGTCAAGCTCGGCGACCGGGCCGACGGCGCCGTGGCGGACCGGCCCGCCGGCTGACGCCTCAGTGGAAGTCCCGCGACCGCGACGGCACGCGCAGCGACAGCGGGGCGAGGTGCTCGGCGAGCAGGTTGGTCGCGTCGTCGGCGCGCTCGACCTTCCCCCGCACGACGAGCGCGGCAGCCGTCCGCGCGACCTTCTGGAACCGGCGCCACAGGCCCTGCGTGCAGATGACGTTGAGGATCCCGGTCTCGTCCTCGAGCGACAGGAACGTCACGCCCGCGGCGGTGCTGGGCCGCTGCCGGTGCGTGACGACGCCCGCGACGGCGACCCGCCGGTCGGGCTCGTGCACGAGCACGTCGGCGACCCGCAGGACCCCCTGCGCGGCCAGCCCCGCACGGACGAACTCGGTCGGGTAGGTGTCGACCGACACGCTCGTGGCCCACACGTCGGCGACGGCCGTCTCGACCGCGCTCATGCCGGGCAGCGTGGGCGCCTCGACGCCGACCGACACCCCGGGCAGCCGGTCCGGCCCCTCCTGGGAGAGCGCGCCGGCGGCCCACAGCGCCTCGCGCCGCGTGACGCCGAAGCAGCCGAGCGCACCACCGGTCGCGAGCGCCTCGAGCTGGGCGGTGGTCAGCCGGACCCGGCGGGCGAGGTCGCGCAGGTCGGCGAACGGGCCGTGCGCGTCGCGCTCGAGGACGATCTGCTGCGCGACGTCCTTGCCGACGCCGCGCACCTGGGCGAGCCCGAGCCGGACGGCGAACGGATGGTCCGCGAAGTCGAACGCGGCGCCGTCGGGCAGGGGCCCGGCAGCCGCGCGGCCCTCACCCTCGACCTCCACCTGAAGGTCAGCGTCCGAACCCTCGACCTCAGGTCGACCCTTCGGCTCGATCACCGCCTGCACCCCCGACGCGAGCACGTCCGGACGCCGCACGACCAGCCCGTGCCGCCGCGCGTCGGCGACGAGGGACTGCGGCGAGTAGAAGCCCATGGGCTGCGCGGCGAGCAGCCCCGCGTAGAACGCGGCGGGCCGATGGACCTTCATCCACGAGCTCGCGTACACGAGGTACGCGAACGAGTACGCGTGCGACTCCGGGAAGCCGAAGTCGGCGAACGCCTTGAGCTTGTCGTAGACCTCCTCGGCGTCCGGCCCGGTGATCCCGTTGCGGGCCATCCCCGCCAGCAGCCGCTCGCGCAGCTCCTCCATGCGCTCGACCGAGCGCTTCGAGCCCATCGCCCGGCGCAGCCGGTCCGCCTCGGCGGGCGTGAAGTCGGCGACGTCGATCGCCATCTGCATGAGCTGCTCCTGGAAGAGGGGCACGCCCAGCGTCCGGCCGAGGGACTTCTCGAGCTTGGGGTGCAGGAACGTCACGGGCTTCCGCTTCCGCGCCCGGTCGATGTACGGGTGGACGGACTGGCCCTGGATCGGCCCGGGCCGGATCAGCGCGACCTCGACGACGATGTCGTAGAACCTCCGTGGCTGGAGCCGCGGGAGCGTCGCCATCTGCGCGCGGGACTCGACCTGGAAGACGCCCACCGTGTCGGCGGCGCACAGCAGGTCGTAGACGCGCGGGTCCTCCTGCGGGAGCCCGTGCAGGGTCAGCTCCTCGCCCGTGTGCGCGCGGACCTCCTCGAACATGATCCGCAGCGCCGTGAGCATCCCGAGCCCGAGCAGGTCGAACTTCACCAGGCCCGCGTCGGCGCAGTCCTCCTTGTCCCACTGCAGGACCGTGCGTCCCTCCATGCGCGCCCACTCGACCGGGCAGACCTCGATGACCGGGCGGTCGCACATGACCATGCCGCCCGAGTGGATCCCCAGGTGCCGGGGCAGGCGCAGCATGCGCTCCGCGAGGTCCAGGACGGGGTCCGGGATGCCGGACAGGTCGTCGACCGTGACGCGCGGGGTGCGGTCCCTGCTCCCCCACGGGGTCTCGACGATCTTCCCGCCGCGGAGCGATCCCCAGCGCTCGATCGACTTGCTCCACGCGTCCTGCTGCCCGACGTCGTACCCGAGCGCCCGGGCGGCGTCGCGCACCGCCGACCGCGGCCGGTAGGAGATGACGTTGGCGACCTGCGCGGCGTGCCGGCGCCCGAACTTCCCGTAGACGTGCTGGATGACCTCCTCGCGCCGCTCCGACTCGATGTCGACGTCGATGTCGGGCGGCCCGTCGCGCTCGGGGACGAGGAACCGCTCGAACAGCAGCCCGTGCTGCACGGCGTCGACCGCGGTCACCCCGAGCGCGTAGCAGACCGCGCTGTTGGCCGCCGAGCCCCGCCCCTGCGCGAGGATCCCGTGCTCCTTGCAGAACGTCACGATGTCGTAGACGACGAGGAAGTACCCCGGGAAGCCGAGCTGCTCGATGATGCCGAGCTCGTGCTCGATCATCGCGTACGCGCCCTCCACCCGTTCCGCCTCGGGCGGCCCGTACCTGCCCTCCGCGCCCACCCGCACGAGCTCGCGCAGCCAGCTCGCCTCGTCGTGCCCCGGCGGCACGGGGTACGGCGGGAGCTGCGGCGCGAGCAGGTCGAGGTCGAACGCGCACTCGGCCGCGAGCGCCGCGGCGTTCGGGACGGCGTCCGGGCGGTCGCGGTGCAGCGCGAGCATCTCGGCGGCCGAGCGCAGGTGCGCCGCAGGGGCCGCGGGGAGCCAGCCGTCGAGGTCGTCGAGCGAGGAGCGGGCCCGGACGGCCGCGAGAGCCCCCGCGAGGTCGGCGTCGGAAGGCGTCGCGTAGTGCACGCCGCCCGTGGCGACGAGCGGGAGGCCGGCGTCGTCCGCGAGGGCCGCGAGGGCCTCGGCGACGGCGTCGTCGTAGGGGTGGCCGGTCCGGGTGACCTCGACCGCGACGGCGTCCCGGCCGAACATGTCCGTGAGCCGGGACAGCTCGGCCTTCGCGTCGTCGTAGGCGGCCGCCGTCACGACCCCGGGCGTGCCGCCTCGAGCCCCCCGGCGGTCGGACCAGTCGCGGGTCAGGGCGGTACGGACGGTGCCCTTGCGGCAGCCGGTGAGGATCAGCCACTCGCCGCCCGACCGGTCGGCGAGGTCGCCGAGCCGGTAGGTCGCGGCGCCCTTGACCCCGGCCTCGAGGTGCCCCTCGGCGATCGCGGTGGACAGGTTGCGGTATCCCTGGGTGCTGCGTGCGAGGACGAGCAGGTGGGTGGACCGCGGGTCGGGGACACCGGTGGGCGCGTCGAGGGCGCCCGTCGAGGGGCTGCCGTGCGGGTCGAGCACGCCCGTGGACCGGGCGGCGGCCTGGACGGGCAGGTGCAGCTCGGCCCCGAACACGGTCGGCAGGCCGACCCGGCGCGCCGCCTCGGCGAACTTCACCACGCCGTACAGCCCGTCGTGGTCGGTGAGCGCGAGCCCGGCGAGGCCGAGGCGGTGCGCCTCGCCGACCAGCTCCGCGGGCTGGTTCGCGCCGTCGAGGAAGCTGTAGGCCGAGTGGGCGTGGAGCTCGGCGTAGCGCGGCTCGGTCGCCCGGGGCTCGGTCGTCCAGGGCTCAGTCATACAGGGCCTCCAGCCGCCAGCCCGTCGTCTCCGTCCCGGTGCTGGCGAGCAGCGCCGCGCGACCGTCGTCGAGCACGACCTGCAGCCAGGCGCCGCGGCGCGCCGCGGGCGACCACCAGCGCTCGTCGAGCAGCCACGGCCCGGCCCACTGGTGGACCTCGCGCCGCCGCGGCCCGCCCGCCTCGTCACGGCCCGGGACGGCCGGCTCGACGAGCGTCGCGGGCGGCGTGCGCAGACCGCCGCGGTCGTCCACGGCCACGGGGCCGCCCCGCGGGTCGAGCAGGACGACGTCCACGGGCTCCGGGAGCACGCTCGCGGGCGACGGGGCCGGCAGGGCGCCGGGCCAGGGCCGGTCGGCAGGACGGGCGGGCGGTGCGGCGTCGCCCCACGGCGCGACCTGGACGCGGTCACGCGCGTCGCGGCCGCCCTGGAGCCGGACGCCGAGCACCTGCTCCCCGCCGAGCAGACCCTGGACGCGCTCGAGCGCACGCAGGGCCCGCGCGTCCTGGCCGCTCGACGCGCCCCACAGACCGCCCTGGTGGGCGCCGGCCCGCACGACCTCCTCGGCCGTGAGCCCGAGGAAGACGATCGGGGCGGGCCGCGCCTCGGCGTCGTCCGGGCCGGGCCGGCTGCGGCGGCGAGGGTTCCTGGTCAACGCAGCGGACGTGAGCCACCCCTCGAGCTGCCAGCGCACCCGGTCGGTCAGGCGCGCGGCGGACAGGCCGCCGATCGCCTCGTCGTCACAGCGCCAGGTGCGCACGAGCTCGCTCACGGTGTCGTCCACGGGGTCGACCGCACGCGCCTCGATGCGCAGCCGCCCGCACGTGACGCCGCCCCGCACCAGCAGCTCGTACAGCTCCTCGGCGAGCGACCGGGCGACGAACGCGGCCGTGTCGACGCGCTCGGCGGGCGGGTCGAGCTCGCGGCCGACGGCGAGGTCCGGCTCGATGCGGCGCCGCGCGGCGGGGCGCAGGTCCTCGCCGCGGGCCAGCCGGTGCGCCCAGGCGCCAAGTGCCCCGAACCGGGACTCGACGTCGGACGGGGGCAGGGCGCGCAGGTCCGCGAACGTGCGCAGCCCCAGGCGCCCCCACAGGTCGACGAGGTCCGCGACGTCGGCCGCCGAGCCGGGCACGGTCGCCGCGTGCAGGAGGTCGCCGAGGGGACGCGGGTCGGTGAACGCGCGCGACCCGGCGCGCGGCACGACCCGCTGCTCGCGGGCCGCGAGGACGGCGGCGAGGATGCCGTCGGCGACCCCCACGTGGCACTCGTGCCCGGTGCGCTGGGCGACGGCGCCCGTGAGCGCCTCCGCGAGCGCCTCCTCCGACCCGTGGTAGCGGGCGGGCCCGTCGGCGGGCAGGAGGAGCAGGCCGGGCCGCGCGACCTCGAGGCCCGCGACCACCGTCTCGGCGGCCGCGGCGACGGGCTCGAACTCGCGCACGTCCCGGACGTCGTCGGCGGCGAGGAGCACGAGCTCGGGGCACGCCTGCTGGGCCTGGCGGCGGCGCATCCCGCGGCGCACGCCCTGGGCGCGGGCGAGCGCGGACGCGGCGAGGATGCCGTGGGCGTCGTGGACGGCTGCGGGCCGGTCCGCCGCCAGACCGGCCGCCGCCAGACCCGCGAGGACCGGCCAGTCCGGCACCCAGAGAACAGCGGTGCGGGCGGCAGCGGGACGAGCGGTGGGCGTGCTCATCGCGTCACCCGACCAGGCGCAGGTCCGGGCGGCCCGGGCGGGGCGCGGGAGCCGCGGCCGGCACCACGGGGACGGCGCCAGGGGTGTCGCGGAACGAGGCGGTCCGCCGGGCGCCGAGCGGAAGCTCGACCTCGAAGCGGCCGGGCGTGCACCCGGCGCGCCCGGTCCGCTCGACGACGACGCGCTGGCGGCGCAGCCAGCCCGCCCCGCCGCGCGCCCCGGACCAGCCCTCGGGGGCGGCGTCGAGCACGACGTGGGCGCCGGGCCACGCGGTGGCCGTCACGAGCACCGTCCCCCGCTCGCGGGCGCGGGCCTGCAGGCGCCGGCGGTCGGCGTCCGTGAGCGCCGCCCCCGGCCCGACGACCACGACGTCCATGCCGTCGAGGAGCGCGGCGAGCGCCACGGGGGCGTCCAGGCCGGGGTCGGGTACGAGCGCCAGCCGGTCGAGGTCGACCCCGGCCTCGGCGGCCGCCACGAGCCCCAGCGCGGGCAGCCCGACGACGGCGACCCAGGCCCCGTCCGCCGACGCGCGGGCGAGCAGCGCCAGGAGCAGCGAGCGCGAGCCCGTGACGACGACGGTGCGCCCGCGGCGCAGGACCCCGCCGGGCAGGAGGTGGCGGACGTCCGGGGCGACGGGCAGGTCGGGACCGTGCAGCGGCAGTGAGGGGTCGGGGCTGACCGGCACTGCCGCGTCGGCGGGCGTGGCGGGCGTGACGGGCGTGGGCGTGACGGGCGTGGGCGTGACGGGCGTGGTCACGGGCCGCGGTTCCGTCCAGGTGCGCACCCAGTCCCGCTCGGCGGCGGCCCGCCGGACCCCCGTCCGCTGCTCCGCGCGCGCCAGGGCGGCACGAGCCAGGGCGGCACGGTCAGGGGCAGGGGCGTCGTGAGCAGCGTGGTCGACGGCAGAGCTGTCGACGGGAGAGCGGCCGTGGGCAGCACTCACGTCGAGGAGGTCCGCGGCACCGCCGACGGGAGCGTCGAGGAGGGTCATCGAGCCTCCTGGTGGTGCGGGTGCGGTGCGGACGATCGTTCGAACAGATGTTCGAACACCACCAGTCAACGCCCTTCCCCCGGGCCTCGTCAACCGGAGCCCGGCCCCGTCGCGGGAAGCCATGACGAACCGCCCGTCGTGTCCCACAATGGGCCCATGGACCTCACGCGACCCGTCCCGCCCGACCCCTACGCGCTGCTCCCCCAGGTCCCGTCGTTCTCGCTCACGAGCACCGACGTCGCCGAGGGCGAGCCGCTCGACCCGCGCTTCACGGTCGACGGCGAGAACCTCTCCCCCGCGCTCTCCTGGTCCGGCTTCCCGGAGGGCACCCGCTCGTTCCTCGTGAACCTGTTCGACCCGGACGCGCCGACCCCGGCGGGCTACTGGCACTGGACGCTCGTCGACGTGCCGGCGTCGGTGACGTCGCTCGCCACGGGCGCCGCGACCACGACCGGCCCGGCCTCGCTCCTCGCCCTGCCGGACGGCGCGTTCCAGGGTGCGAGCGACGGCGGGACGGACGGCTACGAGGGCGCCGGCCCGCCGCCCGGGGACCGTCCGCACCGGTACGTGTTCGCGGTCCACGCGCTCGACGTCGACACGCTCGGCCTCGACGCGTCCACGAGCGCGACCGCCGTGGCCTTCAACGCCCTGTTCCACACGCTCGCGCGCGCGACCCTGACGGCCACCTACGCCCGGCCCGCGACGGACGGGGCCGCCGCGTGACCCCCACAGGCCTCGTCGCGCCGGACGCCCTCCAGGTCGGCACGCTGACCTGGACGCCGGCCCTGGACCACCCCGACCTCCTCGCCCCGCCCGTGCACGCGGCGCTCGCCGCCTGGGCCGAGCGCGTGCCCGAGGTCGCCGAGCTGGTGGTCTGCGCCGGGATCGACCCGGAGCTGGCCGACACCGACGCGATGACCGCGGCGTACGAGATCCCGTTCGACCTGTCCGCGAACTGCGTCCTGGTCGCCGGGCGGCGCGCGGGCGAGGAGCGGGTCGCCGCCGCCGTCGTCCGCGCCACCACGCGCGCCGACGTCAACGGTCGCGTCAAGGCGCTGCTCGACGTGCGCAAGGCGTCGTTCCTGCCCATGGAGCGCGCGGTCGCCGAGTCCGGCATGGAGTACGGCGGGATCACCCCGATCGGGCTCCCGGCCGCCTGGCGCGTCCTGGTCGACCCGCTGGTCGTCGCCGACGGGTCGGTGGCCTGCATCGGCTCGGGCGTCCGCCGCTCGAAGCTCGTGCTGCCAGGGGCGCTCCTCGCGACCCTCCCGGGCGTCGAGGTCACGCCGGGGCTGGCCCTGCCGCGCGCGTCGTGACGACACCCGTCGTCGAAGCACTGTCGTGCCGCGCCCCCACGGGCGCCCGCGGCACGGACGGCGGGACCCGGTGCTGACGCCGCTCGTCCTCGGCGCGGCCGGCATGAACCTCCTCGCGCTGGCGCTCGTCGTCGCGCGGGCGCCGGCGTTCCGGACGCGCCTGTACCGGCGATGCTCCTCAACCTGGCGCTCTCGGTCGCACCGCTGCTCGTGCTGCTCGCCGCGCTGGCCGTGACGAGCGTCGTCGTCGGGTTCGTGTCGGCGTGGCTGGGCGCCGTCCTGGGGGTGGTCCTCGGGCTCGTCTGGCTCCTGCTGCTGCCCAACTCCGGCTACCTCGTGACCGAGCTCAACCTCTCCCACCGCAAGGAGGGCGAAGACGTGCCGGTCTGGTACGACGTGGCGCTCGTGATCTCGCTCGCGATGTCGGGCGTGCTCAACACGGTGCTGGGCGTGTTCGTCGCGCAGCTCGAGTACGTGCTCCTCCGGTACGGGGACAGCGCGGCCGCGCTGCGGTCGGGCGACGCGCGCGCGTTCGTCGTCGTGGTGCTCCTGCTCGTGGCGCTCGGCATGTACCTGGGCCGCTACGTGCGCCTCAACAGCTGGGACGTGCGCCACCCGACGTCGCTGCTGCGGAAGGTCGCCGGGCACGTCCGGACCGTCGGGCTCGTGCAGCCCGTCGTGTTCGTGCTGGTCTACGGCGCGTTCTTCGCCCTCATGTACCTCGCGGTCGTCGGCCCGGTGGTGGCGGGCCTCGTCGCGCTCGAGCAGCGTGCGTGAGGGGCCGCGGGGCACGGGGACGACGGGACGCCGCGCCCGGGGTGCGAGGCTGAGGGCATGAGCGACCGTGCGCCCCGCCTGCCTCTCGAGAGCGACCTGCCGATCGTCGCCGCCCCCATGGCCGGGGGCCCGACCACGGTCGCGCTCGCACGCGCCGTGAGCGCCGCGGGAGGGCTCCCGTTCCTGGCGGGCGGCTATGCGGCGCCGGCCGCGCTGGCCGACGAGGTCGCGCAGCTCGCCGGCGACGGAGCGCCGTTCGGCGTCAACCTCTTCGTCCCCTCGGACGCCGCCGTCGACCTCGACGCCTTCCGTGCGTACGCGGCCGAGCTGCAGCCCGAGGCCGAGCCGTACGGGGTGCGGCTCGACCCCGCGCCTGTCACCGACGACGACGCGTGGGGCACCAAGCTCGCGCTGCTCCTCGAGCGCCCCGTCCCGGTCGTCTCGTTCACGTTCGGTCTGCCGCCCGCCGACGACGTCGCCCGGCTGCGGCGCGCCGGCACCGTCGTGCTCGGCACCGTGACCACGCCGGACGAGGCCGCCGCGGCCCGGGACGCGGGCGTGGACGCCCTGGTCGTGCAGGGCCCTGCGGCGGGTGGGCACAGCGCCACGTTCGACCCGGGGCGCCCGGCGGACACCCTCACTGCTGCGGGCGGTGCGGCGGCGGGCACCGCGGAGCTCGTGGCTGCCGTCGTCGCCACGGCCGGGCTGCCGGTCGTCGCGGCGGGTGGCGTCGACGGGCCGGGCGCCGTGCGCGACCTCCTCGCGGCGGGCGCCCAGGCGGTCGCCGTCGGGACGCTGCTGCTGCGCACCGACGAGGCGGGGACGTCGCCCGTGCACCGGGCCGCGCTCGCCGACCCGCGGTTCGAGCGCACGGTCGTGACCCGCGCGTTCACCGGGCGCCCTGCCCGCGCGCTGGAGAACGGGTTCACCCGGAGGCACGACGCCGCCGCGCCGGTCGGCTACCCGGCCGTCCACCACCTCACGCGGTCGCTGCGGCGGGCGGCCGCCGCAGCCGGCGACGCCGACCGCGTGCACCTGTGGGCGGGCACGGGGTACCGCAGCGCCGCCGAGGGGTCCGCGGGCGACGTCGTCCGGGCGCTGGCCGCGGCACTCTGAGGCAGCCGGCGGCAACCTCGCAGGGCCGTGCTCGCCGTACCTCCACACCAGCGTCCAATGTTGGTGGCCGCTGGTAAGAACCCGCCATGACCTGGCCAAACCTTGCTTCCCCCGACGACGCCTACCTCATGGGACTGCTGCAGACGGACGGCTCGAACCACCGCGGCCGAGGGCAGAAGGGCGCGATCACGATCGAGCTCTCGGCGCGCGACAGCGGCCTGCTCGAACAGCTCCAGAACGTGATCCCCTGCTACACCTCCGTGCGACGACGCACGCGCAGCACGAACTTCGCAGCAGTCCACGAGAGCGCCACATTGACCATCTGCGACCTCGCGACGAGGCGGTCCCTCGAGGCTGCAGGCCTGCCGACGGGCAAGAAGTCGAAATCCGTCGCTCCGCCGTCCGGACCGCTCGCTGCTCGCGACTACGTGCGCGGCCTCGTCGACGGTGACGGCTCGATCGGGTTCACCGGACAGGGCTACCCGTTCGTGTCCTTCACGACAGCGAGTACGGCCCTCGCGCAGTACTACGTCGCTCGTCTCCGCGAGACCACGGGTGCCGTTCGAACCGCGCGACCTAACGCGCGGGACGGCGTCGCGAACGTCATGGTGACCTGCGAGCCGGCAGCAGCCTGGGCGACGTGGCTCTACGACGGGGCGCGACTCGCGCTGGATCGAAAGGCCGACAGCGCACGTGCGGTGGCCGCCTGGACACGACCAGAGGGGATGCGAGCACGGCCCGCACACGGTAAGCGGCCGTGGACCGACGAGGACGATCGGCTCGTCCTCGACGAGAGCCTCACCCAGCGTGTGATCGCGATGCGGCTAGACCGGAGCGTCTCGAGCGTGAGCGCTAGGCGATGGCGGCTCCGCAAGGGGACTGCTGCACCGAGGGCCTGACCGGCCCCTCACATCTCGGGGCGGCCCTGCCTCCAGTAGCCCATGAACGCGACGGCCTTGCGGTCGATGCCGCAGTCGCGCACGAGGTGGCGGCGCAGCGTGCGGATCACGGACGCCTCGCCCGCGAGCCACGCGTACAGCGGCGCGGTCGGCGCCAGGGGCGCGCCCGCGTCGTCGACCGGGACCTCCCACAGGAGCTCGGCGTCGATGTCGACCTCGGGCAGCTCCTCGCCGGTGCCCGCGCAGCCCGCGAGGATCCGCGCGGACGCGGCGTGCACGAGCGGGACGAGGCGCTCGCCGTGCTCGGCGCCGTCGCGCACGACCCAGGTCAGGGTGACGCCCCGGGGGACGACGAGGTCGAGGACGTCGTCGGCGCAAGGCACCTCGAGCAGGACCTCGCCGCGCACGGCGTGGCCGTCCGCGACACGGGTCGCGAGGTGCTCGAGGATCGCGGAGACCGCGGGGGTCGCGGTCTCGTCGCCGACGACGAGGAAGGTGTCGGCGCCGGCCCCGGGCGTGAACTCGATGCCGCCGTAGGGGCCGCCGTGGCGACCGTCCGGACCCATGAGGACCACCTGGTCGCCGGGCCGGGCGGCGAGCGCCCAGCGCGCGGCGGGACCGGTCTCGCCGTGGAGCGCGAAGTCGACGTCGACCTCGGCGGGGAGCCCGGGGATGCCGCGGCGCACGGAGCGGACGGTGTACGTCCGCAGGACGCAGCGGTGCTCGTCGGACTGAGCCCGCCAGACGCCGAACCAGTCGCCGCCCCGGGGCAGGTGGGCGTAGCCGCTCACGGGAGCAGGAAGGACGAGCTTGACGCGCTGGTCGAGGCCGCCCGACGCGAAGTCGTCGAGGCCCTCGCCGACGAAGGTGACGCGCAGGAAGGTCGGGCTGATCCGCTCGACCCGGGCCACGGTGACGTCGTAGAAGCGCCAGGGGGACAGCGGGGCGTCGGGCGCGTCGTCCTCGACGAGGCCGGGGCGGGTCGCGGTGTCGACGCTCATCGGGCGGTGCCCTCGTCGTTCGTCGCCACGGTGTGCTCCTGGGTCATGTAGGTGAGCCTAACCTGTCAGGTCCGGCATTACGCAAGACGGTCGGTACGAAAATCAGGTGTGGGTCGGGTCACACCCCGGGGCGCTCAGTGGGCCCCCCGGGTGCGCCACAGGAGCCAGACGAAGTACGGCGCGCCGACGAGCGCGGTCACGAGGCCGGCGGCGATCTGGGCGGGCGCGACGACGGTCCGGCCGATCGTGTCGGCGACGCTCACGAGGAGCGCCCCCAGCCCGACGGCGACCGGCAGGACGAGCCGGTGCCGCGCCCCGACGAGCGCGCGGGCGGCGTGCGGCGCGACGAGCCCGACGAAGCCGAGCGCCCCGACGGCGCACGCCGCGGCGGCCGTGAGGACGGCGGCGAGCACGAGGTAGCCGAGCCGGAACCGGTCGAGCGGCACCCCCAGGACGCGCGGCACGTCCTCGTCGAGCGCCACGAGGTCGAGGCTGCGGGCGCCGAGGAGCGCGAGCGGGAGCCCGACCAGGAGGCAGAGCGCGACGGGCACGAGCTGGTCGAGCGTGCGCCCGTAGGTCGAGCCCGACAGCCACGTCAGCGCGAGGCTCGTGTTCCACGGGGACGCGCCCAGGACGATGAGGGTCGTGACCGCGCCCGCGGCGGCGCTGACCCCGACGCCGATGAGGACGAGCCGGTCGGACGACAGCCCGCGTCCGCCGCCCGCTCCCCCGCGCCGGCCGGACGCGAGCCGGTAGACGAGCGCGAAGGTCGCGAGCGCGGCCACCGTCGCCGCGCCCATGACGGGCCAGATCCCGACGCCGGGCACGAGCAGCACGACGGCCACCGCGCCGACGCTCGCGCCCGGCGTCACGCCGAGCAGGCTGGGCTCGGCGAGCGGGTTGCGGCACACGGCCTGGACGATGGCGCCGGCGAGCGCCAGGGCGCCCCCGCCGAGCAGCGCCGCGAGGACGCGCGGCCACCGCTGCTGCAGGACGAACGTCACCTCGTCGCCGGCGAGCCCGCGCGCCCAGTTGGCCACGTCGCCGAGGAGCACCACGCGGTCGCCGAGCAGGAGCGCCGCGACGAACGCGGCCACGAGGGCGGCGACGAGCACGACGACGACGCCGACGACCCAGGCGCGCGAACGGACGGCTCCCCCGGCGCCGCGGGCGGCGGTGGCCGCGGCGGGGCCGCCGTCCCGGACGCGGCGCGCGAGCCAGACGAGCAGGCTCGCCCCGAACAGGGTGGTCACGACGCCGGTCGGCACGACGATGGAGACGGACGCGGGCACCACGAGACGCAGGACCACGTCGGCGGCGACCACGACGATCGCCCCGACGAGCCCGGCGAACGGCAGGAGCAGCAGGTGACGGCCGAGACCCGGGACGCGGCGCGCGACGAGCCGGGCGACCACGGGCGCGCCGAGCCCGACGAAGCCCATCGGCCCGGTGACGGTCACGGCCGCGGCCGCGAGGAGCACGGCGAGGACGATCGCGACGACGCGCGTGCGGCGCACGTCGACGCCGAGGACGGTCGCGGTGTCGTCGCCGAGGCCGAGGACGTCGAGGCGGTGCGCGAGGACGAGGGTCGCGGCCACGCCGATGCCGACGACCGGCGCGGCGAGCGCGACCTGGTGGGTGCCGGACTGGACCGTCGTCCCGGCGCCCCACGCGAACAGCCCCGTGGTCCGCTCCTGGAACAGCATGAGCAGGACGGTCGTGAGCGACGAGAGCGCGAGCGCGACCGCCGAGCCGGCGAGCACGAGCCGCGTCGGCCCGGTCGCACCGCCCCGCGCGACCGCGAGGACGAGCCCTGCGGCCGCGAGGCCGCCGACGAACGCGACGAGCCCGTTCGCGAAGAACGGCAGGGAGATCCCGAAGGCGGCGACGGCGACGACCGCCACGTACGCGCCCGCGTTGACCGCGAGCGTGTCGGGCGACGCGAGCGGGTTGCGCGCCACGGACTGCAGGACGGTGCCCGCCACGCCGAGCGCGAGCCCCACGAGCAGACCGGCCAGCAGGCGGGGGACGCGGCTCGACACGAGGACGGCGACGGCCGTGTCTCTCGTGTCTGACGCGCCACCCGCGTCCGACGACCACGGCCACACCGCGCGCAGCAGCTCGCCCACGCCGAGGTGCGCGGTGCCCTGCGTGAGGTGCCACACCGACAGGACGGCGAGCAGGAGGATCCCGGCGGCGAACACGCCGGCGACCCCGAGGACGCGCGAGCGCCCGCCCGCCCCGGCGGGGCCGGCGGCGGGTGCGGTCGCCGTGCGGCCGGGACCCGGCGGGCGCTCGAGCGTCGTCACGGCCGGGCGCTCAGCTCAGCGCGTCGACGACGGCGTCGACGTACCGCTCGGCCGACAGCGGGCCGCCGAACATCCAGATGCCGTCGGGGATCCGCTTCACGTGGCCGGCCTCGACGAACGGGAGCTGCTTCCAGACCTTGTTGTCCTTGAGACCGTCGGCGAACGGGTCGGCCTCGGAGTCGCTCGCCGCGTAGACGAACGTGGTGTCGGCGTCGGTGATCTTCGTCAGCCCCTCGACGTCCGTCGTGGCGAGCCCGTAGTCCTTGTCGCCGCCGGTGGTCCACTGGTTCTTCAGGCCGAGCTCGGCACCGATGCCGCCGAAGAACGACCCCGGCGTGTACATGCGAACCGAGACGGTGCCGTTGTCGACCCAGCCGTCGGCCATGGTGAACGGGGCGCCCGTCTTGCCGGCCTTCTCGAGCTCCGCCTTGGCGGCGTCGACCTTCGCGTCGAAGTCCGCGAGGACCTTCTCGCCCTGAGCCTGCGTGCCCGTGACCTCGGCGAGCGTCGTCACGGTGCGGCGCATGTAGCCGATCGGGTCGGACCCGTCGGAGCCGCGCAGGGCGAGGACGGGGACCTTCTTCTCGATCTGCTTGATGACGTTCTCGGGCAGGTCGGTCGTCACGACAACGAGGTCCGGGTGGAGCGCGACGATCGCGTCGAGGCTCGGCTCGCCGCGCGTGCCGACGTCGGGCGTGGAGGCGTCGATCGGCGCGGAGGTGTCCCACGTGTTGTAGCCCTTGACGTCGGCCTCGCCGACGGGCTTGACGCCGAGCGCCACGAGGTTCTCCGTGAGGCCCCACTCGAGCGAGACGACCTTGGCGGCGGGCGCGTCGAGGTGCACGGTGCCGCGCTCGTCGGTGACGTCCACGGGGCCGGTGCTCGTCGCGGCGACGCTCGGGGACGCGTCGGCGGCGGCCGGGTCCTCCGTGGTGCCGCACGCGGCGAGGGCGAGGGCGACGAGGGTCGCTGACGCGGTGGCGACCGCCGCGAGGGCGCGGCGGCGGACGGGGATGCTCGAAGACACGGTGATCCTTGGGTCGTGGTGGGTGGGATGCCCGGGTGCGGGCGGCGGCGAGGGACGGCGGGGCCGTCAGGCGGGGGCGGGTTCGGGGCGGACGTGCCGCGCGGTGTGGCGTCCGACGGGCTGGGTGCGCACGCGGCCGCCGTCGTCGACGTGGACGTCGATGCGCAGCCCGTAGACCTCGGTGAGCAGGTCGCCGCGCAGCACGTCGGCGGGCGCGCCGTCGGCCCGGACGACGCCGGAGTGCAGCAGCACGACGCGGTCGGCGACGGCGGCGGCCTGGTCGAGGTCGTGCAGCACGACACCCACGGCGACCCCGTGGAGGTCGGCGAGGTCGCGGACGAGGTCGAGGGTCTCGACCTGGTAGCGCAGGTCGAGGTACGTCGTGGGCTCGTCGAGGAGGACGACGCCCGTGTCCTGCGCGAGGCAGGTCGCGAGCCAGACGCGCTGCAGCTCGCCGCCGGACAGCTCGTCGACGGGGCGCGCGGCCATCGCGGCGACGCCCGTGAGAGCCATGGCCCGCTCGACGACCTCCTTGCCGTCCGCGTCCCCCGCGCCGAACCTGCCCCGGTAGGGGTGGCGGCCGTAGGCGACGACGTCGCGCACGCTCACGCCGGCGGGTGTCGGCCGCGACTGGGACAGCAGGGTCACGCGGCGCGCGAAGTCCTTGGGGTGCAGGGCGAGCGCGTCGAGCGCGGGCGCGTCGGCGCCCTCGGCGGCGAGGGTCACGCTGCCCCCGAGGGGCGCGTGCAGCCGCGCGAGGGAGCGCAGGAGCGTCGACTTGCCGGAGCCGTTCGGGCCGACGAGCACCGTGACCTCGCCGCGGCGCAGGGCGAGGCCCGCCCCGTGCACGACGACGCGGCCGTCGTACGCGAGCTCGAGGCCGGTGCCCGCGAGCGCCGGGACGGCAGCGTCGTCCGAAGGTAAGGGTTGGCTCACGAAGGGGAGCCTAACCGAACCTCCGTGTCTTTACGCAAGCCCCGTATGACGAAAAGGCGGTGTGGCTCATCTCACCCGCACGACGACCTTGCCGCGGCCGCCGCCCTGCTCGACGAGCCGGTGGGCCTCGGCCGCGTCCTCGAGCTCGAGCACCCGGTCGACGTGGACGGTGAGCGCGCCGTCGTCCGCGAGGCGGGCCAGCTCGGCGAGGTCCGCCGACGACGGACGCACCCACGCGTAGATCCCGCCGGGCAGCTCGCGGACCGAGGCGTCGACGATCGAGACCGGGACGCCGCCCGGTGCGAGGAGTGCGGGCGCCTCAGCGACGAGCCCGTGCCCGGCGTAGTCGAGGACGACGTCCACGCCGCCCGGCACGAGGGCCCGCACACGCTCGGCGAGGCCGTCGCCGTGGGCCACGGGCTCGGCGCCGAGCTCGCGCACGTAGTCCTGGTTGCGCTCGGAGGCGGTGCCGACGACCCGCGCGCCGAGGGTGCGGGCGATCTGCACGGCGAACGAGCCCACCCCGCCGGACGCCCCGTGCACGAGCACGGTCTGCCCGTCGCGCAGCCCCGAGCGCACGATCGTCTGGTACGCCGTGAGGCCCGCGAGCGGCACGCCCGCGGCCTCCTCGAAGCTCAGGGCCGCGGGCTTGCGCGCGAGGGTCCGCACCGGCGCCGCGACGTACTCGGCGAACGTCCCGCCGTGCACCCAGTCCTTGCGCACGTAGCCGAACACCTCGTCGCCGACCTCGAGCTCGGGCACGTCGAGGCCGACCCGCTCGACCACGCCGGCCACGTCCCAGCCCGGCACGACCGGGAACTGGACGTCCATCACGGCGCCGAGGCCCCCGGCCCGCACGTACAGGTCGACCGGGTTCACGGCCGCCGCGTGCACCCGGACGAGCACCGCGTCCGGCCCGACGGCGGGGACGGGCTGGTCGGTGAGCTGCAGGACGTCGGCGCCGCCGTGGCGGTCGTAGGTGATGGCACGCATGTCTCGCGCAACCTCTCGGGCGGCCCGGCGCATTCCCCGGATGCGTGGGACGCGCGCAGGCCGGACAGTGGCAGGACCGATCGAGGAGCGCGTCGGCCCGGTGGTGCGCGCGGCACCCCGACGAGAGGACACGACATGCGAGCGCTCGAGGACGCGCCGGACACGTACTGGACCTTCCGCGGCCGGACCCACGGGTGCGTCGAGGTCGTCGACCGCGCGCTCCACGCACGCCCGACGCCGTCCGACGGGGCTGCGTCGTGAAGGTCGTGGTGGTCGGCGCCACCGGCAACGTCGGCTCGGCGCTCCTGCGCGCGCTGGCCGCCGAGCCCGCCGTCGGCGAGGTCGTCGGCGTCGCGCGCCGGCGGCCCGAGGAGGACGCCGAGCCGTACCGCGGCGTCCGCTGGGTCGAGCACGACGTCGGCGCGCTGCCCGCCACCGCGGGCGCCCGGGGTGCGGCCACGGACCCGCTGGACGACGCGCTCGCCGGGGCCGACGCCGTCGTGCACCTCGCCTGGCTGATCCAGCCCAACCGGGACCGCACCCTCCTGCGCCGGACCAACGTGGACGGCACGGCTCGCGTCGCCGCGGCGGCGGCCCGCGCCGGGGTGCCGCACCTCGTCGTCGCGTCGTCGGTGGGCGCCTACTCCCCCGCCCACGACGACCGGCCGCACGACGAGACGTGGCCGACGGGCGGCGTGCCCACCTCGCACTACAGCGTGGACAAGGCGGCGCAGGAACGCGTGCTCGACCGGTTCGAGGCACGGCACCCGGAGGCGGTCGTCACCCGCGTGCGGCCGTCGCTCGTGTTCCAGCCCGACGCGGGCGCGGAGGTCGGCCGCTACTTCCTCGGGCCGCTCGTGCCGCGCTGGGCGGCGGGCGCACGGGTGCTGCCCGTCGTGCCCCTCCCGTCGGGCCTGCGGTTCCAGGCCGTGCACGCCGACGACCTCGCCCAGGCGTACCTCGCCGCCGTCCTCCAGCCTGTGCGGGCGCGCGGCGCGTTCAACGTCGCAGGCGACGGCGTCCTGACCGGGCGCGAGGTCGCCGAGCTGCTCGACCACGGGCACGCGCTCGGCCTGCCGCCCGCCCTGGTGCGGCGCGTGCTGGCCCTCGCCTGGCAGGCCCACGTCGTCCCGACCGACCCGGGCTGGCTCGACATGGCGATGAGCGCCCCGGTCATGGACACCGCGCGCGTCCGCGACGTGCTCGGATGGTCGCCGCGGCACACGGCCGCCGAGTCGCTCGCAGCGCTCCTCGGCGGCCTGGCACGCCGCGAGGGGCTCGACAGCCCGCCGCTGCGGCCGGGTCGCTAGCGCACGGTCACCAGCCGGCGCGCGGGCCGGGACGTCCGCGGCTTCGCCACGAAGTTCTACACCGCCGAGGGCACGTTCGACCTCGTCGGCAACAACTTCCCCGTCTTCTTCATCCAGGACGCGATCAAGTTCCCCGACCTCATCCACGCGGCCAAGCCGCACCCCGACCGGGAGATCCCGCAGGCCCAGACGGCCCACGACACCTTCTGGGACTTCGTCTCCACGCACACCGAGGCGACGCACACGGTGATGTGGGGCATGTCGGACCGGGCGATCCCGCGCAGCTACCGGACGATGGAGGGCTTCGGGGTCCACACGTTCCGGCTCGAGGCCGCCGACGGGTCCACCTGCCTCGCCAAGTTCCACTGGAAGCCGCTGCTCGGGGTTCACTCGCTCGTGTGGGAGGAGGCGCAGCTCGCGCAGGGCGCGGACCCGGACTTCAACCGGCGTGACCTGGCCGACGCCATCGAGTCGGGCGCCTTCCCGCAGTGGGAGCTGGGCCTGCAGGTCATGCCGGACGACCCGTCGGAGACGTTCGCGGGCATCGACCTGCTCGACCCGACGAAGATCGTGCCCGAGGAGCTCTGCCCCGTCCAGCGCGTCGGGCTGCTGACCCTGACCGCCAACCCGTCGGACTTCTTCGCGGAGACCGAGCAGGTCGCGTTCCACGTCGGCCACCTGGTCCCCGGCGTCCAGGCGACGAACGACCCGCTCCTGCAGGGACGGATGTTCTCCTACCTCGACACCCAGCTCTCGCGGCTCGGTGGACCCAACTTCTCGCAGCTCCCGATCAACCGGCCGCACGCGCCCGTGAACGACATGCTGCGCGACGGCATGCACCAGAGCGCGATCCACGAGGGCATCACGCCCTACGTCCCCAACCACCTGGACGGCGACCTGCCCGTCCGGACCCCCGAGGGCGCGTTCGTGACCCTCCCGACCCCCGTGGACGGCGCGAAGGGCCGCTGGCACCCGGCCTCGTTCGAGGACCACACGAGCCAGGCGCGGCTGTTCCTGCTCTCGCTCTCGCCCGTCGAGCGCGCGCACCTCGAGGCGGCGTTCGCGTTCGAGCTGGCCAAGTGCACCGACGAGGACGTGCGTGCCCGGGAGGTCGCGCTCCTCGCGCGCGTCGACGGCGGCCTCGCGGCCTCGGTCGCGCGCGAGCTCGGCCTGCCCGAGCCGCCGCCCGCCGACGTGCCCGACGTCGTGCCCTCCCCCGCGCTGTCGCAGCGGCCCGCCGAGCCGGGCCGGGTCGACGGACGGGTCGTCGGCGTGCTGGCGACGGACGGCGCCGACCTCGCGGTCGCGACGGCCCTCGCCGACGCGCTCGGCCCGGAGCAGGTCGTGGTCCGGGTCGTGGCCGACCACGGCGGCGCGGTGACCGGCTCCGGGGGCGTGACCGCGACCGTCGACCGCACGATCGCCGCCACCCGGTCGATCGAGTACGACGCGGTCGTCGTCGCGCCCGGCGTCGCGGGATCCGCGCTCGGGACCGACCCGCGGACGGCGGTGCTGCTGCAGGAGGCCTTCCGGCACGGCAAGGCGATCGCCGCCGTCGGGGACGGCACCGACGTGCTGGCGGCCGCGGGCGTCGCCGCCGACGCGCCCGGCGTGCTCACGGCCGACGACCGTGCCGCGCTCGCGACGCCCCTGCGGGAGGCCCTCGGGCGTCACCGGTCCTGGGAGCGGCTCGCCCAGCTCGCGGGCGTGGTCGACGGGCCCGCCCCCGCGGCGGGCGCCGCGGGCTGACGTCGAGGCCGCGACGGCCGGCCCGCTCCGGTCGTCGCGGTCTCGCGCGTGCGGCGGCCGAGCGACCGGTCAGCCGGTGGCGCCCGGCCGGCGCGCGCCACCGTCGTCGGGACCGCACGCGCGGCGCACGACCCGCGCGGCGAGCTCCCGGACGGGGACGTTGGTGCGCATGGAGGTCCGGCGCAGCCGCTCGAAGGCGTCGTCGGGCGAGATCCCCCAGTCGGCGCCGAGGATCCCCTTGGCCTGGTCGATCGTCGCGCGGCTCTCGGTCGCGCGACGGATGCTCTCGTCCGCAGCCCGGGACGCCCGGGCGGCGACGAGCGCGGTCACGTCCACGAAGCTCCCGACGAGACGGACCGCCTCACCGTCCGCGTCCCGGACGGCCTGTCCGACGAGGACGACGTCCTTGGTCTCGCCCGACGCCGCCATGATCCGGTGCAGGCTGACCACCGGCTCGCCGGTGCGGCACGCGGCCGCGAAGAGCCGGCGGAAGCGTTCCCGGTCGTCCGGGTGCTTGTGCGCCAGGACGAGCCGGGTGGTCGGGACGACCTCGCCCGGCTCGAAGCCGTGCAGCCGGTAGGTGCCGTCGGACCACCACCAGGTGTCGGTCCCGATCTCGTACGCGAACCGGCCCCGCGGTGCCTGGTCCGCCTCGAGAGCGTCGTCGGTCCCGGACGCCGCGACCCTGTCGTCGCCGGTCGTCCACGCGTGCGGCAGCTCCATCCCACGTCCTTCGAGGTCCGCGCATCGGCCGTGACTTGACCGTGATCTCGACGCTACGACCCGGTGGTGAGAACCGCAACGGCCGCCACGCCCGAGGACGCGCGGCTCATCCCGCCCGGTCCGGCTCCTCGCCCAGGACCTCCGCCAGCCACGGCGCCGGTGCCCGCGCGCCGACCGCCCGGGCCCCGCGCACGAGCTCGTCGGCGACGACCCGGACCCGGACGTTGCGCCGCTGCGACACCGCGCGCAGCGCGTCGAACGCGTCGTCCTCGTCGTACCCGCCCGCCACGGCGAGCACCCCCTTCGCCTGGTCGATCACGCTCCGCGACGCCAGCGCCTGCTCGAGCTGGACGTCCGCGCGCCGGCGGGCGAGCTCGCCCACGAGACCGTCGAGGAGCACGAGCGTCCCGCGCACCGGACGGCGCCCCTCGGCGTCGGCCGCGCCGTCGGGCTCGGCGCTCAGGACCACGTCGTGCGTCCGGCCGTCGAAGTCCACCAGGCGGCTCGCGCACGCGAGCGGCACCCCGTCCGTCGCGACGCGGTCGAGCAGCGCAGCGACCCGGGTCCGCTCCTCCGGGTGCTGGTGCGCCAGGAGCAGGGCCACGGTCGGCACGACCTCGCCGGGGGCCAGCCCGTGCACCGCGTACATGCCGTCGGACCACCAGGAGCGGTCCAGGGCGTCGACGCGGAACCACCCGGCGCCGAGCTCCGAGCCCGCGCGCTCGACCGCGGACCCGACCCCCGACGTCGCACCCTCCGCGGGCACGTCGAAAGCAGCCTCGCTCGTCATCAGTTTCCTTCTCGCGCGCGATGCGCGCGGGGCCACGCGCCCCTGGCGGATTGGCTGCTCAACCCGCGGGGCCTGCCGGGGTTCACCCGGTCGTCCCAGCCTACCCGCCCGGTGCCCCGGTGCAGGTCACGGGCGCGCGGCGCCGCCCGACGGCTGCCCGCCGCCGCGTGCCGGACTACGATCCGTAGCATGACGACGGAAGGCCCCGACCTCGACCACGAACAGGCGCTGGCGGTCGGCGAGAGCCTGGACGTGGGACGGTTCCGGGTGGACCTCGCGACGGACCACTGGTGGTGGTCCGACGCGGTCTACGAGCTGCACGGCTTCGAGCGCGGCGAGGTCGTGCCGTCGGCCGAGGTGCTCGCCGCGCACAAGCACCCGGACGACATCGTCCAGGTCGACCACGTGGTCCGCGAGGCCGTCGCGTCTCGCGAGCCGTTCAGCTCCGTGCACCGCATCGTCGACGCCTCGGGCGCCGTCCGGACCGTCGCGGTCGTCGGGCGGGCCGAGCTCGACGACGACGGCGAGCCCGTCGCGGTGACGGGCTACTTCGTGGACCTCACGGCCGCGCAGCGCAGCGCCGGTCAGGCGCAGGCCACGGAGTCGATCCGTGCCGCCGCGGCGAGCCGCGGCACCATCGAGCAGGCCAAGGGCATCGTCATGGCGGTCCGCGGGGGCGACGCGGACGCCGCCTTCGCCGTCCTGCGCGAGGGCGGGTCGCGACGCGAGGTCCGCGTCCGAACGATCGCCGAGGAGCTCGTGGATGCGGTCGCGGGCCGTTCCCGGGACGACGGCCCGCTGACCCCCGCCGAGCTCGACCGGCTGCTCGGCAGCGCCGGCGGCTGACCGCCGACGCGGCTCACACCGTCGCGACCGACCCTCCGTCGACGCGCCAGTTCGAGCCGAGCACGTAGCTCGCCCGCTCCGAGCACAGCCAGGTGATCACCGCCGCGACCTCGTCGGGCTCGCCCCGGCGCCCGGAGGCGATGCCCGGCCGCTCCTCGGCGAGGAACGACCGGACGGCGTCGTCGAACGACTCCCCGCGCTCGGCGGCGCGCTCCCGCATCATGTCGTCCGTCATCGGGGTCGCCACGAAGGCGGGCGACACGGCGTTCACCAGGACGCCGTCGGGGCCGTAGGCCTTCGACAGCCCCTTCGCGAACGCGAGCAGCCCTGCCTTGGCCGTGCAGTACGGGAGCTGGTCGGGGTACGGCTGGACGCCGTCCTCCGAGGCGACCACGACGATGCGCCCGCGGCCCGCGGCGCGCATCGCCGGCAGGAAGGTGCGCACCGTCCGGACCGCGGCCAGGAGGTCCGTCTCCAGCGTCGTCCGCCAGCCGTCGTCGTCCGTCTCGAGGAAGTCGCCCGTCGCGCCCGTGGTCCCCGCGGCGTGCACGAGGATCTCCGGGTCCCCGAAGGCGTCCCGCGCCCGCTGCGCAAGCCTCGCGACGGCGTCCGGCGCGGTGAGGTCGGCGGCCACGCCGACGACCCGTCCCACGCCCGGCGCCGTGGCGTCGAGCTCCATGACGGCTGGCCCGAGCGGTCCGTCGTCCTTGTCGGTGAGGACGACGCGCGCGCCCTCCGCGAGCAGCGCCCGTGCGGTCGCGAAGCCGATCCCCGAGTCGCCACCCGTCACGAGCGCCACCCGACCGTCGATGCCCAGGTCCATCCATCTCTCCCGTCCGGGCCCCGGAGGGGCCGCCTCAGTTCTCGCCGCGGTCGTCCTGGTCGAACGCCGCGGCGTACAGCGCGCGTGCCTCGTCGAGAACGCGGTCCTCGAGCACGGCCACGGGCCGGACGGCGACGAGCAGGGGCTCGCAGTCCGGTCCGCGGCCCGAGACCTCGCCCGTGAGCAGCCACGCGTAGCTCTCGTCGTCGGCGAGGTGGGCGTACTGCGTGAGCTGGCGCGCGACCCAGTGCTCGACCGGCCGGTCCCACCACGGCTCCGGCGTGAGCGGGTTGACGCTGAGGCCGGGCAGCACGCACCCGCTCTCGTGGTCGCGGCTCACGGTGCAGCGGTCCGCCGACGGGCCACGGCTCACCCGCACGTACAGCGGCTCGCGGCTGCGCGCCACGAGCCGGACGACCTGGGCCAGCCGGTCGAGCGTGGGGGCGCCGTCGGCCGCCCGCACCGGGATCCCGCCCGGGCGGGGCGCGCCCCGCGCCGCGGACCCGGCAGGCACCGGGTCCGCGGCGTCGAGCGAGGTCACCGTGACCGCCGTGTGATCCGTCGCGCGAGGCGGGCGCCGTTGTCGCGGCGCGGGTGCGCCTGGACCGACGCCAGGGCGTCGCGCACCGCGTCGGCGCCGTCGGCGGGCTCGCGGCCCGAGAGGGCAGCGAGCACCTGGCGCGCCGCGTCCGGCATCGGGACGTCGGCCTCGCCGGCGGCCCTGGCGAGCGTGCGGCCCGCCTCGCCCGCGTCGAGCCCGGCGAGGACCATGAGGGCGCCGATCGCCTGCTCGACCACCGCGCCGGACGCCATGGCCCGGGTCACCGCGCGGTCGGCCTCGCGCTCGACGGCCTCGTGCACGACCGTCGAGACGTCGACCGCGAACCCGCCGATCTCGCCGACGGTGCCGCTGCGGTCACGCCGCGGGTCGCCGACCACGAGCACCGTCCGCGCCCGGCCGCGCGCGTCGACGACGCGGTGGGCGGCGGCGAACGGGCGCCCCTGGCGGAAAGCCGCGAGCGTCGGCGGTGCGACCGTGGCGTCGTCGGGGTGGATGCGCGAGCGCAGCTCGGCCAGACCGCCGAACGGCTCGCGCGACGAGCGGCCGTGGATGACGTCGATCTCGGGGGACCAACGGCACGCGCCCGCGCCCAGGTCGACGCGGTACCGGCCGACGACCAGCGCCGTCCCCGCGCCGAGAGCGGCCGTCACCTCGGCCGCGGTGAGCGGCGCAGCCTGCTCACCGGCGTCCGCGGAGACGCCGACCGGGGTCGTGAACGTGGTGGAGGAGGTGGTGGTGGTCATGTTCAGCTCCAAGGTGCGGGCTGGAACGGGGCCACTTCTCGACTCCCCTGCCACCGTACCGCGCAGCGCGCCGGAGCGTGCGGTGAACGGGTGAATCGGCCGGTGCCACGACCGGGTACGGTCGTGGCCGTGACGACCGCACCCCTTCCCCCGGCCGCCTCCGCGCCCGTCCCGCCCGTGCACCTCGTGGTCATGGGCGTGTCCGGGACGGGCAAGACGACGATCGGGCGGCTGCTCGCGGACCGGCTCGGCTGGACGTTCGCCGAGGGCGACGACTTCCACTCGCCGGAGAACGTCGCCCGCATGCACGCGGGCGTTCCCCTCGACGACGAGGCCCGCCTCCCCTGGCTCCGCGCGGTACGCGACTGGACCGCCGAGCAGGACGCCGCCGGGCACAGCACCGTCGTCACCTGCTCCGCCCTGCGCGTCGTCTACCGCGACGTGCTGCGCGAGGCGCCCGGCCGGACGCGCTTCGTGCACCTCGTCGGCGACGCGTCGCTCGTCGGCGCCCGCATGCAGCAGCGCGCGGGCCACTTCATGCCGCCGTCGCTCCTGCCGTCGCAGCTCGCCACGCTCGAGCCCCTCGGCGACGACGAGGACGGCGTCGTCGTGCCCGTCGACGGACCGCCCGCACAGGTCGGCGAGACCGCGCTCCGCGCGCTGGGGCTGG
>Ga0164243_10001620_pt1 | contig 38061 bp, 35 predicted proteins | sample OricompcompostOP_FD_108781 | JGI IMG/M metagenome (GOLD analysis project Ga0164243, IMG submission 108781) | Organic Plus compost microbial communities from Emeryville, California, USA - Original compost - Organic plus compost (OP) | ecosystem: Engineered > Solid waste > Mixed feedstock >... | reverse complement strand
TGCTTCGACGCCGCCGCACACCATGACATCGGCGTAGCCGTCGCGGACCTGGCGAAAGCCCTCACCGATGGCCATGGTGCCGGACGCGCAGCTCATCGCGTTGGTGCTGTTCGGGCCCTGCACGCCGAATTCGATCGCAATGTTACAGCTCGCCGCTCCGCCGAACACGTTGGTGGCAAGCGTCGCCGACACATTTCGAATTCCTTCATTCTTGAACACCATGAACTGCTCTTCGGCGTAGCCGACGCCGCCGAGGGCCGTGCCCATCATGGCGCCGATGCGCTCGCGATCCTCGGCGGCGAAGTTGAGCCCCGAGTCCTCGATGGCGAGCCGCGCGGTCGAGATCGTGAAATGGCCGAAGCGATCGAGACGGCGGGCGCGCCGTTCCTCGATGAAGTCGGTCGGATGAAAGTCGATCTCGGCGGCGATCTGGCTGCGGTAGAGCGACGCGTCGAAGCGGGTCACCGCGCGCACCGCCGAGCGGTGCGCGTGCAGCCCGTCCCACAGCCCTTCGCGCGAGATCCCGATCGGGGTGACCGCGCCGATGCCGGTGATCGCTACTCGTCTCCGTGCTGCTGCGGTCACGTGCTACCTCGTTGGGTTGTGCGGATCGGTTGAGCGCGCTCCCGCCGCCGAACGTTCGGCGGCGCGCGCGAGACCTGCAAGGGTACGTGCGGCGATTCCATGTACGAACACGGGGCCGATCACGGCACGCGCCGCGACGACACCGAGAACGGGGACCGGCGGCCCGTTCCAGACGTGCACGATGCGAACGTCGGTGCCGTGCGCCGTCGGCGCGAACGACCATTCGACGTCCATGCCCGTGGTCACGCCGCCGACGTGCCTGAACCGGACGGCCGGCGCGGCGGGAGCGTTCGGCGGTACGACGCTCATCTGCGACGTCCACCAGGTCGGCCAGGCGAGCGCGCCGAACGGCCGGTTCGCCGACATCTCGACGATCCCGCCGCCGTCCGACCGTCGCTCGTGGAACCGAACGTAGCGGTAGTGCGCGAGGTGCGACGGCCACTGCTCGACGTCGGCGGCGAGCGCGAAGATGGTCGCGAGCGGTGCGCGGACGTGCAGCTCGTCGATCGTCGTCATCGATCGATCGGTCGGCATCGCGCCGAGCTCGAACGGGGGCAGCATGGTCATGCCGCTGGTATCCAGTGCGCGGTGAGACGCCATCCGAGATGGCGACGCACGACCGGAGTGATGCCGGTCGCGCGAACCACGATCCGGTGCAGGTCGTTTGCGGTGAAACCGCGCAGCACGGAGACGACGCCGTCGTGGCGCGTGACCGGATGAAAGCGCAACGGGAACGAAACGACCCAGAAACCCGCGGCGGCGAGCCAACTGCGCCGCAGATCGCTCACGACCACGGCGCGGCGCGCCACGCGATTCATCTCGCGAATGAAAGCCACGGCACCATCCTCGTCGAAGTGATGAAGAATCTGCGAACAGACCGTGACGTCAACGGAGCGATCGGCGAACGGAAGCGCGAGAGCATCGGCACAGACGGGGGCATCGAGCCGGTCGCGCGACGCGGCGAGAAGCGTGGGAGCCATATCCACGCCGATCGCGAACACGTCCCGCGACTCCGCGCGGCCGATCGCACGGAGACGGGCGGGAACGTCCGCGAGTCCCGTGCCAATGTCCAGGAGTGTCAGTGCCGACGGGAGCCCGGGAAGGACGGCTCGAAAGGCGCGCGACGCCGAGCGCAATCCGCCGAGCAATCGGTTCGAGCGGGTGACGTCGCCGATGGACCGCGCGCGCACAGCCGGATCGATGGCCGGATCATCGAGCCATTCGACGCCTCGCTGCCGCGCGGGGGTCAGCACGGGATGCAGGGCACCGGAGAGCGCGCCTCAGCGAGCGAGCTGCGCGTATCCGCCCCGGTAGTAGAGCAGCGGTCGCCCCTCGGCCGCACGCGTCGTCGCATGGTCGACCTCCGCGATGAAGATCGTGTGATCGCCGCCGTCGTGGTGGCGGATCACCCGGCACTCCATGTGCGCGAGCGCAGCCTCGAGCAGCACGACGCCCGACTCGCCGCGCGTGAACGCGATCCCGTCGAAGCGATCGTCCTCGTCCGCGGCGAAGCGACGGGAATGCACTTCCTGATCGGCTGACAGCACGCTGACACCGACCATCGGATGCGTGACGAGAAAGTCGTGCATCGACGCGGTGCGGTCGACGCAGAAGAGCACGAGCGACGGATCGAGGCTGAGCGAGCAGAACGCGCTCGCGGTCATGCCGTGATCCGTGCCCGAGGCGTCACGCGCGGTGAGGATCGTGACGCCCGACGCGAAGCGTCCGAGAACGCTGCGGAACGTATCGGCGTCGATCACGAGGCAGCCGTGACGGGGCGGCGAGCGAATGGCGAGAACACTTTCCAAAGATACGACAGGCGGACAACCTCGGTCGCCGGCACGAAGTCGCCGGTCACGCCGACCAGGAGATCGGCGTCGGCCTTCCGCATGGAAAGATTGCGCGCCGCGCGATTGATCAATGGCGTCGATCCAACCACCGCGCCGATGACGCGCTCGACGATCCACTTGCCGGAGAACTCGCGCCGCCGGGCGACATCGTACGCCGACAGCGCGGCGTCCGCATCGCGCACTCGGCGGCCCCGAAGGGCTTCGAGAATCGCGGGCGCGAGTAGCTCCCCGCCGCGAAGCGCCGAGTAGATGCCTTCGCCGGTGAATGGATCGAAGAAGTCGGCGGCGTCGCCCACGAGCGCCACGCCTCGCGTCCATGCGCGACGCGCGTGCGATGCGAACGGGCCCGTCGCGACCACGGGGGTCACGCGGTTGGCCCGCGCGAAGCGCGGCGCGAGATGCGGCCGCGCCATCAACCAGCCGTGAAGAAACGCCGCGCGGTCGCGCGAGATCTCGTGCGCCCTGGACGCCGATACGACCAGCGCGACCGTGGTGAGGCCGTTGCCGACGTCGGCGATGCCCACGTAGCCGTCGCGCTCGACGTGCATCTCGCCGTGTTCGCCGATCTCGCCGACGCCGTCATAGTGCGTGACGAGGGCGAGTCGCCGCGGCCAGCGCAGCGCCTTCGCCAGGCCGACGCGCCGCGCGACGACGGAGCGAAGCCCGTCCGCACCGACGACGAGGCGTGCCCTGATGTCGCCGGCGCGTCCGCGCGCGAGCGTCTGAACGACGGGCGAGCCGTCGTGCTCGCGCGTGACGTTCGTGACGCGCACGCCCTCGACGACCGTCGCTCCAGCGACGCGCGCGCGATCGACGAGAATGGCGTCGAGCACCTCGCGGCGGACGGACAGACCGCGATCGCTGAAGCCGCGAAAGCGATGCGCGCCGGCGAAGTCGCCCGCGATCACCGCGCCGTTCGGCGCGCGAACGCGAATGCCGGCCAGCGCGGCCGCGCCGGATTCCTCGATCGCGTCGAGCGCGCCCATGTCCGCGAGAATACGCGACGCCTGCGGGCTCAGATATTCCGCGCAGGGTTTGGGGCGGGGAAAGCGCGCGCGATCGACGAGCAGGACGTCGACACCGGCGCGGGCGAGCGCGAATGCCACCGACGAACCGGCCGGCCCACCTCCAATCACGAGCACTTCCGCATCGAACATTCGGGAACTCTACCTTGCGAGGAACGCCGCCAACAGCCCGCCCACGATGGTGCTGACGAAGTTCACGGCGTCGTTGTCGAGCCAGCGGATTCCGCGGCGCGGCACCGTGCGCGCGCCGCAATGATGCACGTCCCGCTCGGTCTCGCAGCGACAATCGTCGCACCACCGTCGCGACTGCATCGTCGCGCCGATCAGCGAGTCGGCGAACGCACCGACGATGCCGCCGAGCAGAATCGCGCGCGCCGAGTGCCACGCGGCGACGCTCTGGCCGGCGGCGCCGGTGACGACCACGACCAGCGCGATGAACGCGGCGCCCGAGATCGACGCGAGCGTTCCGGCGAGCGTGATCCCGCCGGAGCGTCCGGTTTCGACGACGCGTCCCGTCAGGATCGACCGGGGTGGGCCGCCGTAGAGCGTTCCGATCTCCGTCGCCCAGGTGTCGGCCGCCGAGGCGGCCAGCGCGCCGGCGCCGATCGCGATCCAGTTCATCTGCGGATGAAGAAGCGCCCCGATCGCCGCCACGAGAAACACGCCGCCATTGGCGAGCACCTGCCAGGCATCGCGCTCGCCGCCCTTCGCCACGACCGCGCGAGTGCGCCGTTCCTTCTCGACGCGGCCAAGTCGCGACAGGAGGGTGGACGAGGCGAAATACAGGATCAGCGTGATGCCCCAGCTCCAGCCGACGGCGACCGCGACGCTTCCCGCGACCGCGGCGGCCATGGCGCCGCTCGTCGTCAGCGACCGCGCGCGCCGCGCGATGAGGGCAATGGCGACGGCCAGCAGCACCCCGAGAAGATTGCGCACGATCATCGGGCTCCGGCTTGAACGGGTCTCGGGCGAGCACTAGCTTCGCAGTTTGACCCAACGATTCGAATGCTCGCCACCGTAGACGCCCTCTTTCCGCTCAGCCTGCTCGAAGCCGTTCGCAACGTCGACACGCCGAGCGACCAATCGGACGCCGAGTTCGTCGACGAGCTACGCAACAAGCGCTTCGGGCTGAGCGAGACGGTGTATGCGCAGATCAAGCGCCACACCGAAGCCGCGCGCAAAGGCCAGCGAACCGGCCAGGACGAAGCGATCGCGCTGGCGAAGCTGATCGGACGCCGGCCGGACGCGGAGGCGGTGTTTCGCGCCGCGGGACGCCGGCTCGCCAAACAGTCCTACCTGACGATCTCGCCGGTCACCCGGCGAATGATGCGTCTGCTTCCATCGGGGATGGCGCGTCCGCTGGCCTATCGTCACGCGCGCAAGATCGCCGGCCGGTACCTCGGGGGCAACGTCCGGCGCGTCGGAACGTTCCTCCTGCTCGAGGTGCCACGGTCGATCACGCTGAACACCGCACCGGGCGGCATCGGCTGCACGTACTACGAGGCGATGCTGCGCGAACTGCTGCTGCTGCTGATCGGGAGCATCGGCGGAGTGGAGCACATCCGCTGCAATACGCGCGGCGAAGGCACTGACGAATGGCGCGCCGACTGGCGTTCGTTCGATCGCACCGCGGGGTTGACGTGATGCTGACGACCGAGACGCTTCCCGACTTCCAGCGCGCGCTCGTGGACGCGGGGGTCGACGGCTGGCTCCTCTACGACTTTCGCGGGCTGAACCCGATCGCGGGCGGCCTGATGCGCCTCGACGGGATGACGACGCGGCGCGCGTTCGCCTGGGTGCCGGCCCGCGGAACGCCGGTGGCAATCAGCCATGCGATCGAGCAGGGGCCCTGGCACCTCTGGCCGAGCGAGTGGAAGCGCGAGATCTACGCGTCGTGGAAGAGTCTCGAGGCGCTTCTGGCGAAGCACGTAGAAGGGAAGCGCGTCGCGATGGAGTACTCGAGCGGCGACGCGGTTCCGTATCTCGATCGGGTGCCCGCGGGGGTGATCGAGATGGTGCGCGCCGCCGGCGCGACGGTCGTATCGTCGAGCGAGCTGGTGTCGCGCTTCTACGCGTCGTGGAACGCGGAGCACATCGCGTCGCACGTGTCGGCCGCGGAGCACGTGGCGCGGATCGGCAAGGCGGCGCTCGTGCTGGCCGGCGAACGCGCGCGGTCCACGGAGCCGCTCGCCGAGCACGAGGTCATGGGCTGGATTCTGGCCGAGTTCAGGAAGGTCGGACTCGGCACGGATCACGGCCCGAACGTCTCCGCGGGAGCGAACGCGGCCAACCCGCACTACGAGCCGTCGCCGGATGCGCCGCGCCTCATCGAGCAGGGCGACATTCTGCTGATCGACCTCTGGGCGCGCGCGGAGGGCGGGGTGTGGGCCGACCAGACCTGGATGGCGTCGGTCGGCGAGCCCACAAAAGACGCATTGGAGATCTGGAATGCCGTGCGCGACGCGCGCGACGCGGCCATCGCGCTGGTGAAGGCCAAGGCCAGGGGGGGCGAGCCGGTGCGCGGCGCCGACGTCGACGACGCGGCGCGCCAGGTGATCGAGGCGCGCGGCTACGGCCAGTACTTCACGCACCGCACGGGGCACTCGATCGACCCGCGCGACCTGCACGGCTCCGGCCCGCACCTCGACAACCTCGAGACGCGCGACGAACGGCTCATCGTCCCGGGCGTGGCCTTCTCGATCGAGCCGGGCATCTACATCCCCGGTCGGATCGGCATGCGGTCCGAGGTGAACGTCTACGTCGTGCCCGGAGAGGCCGTCGTGACGCCCGCCCAATACCAGACCGAGCTCTTGGTCGTCTGAGATAGCGCGCGGCCCGATCGCCGCCGCTCGAACTCCGCGAATCTCGACCCGCCAGCGGTCGCGTCCGACGTGGCGCGGCGCTTGCCCGTTGGGCGCCCGTGCGCTTCTCGCCTTTTCACCTTTCTCGTCCGACGTTGACGCTTCGATTCGCCGTACTTCTGTTCGTCGCAGCACTGACTGCCTGCTCGGACGATTCACCCGCCGGGCGCACCGTGGCCAAGCGACGCGCCGCGCGCCGAGCCAACGATTCGGCCGCCGGCGCCGTGGACCTCGCCAGCCCCGCATACACGCCCAGCGAACTCGGGGCGATCGGCAAGGTGCGTGGCACGATCAGACTGGACGGCGTGGTTCCGGTCGACACCACGCCGATCACGGTCGACAACAAGGTGTGCGGAACGCATGTCCCGACTGCCATCGACGCGACAGCGACCGGCCTCGGCGACATCATCGTCTGGATCTCGGGCGTGACGACCGGCAAGGCGCTCCCGATCAATCGACGCGTCGAGCTGTCGAGTGAGAACTGCCAGCTCGACCCACGCGTACAGGCGACAGTGAGCCAATCGGCGGTGAACGTCTTCAACGACGACAAGGCGCTGCACACGCTCGTCTTCCTCGAGGCGTCGACCGGCGACACGATCCAGCGAATGCCGTTCTTCAACAGCGGTCAGGTGGTCGCGAGCGAGAAGCTCGCGAAGCACGCCGGCGTGGTGGAAGTGCGATGCGTGCAGCATCCGTGGTCGCGCGCGTTCATCGCAACGTTCAACCACCCGTATTTCGCCGTCACCGAGAACGACGGGAAGTTCGCGATCGACTCGCTACCGCCCGGCTCCTACACGCTGAACGTCTGGCACGAAGGCATGAAGGAACCGATCACGCAAGCGGTCCAGGTCGCCGCGAACGGCGAAGCGACGGTCGATCTCGCGATCAAGCTGCCGTAGCCGCGGAAAAGACGAACGCAGAGAGCGCGAAGGCCGGAGCTCAGGCGGAAATGAGCTGGCCGCAGCGCCGGCATTTGTAGAGGCGATTGTACGCGCGCCGGCGATGATAGTACTGATCGCTGAAGCGGCGGAGCGACGTGAGCGTCACGCCCGCGAGGATGACCACGCCGCCGGCCGCGGCCAATTGGCCGGCCGTGTCGCCGAATCGGCGCATGACGATGTAGGCGATGGCGCCAAGAATGACCGTGGTGACTCCGACGACGCCGAGAACCGAAGTCCGTTGGGGCGGCCGGAAGCGCTCGAGGATCTGGCGATAGGTCATGCCGATCGCGCGCGGCACGTCGGCGGCCTCGGGATCCTCGCCGACGCGCCGGACGGCCTCGGAGTAGAGGTCGGAGACCTTGGCGAAGTCCGACCCCTTGCAGTTCGGACACCGCGCGTCCTCGATGTCACCGTTGTCGTCGGGGACGATCTTCGCCGCGGCGGCAAGCGCGGCCTCGAGTCTGGCTAATTCGTCTTGCGGCATCGTTCCACAAAGATGCCGAGCGGGAGGGAGTCGCGCTACGAGCCTAAGATCGCTTAATCCGGTCGATCTTCAGGGCTGCGGACCGTCAGACCTTCTCGGCGGCGAGTCGCGCGAACAGGCCGCCCTGCTCGATCAGCGACGCATGCGTCCCCTCTTCGACGACGCGTCCCCGCTCCAACACGACCACGCGATCCGCCCGTCGCACGGTGCTCAGTCGGTGCGCGATGATCAGCGTCGAGCGGTGGCGCAGGAGATCCTCCATGGCCGACTCCACCGCGCGTTCGCTCTCCGTGTCGAGGCTCGACGTCGCTTCGTCGAGCACGACCACTGCCGGGTTCTTGAGGAAGACCCGGGCGATCGCCAGACGCTGGCGCTGGCCACCGGAGAGCTTCACGCCACGCTCGCCGACGCGCGTGTCGAGTCCTTCGGGCAGCCGCTCGATGAACTCCCACGCGTGCGCCGCGCGCGCCGCCGCGATGATCTCCGCGTCGGTCGGACGGGGGCCGGCTTCGTCGGGGCGCGCATAGGCGATGTTCTCGCGGATCGTTCCGCTGAACAGCGCGGGCTCCTGCGGCACCATCCCGATCGCGCCGCGCAGGTCGGCGAATGAGAGCTTCCGAATGTCGATTCCGTCGAGCTCGATGTGGCCCTCGGTCACGTCCCAGAAGCGCGGAATGAGCGATGCTACGGTGGTCTTGCCGGCGCCCGACGGGCCGACGAGCGCGACGACCTCGCCCGGTGCGATGTGAAGCGACACGTCCTCGAGCGTCGGCGCGAGGTCGGGCGAATACGAGAAGCTCACGTTCACGAGGCGCACGTCGCCGCGCACCGGCTTCGCCAGCGGCAGCGGCGCGTTCGGCTCCGCGACGGTCGCGCGAGTGTCGAGCAGCTCGAACACGCGCGACGCCGCGCCGAGCGCTTCCTGGTAGCTGCCGAAAAGCGACGCGAGCGAGCCGACCGACGCAGCGACCGTGATCGCGTAGAGCAGGAACGACACGAGGGCGCCCGGCGTGAGGGCGCCGTCGAGCACGAGCTGGCCGCCCTTCCAGAGCACGGCGACGACGCCGGCGAACGCGATGAAGCCCACGACCCCGAAGAACACGGCGCGCAGCTTCGCGCGACGTACCGCCGCGACGACCACGTCGGAGAGATGCGCGCTGTATCGCCGGGTCTCCTCGGCTTCGCGGTGGAAGCTCTGCACGGTGCGGATCTGCGAGAACGCTTCGTCGGCGCTCGCCATCGCCTCGGCGACTCTGTCCTGGACGCCCGTGCTCGCCTTCCGCAGACGACGGCCGAACCCGAACGCCGCGGCGACGACCACCGGCACGACCGCCAGCGTGGTGGTCGTCAGCTGCGGATGCGTGAGCGTGAGCAGGACGATGCCGCCGATGAGAAACAGAATCTGTCGCGACAGCTCGGAGACCCACGTGCTCATCAACGACTGCAACACCGCGAGGTCCGCCGAGAGACGGCTCGTGAGCTCGCCCGTGCGCCGCTCGGTGAAGAATCCGGGCGACAGCCGCACGAGATGCGCAAAGACATCCTCGCGCAGCGCGGCGACCACCCGTTCGGTGGTCGACGTGAGCAGGTAGACCTGCACGAAGTTCATCAGGCCCTGCAGCGCGAACAGCGCGACCAGGCCGATCGCGATGCGGTCGAGCAGACCGCGATCATGCTCCTGGAAGGCCGCGTCGAGCAGGTGCCGAACGACCTGCGGGAAGGCCAGCCCCACCGCCGCCGCGACGAGCAGACAGACCGCCGCGATCGCCAACTGCCCGCGGAATGGGCGGAGGCGCGGCAGAAGACGACCAAGCGGTTTTGGGGAGCGCAGCCGCCGCGAGCCCTTCGCGGCGGAATCCGACACCGTCACGTCAACACCGCTCGATCGACGACCATCGCCGCGAAGAGCAGCGCGAGATACAGCAGCGAGAAGCGATAGAGCTTCCACGCCAGCTTGTTCCACTCCGTCGCGCGGATCACCCGCAGCAACTCGGCGAGGAAGATGGCGTCGAGCACGACGGCGGAAATCAGATAGACGATCCCGAGGCCGCCGAAGCAGTACGGCAGCAGTGTGAGCGGAATGAGAACGATCGTGTACCAGAACATCTGGCGCTTCGTCTCGAGCTCACCCCAGACGAGCGGCGCCATCGGGACGCCCGCCTTGCCGTAATCCTTCTGCTTGAGGAGCGCGAGCGCCCAGAAGTGCGGCGGCGTCCAGTAGAAGATGATGAGGAAGAGATAGATCGAGAACAGATCGACGCGGTTGGTGACCGCCGCCCAGCCGACCAGTGGCGGGAAGGCGCCCGCGGCGCCCCCGATCACGATGTTCTGTGGCGTGCTGCGCTTGAGCCAGCGCGTGTACACGAAGACGTAGAAGTAGAAGCCCGCGAGCGCGAGCGCGGCCGTCAGCACGTTCGCGAAGTACGCGAGCAGCCAGGTCGCGGTCGTCGACAGCAGGATGCCGAACGCGAGCACCTCGCGCGGTTGCATCCGCCCGCTCGGGATCGGGCGCAAGCGGGTGCGCGACATCTGGTCGTCGATGTCGCGGTCGATGTACATGTTGACCGCGTTGGCGCCGCCGGCCATGAGATAGCCGCCGATGAACACCACGGCGACGAGCCCCCACGACGGATCGCCGGCGACGAACATGGGCGCGATCGTCGTCACCAGTAGCAGCGAGATGATCCTCGGCTTCGTGAGCGCGACGAGGTCGCGCCAGATCGATTTCTGAGCCGAGACGGCGATCGCCTCGCTCATGCGCGGGCTCCACTTGGCGCGCCTTCGAAGCGCGGAGAGGCACCGGCGCGCACCGGTGCGCCTTCGTCGCGGTCAGCCCGCGAAGCGAGGCGCGCGAGATACGCGAATGAGAAGCAGGAAAGCCAGATGCCGACCCCGGTCGCCTCGTGCAGGGAGCGAAGGACCGGCGGGAGGTGCAGCAGGATCATCGACGACGCGACGACGAGTTGGAGCACGACCATCCCCAGCGCGATCTGCGCGGCGCGCACGACCACCGGCGCCTCAGTCGCGCGGCGCTTGCCGAGCGCGATCACCATGCCGATCAGGTGAAGCAGCAGGAGCACCGCGAGTGTGCGATGGGTGAGCTGGATGTGCACGCCCCCGGCCTCGACCGCCGGGTTCGGGCCGCAGAAGGGAACCGTCGTGCATCCGACCGCCGCACCAGGATACTTGGCCGTGAGGCCGCCGAGCGCGACGGCGAGGATCGCGAGCACCGCGGCGCCCAATGCGGACCGCGCGGTCTTCGCCGAACCACGCTGAACGAACGCGCTCGCGCCGCCGAGTGCGCCGGCGCGGATGGCCGTCGTGGCGACCATGGCGAGCAGGGTCATCGCGACCAGCCAGTGCGCGACCGTCGCCCACGGGGCGTTGCCCATCTTGACCGTGACGCCGCCGAGAATCGCGGCCGCGAACACCGCCGCGACAGCGCCGAGTGCGGACCGGAATGCGCCGCCGCGCCCGCCGATGCCGGCGACGCGCCGATTCCGGAAGGCGACGAACGCCATCGACAGAACCGTCAACGTCAGGATCGACGCGAGATAGCGATGGCTGACCTCGACGATCAGGTCGGGACGGCTGAACGGCGGAAACCAGTAGCCATAGCACTTGGGCCAGTGGTCGCCGCAGCCCATCCCCGATCCGGAGATGCGCACGATCGCGCCGAACACGAGATGAAGGCACGCCACGACGAGCGCGGCGATCGAGAGGCGTCGCGTCGCGTTCATCGCATGACTCGCCAGGTGAAGAAGAGAACCGCCGCGAGCGCGAAGCCGGGCACGACGGCCCACGCGATCTCGATGGCGCGGCGGGCCGGCATTGCGTCGTCGGCGTGATTCGCGCGAGTGGACGGCGCGGCGCGGAGGACGGAGAGAAGGATTGCTACCTGCGCAATCACGCAGCAGCCGACGGAGGCCCAGAAGAGCCCGTCGACGAAACGGAAAGACATTTACGGTTGGGCTGAGATGCGACTCAAAATCTATGCGCTGTCGTGGGTTGCCGCAGGCTTCGGACGTCGGAGGGACGGGGCATACGAGTTCGGCCGACTGCCTTCCCACCGATGTGTTCGGCGGGATAGCATTACGAATGAGCCAACCCGTGTTGACGCCGCGTGACTCGCGGTCCGAGCTGTCGCCCGCGTCGGGGGGACAGGGCGAGCTCCCGCGCAAGTTAGGGCTGTGGAGCGCCGTCGCTGTCGTCGCCGGCATTACGATCGGGTCAGGGATCTTCCGGACGCCGGCGGCCATCGCGAATCGGCTTCCGGGACCGCTGCCGATCTTCCTCGTGTGGATCGCGGGCGGACTCGTTGCCCTGTGCGGCGCGTTGACCCTCGCCGAGGTGGCCGGCGCGTTCCCCGAGACCGGCGGCATCTACGTCTTCATCCGCCGCGGCTTCGGGCGGCTGCCCGCGTTCCTCTTCGGTTGGGCGGAGCTGGCGATCATTCGCGCGGCGGCGGTCGGCGCCATCGCCACCACCTTCGCCGAGTACTTCCTCAGAGTGCTCGGCTACGATCCGAGCGTGGCGCCGTACGACAATTGGGTGCACTACGTCGCGGCCATCGCGATCGCGGTGATCTCGATCCTGAACTACGTCGGCGTGCGCTGGGGGTCGTTCGTTCAGAACACGACGACGGTGGCGAAGTACTTCGGGCTGCTGTTCATCATTCTCGTCGCGCTGGCGATCGGCCTGCCGAAGACGGGCGGGCATTTCAGTCCGGCGATGCCGGCCGGGAGCTTCTCGATCGCGCCGTTCGGCCTCGCGCTCGTGTCCGCGCTGTGGGCGTACGACGGCTGGGCGGATCTCGCGTTCATCTCGGGCGAAGTGAAGGATCCGGGGCGGAATCTGCCGCGCGCGTTGATCTGGGGAACGCTCGCGGTGATCGCGATCTATCTGCTGGCGAACATCGCATATCTCGGCGTGATGTCGGTCGACGAGATGCGGACCTCGAAGCTCGTGGCGGCGGACGTCGCGCTGAAGCTGATCGGCCCCGCGGGCGTGACGTTCGTCGCGATCACGGTGATGCTGTCGACGCTCGGTACGCTCAACGGGTCGATTCTCACCAATCCGCGCGTGTTCTTCGCGATGGCGGCGGACGGGCTGCTGTTCCGGAAGGTGGCGGCGGTGCACGAGCGCTTTCAGACGCCGTACGTGGCGATCACGCTGACCGCGGTGCTCGGCATCATCTTCGTGATGCTGCGGACCTTCGAGCAGCTCGCCGACACCTTCGTCACGGCGATTCTGCCGTTCTATGCGCTCGGCGTCGCGTCGATCTTCGCGTTCCGGAAGCGGCAGGGGCCGGAATACCAGCCAACGTATCGAACGCCGCTCTATCCGCTCACGCCGATCGTCTTCGTGCTGGCGACCGCGTATCTGCTCGGCAACGCGCTGATCGACGAGAGCAGTCGCTGGCCGACGCTCGCGATCTTCGGAATCATCCTGGCGGGCATCCCGATTTACTACCTGACGGTAGGCCGCCGCCGCGACGCCTGAGCCTCCGCGAACAGGGAAGCGAAGGACAGGGGCCGGATGAGGAAGGGCGAGCCGCCGCGGTCGTTCGGCGCTCGCCCTTGTGGTTCCGTGGTCTTGTGGTCTCGTAGGTCTGAGACCCGAGACCTGAGACCATGAGTCTGACCCGCAATCGATCGCCGGTCATGCGAGCCCCTCTCGCCCTGCACCGAGTCTCAGAAGATTCTCAAGTTGATGTACTTCTTGGGATTCGCCTTGAAATCCGCGAGCAGTGAGTCGAGGCTGGCGACCGTGTGCCTGATGTCCCCGTAGAGCAGCGAGTCGGAGAGCAGCTTGCCGATCGTGCCGTTGCCGTTCTGCGCCTGGAGCACGAGCCCCTGGAGCTTCGAGTTCGTCGAGTCGATGTTCGCGACGAGCCGCGCCGCGTTGTCCGACGTCTGCCGGAGATTGACGAGCGTCGCCTGGATCTGCGCGGAGTCGACCGCGCTGCTCAACCGCGTTGCCGCGTCGCTGAACGATTTGAGCGTCGCCGTGGCGTTGCGATTCTGCTCGGCGACCACCGCCTGGAGCTGGGTCGTGAGCGACGCCGCGGCCGCGATGGCCCGGTGCGCGTCGCGCAGCGTGCCCGCGTCGATGATCTCCGCCTTGAGCGAGGCGAGAAGCACCTGCGTCGTCTGCGTGATGGAGTCGACGTGGCTCATGATCTGGTCGACGTCGGCGGCCGGCTTGCCCGTGGGCACCGTGTCGCCTGGCGCGTAGTCCTGCGCGGGCGCCGGGGTCGGCGGCGTGAGCGCGACGGCCACGTCGCCGAAGATGCCGACCGCCTTCACCGTGGCGGTCGATCCTTTCGGGACCTTGTAGTCGTCCTTGATGTTGATCATCACGTCGAGGTAGCCGGCGCGGCGCAGCTGCACGTCGCCGACGTAGCCGACGGTCACGCCGGCGAGCAGCACGGGCTGCCCCTGCTTGAGGTTCTGGCCCCAGGCGAAGCGCGTGTAGAGCGGATAGCCCGGGCTCAGTCCACCGCGCGCGAGCCAGAGCGTGCCCATGATGAGCACGGATACCGCCACCGTGATGAGAATGCCGACAGTGACTTCGTTGCTGCGTTTCATGACAGAAGGAATGGAGCCAGGACGCCCGCCGTCAGCGCGTCGAGCGCGAGGATCGTTCCGGAGGTGATCACGACCGCCTTCGCCGTCGAGCGTCCAACCCCCTCCGCTCCAGCCTCGGTAATGTAACCCTCATAGGAGCAGATGAAGGCGATCGTGACGCCGAAGATGAGCGCCTTGAACAAGCTGTAAACCACCTGGAACGTTCCGAAGCCGAGGCGCACGCCGACGATGAAGTCCTGCGGCGGGACGTCGGTGAGCTTGATCGCCGCGAAGTAGGCGCTGACGAGGCCCGTCGCGTCGGCGAGGATGACGAGCGTCGGGAGCATGATCATCGCCGCGAGGAGACGCGGGACGATCAGAAACGCGACCGGGTCGTACGCCAGCGTCTCGAGCGCGTCGATCTGCTCCGTCACGCGCATGGTGCCGATTTCGGCGGTCATGCGACCGCCCACGCGTCCGGTGAGCACGAGCCCCGTGAGGAGCGGCCCGAGCTCGAGGACCACCATCAGGCGGCTCGCGAGTCCGATGATGGAGAGCTGCACCCCCGGGAAGAGCTGGTAGCGCGTCTGGTACGCGATGACCGCGCCGATGAACGCGGCGACCATGAGCGTCAGCGGAACGGAGTCGACACCGATGTTCTTCATCTGACGCAGCGTCTCGGGCAGATACGTCGCCGGATCGCCGAAGCCGCGAGCGATGTCGCGAGCGAAGTACGTGCGGAGCCCGATATCGCGAAAGATCGACGTGAAGAACCGCGTGATCCGCCGGAAGAACCGGATCGACGCGCGCTGGACGACGGGGTACTGCGCTGTCTCGCGCGCGAGACTGGTGGGTGCGCTCAAGTGCGAACTCGTGCGAGCAGGATCAGGCCGATGAAGCCGAAGATGACGCCGGGGATCCACGCGGCGAAATCAGGGGGGATCACCCCTTTCCCCCCGATGGCGCGCGTCAGTTGAATCATGAGCAGAAAGATCATCGTCGTCGCAAGGCTGATCGCGATCCCGTAGGCCGATCCGCCACGCTGCGTGCTCGTGGCAAGGGGCGCGCCGAACAGCGCGATGATCAGACAGGTGGCCGGAATGGCGATCTTCAGCGCGCGCTCGACCCGGAGCAGGTTCGCGTCGCCCCCCGATCGCTCGAGCGCCCTGATGAAGCGCGTCAACTCGTCGTAGGTCAGGTCGTGCGGGTCGCGCTGCTTGGACATCATCTCGGCCGGGCGTTCGACGAAGTGCCGGTCGACCGCCGACTTGAAGGTGAAGTTCAGCGTGTGCGTCGTGTCGCTCACGACGTTCATCGCGCCGTTGATCAGCGTCCACCTGCCCGTCGTGCGATCGTAGCGCGCCGAATCGGCCGAGAGAAGGTACGTCGGGTACGTGGGGCCGGCGCCCTTTCGTTCGATCTGCAGGTTCCGCATGCGCCCGGAGTCGGTCCGCAGCTCGAACGCCTTGTAGACCCGGCCATACTCCGCCGCGAAGGCAAAGTTGTACCGATTGTTGCCGAGTTGCGCCTTGTTCTCGAGCAGCAGCTCGCTCCGGCGCTGATTGGCCGGCGGTACGACCTTGCCGAGCGCCAGGTCGAGCCCCACCGCCAGGAAGGCGCCGATCAGGATCGGCGCGATCATCCGATAGAAGCTGATCCCCGACGCTTTCGCCGCCGTGAGCTCCGCGTGGCGCGTGAAGCCGCCGATCGAGAACACCGTCGCGAAGAGCACAGCCGCGGGGAGCACCATGAACATCGAATCAGGGATCCAGAACAGATAGCTGAGGGCGATGTCGGCCGGCGGCACCTTCCGGCTGAGATACGAGTCGACGTGATCGGTGAGATCGATGACGCACAGCAGAATCGGGAAGCCGAGCGCCGTGACGGCGAAGATCTTCCAGAATTCGCCGAAGACGTAGCGGTCGAGCGGGCGGAAGATGCGCATGGTCAGCCCCGTTGCCCGCGCGTGCGCTGGAACCACTCGCGGACCGCGTCGACCCGCTCGCCCAACCCGCCGCCGCGCGAAGTCGTGTTCTCGTTGCCCATCTGGATGACGAGAATCACGCCGATGATGAAGAACACGATGTTGTCGATCCACATCGCCCAGAACGGCGACACGTAGTTCTTGTTGGCGAGCGACTCGCCGCCGATCAGACCGATGTAGTAGATCGCGAAGACGACGAAGCCGACGCCCATCACAAGCCCGACGCCGCCGCGGGGGAAGCGCAGCGCGATCGGCGCGCCGACGAGCACGAACACGATGCACGCCGCGGCGAGCGAGAACTTCTTCTGAATCTCCACGCCGTAGCGGTTCCGCCAGTGCCGGGCATCGTCGAGGCGAATCTTCGCGTCGGCGAGCTCGAAGGAGCGGCCCTGGGACTCGAGCCCGGTCTCTGCTTCGCGCGTCGCGGGGGGCGGCGGCGCGGGCTGCGCCGACGGTTGCTGCACCGCCGGTTGCTGCGCCGCCGGCCTGGCGGCGGGCTGCTGGGCCCCCACTTCCGCGGCATTCGCCGATTTCACGCCGAGGTATTTGGTGATGAACGTACAGTAGAGCGCGCCGATACCACCGGCCGGCGCCATCGTCGGCTCGGGCGGCTTGGGCAGCTTCTCGCCGCGGTCGCTCGCGAGACGCCAGGCGATGTCGAGGCTGTCGGCGTACGCGCGCTGGAGCACGCGGTCCTTCATCTCGAACTGCGCCTGCATCTCGCAGACGGTCATCTCGCGCTCGCCCTTCTGCGTCGTGTCGGCGCTGCCGATGTCGATCGAGTTGGCGACCTCGCGGACCTTCTGGATGTTCTCGCGATAGTAGATCCGCGTGAGCTGCGTCGGCTTGTCCGTCGGCGCCGACATCATCATCCCGTTGTAGAGATGCACGAGGAGGTCGCGCTTGTTGGCCGCGAACGCGAGCTTGCCGGTGTCCGCGTAGATCGTGCGCCGCCGGCCCTGGTCGCTGACGTCGAAGATCGTGACCCCGGTCATGAGCCCGGACTGCTCCTGGTCGATCTGGTCCGCGCGAATGTAGAGCTGGCCTTCCTTCACGGCGTTGATGATCTGCGGCTTGAGCGCGAACGTCGGCTTCGTGCGCAGGATCGCCATCTGGAGCGTGGCGAGCTCGTGATTCGCGCGGGACAACAGCTGGTCGTTGAACCAGAGCATGAACACGGCGAGCACGGTCGCGGCGCCGAGTGCCGGCACCAGCAGCGAGCGCGTCGAGACGCCGCCGGCCTTGAGCGCGGTAATCTCGTTCTCCGACGCGAGCCGGCTGAACGCATAGAGCACGGCGACGAGCACGGCCATGGGCAGTGTCATCGCCAGCGTGAACGGAATGGAGAGCAGGAAGAACTCGGTGACGACCTGCCACGAGAGGCCCTTCCCCACGAGGTCCCCGAACCGGCGCGCGATGTACTGGAGCAGCAGCAGCGACGTGAGCGCGGACAGCGCGAACACGAACGGGCCGAAGTGCTCTTTGAGGACGTACCGGTTGATGATCCGCACGGCGATAAATTAGTCGGGGCCAAACAGTTAGCGCGACGGGTGCCTGTCGAGGGACCCGCCGTCGCCGGTATGGGTACCCCAGACGACAGTTCGAGTGCGGACACGAGCGCAGGGCGGTCACCGCGTAGCGAGCACTGCCCGAACGGTCTCGCAGGCTCTACACTCCGTTCGCTCCGACGGTTGGGCTCCTTGCCAGTTCTCTCGCACGTTCCACGCTCAGTGTCCACGCCCCGCCGTCTCACCGCCGGCCGCCACTCGCTCTCTCCCAGCTACTCAGGTCCTCGATCCGCAGCGAAAATGCGAATGCTGACTCTCCTGTGTTGTGCCGTTGTCGTTGCGACGGGGTGCGACAAGGTCAAAGAACGGTTCTCGGGGCCCAAGACGGCCTTCAACGGCGACTCGGCCCTCGCGTACGCCAAGCAGCACCTCGAGTTCGGCCCACGAACGCCGGGAACGGCGGCGCACGACAAGGCTGCCGACTGGATCGCGGCCGAGATGCGCAAGCGCACCGACAGCGTGACGGTGCAGAGCTGGGAGCAGACCACGCAGAACGGCACCAAGCTGCAGATGCGGAACATCCTGGCGCGCTTCAATCCCGAGGCAAAGCAGCGGGTGCTCTACGTGACGCATTGGGATACGCGGCCGACGGCCGACGACGATCCCAACTTCGGCAACAAGGCGCGTCCGATCCTCGGGGCCAACGACGGCGCCGCGGGCGTGGGGCTCTTCCTCGCGCTCGGCGACGTCTTCAAGGCGACGCCCCCGTCGGTCGGCGTCGACCTCCTCTTCGTCGACGGCGAGGACTGGGGGTCGTTCAGCCCGGACTCGACAGGCAAGGCGTGGCCCGACGCCCTCTTCGGCTCACAGTACTTCGCCAGTCATCCGCCGTCGCCGGACTATCAGCCGCTCTACGGCGTGCTCTTCGACATGATCGGCGACGCGGACCTCCAGTTCTGGCAGGAAGAGACGTCGGTCCGACAGGCTCCCGAGGTGGTGACGCGGGTCTGGAACACCGCCAAGGACCTCGGCTACGGCAGCTACTTCCGCGATCAGCCGATGTACGCGATCACCGACGACCACCTTCCGCTGCTCGACAAGGGCTGGCACGTGATGGATCTGATCGACATGCAGTACGGGCCGCTCCCCAGGAATGCCGGGCCGAACGACTCGCCGAGCCCCAACTATCACCACACGATGGAAGACACGTTCGACAAGCTTTCGCCGAAGAGCTTGCAGATCGTGGGAGACGTCGCCGTGACTCTGGTCAAATGAACGGCGGACGGCGGCGCGGTCCGGCCTCACCGTTCCGCGACGTCAATTCCGGTTCTTGAACCAGAGCACGTAGTACGTGGGATGATCGAACAGAGAGTTCGACAGGCAGGCCGGATTGTGGAAGTGCGGCGCGATCGTGCCGCTGATCTCGGTCCCTGGCGGATATACCTCGAGCAGCTCGAGGTCGTCGGTGCTATAGGTGCGGAGCGGCATGTAGACCGCTTCCGTGCCATTGAGGAGCAGGCACGAGAGGCCCAGGTTCGGGGTCTGACGCGGCGGTCTCGTTCCGGCCGGGTTGATGCTCGTCGGCCGGGGCGGCGGGCCATTCGGATGGGGGTTGTTCAATCCCATGCGGATCAGCGCCACCTCGAGATCCACGCCATGGTAGCCCTCGAGGTCGCCCGGGCCGAGAAAGCGCGTCTTGAAGCTCGTCCAGCGCTTGCGCTGCTCCAGCTCGTCCCACGCGCGCTGATCCTTCCCGTAGCCGCTCTTCTCGGTTACGACGGTGGGGTCGAGGTTCGTCGCGAGCGGCTGCAGCACGATCACGATCTCCCGGTCGTCGTTGGGGAGCAGCTGCACGGTGGCCGTCGTCGGCGCGAAGCCAAGTTTCCGCACACGGACCGCGTAGGTGCCGATGTCGAGCGGCTTGAACAGGAACCCGCCGTTGCTCCGCGTGGTTCCGTACATGTTGGCCCCGACCAACTGTACCTCCGCCTCGCCGACCGGCGTTTGGTTGGGGTCGATGACCAGTCCGAGCAGCGACGCCCGCGAAGCAGCGGCGCGGTCCTCCTCAGCGCGGACGACGACCGGATCGAGCGTGCGAGGGATGGCCGACATTCCCACGGCGATCTCCGTCCCCTGCCCACGGACGGCGACCCAGGTGTACTCGACGCTGCGGTAGCCCAGCCGCCGGAACCACACCCGGTACGTTCCGGGGTCGACGTCGTCGAGGGTGAACTGCCCCTGCGCATTCGTTCGCGTTCCACGACTGGTGTTGCGGAGCACGACCTCGACGTCGGCAAGGGGCGCATCGGCCGAGTCGCGAACGACACCCGTCAGCCGCGTGGGCGTCTGTGCGACGGCGGCCGCACTCGTCATCGCGAGCACGGCCGCCGGCATCAGAACTCTCATGAGCGATCGCATGCGCCAACATGCGGTGGTCGGCGCAGTCGGTCAAACGCCGACCGCTACGGCCGCACCTGCGCCTTGCTCATCTCCTCGGCCATCCGAATCGCGTTGTAGGCGTTGACGATGCCGCCGGTGGCCGAGAGGCTGGAGAAGGGGACCTTGGCGCCGTCGTCGCCGGGCTTCACGACCGTCTGATCGACCTTCGTCACCGAGTTCAGGATGATCTTCCTGACGTCGGCCGCCGAGAGGTTCGGGTAGTAGCTCATGATGAGCGCGGCGAGTCCGCTCACGACCGGAGCGGCCATGCTCGTTCCGCTGAGGCGCACGTATTCGTTGCCCGGCGAGGTCGACAGGATGTCCACGCCGGGGGCGAAGACGTCGACCAGCTTCTGAGCGTAGTTCGAGAACGGCGCGGCGAGGCTGTCGCCGCCCTTCCACGACGATGCGCCGACCTCGATCCAGTTGGTCGGGCGGCCGCCGTCGTTGTATTCGGGCTTGGGGAAGTTCTTCTCGACCGCGAGATCGACGCCGTCGTTGCCGGCGGCGTGGATCATCAGGACGCCCTTGGCGTCCGCGTACTTGATCGCTTCGTCCACCGCGCTCTTGTACGGCGAATAGGACTTCCCGAAGCTCATGCTGATGATCTTGGCGCCATGATCGGCGGCGTAGCGGATGGCGTTGGCCACGTCCTTGTCGCGCTCGTCGCCGTCCGGCACGGTGCGGATCGCCATCAGCTTCACCGCCGACGCCACGCCGTCGACGCCGATGTTGTTGTCGCGCACGGCGCCGATGATGCCGGCGACGTGCGTCCCATGCTGCGCTTCGGGACCCTGCACGTCGCGGTTGCCGTAGTCGCGCTCGTTCGGGTTGGCGTAGTTGTCGCCGACGATCGTCCGCGGATTGAAGTCGGGATTCAGAGAATTCTGGAGCTGTCCCTCGAGCGACTTGAGGCCGTCGGCGATCGCGGACGGCGTGGCGCCCTGTCCGCCGAAGTCGAGGAAGATCTCGCGCGCCCGCGCGAGCTGCGGGTCGGAGGGGGTCAGCGCCCGAACGCGCGCGACCGTGAGGGAGTCGGGGGAAACGGAGGCCGCGCTCGCGAGCACGGGGACGATCTGCTTGTAGAGATCGTTCAACTGCCGATAGCTGTCCGCGGTGCGCTGGATCTGCGACCGCTGCTTGTTGAACGCGGCATCGATTCTGGCGCAGACGGCGGCGTCGGTGATCGGCGGAGCGCCGCTCGCCGCGGCCTTACCATGACAGCGCGCATATTCGCGCGTGACCTCGAACGTGTCGAAGTGCACATCCTGGCCGTCCTTCCCGCCGATGAAGTTCCAGCCGTGGCTGCCATCCTGCGGGTTGCGCCAGAGGTGTGCGACCAGGTCGGCGTGAAGCGTATCGATTCCGTTGTCGATGACGGCGACGAGCACCGTGTCCTTCGGCGCGCGCCCCTTCAACAGCTCGTTCATCGCCCGCTCGGCGCTGATGCCGGGAACGTGATCGATGGTCGGATCGAGCAACTGCCAGTTCTTCGGCGCTTCGGTCAGCGTCGTGGCGGGGATGCGGACCGCGGACGTGGTCGCCGCGGGCGCTGGCGCGGTGGACGGCGCCGGCGTAATGGTCGCGACCGTTGCCGGCGCGCCGCACGCGGCGAGAGTGAGCGAGAGAAGAACGAACGACGAGGACGACGGCCGCATGAATGATCCTGGATGAAAGCTTGGCGAACGATAATCGGCCTGATCTTCGGCCGTTATCGCTCTCTGGTCCATACTTACGCGATTCTTACCCCGCACCGCGCGAGCGCTCGCAAAACCCGAATCGGGACCGAACCTCATCATCGGGCCCGGCCGCCGGGGCGCGAATCGCGGTGCAACGAATCGATGTCACCCGCCGCGAAACGATGGCGGTCGACCGCGGACGCGGCCATAGACTCGACCGCATGAGATCCGACCATCGCGCTCTTCTCTTCCTTGGGGCAGTCGCCACCCTGGGCGGCGGCGTGCGGTTCGTGCGATCGGTGAGCAGCGGCGTGGACAGCGCCGACGCGGCCGCGCTTCGCCGGCAACTGCAGGCGGCGGATTCCGCCAAGGGCGCGGAGGCGGCTCGCGCCAGGGCCCGGGCGGCGAATGCGAACGGGAACCGGGCGGCGAAGCGAGCGCCGGCAAAAAACTCGGCGCGTTCCTCAGCGGGTGCGTCCAGCGGCCAGACGATCTCGCATCGCGACGCCAGCGGCCGTCTCGATCTCGACGTCGCGAATCTCGCCGAGATCGATTCGCTGCCCGGGATCGGGCCGACGCTCGCCAGGCGAATCATCATCGAGCGGGCCGAGCGCGGGCCGTTCGTTCAGCTCGCCGCCCTCACGCGAGTGAAGGGGTTGAGCAAGCGCCAGATCGCGCGCCTCGACACGCTCGTCACGTTTTCCGGCCGGAGCTTACCAGTCACGCCGGCCGACACCGCGGCGCCAAGGCAAAAGCGACGATGATCGTCGCCTAGCCGACCTGCGGTGCGGCGAAGACGGGCGCGGCCACGAGCGCCGTCGCGCCGCGGAGGCGCGGGTACGACGAGGTCGGATCCGGAACGATCGGCGTGGCGGCGGCACGGGTCGTCAGCGCGCGGCGTTCGACCGCGCGGCGAACGACCGGCGCGAGGTGCGTCCAGGCCTCGGTGATCTCGCCGCCGACGAAGATCCGCGCGGGGTTGAGCGTATTGATGATCACCGCCATGCCTTCACCGAGGTGGCGGGCGGTCGTCGTGAGCGCACGTTGGGCGGCGCGGTCGCCGGCGATTGCACGCGCGATCACGTCGCCGACGGAAACGCCGGAGCGCTCGAGGAGTGCTCGCGCGTTGGCCGGCGTGAACTCGTGTCCGAGGTAGCGCGTGATGGTGGCAAGGTTGGATGCGTACGACTCGAGGCAGCCGCGTGCACCGCACAGACAGTCCGGTCCGCGAGGGTCGAGCGGCACGTGGCCGAATTCGCCGGCGGTGTCGTCGTGGCCGCGCACGATCGCGCCGTTCACCACCACGCCGGCGCCCACGCCGTCGCCAACCGTGACATAGACGAAGTCGCGAACGGTCGCCTCGTCATGGCGACCGAGCCAGAGCTGCGCCAGCGCACACGCCACCGACGCATTCTCGGCGTAAACGGGCAGTCGGGTGCGCGCGGCGAGTGCGCCGCGCACGTCCACGTCGCGCCAGCCGAGCTGCGGCGCGTTGAGCACGCGGCCGGTGCGGCGGTCGACCATGCCCGGCAGCACGAGACCGATCCCCTTGCACTTCGAGCGCGCGCGGTGGGCGCGGAGCAGCGTGTCGACGCGGGCGGCGATCGTGTCGACGAGCGCGCCGGGTTCGACGAGCGTGTCGAAGGACTCGACGGCGAGGGGCGTTCCGCTGAAGTCGTGCAACCCGATGAAGGTCTTGCTGAAGCGGACGTCGATGGCGACGGCCAGACGGTCGTGGGTCCGGACGTGGAGCATCATCGGCTTCCGCCCCCGCGGAGCGTCGGCCGTCGTCCCCTCGTAGATCGACCCGTCGGCGAGCAGCTCGTCGACGAGGGCGGTGACCATGCCGCGTCCCACGCGCATCCGCCGCGCGAGGTCGGCGCGGGAGATCGGCTGGTGCTCGTGCACCAGGTTGAGGACGATGCGGCGGTTGATGTCGCGCCCCGTCGAGCGGGTCGCTCGGACGAAGCTCTGTGGATTGATCTTGCGCATGGAGTGCGGGGGGCGGGCTAACGGCGCCGAGAAATTGTTCGTAATTTGAACAAATGCCGCTTCGCTTCGACAGGGCCGCCCAGCTCACACTTCACGACGACCGCTTCTTCGATCCCAATCCCGCCATCCGGTCGATCGCGAGGGCGCTGTACGACGAGACCCGCGCGCTGCCGCTCGTCTGCCCGCACGGGCACGTCGACCCGGCGCTGCTCGCCGACAACGCGCGCCTTCCCGAGCCCGCGGCGCTGATGCTCATTCCGGATCACTACATCTTCCGGATGCTCTATTCGCGCGGCGTGCCCATGGAATCGCTGGGCATTCCGACGCGCGATGGGACGCCGGTGGAGACCGACCCGCGAGTGATCTGGCAGCGCTTCGCGGAGCACTATTACCTGTTTCGCGGCACGCCGACCGGCGTCTGGCTCGACTACGAGCTGCACGAGCTGTTCGGCATCCGGGTGAAGCTCGACGGCGGTTCGGCGCAGTACATCTACGATCAGATCGACGAACGACTCGCCGCACCCGAGTTCCGGCCGCGCGCGTTGTTCGGGCGCTTCAACATCGAGGTGCTCGCGACCACCGACCGTGCGACCGACTCGCTCGAGCACCACCGCGCGATTCGCGAATCGGCATGGGTTGGCCGCGTGATTCCGACGTTTCGCCCAGATGCGCTCTTTCGCATCGCGACGCCGGAGTGGCCAGCGGAAGTGGCGGCGCTGTCCGACGCGTGCGGCCGCCGGATCACCGACCTACAGGCATTCCGCGCCGCACTCGCCGAGCGGCGCGCGTTTTTCCGGAGCATGGGAGCGACGGCGACCGACCACGGCGTCGTCGAGCCATACACGACGCGCCTCGGCGAGGAGACGGCAAATGCGCTCTTCCAGCGAGGGCTGAACGGCGAGGCGACGCCGGCCGATCAACGGCTGTTCGAGGCGCACATGCTCGTCGTGATGGCCGGCATGTCGGTCGAGGACGGACTCGTGATGCAGCTGCACCCCGGCGCGCTCCGCGATCACAACCCGTGGGTCGCGCGCCGGTTCGGGCCCGACAAGGGCGCCGACATTCCGGTCGCGACGGAGTTCACGCGCAACCTCGCCGCGCTGCTCGACGCGTACGGCAACGATCCTCGCCTCACGCTCGTGCTCTTCACGCTCGACGAGTCGACCTACGCGCGCGAGCTCGCGCCGCTCGCGGGGCACTATCCCGCGGTGCGGCTCGGTCCGGCGTGGTGGTTTCACGATTCGATCGAGGGCATGACGCGGTTCCGGCAGTCGGTCACCGAGACGGCGGGGATCTACAACACGGCCGGTTTCAACGACGACACGCGCGCGTTCTGCTCGATTCCCGCGCGGCACGATCTCTCCCGACGCGTCGACGCGAACTATCTCGCCGGGCTGGTCGCGCGGCACGTCATCGACCTTGGCGACGCGCGCACGATGGCGAGAGCGCTCGCGTACGACCTCGCGCGCGAGACGTATCGCCTGGACGTACCGGCGCCGCGTGCGCACGACCTTGCCCGACGAACGATGTCGCTCCGATGACCCCGCGCTCCCTCCGGCGCACCAACCCTCTTCTCGCATCGTCATGAGGACGACCTTTCTCTCACCGGCGGCGGCCGTCGAGCGGCTCCGGTCGATTCGCATCGTTCCCGTCATCACCATCGACGATCCTCTCGACGCGGTTCCGCTCGGCCGCGCGCTCGCCGAGGGCGGGCTGCCCTGCGCCGAGATCACCTTCCGGACGCCGCGGGCGGGGGAGGCACTCCGTCGCGTCGCGGGCGAGGTGCCAGAGCTGTTCGTCGGAGCGGGCACGGTGCTGTCGCCGGAGCACGCCGCTCGAGCGATCGACGCCGGCGCGCAGTTCATCGTCGCGCCGGGCTTCGGGCCGCGGGTCGTCGACTACTGCCTCGAGCGTGGCATTCCGGTCTATCCGGGCATCGCCACTCCGACCGAGATCGAGGCGGCCCTCGAGAAGGGATTGCGGACGCTGAAGCTGTTCCCCGCCGAGCAGATGGGGGGCGTCGGCTACCTCAAGGCGATCGCCGCGCCGTACGTCGACGTCTCCTTCATGCCGACGGGCGGGATCAACCTCGGGAACGTCGCGCAGTATCTGGCCGTGAAGCGGGTCGTCGCGTGCGGGGGATCGTGGATGGCGCCGGCCGACTGGATCGCGGCGAAGCAGTTCGAGCGCATCCGCGAAGCTGCAGCGCAGGCTGCCGAGGCGGCGCAGGGCACGAATGCCGGCGCGGCCGCGGGGGTCGCATGACGCGGGTCGTGACACTCGGCGAGGTGATGCTGCGCCTCAAGTCGCCCGGGTTCGAGCGGCTGTTTCAGTCGCCGGTTCTCGAGGCGACGTTCGGGGGGGCGGAGGCGAATGTCGCGGCGTCGCTCGCGCAGTTCGGCGTGGAGGCGCGGTTCGTCTCGGCGGTTCCGGCGAACAACGTCGGCGATGCCTGCGTCGCGGAGCTGCGGCGCTTTGGCGTCGATACGTCGATGATCAAGCGGCAGGGGGAGCGGCTGGGGATCTATTTCCTGGAGAACGGGGCGAATCAGCGGCCGTCGCGGGTCACGTACGACCGATCGGGGTCGTCGATCGCGGCGCTGCGCGCGAGCGATCTCGACTGGGACGCGATCTTCGAGCAGGCGGACTGGTTCCACATCAGCGGGGTGACGCCGGCGATCAGCGCGAGCGCGGCGGAGCTGTCGCTGGCGGCGGCGCGCGAGGCGCGCGAGCGTGGGCTGACCGTGTCGTGCGACTACAACTACCGCAAGAATCTCTGGAAGTACGGCAAGAACCCGCACGAAGTGATGCGGGAGCTGGTCGCGCTGGCGACGATCGGCATCGCCAACGAGGAGGACTGCCAGAAGGCGCTCGGCGTCGAGGTCGACGTGGACGTGCGGAGCGGCGAGTTGGAGCACGCGAAGTATCGGGCACTCGCCGGCGCCGTGCTGGATTCGTTTCCCAATCTCGAGCGGCAGGTGATCACGCTCCGAGAGAGCCATAGCGCGGACAACAACGGGTGGAGCGCCGTGATGTTCGACCGCGACGAGTTCCGGGTGAGCCGCCACTATGCGATCACGGACATCGTGGATCGGGTGGGCGGCGGGGACTCGTTCGCGGCGGGACTGATCTATGGGTTGCGCGCCTATGCGGGCGACGATCAGCGTGCGCTCGAGTTCGCCGTTGCGGCGTCGTGCCTGAAGCATTCGGTGCTTGGCGACATCAATCGTGTGACCGTCGGGGAGGTCGAGACGTTGATGCAGGGGGACGGCAGCGGGCGCGTGCAGCGTTGATTACGTGGTGGCACCAGGACGCCAACGTCGACGATGCGCGGCGCGTTACAGGGAGAGAGGGCGTCGCGTGTCACAGCATGGTGACACCGCAGTTCCTTACCTTGACGAACGCCCTCCATTTTAGCAGAGTGCGAAGCATGTATCGGCCCTCCCGCGCCGGCTCCCACAACCTCAATCGCAAGACGCCTGGACGAGGGTGCGCCCGATCATTCTGGTAACCGATTTTCCCCTGAGCCGAATGACCGGGCGCGACTCCTCCGCGAGGGGTCGCGCTTCGTTTTTTTGAGCTACAAATCCCTGTCCGCCGCCATCGCCGATGAGAAAGATCAACACGCGCAGCTTCCGCCTCGCGACCCGTGCTACTCCGCGCGAGGTCAACCGGCAAATCGTGCTCAATCTCATTCGTGAATTCCAACCGATCTCGCGCGCCGAGCTCGCGCGGCGGATGAACGTGCGGCGCGCCGCGCTCACCGCCATCGTGCGCGATCTCATCTCGGCGGGTGATGTGGAGGAGACGGGGACGGCGATCGCGGCCCGCGGGCGTCGTCCGACGCTGATGCGCATCCGCACGACGGATCGCACCGCGATCGCCGTCGATGTGCGGCCGGGAGCGACGGCCGTCGCGCTGGTGGACTTCGGCGGGAAGGTCATCGAGCGGACGAGCTTCGACACGCCGGCCGACCCGGAGCAGCTGAGTGTCGCGCTGCGCTCGGTGCTCAGGTCGATGATCGATCGCCTCGCCGGCTCGCCGGCGGGCGATGGACTGCAGGGCATCGGGATCGTCGTGCCGGGGATGGTCGACAAGCGCACCGGCCGCGTGCTGTACGCGCCGCGGCTCGGCTGGCGGGACGTGCCGTTGCGCGACGCGATCGCGTCCGTCACCGGGCTGCAGGTCTATGTCGAGAGCGCGCCGATCGCGTGCGCGCTCGCGCGCTTGTGGTCCGTGGGACGCACGCGAACGGTAAACAACTTCGTGTACGTGAGCGTGTCGGACGGCGTGGGTGTCGGCATCGTGAATCGCGGCGAGGTGCTGCGCGGCGAGACGCACACCGCGGGCGAATTCGGCCACGTGTCGCTCGATCCGAATGGTCCGATCTGCGCGTGCGGCAAGCGCGGGTGCTGGGAGGCGTTCGCGTCGAACGCGGCGACGATCACGCGCTACACCGGCGGGCCGACGCAGAAGCGCAAGGTCTCGCCGACGGTCGAGGAGATCGTGCGGCGCGCGAAGCAGCGGGAGGACGCGGCGCTCGAGGCGGTGGTCGAGACCGGGCGTCAGATCGGACGTGGACTGGCGGCGGTGGTGAGCGCGCTCAACCCGAAGCGCATCTACATCGGCGGGGAAGTGACGGCGGCGTGGGAGCTGATCGAGGGACCGATCCGCGAGGAGCTCACGAAGAACACGCTGACGGAAGCGGCGCACACGACGCCGGTATACCCCGACGAGAAGACCGAGGTATACCGCCTACTCGGGGCGGTCGCACTAGTAGCAGCACCAGGATTCGCCGCGCCACGGGTCGGCTAGCCTGCTGCCGGCTCGGGCTGACGGCTGACCGCTCGACACCGGCTGACGGTGACCGGTCTGCTCACAGCTGCGGTCGCCCGGACGCGGCGTTCGGCTCAGCGTCGGCTTCGGCTGCCTGCTGTGTCATCGGCGGTCGGCTGACAGCTCAGCGGTCGGCTGACAGCTCGGCGGTCGGCGGACAGCTCGGCGGCCGGCTGACAGCTCGGCGGTCGGCTGACAGCTCGGCGGTCGGCTGACAGCTCGGCGGTCATTGTCGAACGCACATGTTCGTTCGTGAATAACCGAATAGTTGCCGGGAGCCGGGAGCCGGGAGCCGGCAGCCGGGCTGGCGCCTGGCAGCCGGCAGCTCAGCCGACGACCGAAGCCGGCGCTCAGCCGGCAGCTGCGTCCGACGACGGCAGCCGTGAGCGGACCGGTCGCGGTTAGCCGGTGTCGAGCAGTCAGCCGTCAGCACAAGCCGACAGCCGACAGCCGACAGCCGACAGCCGACAGCCTGACGGCTACCGGCTATGGCGAAGGACCCCGCCGCGTGGGTGTGCGGCGGGGTCCTTCGCTCGTCAGTGTGTTGCTCTGACGAAAAGCGCTGGCCGTATTCGCTACGCCGCGGCCGTCTCCCGCGGGCGTGGCGTAGTCGAGAGAACGACCGCGTCACCCAGGCGCGTGCCGACGCCGTGCAGCGGCGCGCTGTCGCCGTCGTCGTAGGCATGCTCGCCGTGCTCGCTCACGTCCACGCCACCGACCTCGTTCGCGAGCGAGACGCGGATGGTGCTGACCGCGTTCAATCCGTAGAGGATCACCGCGGTGACCGGCGCGGCGAAGACGATCGTCGCGCCGACCGCGAGCGCCTGCACGACGAAGAGATGCGGGTTGCCGTAGAGCAGGCCGTTCGCGCCGGCCGGATTGACCGCGGTCGTCGCGAACACGCCGGTGAGCAGCGCGCCGACGATGCCGGCGATGCCGTGGCAGGCGAAGACGTCGAGGGCGTCGTCGACCTGAGTTTTGTTGCGGAGGTGAATCGCGACCTGGCTCGCGCCGGCGGCGAGCGCGCCGATCAGCAGCGCCGCGCCCGGCGTGACGAAGCCGGCGGCCGGCGTGATGGCGACGAGGCCGACGACCGCACCGGTCGCCGCGCCGACGGCGGTGGCCTGCTGGGTGCGCCAGTAGTCGATGAGGAGCCACGCGACGAGCGCCGACGCGGCCGCCGCATGCGTCGTGGCCAGCGCATTCGCGGCAACGCCGTCGGCGGCGAGCGCCGAGCCGGCATTGAACCCGAGCCAGCCGACCCAGAGCAGCCCCGCGCCGATCAGCGTGAACACGACGTTGTGCGGGCGCAGCGGCGTGCGGCCGAGCGCGCGGCGACGGCCGAGGATGATCGCCGCGACGAGGGCGCCGGTGCCGGCGCTGATGTGCACGACCGTGCCGCCCGCGAAATCGAGCGCGCCGAGCTTGTGCAGCCAGCCGTCGCTCGCCCAGACCCAGTGCGCGAGCGGGTCGTAGATGAACGTCGTCCAGAGCAGCGCGAAGACGAGGTAGATGTGAAAGCGGATGCGCTCGACCATCGCGCCGGAGATGAGCGCCACGGTGATGCCGGCGAACATCGCCTGGAAGACGGAGAACGCGGCGTGCGGGATCGTGCCGCTATACGGGCCGGCCGCGGCGCCGACGCCGCTCAGCCCGAACCAGCGGAGGTCGCCGATGATGGCGCCGGGCGCGAAGGCGAGCGAGTAGCCGATGGCCGTCCACTGCACGGTGACGACGGCGAGCGCGCCGAAGCTCATCATCAGGGTGTTGAGCGCGGCGCGTGAGCGCACCAGGCCGCCATAGAAGAGCGCCAGCCCGGGGACCATCAACAAGACGAGCGCGCTCGCGACGAACACCCACGCGGTGTCGCCGGCGGAGAGCGCGGCGGTTTCGGGAGTCATATCAGGCCTGTTCCTGGAGCTGGCGATTCGTGCGGACCTTGACGTCTTCCGCGGTGATCGGGGTGAGCGCCTGGTTGTTCTGTTCCTTGGTGCGAATGCGAACGACGCGGTCGAGCGGCATGACGAAGACCTTGCCGTCGCCGACCTCGCCGGTGTGCGCGGCGTCGACGATGGCCTGGATGGTCGGCTCGACGAAGGGATCGGAGACGGCGATCTCGATGCGGACCTTCTCGTGGAACTCCATGAGCACGGCGGAGCCGCGGTAGTGCTCGATGATTTCCTGTTCGCCACCGTGGCCGCTGGCGCGCGAGAGGGTCATGCCGGTCACGCCGAGGCGGAACAGGGCCTCCTTGACGGCGCCGAGTCGTTCGGGGCGGACGACGGTGACGATCAACTTCACGACGGGTGCTCCTGCGGCGGGTCGAAAAAGTGCTGACTGCGCGGCAGAATAGGCCCCATTCTGCAAAACGTCAAGCAAAAAGTGCAAAAACAGCACAAATCGAGTGACATTTTGCTATTTGTATCGGAAAAATACAAAACTTGACGTCCTTGCTCTGCATAACGTGCAGTTCTTATAGTACGTCAGCAGAAACGCCCCCCACACAACCCTCATCACGGATGTGCCGATGCCGACTCTCACCAGCCCGGCGCTCGACGAGCGCCTGTCAACGACCGAACCGCTGGGGTCGGCCGCTCCGCGCTTCGGCACCGTCGTCATCGACGTCGACTCCACCATCTCCGGCATCGAGGGCATCGACTGGCTCGCCAAACGCCGGGGCGAAATCGTCGCCCGGCGCGTCGCCATGCTCACCGAAGAAGCCATGCGCGGCGCCGTCCCCCTCGAGCATGTCTATGGGACCCGACTCGCCGCCATCCGCCCGCGACGCGACGACGTCGACGCCCTCTCCCGCGCCTATGTCGATGCGCTCGCGCCGGGCGTCGTCGAGACCTTCGCCCAGTTCCGCCGCGCCGGCGTCCAGATCGTGATCATGAGCGGCGGCCTCCGCCACGCGCTCGTGCGCCTCGCCTTCCACCTCGGCGTCGACATCGAGGATCTCCACGCCGTCGACATCCGCTTCGACGCCATCGGGGCCTACATGGGCTTCGACACCCAGTCGCCGCTCACCACGTCCGACGGCAAGGCCACGAAGCTCGCCCGGCTCGATCTCGACGGACCCGTCCTCCTCGTCGGCGACGGCATCACCGACCTCGGCATGCGCCGCGTGACCGGACAGTTCGCCGCATTCACCGGCTTCGTCGCCCGCGAACCGGTCGTCAAGGACGCGGATTTCACGGTTCAGTCGTTCGAGGAATTGGCATCCTTGGTGCTTGGCAGCTAATCAGACGTACTTCCTTCCTCACCTCCAGAAGCAATGACGACACTCGCGCCGGAAAAGCTTGCGGCCCATCGGCTGGACGAGATCTCCTTCGGCAAGATCGTTCAGATTCGCGAAGTTCTCCTCCGTGCGCAGGCGAAGGGCGCGCGAGTCATCCGGTTCGAGTCGGGCGATCCCAGCTTCTCGGTCGCGCCGCACGTGCTCGAGGCGATCACCGCCGCCGGCAAGGCGGGGAAGACGCACTACATCCCGAACGACGGCATCCCCGAGCTCCGCGCCGCGCTCGCCGAGAAGCTGCGCACGAAGAACAAGCTCACGACGATCACGCCGCACGACGTCTTCCTCACGAACGGCGCCATGCACGCGCTCTACGTGACGTTCGGCGTGCTCCTCGCCGAGGGTGAGGAAGTGATCATCCCCGACCCGATGTGGACGGAAGTCGCCGAGAACATCAAGCTCGCCGGCGGCATCCCGAAGCGAGTGCCGGTGACCGCGGCCAGCGACTACGCGTACGACCCGGCGGCCATCGCCGAGGCGATCACGCCGCACACCCGCGCGATCTTCGTCAATTCGCCGCACAACCCCACGGGCGCCATGGCGTCCGTCGAGACGCTCGAGGCGATCATCGAGCTCGCGCGGCAGCACGATCTCTGGATCGTGTCCGACGAGGCCTACGAGGACGTCGTCTACGAGCCGAACACCCACGTCTCGCTCGGCTCGCTCGCGGGCGACTGGGCCGACCGCGTCATCAGCGTGTTCTCATTCTCGAAGAGTCACGCGATGGCGGGACTGCGCACGGGCTATCTCGTGACGCGGTCACCGCTGCTCAAGGAGCGCGTGCAGAAGCTGCTCCGCTGCACGATCAACGGCGTGAACAGCCTGTCGCAGTGGGGCGCGCTCGCGGCCGTGACGGGCCCGCAGGATCACCTCGCGACGATGCGCGCCGAGTACACCGTGCGCCGCGATCTGATGATCGAGGCGTTGAGTGGCATTCCGGGGGTGAGCCCGTTCAATCCACGCGGCGCCTTCTATGTCTGGGCGGAGCTCGACCAGGCGATCTACGATCGCCTCGGCGTGACCGACGCCGACCAGCTCTCCGCGCGACTCGCGCAGAATGGCATCGGCAGCGCGCCGGGCGACGCTTTCGGCGAACACTGCATCAACGGAATCCGCTTCGCCTTCAGCTGCGACACCGAGATGGTGAGGACCGGCGCCGGTCTGCTGCGCGCCGCGCTCACCGGCGAGGAACGGCTGTGACGACCGCGGTGCTCGGCGAGAGCACCGCGATCGCGCCAGCCGACCTGCGCGCGCCGTCGCTCGCGACGCCGTCGGCGCGGCTGACCGTCGCGCTGGGCGAATACGATACGGGCTGGCACGACCCGAAGGCCTCGCTCGCCGCGGCGAGTCGGCTCGTTCGGCGCGTCGCCGAGGTGGGCGCCGATCTCGTCGTCCTGCCGGAGCTGGCGACCACCGGCGCGACGACGGAAGCCGAGCGCGCCGTGCCGGTCGATTCGGCCGACGTCGACGCGATCCGCGCCATGGCGCGAGAGAACCGGATGTGGATCGTCGCCGGCGTCGCGCTGCGGCTCGACGGCGACGCACCGTGCGCGGTCAACGCCGCACTGGCGATCGATCCCGCGGGCGAGATCGTCGCAGTGCATCGCAAGCGCCGCCTGTTCGCGCTCGATGGCGAGGATCGCTCGTTCGCGCCCGGCGACGCGGCGACCATCGTCGAGATCAACGGCGTGAAGCTCGGGCTCTTCATCTGCTATGAGCTTCGCTTTCCCGAGCTCTTCCGGCCCGTCGCCGACCAGGTCGACGGCATGGTAGTCGTCGCGAACTGGCCCGCGGTTCGACAGGAGCACTGGGATGCGCTGCTCCGCGCGCGCGCCATCGAAAATCAGTGTTTCGTGATCGGCGTGAACCGGACGGGGAACGGCAACGGGCTGGCCTACATCGGTGGCTCGACCGTGTTCGATCCGTGGGGCGCCCGGATTTCCCCTACGCCGGTGCACGCGACGCGCATCGCGACGATCGATACCGAGCGCGTGAGGCAGCTCCGCGAGACGCATCCCTTTCTGCACGACCGCCGTCCCTCGTGAGGCCGGCGCGAAGAAAGCCGTACACCGCCGCTCTGGCGCGCGACGAGCGAGTCCGTTAGTTCGTTGATCATGAGTAAGCTTCGCATTCTTGTAACCGACGAGGTCGACCCGCAGGGGGTCGACCTTCTTCGTTCCGAACCTTCCTTCGACGTCGACGAACAGCCCACGCGCCCGTGGCGCGATCTGATCCCGACGATCGGTGAATACGACGCCTTCGTCGGCCGCAGCGCCACCAAACTGCCGGGCGACCTGCTGCGCCATGCGCGCAAGCTCCGAGTGATCGGGCGCGCGGGCGTCGGCACCGACAACATCGATCTGCCCGAAGCCACGGCGCTCGGCATCGCGGTCATCAATGCGCCCAGCGGCAACACGATCTCGGTCGCGGAGCTGTTCTTCGGGTCGCTGATCTCGTTCGTGCGGCATCTGCCGCGGGCGTTCTCCTCGATGAAAGCAGGGCGATGGGACCGGAGCGACCTGCTGGGCACCGAGATCGCGGGGCGCACGCTCGGCATCGTCGGGCTGGGGCGCATCGGCGGAGAGGTGGCGACCCGCGCGCGCGCCTTCGCCATGAACGTCGTCGCGTTCGATCCCTACGTTCAGCGCGACCGCTTCGAGGCGCTGCGCGTCGATCGGGCGGAATCGCTCCAGGCCCTGCTGCCGCGCGTCGACATCCTCACGGTGCACACGCCGCTCAACGATGAGACGCGCGGCATGATCGACGCCGACGCGCTCGCGCTGCTCCGGCGGGGTTCGCTCGTCGCCAACTTCGCCCGCGGCGGCATCATCGAGGAGGCAGCACTGCTCGCGGCGCTCGACAGCGGGCACCTCGGCGGCGCGCTGCTGGACGTGTACTCGAAGGAGCCGCTTGCCGCCGACAGCCCGCTGCGCTCCTATGAGAATGTGCTGCTCACGCCGCACCTCGGCGCCTCCACGGCCGAAGGGCAACGGAATGTCGCCGTCGACGTTTGCGTCGCGGTGCGCGACGCGCTGCTCAACGGCGAGCTGGCCGGTGCGGTGAACCTCACGGGGGTCGAGCGCGGCCAGTGGCGCGATCTCCGCGGCGGGCTGGTGCTCGCGCGGCAGGCGACCGCCATCGCGCGCGCGCTGCTGGCGAGCCGCGGCGCGCGGGCCGTCGAGCAACTCTCGGTGCACGTCGGCCGGCAGTTCGTCGGCGCCGAGGGACTGCTCGCGGCGTCGGCGGCGGCGGGCGCGCTGCAGGCCGTGACCGGCGACGAACGCATCAATCTCATCAACGCGCGCTCGCGTGCCGCCGAACGCGGCATCGCGCTCGCGACGGTGCCGCTCGCGTCGGAGGAGGATGCCCACGTGATTCGCGTGACTGTCGGCGGCGATGGTCAACAGATGGTCGTCGCCGGATCGGCGCTGCCGGGCGCGCAGCCGCGCGTCTCGCGGATCGGCGACTTCAAGGTCGACATCGCGCCGCGCCACACGCTCGTGGTGCTCACCAACGCCGACGTCCCCGGTGTCATCGGGCATGTGGGCACGGTACTCGGCGACGCGCAGGTCAACATCGCCGAGTACCACCAGGCGCGCATGAGTCAGGGCGGGGATGCGCTGGCCGCCATCACCGTGGACGGCTCGGTGTCGCCCGCGGTGTGCCGGAAGCTGACGGAGATCCCCGGCGTGCGTTCGGCGACGGTCATCGAGACCGACGCCGAGGGCGAGGACAATCCGTGGAGCTGACGGCCGACATAGACGTCCGAAAGTCGTACGCGCGCGACGCGTCCGGGCTCGAGATGGTGCCTGACACCGTGGCGCGTCCCGCGTCGGTCGCCGATGTGGTCGACGTCGTGCGCGAGGCCGCCGCGCGTGGAGCGACCGTCACGCCGGCGGGCGCGCAGACGAGCACCACCGCGGCGTCGATCGTGGATCGCGGCGTGCTGCTCTCGATGCGCGCGATGAGCCGCATTCTGGACATCGATCCGGCGGCGCGGCTCGCGCGCGTCGAGCCGGGCGTCACGATCGGCGCGTTGAACGAGGAGCTGGCGCCGTTGGGGCTGCGGTTCGCGCCCGATCCGACGAGCGAGAACGACGCGACCATCGGCGGCGCGATCGCGTGCAATGCGTCGGGGGCGCGGTCGCTGCGCTACGGCGCGACGCGGCCGCACGTGCGCGGCGTGACGATCGTGAACGGCGATGGCGACGTCGTGGAGTTCCACCGCCCGCAACTCGAGAAGAACACCGTCGGTTTTCACGTCGCGCAGGATCCCGTCGACTGGATCGTCGGGAGCGAGGGGACCCTTGGCGTGGTGGTCGGCGCGGAGCTGTCACTGGTGAAGAAGCCGGCGCGCGAGATCGGGCTGGCGATTCCGTTCGGCACCGAGCACGAGGCGCTCGGCTTCATCGTCGCGGCGCGGGAGCAGTCGGACCGCGCGGCCGTGGCGCGCGCGCAGTGCCTCGAGTACTTCGACGGCCAGGCGCTTCAGATCGCGCGCGATCACATCGGCTCGCCGCACTGGATGCAGGACGCCGGGGCGATCGTCTACCTCGAGCAGCCGATGGAAGACGAGTCGGCGATCGACGCGGTGCTCGATGTGTGGCTCTCGATCGCGGATTCGTTCGACGCGCGCGCCGATGCGATCGACGTGTACGACGACGCGGCGGCCTTGCGCGACGCGCGGCGCTTTCGCCATGCGGTGCCGGCGTTCATGAACGAGCGCGGTGCGGCACGGCGTGCCTACGGCGGACGGAAGGTGTCGACCGATTGGGCGGTGCCTTACCGGTTGCTGCCGCAGGCGCTCGAGGCGGCGCGTCGCTTCGCCGATGCGCGGCAGGTGCCGCACGCCGTCGCGTACGGGCATGCGGGCAACGGGCATCCGCATCAGAACTTCATCGCGCACGACGCCGACGAGCTCGCGCGGATCAACGCGGTCGTCGAGGAGACGATTCACCACGTGTTGTCGCTCGGCGGGACGGTCGCGGCGGAGCACGGTCTCGGGAAGCTCAAGCGGCACTGGTTGAGCGTGCAGCTCGGGCCGATCCAGCTCGAGGTGATGCGCGCGCTCAAGCGCACGCTCGATCCGCGCGGGATGTTCTCGCCGGGCAACGTTCTCGCGGATCCGGCATGAGGCCGGCGCCGAAGTACTCGACGGTGATCCTCGACGTCGACTCCACCGTGTCGGGCATCGAGGGCATCGACTGGCTGGCCGAGCGTCGAGGTCCGGCGGTGGCGGCGAGGATCGCGTCGCTCACCGACGATGCGATGCGCGGCGTGATCCCGCTCGAATCGGTGTACGGCGCGCGGCTGGCGGAGATCAAGCCGGTGCGGGCCGACATCGACGCGCTGTCGCGCGTGTACATCGCGAAGCTCGCGCCGGGGTGCTTCGATGCGGTGAAGTTGCTGCACGACGCGGGCGTCCGGGTGATTCTGATCAGCGGCGGTCTGCGGCAGGCGATCGAGCCGGTCGCGCGTTTGCTGGGCATCGCGGCGGGGGACGTGAACGCGGTCGACATTCGCTTCGACGCCGACGGGAACTATGCCGGGTTCGACCAGACGTCGCCGCTCGCGACGTCGAGCGGAAAGCGGACGGTGATCGAGGGGCTCACGCTGACGGAGCCGGTGCTGGCGATGGGCGACGGGGCGACCGACGTGGTGATGCGCGAGGTGGTGGACTGCTTCGCCGCGTTCGTGGGATTCGCGAGGCGGGAGAACGTCGTGGCGAAGGCGGACGTCGTGGTCGAGTCGTTCGCCGAACTGGCCGAAATCGTACTCCGCGGATAGGGATCGGCGATGCAGATGACCTTTCGCTGGTTCGGCGACGAGGACCCCGTGCCGCTGGCGCACATCGGGCAGATTCCGGGCGTGCGCGGCGTCGTCACGGCGCTGTACGACGTTCCCGTCGGCGAGAGCTGGCCGGCCGATCGTCTGAGCGCGCTCGCCGAAACGGTGGACCGCGCGGGGCTGCACGTCGCGGTGATCGAGAGCATTCCCGTTCACGAGGACATCA
>Ga0164243_10001619_pt1 | contig 38070 bp, 38 predicted proteins | sample OricompcompostOP_FD_108781 | JGI IMG/M metagenome (GOLD analysis project Ga0164243, IMG submission 108781) | Organic Plus compost microbial communities from Emeryville, California, USA - Original compost - Organic plus compost (OP) | ecosystem: Engineered > Solid waste > Mixed feedstock >... | reverse complement strand
GTCCTTCGACTTCGCACAGGTCGGGCATTGTCGGGATCAATATCGGCGCCAACAAGGATTCGCCGGATCGCATCGCCGACTATGTGCGCATGACGCAGCTGATGGGGCCGATTGCGTCCTACCTCGCCGTCAACATCTCAAGCCCCAATACGCCTGGCCTGCGCGCCTTGCAGGATGAAGGCGCGCTGGCTGCGCTACTCGATGCGGTGCTCGGCGCGCGCGGCACCGTGGGCCCGCCCGTGTTCCTGAAGGTCGCCCCCGATCTCCAGCCCGCCGATGTCGACGCAATTGCCCGCCTCGCGATCGACAGAGGGCTCGACGCGCTGATCGTCTCCAACACCACCATCGCCCGCCCGCCGCTTCGATCGCACCACGCAGGTGAGGCCGGCGGGCTTTCGGGCGCGCCGCTGCGCGACTTGGCGTTGCAGCGCCTGCGGGATTTCCGGGGTGCGACAGGCGGGGCGATTCCGCTCGTGGGAGTTGGCGGCATTGCCGATGCTGCGGATGCATGGGCGCGGATCAAGGCAGGCGCCAGCCTCGTCCAACTCTATTCAGCGATGATCTACGAAGGCCCCGGTATTGCCCGGGCGATCACCCGCGGCCTGGAACGGCTTCTGCGGCAGGAAGGCTTCACCTCCATTGCAGAGGCGGTAGGGAGCGAATAGCAAGGGCGGATGTTCCAGCGATCCCCCGAGCGGCTTCCGCTCTCCTGCCGCCCGATTCTCGCACTTCTAGCTCCGCTCGCTCTTCTCGGCGCCTGCACCGCCGGGGAGACGGCCACCGTGGCGAGCACGCCCGCGCCGGCACCGGCGCCATCCACCGAGAGCGGCTGGCCGGGCGTAGTCAGCGCGGCCGATCCGCGTGCGGCCGAAGCCGGTGCCGAGATGCTGCGGGCGGGCGGCAGCGCAACCGATGCCGCGATCGCGACCATGCTGGCGCTGACGGTGGTGGAGCCGCAAAGCTCCGGCATCGGCGGTGGCGGCTTCTATGTCCGCGGCGCTCCGGACGGCACAGTGCAGACGATCGACGGGCGCGAGACGGCGCCTGCGGCTGCCACGCCCGCCTGGTTCCTGGACGAGGACGGCAAGCCGCGGCCTTTCATGGACGCGGTGATGAGCGGACTCAGCGTCGGTGTCCCGGGAAATCTGCGCCTCGCGGCCATGGCACATGCGGAGCACGGAAAGCTGCCCTGGACCAAGCTGTTCGAACCGGCGATCAAGCTCGCGCGCGAGGGGTTCGCGATCTCGCCTCGCCTCCACGAATTCCTGGGTGAGGCGCGGAACCGCGCCGCTGCCGATGCCGAGGGGCAGGGCCTGTTCTTCGACCCCGCAGGCAATCCGCTGGCGGCGGGAACGGTGGTCCGGAACCCGCAGCTGGCCGAAACGCTCGCGCGGATCGCCGCCGAAGGGGCCGATGTGTTCTATAGCGGGGAGAACGCCAGCGCGATCGCGGTTCGGGTCGCCGCCGAGACTCCGCATCCTCAGGGCATGACCGTGGCGGACGTTCAGGGGTACGAGGCGAAAGAGCGCCCGCCGGTTTGCGGCATCTACCGCGTGTGGCGGATCTGCGGAATGGGTCCGCCATCATCCGGCGCGACTACCGTGTTCGCGATCCTGAAGCAGCTCGAGGCATTCGATCTTGCAGCGCTGGGCAAGGATTCGCCGGTCGCATGGCACCTTTTCGCCGAATCGCAGCGGCTCGCCTTTGCCGATCGGGAGCTCTACCTCGCCGATACGGATCATGTGGCGGTGCCGGTGGCGGGGCTTATCGATGCCGATTACCTCGCGGCGCGTGGCCGGTTGATCTCGAAAGACAGCACGATGGGCAGCGTCGCGGCGGGAACGCCCGCAGGCGCGCCTTCGATCGCCCTCGCCGATGGCGATGAGCCGGCGGAGAACGGCACGTCCCACTTCGTCGTGATCGACCGCCTGGGCAATGCGGTCAGCTATACCTCGACGATCGAGGGTTCGTTCGGATCGGGCATCATGGTCGGCGGATATTATCTCAACAATGAGCTGACCGATTTCAGCTTCACGCCGGAAAAGGGCGGGGCGCCGGTGGCGAACCGTGTGGAGGGAGGCAAGCGCCCGCGCAGCTCCATGGCGCCGACGGTGGTCTACGACGCGGATGGCGCGCTGGTGCTCGCGATCGGGGCTGCTGGCGGGGCGACGATCCCGGTGCAGGTCGCCAAGGCGCTGATCGGCGTGCTCGATTGGAAGCTTCCCGCGGAGGAGGCCATCGGCCTGCCGCTGCTCTATTCGCCCGGCGACACCGTGTTCATCGAGCAAGGCAGCGCATTGGAGGCGATGATCCCCGCGCTTCGCGAGCTGGGCCACGCCAGCATCACGCCGCGCAGCTTGCCGCTCAAGGCCAATGCCGTCCAGCGCGGCCCCAGCGGCTGGATCGGCGCCGCGGACCCGCGCAGCGAGGGGGCGGCCGTCACCGAGTGATGCTTGCCGCTGCGGCCATCGCGCCTTAGACCTTGGCCGGGCGGCGCGATGCCGCCGGGAAAGGGCAAGCGGGTCAGGCGATGGAACTCACCGATTTTGCATCGGCAAGCAACCTTGTCGGCTTGTTCCTCGACCGTGCCGACGAGCTGGGGGACAAGCCGTTCCTCTGGGCCAAAAGCGGGCGCTCATGGCAATCGCTGAGCTGGGCCGAAGCGGCGCGGCAGGTCTGCCTGCTGGCGGAGAGCCTGCGCGGCCTCGGCCTGGGCGACGGGGACCGGGTGATGCTGGTTTCGGAGAACCGGCCCGAATGGTGCATCGCAGATCTGGCGATCATGGCCGCCGGCTGCATCACGGTGCCCGCCTACACCACCAACACAGAGCGCGACCACCTGCATATCCTCGACAACTCGGGTGCGCGCGCGGTGTTCGTGTCCAACGAGAAGCTTGCAAAGCCGCTGATCCCCGCGATCATGCGCTCCGGCCTTGCCGAGCACCTGATCGGCATGGAGGACTTTCCGCGGCGCCAGGTGGGCTCCTTCCAATGCCACGAATGGCCGCGGATGATCGCGGGCGACGCGGCGGCCGCGCGCAGCGTCGTAGACGCGCGAATCGCCCGGATCGGGCGAGACGACACCGCCTGCATCATCTACACCAGCGGCACCGGCGGGGCGCCGCGCGGAGTGATCCAGCACCACGGCGCGATCCTGTGCAATATCGACGGCGCGGTTGACCTGCTGGTGGAGGATTTCGGCTGGGGGGACGAGGTGTTCCTTTCCTTCCTCCCCCTCTCCCACGCCTACGAGCATACCGGCGGGCAATTCCTGCCGATCGCGCTCGGCGCGCAGATCTACTACTCCGAGGGGCTGGACAAGCTCGCCAGCAATATCGAGGAAGTCCGCCCCACGATCATGGTGGTGGTGCCGCGCCTGTTCGAAGTGCTGCGCGCGCGCATCATGAAGCAGGTCGAGAAGCAGGGCCGCTTCGCCAATTACCTGATGGACCGCGCCCTGGCGATCGGCGAGGCGCGAGCCGCCGGCAAGAAGCGCCTGCGCGACATGCCGATGAACATGCTGCTGGAACGCACGCTGCGCCCGAAGATCCGCGAGCGTTTCGGCGGCCGGATCAAGGCGCTGGTCTCCGGCGGAGCGCCGCTCAATCCCGAAGTCGGCATCTTTTTCCAGGCGATGGGGCTGACCATGCTGCAGGGCTACGGCCAGACCGAAGCCGCCCCGGTGGTAAGCTGCAACCGGCCGAAGGTGGGGCTCAAGATGGACACGGTCGGCCCGCCGCTGAAGGGCTGCGAGGTGAAGATTGCCGAGGATGGCGAGATCCTGGTGCGCGGCGAGCTGGTGATGAAGGGCTACTGGCAGAATCCGGCGGAAACCGCGCGTGCGCTGCAGGTCGACCCGGCCGCGCCCGAGGAAGGGGTGTGGCTGCACACGGGAGATATCGGCCATCTCGACGAGAAAGGCCGGATCGTGATCACTGACCGCAAGAAGGACATGATCGTCAACGACAAGGGCGACAACGTCGCCCCGCAGAAGATCGAAGGAATGCTGACCCTGCAGCCCGAGATCGCGCAGGCGATGGTTGCTGGCGACAGGCGGCCTTACATCGTCGGGCTGATCGTGCCCGATGCCGAATGGGCCCTGGAATGGGCGAGCGAGAATGACGAGAAGTTCGACCTTGCCGAATTGCAGGCGCTGCCGGCATTCCGCAGCGCGATCCGCGCCGCGATCGACCGAGTGAATCAGGACCTGTCCGTGGTCGAGAAGGTGCGGCAGTTCGCCTTCGCGGATGAGGCCTTCACGATCGAGAACGAGGAAATGACGCCGAGCCTCAAGATCCGGCGGCACAAGATCAGGGAACGCTACGGCGACAGGCTCGCCGCGCTCTACAAGAGCTGAAAACCGCGCCTGCTCAGGCGGCTTCGACCTCGATATATTCGGGATAGAAGGCCGGCTGCCGGTCGGACCAACCAGGCGCGGTCGCGGCCGCTTCGCTCAGGCTCTGCAGCAATTGCTTGCGCAGTTCGGGGCGGATCTGCGGCAATGCGGCCGCGCCGCAAAAGGCGCTCGGCAGCCAGGGGCGCACTTCGGCGCCCAGGAGCCGCTCATACAGGAAGCGATAGGCGGAGAAGCATTCCAGCCGCTCCTGCGCCAGATCGTAAGCCGTCACGGCCAGAAGCTTGCCCATATAGGCGTCAAACCCGTCCAGCACCGTTTCGTCGGGCAGCATCGCCCGCAATCTCGGCAGTTCGGCGTAAGCGAGATACTGGCCGCGGATGGAGGCGTGTTCCTCCGCATCCCGCGCCCACAGCTCGAAGGCATCCTGACGGCCGAGCCCGATATCGAGGCTGCGCTTGATATAGCGCTGCTCGCACGCTGCGAAGCTGGCAAATTCGCGCAGCTCCGCGATCGTCAGCGAGGCGATATCCTGCAATGCCATCTCTTGGTTCCTTCAAGCGACCCAGGAGATCACCATCGCGCGGCATGGTTATCATCCCGTAAACGCCTGGAGACGCAGCGAAGATTCACCGCGAGGCAACCCCGGCCGTTTCCCTCACACGGCCGGAATCGGGGCGGGAACCGGGCCGGCGCTCAGATCAACCCGGCCAGCGGGCTGGAAGGATCGGCATATTTGCGGGTGGCCATACGCCCAGCAAGATAGGCATCGCGCCCGGCTTCCACCGCCAGCTTCATTGCGCGGGCCATGCGAATCGGATCCTTAGCCTCGGCGATCGCGGTGTTCATCAGCACCCCGTCACAGCCGAGTTCCATCGCAACAGCGGCATCGGACGCCGTGCCGACTCCGGCATCGACGAGCACCGGCACGCTCGCCCCTTCCACGATCAGGCGGATCGTCACCCGATTCTGGATGCCCAGCCCGGATCCGATTGGCGCGCCCAGCGGCATCACCGCCACGGCGCCGGCGCTTTCCAGCTGCTTCGCCGCGATCGGATCGTCCACGCAATAGACCATCGGCAGGAAGCCTTCCTTCGCCAGCACTTCGGTGGCCTTCAGCGTCTCGCGCATGTCGGGATAGAGCGTTCGCGCTTCGCCCAGAACCTCCAGCTTGACCAGGTCCCAGCCGCCTGCCTCTCGCGCAAGGCGCAGCGTCCGGACGGCGTCCTCCGCCGTGAAGCAGCCGGCGGTGTTGGGCAGGTAGGTGACCTTTTTCGGGTCGATGAAGTCGGTCAGCATCGGCGCCTTGGGGTCCGACACATTGACCCGCCGCACGGCGACGGTGACGATCTCTGCGCCCGATGCCTCCAGCGCGGCGGCGTTCTGCGCGAAATCCCTGTATTTACCGGTGCCGACAATCAGGCGCGAATGGAACGTCCGGCCGGCCACGGTCCAGCTGTCGTCTTTCGCTGCCGGCTCCCCGCCGCCGACGAAATGCACGATCTCCAGCACGTCGCCATCGGCCAGGGCGACGTCGCCCAGAGTGGAACGGGGGACGATCGCTCCGTTACGCTCCACGGCGACCTTTTCCAGCGCGAGTTCCAGTTCGATTACGAGTTCGGCGATGGTGGAGGCGAAGGTCCGCCTCGATTCGCCATTGACGACAAGGTTTAGAGCAGCAGCCATGGCGCGCGAGATAGCGACTGAACCGCGATCCTTACAGGGCAAATCGGATCGCACGGGGAAAGAACTGCGAGCAGCGATGCGAAGCGGACCTTCATGGCGAGGGGGCGCGAGGGCGGCGCGGGCGCGGCGGAGACTTTCGGCGACAGCGCGGCTGATGAATGAAGGCGATTGCCTGCGCGCGTCCATTTGGCCAGTCTGCGCATCCCGGACCATGGAAGAGCGGCGGAACCACCATGAAAATCATCGACGGACAGATTCACGAACCGCAGATCGGCGGGCGGCACGCGCCTGATGATCTGCCGGGCGGCATCACGCCCGAAGTGCAGACCTTCATCAATGTCGAACTGGCGCGCGAGGCAATCGACTGCCTTGGTATCGACAAGGCGCTGCTCTTCGCGCGGCAGGAATTCAACGAGGCGGCGGTGGCGCGCTATCCGGACCGATTCGGCGCGGTGCTGGTATTCGATTGGGCAGCGGAGGATCTGGAGGAGCAGATCGCGGCCTTTCGCGCCAAGCCGGGCATGCTCGCCTGCCGTTCGATCCTGACCAATTATGCGATGGTCTATCGCGATCCCGAGGTCACGCAATTGCACCTGCGGCCGGAAGTGGAAAGCGGCGGGCTCGATCGCTATTGGGCGCTGGCGGCGAAATACGATCTGCCCATCTTCCTCAGCGCTGGCGATTTTTGCGAATATGCCGGCATCTGCGCGGAGCGCCATCCCGAGCTGACGGTGATCGTCGACCATTACGGCACCACTCAGTCGCTGGCGCGGCCGATCGAGGGCGACCGCTGGAGATCGCTTCCCAAGCTGCTTGAGATGGCTCGCTATCCCAACCTCTACGTCAAGTTCTGCGGCGTGCAGCACCTCTCGCGCGAGCCCTATCCCCACCGCGACGTCTGGCCGCAGCTTCACAGGATCCTGGCCGCTTACGGCCCGGAAAGATGCCTGTGGGCGAGCGATTACACGCGCGGGCGCTGGGGCACATCGACCCCGCCGGACGAGCATGGCTTCCCCCGGCGCGAGGACTGGATGCCCTATTCCGACAATCTCCATTTCTTCCGCGACACAAACGAGATCTCGGAAAGCGACAAGAAATGGCTGCTGGGCGACACGGTCCGCAAGGCGCTGCGCTGGCAGGATTGAAAACGGCGAGGGAGCGGCGATCCTCCCGGCGAGGCAATCCCCTTGTCACCCCGGACCTGTTCCGGGGTCCAGCTTCTTTGCCGCTTCGGCGCGCGAACGCTCCCTCTTGTCAGGACGCGTCCGCACGAAAGGCGTTCACGCGAGGAGGTTTCGTCGGGACGTACGTCCCCTGGTTCCGCACGACCGGACAAGCTGGGCCCCGGAACAGGTCCGGGGTGACGAGGTCCGATTAGAGCCGTCGGGACGCCGCGGGGGTGACGAAGGAGAATGAAGGAACCGTCGAGGTCGGGGGAGGCGGCGTCCGGAAGCCTTACGCCGCCCGGCGCAGATTGAGGACATGGGCTGCCGCGACCAGCGTGACGCCGATGATCGTCAGCACCGCTTCCTCCACCCCGTGCGGCACGGCGAGCGCGCCCCCCATGAAGGTGAGTCCGGTCATCGCGACCACGAACGGCGCGGCGCGGCGATGCCGCAGCGCGCCCAGCCCGATCGCTACCGCCACGATCAGGGTCGCGACCAGCAGGCCGGCGCGGTGAATCACAGGTTCGAACAGAAAGCCGCCGCCGACCCCGAGCGCCGCAATCAGCACGATCCCCGCCACGCAATGCAGCGCGCAGAGGCCGGAGAGCAGCATTCCCATCCGGTCCAGCCGGCTCCGATTCGCGATCCAGGGCATTCTCATGCAGGCCCCTGTATGTAACACTATAACATTGCGCAAGGGCTCACGCATCTCTTGCGGTTTATTTCCTGCCGTCGCAGAGGCACCCGCATGGTCAGGACAGTTTCCGAAGATGGAGTGATCGGCGCGTGGGTCGGCTCGTCGGCTCGCCCGCTCGCGCTGGCGCGCTGGCTGCTGGTGGTGGCGGCGCTGGTGGTGGTGATGATTGCGGTGGGCGGAATCACCCGCCTGACCGAATCGGGCCTTTCGATCACCGAGTGGAAGCCGGTCACCGGAGCGCTACCGCCGCTGACGCATGAGCAATGGCAGGCCGAGTTCGAAGGCTATCAGCGGATCGGCGAATATCAGCAGGTCCGCGGCCCGGCGGGAATGACCCTGGCCGATTACAAGTTCATCTATTTCTGGGAATGGTTTCACCGGCTGCTGGGCCGCGTGATCGGACTCGCATTCGCCGTGCCGCTCGCCTGGTTCTGGATCCGGCGAGCGATCCCTGCGGGATACAAGGTCAAGCTGCTCGCGCTGCTGGCGCTGGGCGGGCTGCAGGGCGTGTTCGGCTGGTATATGGTGAGTTCGGGCCTTTCGGTGGAAGTGACCGATGTCAGCCATTTCTGGCTTTCGCTCCATCTGCTGACCGCGCTCGTCACGCTTGCGGCGCTGGTGTGGACCGCGCTCGACCTCCTGCAACTGGAACGGGATCCGGCCTCGCGGCCTGCGCTGCTGACCGCGCCTGCGCTGGCGGCCGGCCTGATCCTGCTCGTGCAGCTGCTGCTCGGCGCCTGGGTCGCAGGGCTGAATGCGGGGCTTGCTTCCGACACATGGCCGCTGATGCAGGGGCGCTTCTTTCCTGAAGTGAACTGGAACAACGGAGTGTTCTGGGCCTTCACGCGGGACCCGTTCCTGCTCCATTTCCTCCATCGCTGGTGGGCGTGGGTGGCGGTGGCGGCGCTGGTGGTGCTGGCGCGGCTGTGCAAGCGGGCGGGGCACCGGCCATCGTCGATCGCGATCCATTCGGCTTTCGGTACCCAGGTCCTGCTCGGCATCGCCACGGTGATTACCGGCGTCGCGCTGTGGCTGGCTGTCCTGCACCAGTTGATGGGTGCGCTGCTGGTGGCCTCGACGGCTTGGGGGGCGCATGCGATCGGCCGGCGCAAGGGGGCGGCGCTGCGGTGAGCGCGGGCACGCCCGGCCCGGCGCTGATCTGGTGCCCCTTCGCGAATGAGGAGGATGCGGCCGGGGCGGCGCGTATCCTGCTGGACGAAAAGCTGATTGCCTGCGCCAACATCATGCCGGCGATGCGCTCGCTCTACGAATGGGATGGGCAGCGGGGCGATGCGCGCGAAGTGGGCGTGCTGTTCAAGACCAACGCGGCGCTGCTGGACCCTGCGGTGAGGCGGCTGGAAGAGATCCATCCCTATGATGCGCCGGCGGTGGTCGGCTGGGCGGCCGATGCGGCCGGCAGCGCCACGCGGGAATGGCTCGGCGGGCTCTCCGACCCGCTTGCGGAATAGCTGGAGGTATTATAATACCTCTCGGCTGAGCCGCGGAATTGCTTGACTTGCAGGCAAAAGGCGGACAAAGGGCGCGCTCTTCGGCAGCGCTTTGCGTGTGTGTTTCGTGAACGAGCCTGCCGGCGGACAGACGATAAGGATAGGAAAGCCATGAAGGCTCTCAGCAAGACCACCCGGTCGATCAAGCCGGCCGAGGTGGAAAAGAAATGGCATCTGATCGATGCCGATGGGTTGGTGGTCGGCCGCCTCGCGGTGATCGTCGCCAACATCCTGCGCGGCAAGCACAAGCCCAGCTTCACGCCGCATGTCGATTGCGGTGACCACGTCGTGGTGGTCAATGTCGACAAGGTGCGCTTCACCGGCAACAAGCTGCAGGACAAGCGCTATTACAAGCACACCGGCCACCCCGGCGGGATCAAGGAGACGAGCCCGGCCAAGGTGCTGGAAGGCCGCTTCCCCGAACGCGTGCTCGAAAAGGCTGTCGAACGGATGATCCCGCGCGGACCGCTCGGCCGCGCGCAGATGAAGGCGCTGCATCTCTATGCCGGCACCGAACATCCGCATGCGGGCAACCAGCCCGAGACGCTCGACGTCGCTTCGATGAACCGCAAGAACAAGGCTACCGTCTAATGGCCGACGACAAGAACACCATTTCCGATCTCGCCGATCTGAAGGATATCGCCGGCGATGCGGCCGCTCCCGAAGTGGCGCAGCCCGCCGCCGAGGATGAAGCCGGTCCGAAGATCACGCCCAGCACCGCGCCGCTGCGCGAGCAGGAACTCGATTCGCTCGGCCGCGCCTATGCGACCGGCCGCCGCAAGGATGCCGTCGCACGTGTGTGGCTCAAGCCCGGCACGGGTACGATCACGGTCAACGGCCGGGATCAGGAAGTCTATTTCGCGCGTCCGACGCTGCGCCTCGTCATCAACCAACCCTTCGCCATTTCCGAGCGCGAAGGGCAGTACGATGTCGTCGCGACGGTGAAGGGCGGCGGGCTTTCGGGCCAGGCGGGCGCCGTGAAGCACGGCATCAGCCAGGCGCTTGCGAAGTACGAGCCGGCCCTGCGTTCGACCGTGAAGGCCGCGGGCTTCCTCACGCGCGACAGCCGCGTGGTGGAACGCAAGAAGTATGGCCGGGCAAAGGCCCGCCGCAGCTTCCAGTTCTCGAAGCGCTAAGCCTTCGGCCTCGATCCATCGGCGCAGGCTTACAAGGCCAAGACACGCAGGCCCGTTCCGGTTCATCCGGAGCGGGCCTTGCCGCGCAGGCGCTACTTCGCCGCGTCAGTCGCGAGATGCTGCGCGAAGAACGGCAGCACGAATTCCCGGAAGCGCTGCGGCACGCGGTTGCCGTGATCGCCGTCATAGACGGTGAAGCTGTGGGCGATCCCGAACCGCTCGAGCAGGCGGTCCATCTCGCGGTTTCCGGGCAGGAGCCCGTCCTTGTCCCCGATGTCGAGCGCGATCGCGGTCATGGATTTCAGCGCATCCGTATATTGCGGGACCATCGCATTGGGCGAATTGGCGTGCCACTGCGCCAGCACGCGCGGATCGACTTCGCCATCCTTTGCCGGCCATTCGAGATAGAAGGGCGGCTTGTCAGGTGCGGGCGACCAGGCGGAGGCGGAAGCGAACATTGCGCGGGTGCCGAAGTCGCCGTTCACCGCCTGCTCCATCGTCAGCGCTTCCAGCTCCTTCACCCGCTCCGGCTCCACACCTGTGGTCGAAAGACAGCAGGAACTCATGGCGTAGAGGCTGGAGAAGACTTCGGGATATTTCATCCCGATTTTCAGCGTGCCGTAGCCGCCCATGCTGTGCCCGGCGAGCCCGCGCGCCTCCCGCTTGGCGATGGTGCGGTAATGCCCGTCGATATAGGCGACGAGATCCCGCGCGATGAAGCCTTCGAAATTCCCCGTGGTGGGCGAATTCGAATACATCGCCCCGCCGTGCTTTGTGTAGCTGTCGGGTACGACCAGGATGAGCTCGTTGCCCTTCGCTGCCTCGGCCGCGAGCGCTTCGCTGAACTTTACTCGCTCGTCATATTTCGCGGCGGTGGCGGTGAAGCCGTGAAGGAAATAGACCACCGGATAGCGCCTCTCCGGCTCCGAGGCGTAGCTCGGCGGCAATATCACGATCACTTCGCGGTCCGCGCTGTTGCCTTCGAGATTGCCCTCCACCGAAGGCGAATGGACGGTGATTGTTTCCACCACCGCCTGCGCGCCGGCCCGTTCGGCCACCAGAGCAAGGCCGAGGAAGGCCAGCGCAAGCTTCAGCCAGCGTGTGAAAGGCATCGAGCGCATCCTCTTCTCCCCGAAATTCTCGCCGCCTGCCTGCAATGATGCGCATGTGACCGCAGGTTGCAAGCGCGGCATTGATCGCGCCGCCCGATTGGTCCAAGCGGCATTCATGAGCAGGCTAGCTTTTGCGCAGCTCCGCCGCAGGATCGCGGCCGAAGAACTCGCCGCACTGCGAGCAGGCGCGGTGCCGCAGGCACTGGGCGAGGATCTGCGCGCCGCTTTCACGGCCGGACCGCGCGCGATCATCCTGGAAGGGCTGGATCCCGATACGCTCGGCGTCGAGGGCGCGGAAGCGGCCCTCGCGCTTCTCGGTGCGGAGCTGGGCACGCTCTCGGTTCAGTCGCCGCGCGGCGAGAGGATCATGCGGGTCGAAAAGCACGCCGACAATCCCGAAGCGCGCGGCACGATGACCGATCTCGAATTGCGCCCGCATACCGACATGCACGACATCCTGGCGCTCGCCAGCATCCACACCGCGCGCGAGGGCGGCGAAAGCATGCTGGTGGACGTTGCCGAGCTTCACGCCGAGCTTGCTCGGCGGCACCCCGAAACGCTCGCTCCGCTGCAGCGCGGATATTGGTTCGGGAGTAATCCGGTGGTGCGATCCCTCGAGCCGATCAGCGCGGAGCGGGTGCCGTTGATCGACACCACCCATGGCCGGCCGATGGCCTGCTACAACGGCTATTTCCTGCGCCAGGCGATGATCCGGCGCGGCGAGGAAGCCGATCCCGAACTGGTCGATGCGCTGGAGAAGATGGGCGAGGTGGCGATGGAGCTGGCCGTGCGCGATCTGTTTGTCCTCGCGCCGGGCGAAGTGCTGTTCTGGCATAACTGGTCCTGGCTGCACGGGCGGACATCCTTCCGCAGCCCTCCGGGTGATCCGCCGCGGATGCTGCTGCGGCTGTGGCTGCGGTCGGACATCGCCGGCCCCGTCCATCCCGAATATCGCATTCGGGCGGAAATCATCGATCGCGATCATCTGCGGATGATGGAACGCGAGGATTTGTGAGCCGGCTGCGGCCGGCCGCGACCTGAACGAAATCGCGCCGTCCCGTTCACTCCGCGTCAACAGAGCGGTGGTAGACGGACGGCCAAAGCCAACGAAATTTGACGAAAGCATCAGCATGGGATTGTTCACCGCGGATCTTTACCGCTCCTTCGCAGCCGGCTTCGGCATCGGCGCGCTCGCGCTCGGCGTGACGATCGCGATGCAGATGATCAATCTTTCCTGATGACGCTCAGGGCCGCCTTCGCGTCCCTCTTCCTGATTACCGCCGCTTGCCAGCAACCGGCAGCCGCTTCCGCGGCTGAGGACATCGTTCGCGCGCCGCGTGCCGAGTTGGCCGCGAGTGAGAGCGGCGGGCTCAAGACCGCCATCTTCGCCGGCGGCTGCTTCTGGGGCGTCGAAGGCGTCTTCAGCCATGTGAAAGGGGTGACCAGCGCCGTCGCCGGCTATCACGGCGGGAGCAAGGCCGATGCGGATTACCGCAAGGTCAGCGGCGGGAATACTGGTCATGCCGAGGCAGTGAAGGTGATCTACGATCCGGGCGAGGTCCGGTATGACCAATTGCTGCGGATATTCTTTTCGGTGGTCGCCGATCCCACCACGCTCAATCGCCAGGGACCCGATCATGGGCCGCAATACAGAACCGCACTGATCCCCATCGGGGAGGAACAGCGCAAGGTCGCTACGGCCTATCTCGCGCAACTGAAGGAGTCCGGCCTGTGGAGCAAGCCGATCGTCACCCGGATCGAAGCCTATCGGCGCTTCTACCCAGCCGAGGCCTATCATCAGGATTTCATGAAGAAAAATTCGCGAAACGCCTATATCCGCCGATGGGACGCGCCCAAGGTGGAAGGGCTCAAGCAGCTCTATCCCGCAGTCTACCGCGCGAGCTTCAAAGCCGGTTGAGTGCCGCGAAGACTTCCGGAATTGTCGCCGGGAAGATTGCCGGCCGGGGGGCGAATGCCTATATCCGGACGATGGCCGGGCACGAACATCGCGAACATTCGGGCAAGCAGCTCGTTAATGCTGCGCGCGATGCGCTCGCCGAAGCGGGCGAGCAATGGACGGAGATGCGCGCCAGCGTGTTTTCCGCGCTGAGCGAGTTCGAGAAGCCGGCCTCGGCCTATGACATCGCCGAGCGCCTTTCCGCCAGCCGTGGGAAGCGCGTCGCCGCCAACAGCGTCTATCGCATTCTCGACCTGTTCGTCCGCGCAAATCTGGCCAATCGGGTCGAAAGCGCGAATGCCTACCTGGTCAATTCGCATCCGGGCTGCCGGCATGACTGCATCTTCCTGATCTGCGACAGCTGCGGTCAGGCGACCCATTTCGACAATGACGCGATCACCGGCTCGCTGCGCGAGGCCGGGCACCGGAACGGTTTTGCGGATGTCCGCCCCGTGGTGGAGCTGCGCGGCCTGTGCAACTCCTGTGCTGTCTGACGCCGGCGCGGCACGATTGATCGACTCCGAGGGCCAAGACAGGTAAACTTTTGAAATGAACGCCAATCCGGCCACTCCCTTGCTCGACACCGTCGATACTCCGCAGGATCTGCGGCAGTTGCAGCCCGCCCAGCTGCGCCAATTGGCGGACGAACTGCGGACGGAGATGATTTCGGCCGTCGGGCAAACGGGGGGACATCTCGGCTCCGGCCTCGGCGTGGTCGAGTTGACCGTGGCGCTCCATTACGTGTTCGACACGCCGCGGGATCGCCTGGTGTGGGATGTCGGCCACCAATCCTATCCCCACAAGATCATCACCGGCCGGCGCAGTCGCATCCGCACCCTGCGGCAGGGTGGGGGGCTTTCGGGCTTCACCAAGCGCGGGGAGAGCGAATACGATCCCTTCGGCGCGGCCCATTCCTCCACCTCAATTTCGGCGAGCCTGGGATTTGCGATCGCGAACAAGCTTTCGGGCAAGCCCGGCAAGGCGATCGCGGTGATCGGCGACGGCGCGATGAGCGCGGGCATGGCCTATGAGGCGATGAACAACGCCGAGGCGGCGGGGAACCGCCTGATCGTGATCCTCAATGACAACGACATGTCGATCGCCCCGCCGGTGGGAGGCCTTTCGGGCTATCTTGCGCGGCTGGTCTCCTCCGCGCGCTTCCTGGGCCTGCGCGAGCTGGCGAGGAAGTTCGCCCGCCGCCTGCCCGAGCCGCTCCACCGCGCGGCGCGGCTGACCGACGAATATGCGCGCGGCATGGCGATGGGCGGGACGCTGTTCGAGGAACTGGGTTTCTATTACATCGGGCCGATCGACGGGCACGATCTCGACCAGCTCGTCCCGGTGCTTGAGAATGTCCGCGATGCCGCCGAAGGGCCGTGCCTAGTCCACGTCGTGACCCGGAAGGGCAAGGGCTATGCCCCGGCCGAGGCCAGCGAGGACAAGTATCACGGCGTCCAGAAATTCGACGTCATTACCGGAGAGCAGAAGAAGAGCTCCGGCGGCCCCCCGTCTTATACCGCCGTCTTTGCCCAAGCGCTGATCGCCGAGGCACAGCGCGACGAGACGGTCTGCGCGATCACTGCCGCGATGCCTTCCGGCACCGGGCTCGACAAATTCGCCCAGGCCTTCCCGGAGCGCAGCTTCGATGTCGGGATTGCCGAGCAGCATGCGGTGACTTTCGCCGCCGGGCTCGCGGCGCAGGGCATGCGGCCCTTTGCAGCGATCTATTCGACTTTTCTCCAGCGCGCCTTCGACCAGGTGGTGCATGACGTGGCGATCCAGAACCTGCCGGTGCGCTTCGCGATCGACCGCGCGGGGCTGGTCGGCGCCGACGGAGCGACCCATGCCGGCAGCTTCGATATCACCTATCTCGCGACCCTGCCCAATTTCGTGGTGATGGCCGCGGCGGACGAGGCGGAGCTGGTCCACATGGTCCACACCGCCGCCTGCCATGACGATGGGCCGATCGCCTTCCGCTATCCCCGCGGCAGCGGTACCGGCGCGGCGCTGCCCGAAGCGCCGCAGAGGCTGGAGATCGGCAAGGGGCGGATCGTGCGCGAGGGGACCAAGATCGCGCTGCTCTCGCTCGGCACGCGGCTTGCTGAAAGCCTCAAGGCGGCCGATCTGCTGGAGGCGAAGGGCCTCTCTACCACGGTGGCCGATCTGCGCTTCGCCAAGCCGCTCGACAGCGATCTCATCCGCCGGCTGATGACGACGCATGAGGTGGTGGTCACGATCGAGGAAGGCGCGATCGGCGGGCTCGGCGCGCATGTGCTGACGCTGGCGAGCGATGAGGGGTTGACCGATGCGGGGCTGAAGATCCGCACCATGCGCCTGCCCGACATCTTCCAGGACCAGGACGCGCCCGAGAAGCAGTACGATGCCGCCGGGCTCAACGCCCCGCATATCGTCGACACCGTGCTCAAGGCGCTGCGCCACAATTCCGCCGGAGTGGAAGAAGCCCGCGCCTGAGGAGGCGCTGCCCATTCGCCCGGCCGTCATGCTGAACTTGGTTCAGCATCCATCTCCCCCCGGAATGGCCGGTTGATCCGGAGAAATGGACCCTGAAACAAGTTCAGGGTGACGACCTCCAGGCGAGTTGCCGAGATAAACCTCTCCTCAACACACATCGATCCGCGCGCTCGCATTGGCGTGCCAGGCGAGCAGCGCCCGGCCGGGACGCTCACCCGCCTTGCCCGTGGGGAAGAAGCCGAGGCTCCGCAGCAACGCCCAGGAGCTTGTATTGGCGGGATGGCACTCCGCAACGATCAGGCGCCCGGGGCTCTGGGCGGAGAGCCGCGCGATCACTTCGCGGACCGTTTCCTGCGCAAACCCGCGCCCACGCGCAGCGGCGGCCAGCCAGTAGCCGATCTCGATGCTCCGCCCGCTGCGCGAATGGACCCCGATCACGCCGAGCAGATCGCCATCGCCCTGGCGGCGGATGCCGAGGAACTGATTCTCCGCGCCGTTCTGTCCGATCAGAGCCCGGGCATCGGCGAGGGTGAAGGGCTCGGGAAGGAAGTGGATCGCGGAGGTGACGGTTTCATCGGTAATCGCCTGCAGCTCCGCGGCGTCCGGCGGCTGCAGCGGCGCGATCCGGCAGCGGGCGGTGGCGATCTCTTCGAAATGCAATGACATGACGGTCTCCTGAAAGGGCCGCCGCGACAGATGAGCTGGTGATTTTTCGTGACCATGCGCGCCTGACGCGGCGGCAATGGTCGAGTGATGACGCATGCCGCTCCCTAGAGGGAGCGCCAATACTTCTCTCGGAAAAGGGCGAGGGATTCGGTCATCGAGAGCGCCGCTGCCACATTCGCGCGCCCGGTGCAACGAAGAAAAGACTTGACATCGGAAACCGCAATGGTTATACAGATCTCACGTTAAGAACCATTGATGCAGGATCTTCCACATGACCATCCTCAGCCTTCCGGCGAGAATTCTCGCCGCGATCTCCGGATTGCGCGCCCGATCAGCCCGCCCAGCGCCAGATGCCGGCGGGCAGGCCGGCGAGCCACAGATGCAGCCAGGTGATCGCCAGCCACAGCAGGATGGCGGCGAGCCACAGGCCCCATCCGGCCGAAAGCAGTCCGCTCCAGCGCGGCCAATAGCTCGTCTGCGCTTCCCAATGCGCCCAGGCCTCTCCCTGAAGGGCGCGCTTCTTGCGGTCCTGCAGATGCGCGCCCAGCAAGGCGAGCAGCAGGATCGCGGCGGCGACGATCATGGTTCGCGTGCTCCAGAAAATCAGCATATGGGCGATGGCCCAGAGCGCGAAGGCCCACATCATCGGATGGCGGGTGACGGCGAAGATGCCGCGGGGCGCGGCGGCCGCGACTTTCTCTGCCGGTGTCTCAGGCACGGCGGGATTGCCGCGAAAGGAACCGAACAGCAGCACCAGCGCCACGATGGTGAGCAGGCTCGCCGCCGCCCAGAGGACGTCTCCGGCCGGGCCGGGCGCACCGCCGATATCGGCGGGCGCGGCGCGGAAGGCGAGCACGATCCAGCCCAGCGTGAGGAACGCGACCAGCGTGTAGAGGCCGAGAAACGGCCTTTCCCCCAGCGCGCGCACCAGCGGAGCGCGAAGCGGATGCGACAGTGCGAAATGACTGCCGACAAAGGCGATGCAGGCGGCGATCAGCGAAACCAGTGCGGGGTCCATGGCAAGCCTCCTCTTGGCAAGATCATCTCACCGATCATGGGCCTTGGGCAAGTCGCCGGGCTCCGGCGTGCGGCGGCGTTCGCGCAGGCGTGCCTTGCGGTAGCCGGGCTGCTGCTCCGGCCCGGCTCAGTCCTGCCGGGTCGCCGGGTGCATGCCGGCGGCCTGCGCCTCTCCCGCCTCCGGCTGGCCGAGCAGGTCGTCGCCCAGATTGTCGTCCCTCAACGTGTCGAGATGCATCAGCTTGCGGATCAAGGGGCTGATCAGGATCACGCCCACGCCCACGGCAACCGCGATCCAGCCGATCTGGCTATAGACGGAGAGCACCGTTTCCTTGCCCGCGCCTTCGCCGCTCGCCGCTTCGGCCCCGGTAGCCGCGGCGATCAGCCCGGCGGCAAAATTGCCGGTGGCAGAGGCGAAGAACCACGTCCCCATGATCAGCGAGGCCATGTGAGCCGGGGCGAGGCGGTTCATGGCGGAAAGACCCACCGGGCTGAGGCACAATTCGCCGGTGGTGTGGAGCAGGTAGATCAGGAAGATGAAGATCACCGGGGTCATGTTCTGCATGCCCACCGCCTGCGCGCCGAAAACCAGCACCAGGAAGCCGGCGCCGAGCTGGATCATGGCAAGGCCGAACTTGGCCGGTGTGGACGGCTCCAGCCCGCGGCGGCCGAGCCAGGTCCACAGCGCCGCGAAAATCGGAGCGAGCGTGATGATGTAGATCGGGTTGATCGACTGGAAGATCGACGCGTCCACTCCCGCACGGTCGACATAGCGATCGGTGAAGAGGTTGAGCGAGGAGCCCGCCTGCTCGAACAGGGCCCAGAACAGGATCGAGCCGAAGATCAGGAACATCGCGGCGAAGACCCGGTCGCGGTCATGCGGCTCGAGCCGGGTGATCGCATGGAAGATCACGTAAGCGACCAGGATCGCCCCGAAAACGCCGAGCAGCGTGCCGACGATCGCCTGGTTCTGCACCAGCCACCAGGTCACGGCGACCGAGGCCAGGCTGGCGAGATAGAGAAACCATTCGAGCTTGATGCCCATGTAAGGCGCGGCGAGCCTTTCCGGCACGGAGGATTCGCCCTTGCCCCGCAGCAGCGGCTTGAAGGCCACGAATACGATCAGCCCCAGCAGCATGCCGACGCCCGCCGCCCCGAAGCCGTAGCTCCAGCCATAGGTCTGGCCGAGATAGCCGGCGATGATCGTGCCCACTGCCGCGCCGGCGTTGATGCCCATGTAGAAGATCGTATAGGCGCCGTCCCGCCGGATGTCCGTGCGCGGATAGAGCTGTCCGACGATCACCGAGATGTTGGCCTTGAGGAAGCCCGAACCGACGATGATGAAGGACAGCGCCGCCCAGAAGACGTTGATCATCGGGTTGTCCGGGCCCAGCGCGGCGTCGCCTTCGAAGGCCATCAGGAAATGGCCGATGGTGAGCAGGGCGGCTCCGAACAGCACCGCCTTGCGCTGGCCCAACCAGCGGTCGGCGAGATACCCGCCCAGCACCGGCGCGATATAAACCAGCGCGGTATAGGCGCCATAGACCAGCGAAGCGTCCTGATCCGAAAACAGCCAGTGCTGAGTGAGGTAGAAGATCAGCAGTGCCCGCATGCCGTAATAGGAGAAACGCTCCCACATCTCGGCGAAGAACAGCATGTAGAGGCCCTTGGGGTGGCCGGCGAACTCCGGCTTCGGAGACGCCAGCACGGCGCCCCCTCCGATCAGCAGGAGCACGAGAAACGTCGCTGCGATCGAGACGATGATCTGTTCGATGGTCACTCGCATTCCTCCCCGCAGGCGCATGCCGGGCATTTCGCCCGCGCCGCACAAGCCCTGCACGTTAGCGCGCAAATCCCGCTTGCGAAACAATTTCTCCGGCAACTCCGCCCGCTCGGGCGCGCCTCGCTGGCTTGACCCGATCGAGTGTATTATGGCACTGATGCACCTGTGCCGAGCTCGCTGTCGCCGCAGGGCGCCGTCGGGGGCGATCGGTGGGGAAACGATGTCGCAAGCAAGCCGTCCGGTTTACCTGAAACTGCGTGACCTGATCGCGGAGGCGATCATCGAGGGCCGCTATCGCGAAGGCGAGATGCTGCCTTCGGTGCGCGCTTTCGCGGCGCAGCAAGGCGCCAATCCGCTCACCGTCGCCAAGGCCTATCAGCAATTCCAGGCTGACGGGCTGGTGAAGGTCCAGCGCGGGGTAGGCATGTTCGTGGTTCCAGGTGCGGCGGCGAAGCTGCGCCAGGCGGAGCGGGCGGCGTTTCTGGCCGAGGAATGGCCCGATATTCGCGCAAGGATGAAACGGCTCGGCATTGCACCGGCCGAACTGCTTGGTCAGGGTTAGCTCGGGAGGGGCAAGCTTGGGAGGGCGGAGGTTGCGCCTGTCCCGTTTGACCGTCCCGTTTCGGGCTGCTTTTCACAAATTTCCGTCAGCCGATTGCGCGCAGGCGCGGCCTCTGGCAGTCTTCCGGGGAATCGGCAGGCCCTCGCGGTCCTCGGTCCGGTTGCGTGATTGGGGCTCGCCGCGGTCGCCCCAGGGAGTGTTCGATGATTAGATCCGAATTGCTGCAGGCTCTGGCGGAAGAAAATCCCGAATTGCGCGCCGACGAGGTGGAGCAGGTGGTCGACATCTTCTTCGACGAGATCGCGACGCGGCTCGCCGAAGGCGGGCGGGTGGAACTGCGCGGCTTCGGCGCTTTCTCCACGCGCGAACGTGAAGCGCGCACGGGCCGCAACCCGCGCAGCGGCGAAGCGGTCAGCGTCCCGTCCAAGCGCGTGCCCTATTTCAAGCCCGGCAAGGAAATCCGCGAGCGCCTGAACAAGTAACGGATCCTCCCCGTGCAGGGAGGATCAATGGGCGCGAACCCTTGCGGATCCGCGCCCTGCCTTGCTTCAGAAGTTCCTCTGCACCGATAGCGACCACGTACGCGGCATGGCCGGTACGCCTGTCGCCACCCCGAGCGAGGTGGTCACATCGGCGACCGAGAGGAAGTAGTACTTGTCGAAGATATTCTCGACCGCGAGCGAAACCTTCCAGTCGTCGTCCACAGTCGACCAGGTGAGCCTGCCATTGCCGACGAAGCGGCCGGGCATTTCCGACCAGATGCTGTTCTCGGCAGTGGTGTAGAGCTTGCCTTGATACGATCCGTCGAAGCGGATGCTGAACGTCCCCACTTCGGTTTCGTGATCGTACTGCGCACCGAATGAATAGGACAGCTCGGGTGTGTAGGGAGTGATGCCGTCAGCGGGGATGGCGCTGCCGTCAAGTATCCCGTTCGTGGACGGGCTGGTATATTCGAAGTCGAGATAGCTGATGCTGCCATCCAGCGAGAGCCCCGGCATCGGGAAGAGCGACGCTTCGAGCTCGAAGCCCTTCACGTCCGCGGAGCCGATATTGGCGGGCCGCAGGCATGGTGACGGCAGGGACGATTCCGGACAGACGAGCTTGCCGAGCGTGATGTCGTCGTATTTGTTCAGGAACGCCGCACCGTTGAGCCGGATCGTACGGTCGAAAAGGTCCGCTTTGAATCCCGCTTCATAGGTTGTGAGCGTCTCTGGGTTGAAGGCCAGCGCCTGATCGGCAACGAAGGGGCGCGGATTGACACCGCCGCCCTTGAAGCCGGTCGCAATCGACGCATAGATGAGGAATTCATCCGAGAAGCGGTAGTCGGCCACAGCGCGCCAGTCCCACCGGTCCCCTTCGAACACTCCGTCTACATCAAAGATGCCCGCCAGGAGGCAGTTGGGCTCCGAAAACGGCCCATTCAGGACGAAGCAGCCCACCGGGTCGGGAAGCGTGCCGTCCGGATTGCGGCGGAAATAGGTGTAGGTCTTCTTGTCCTTCGTATAACGCACGCCGCCCGTAATGCTCATCATCTCGGTCGGGTGTACCGTTACCGTGCCGAACACCGCCTTGGTGGTGCTGGGCGTGGTGTCGGGGCCGTGCAGGAAGTCGATTGTCGGAACGACGTAGTTCAGGTCGACGCGGGCGTTGTAGACGCCTTCCTGGTCAAGGTAGAAGCCGCCCACCGTGCCTTCGACCACGCCGTCCGCCGCCTGGAAGTTGAGCCGGACTTCCGAGCTGAACGCCCAGTGATTGAGCTTGTTGTCGAGCTGAGCGATCGGGGACGGGGTGCCGTCCTGATCCTGGCCGAATTTCGAAATGTAGCTCCTGTAGGAGCCGATATAGACCAGGTTCAGATTGTCGCTGAGGTCGAAGCTCACATTGCCTTGAACGCCCCAGCCTTCAAACTGCGTGATCGGCAGCGCGAAATAGGGTTTAAACGGCGCATAGGCGGAGGGCTCCATGGCGTCCATGAAGTTCGAATAGCTCACGTAACGCGGATCGTAGCCCAGCAGATCGCCGCCAGTGTCGCAGCTATAAGGGCCTGCCGGGACGAACCGGCAATCAAGCGGAATCGGCTGGCCGTCGGTTCCGACCAGCAGCGGCGTGCCGCCGCCGTCGAATGTCAGGCCGGTGGAGAGGGGATCGAAGACTTCGCCCGGTGCACCCGCCGCCCGCAGGACCACCGGTATGGCTTCCGACTCCTCGCGCGTATAATCGCCGGAGATATTGACCTCAAGCCGGTCACTCGGCTCCCAGCGCAGCGCGACGCGGCCGGCGGTAACGTTCTGGCCGCCCATGGATTCGTAGTCGGAACTTTCGACCCCGCGCGTGTTGTTGCCCGGCACGTTGGAATTCGGATGCGTCCGGCCGTAGTCGAGCATCGCGACATAGCCGTCATTGCTGCGCGACATGCCGGAAAAGCGCAGGGCGAGATTTTCGGAAATCGCGAAATCGGCCATGCCGCGGACGCTGATCTCGTCATATGAACCATATTCCAGGCGGAGCATGCCCGAACCGTCGCCGCTCGGCTTGGCGCTGAACAGCTTGATTGCGCCGCCGATCGCGTTCTTGCCTGCCAGCGTACCTTGCGGGCCGCGCAGGATCTCGACGCGGTCGAGGTCGATCAGTTCAAGCAGCGAGCTCGACAGGGTGGGAATGTAGACATCGTCGATATAGACGCCGACACCCGGATCGAGGGCGTAGTTGAAATCGGTCTGGCCGACGCCGCGGATGAACGCGATCAGGCCCGAGCCGCCGTTCTGCGGTTGCGGCCGCAAGGTCACGTTCGGGGCCTGGGCGGCGACTTGTGAAATATCGGTCTGGCCGCGTGCTTCCAGCATTTCCGCGTTCACGGCCGTGATGGCGATCGGCGTATCCTGCAGGTTGGCCTCGCGGAATTCGGCCGTCACGACGATCTCGATGTTCCGGGAACCCGCGTCGCCCCCGGTGTCCGTATCGTCCTGCGCATAAGCTGGCGCTGCAAGTGCCGCGGCCAACGCGCACGACGAGACGACACCCAATTTAATGAGTTTCATTGACATCCTCCCAATTCGGGGCCGGGATGGCCCTCATTCCCTTTTCCAGATACGCGTCCGGACGCACCGGAGAAGCCGGCATGTCAGGACGCAATCTGCCAGGAGGGGTGTTATTTATGTCGCACGGCACCCGCGCGATTTTCCTCCCGTTTCCGCCCTTCTTGCGCCGTTATTGTCTTATTTGGAAGCCGCGCTGGAAAAATTGGTGCTGAAAGCAAACTAATTGTCGCAAGGAAGCAACACTCCATTCAGGACGCGCTAAAATTTGACACTGTCCGTTCGTTCTCCGTAGCGCTGCGTGGTGGGCAGAGGCGAGCTTGCATCTTGCGGCGCCTTCCGCCGCGAGGCACAACGCGGCGCGCCTTTGGAGAGGACGATGGCCGAGCCCGTAAATTCGGAAGTTTCCCCGCCCCTCGTTGCGGCAGCGCAGTCGCCAAGAGGCTACGAATTACGGGTTCTGTTGCTGCTCGGCCTGGCATTCGGCTTCGCCTATTTCGACCGCATGGCGATGACCTTCCTTGCGCCTTTCGTGATGGAGGACCTCGCTCTCAACAACACCCAGATCGGCTCGCTGGGGGCGGCGCTGTCGGTCACCTGGGCGCTGGGCGCCTATTTCGTGGGCCGCTGGTCGGATTCGATCGGCCGGCGCAAGCCCTTCCTGCTGGCGGCGCTGGTGATCTTCTCTTTCTGCTCCATCCTTTCGGGGCTCGCCTGGAGCTTCGGCACGCTCTTCGCTACGCGCGTGATCATGGGCGCGGCGGAAGGGCCGTTCCTGCCGATCTGCCTGGCGATCATGGTGGCGGCTTCCGCAGAAAGCCGGCGCGGGCTGAATGCCGGCGTGGTGCAGAACGTCTTCGGCTCCATTCTGGGCACTGCGCTGGCCCCGATCATCCTCGTCTGGATAGCGGAGCATTTCGGCTGGCGCGAAGCCTTCTACATGGCCGGGGTGCCGGGCCTGATCCTGGCACTGCTGATCTGGCGCTTCATCGCCGAGCCCGCCCATGCCGCGCCGGCGGCGAGCGAGGCGGCACCGGGTGACTTGTCGCCATGGACGATGCTGCGCCAGCGCAATGTCCTGCTGTGCTCCCTCATCAGTTGCTGCGCGGTGGGCTCCGCGGTGATCGGGTCGATCTTCATGCCGCTCTATTTGGACGGACCGCGCGGTTTTGCGCCGACCACCTGGTCATGGATGATGGCGGTCGTCGGCCTCTGCCCGGCAGTGGGCGGGGTGATGGTCACGGCCTTGTCGGACCGGATCGGGCGCAAGCCGCCGATGGTGTTCTTCGGTGCACTGATGGCGCTCGGCCCGCTGGCGCTGCTCTATCATGACGGATCGGCCGTGACGCTGACCGCGTTCATGTTCCTCGGCTGGATGGGGATGGGGATCTTCCCGCTCTTCATGGGCGTGGTGCCGGCCGAGACGCTTGGCCGTGCGCGTGCGGCAACCGCAATGGGGCTGGTCGTCGCGTTGGGCGAGCTGACCGGCGGTGTGTTCGGCCCGGTGATCGCCGGTAGCCTCGCGGACAGCTACAGCCTCGACGTTCCGATGTGGATCCAGGCCGGCCTTGCGCTGGCGAGCGGCGCGATCGCGCTGGGGCTCAGGGAGACCAATCCGCGGCTCACGGCCGGCAAGGCGAAGCAGGAGGTGCCGGCATGAGCGAGAAGCGCAACGTCGTCATCGTCGGCGCCGGCCCGGTCGGTTTCCTCACTGCGCTGGGTCTTGCCCGGCAAGGGATCGAGGTCACCGTGCTGGACTGCGAAGCGGCCATCGTGCGCTCGCCCAGGGCGGCGGTTTATTTCCACACCACGCTGTCGGTGCTGAACAAGCTCGGGCTGATCGAAGATGCCGAAGCCATCGGCCTCGCGTCCACCGATATCAAGATGCACTGGCCGGAAACCGGCGAAGTAGCGCATACCGACATGCGCGACGCGCTCGATCCCGGGCAGGAGTTCGACCATAATCTGCATTTCGGCCAGCACATCCTGGCAGAGCTGGTGATGGAGCATCTGGAGCGCCTGCCGCATACGCAGGTGCTCTGGAACCACAGGGTGACCGGTCTAGAGCAGACGGGCAGCAAGGCCGTGCTCGCGGTGGAGACGCCGCAAGGCACCGCCACCATCGCAGCCGACTGGTCGTCGGCACCGATGGGGCGCGTTCGACCGTCCGCAGCCTTCTGGGGCTGGAATTCGAAGGCTTCACCTGGCCCGATCGGTTCGTCGCCACCAATATCGAATATCCGTTCCTCGATTACGGCTTCTGCAACGCGAACATGATCGTCGACCCGGTAAACTGGGCCGTAGTCGGCCGACTGGGGCGGGAGAACCTCTGGCGCCTCACCTATGGCGAGGATGCGAGCCTGGACGAGGCGACAATCCTCGATCGCTTGCCCGACCGTTTCGCTGCGATCCTGCCTGATGCCACGGCACCATACAGGCTCGACAATTTCTCGCCCTATCGCGTGCATCAACGCTGCGCCCCCACCTTTCGCGTGGGCCGGGTGCTGCTGACCGGCGATGCGGCTCATGCCTGCAATCCATGCGGAGGGCTCGGCCTGACGGGCGGGGTCCTCGATGCCGATGCCTTGTCCGATGCGTTGGGGGCGGTGATCCGCGGCAAGGCGCCGGAAAGCGTGCTCGATTTCTATGCGCAGGAGCGGCGGCGCGTGTTCCTGGAGGTTGCCTCGCCCATGTCGTCCAACTTCAAGCGGCTCCTGTCGGAAAGCGACCCTGCACAGCGCGCGGCGGACAAGGCACAGCTATTCGCACAGTCGACGAAGGGCGGACGAGACGTGCTTGCCTCTTCGCTTGCAGAATTGATGAAGGGCAGGCCGATGCCGATATCAGAGGGTCAGCCATGAACGACTGGGCATACAGCACGGAGGGCTTCGGCCGCTCCTCTCACCGGATCGATGGGGTCGAAACGGTGGTCTATGAAATCGGGGCTGGCGAGCCACTGGTCTACTTCCACGGCGGAGGCACCTATCACGGCTTCGAGTGGGCGCGTGACTTCGCGGACAAGTTCCGGGTGATCCTGCCGTATCATCCGAATTTCGGAGAAAGCGGAGACGCCGATTTCACCAGCCTCGACGATTATGTGATCCACTACGAAATGTTGTTCGCGGCGTTAGAGCTGGAGGAATTCCATCTGATGGGTGCCTCGATGGGCGGGCATATGGCGGCGCGCTATGCCGCCGCGCACCGAGACGAGGTCGAACGGCTGGTGCTGGTCTCGCCCGCCGGGCTGAAGAGCGAGGCGGCGCAGCTTCCGAATTTCGCCGAAATCTCCCATGCCGATACGCCCCGCCTGCTGGTGGCCGATCCGGCGTGGCTGGCGCCTTACTGGCCGGCGGAGCCAGGCGCCGAGTGGACGGCAAGACGCGACCGGGAGATGCGGGCCGCCTTCGCGACGCGTGAGGACCCCGCGGAGACGCATCGCCGCCTGCATGAGGATATGGCGGGCTATGAGGGGCCGGTTCTGCTGCTCTGGGGCTCGGACGACAGGATCGTGCCGACCGAATTCATCCCCGAATGGCAGAAGCTGCTGCCCCGGGCGAAGGTTGCGGTGATACAGGGCGGCGGGCACCTGTTGCTCGATGAATTTCCCGAAGCGCGGCTGGCGGCGAAGGAGTTTCTGGGCGGCTGACCTGCCCCTTGCGGTTGAAGCTTACCTGCCGGGTTCGATCCGCCGCGCCCGGCTGAATGTGATGGCGGAGAGGACGGCAGGTACCGCCATTGCTGCGCAGACTGCCGCCACGGTAAGCCCATGGCCCAGCAGCAGGCCGCCCACGATGGGGCCGAAGATCGAGCCGACCCTGCCCGCCGTGGTGGCGAAGCCGAGGCCCGTCGCGCGCAATTGCGGCGGGAAGGCGTAGGCGATCATTAGCCAGTTGGCGGTGGCCGAGCCGAACAGCATTGCGCCGGTCAAGGGAGCGATCACCCAGAGCGCCTGTTGGTCCCCCACGAATTGGCCGAACAGCACGATCAGCGCGGCGAGGCTGAGCATGGTGAACCACATCATGCGTTTCACCCCGATCACGCCGCAGAGATAGCCGGTCGTCATCCCGCCGACGATGCCGCCATAGCTGACCCAGGCTGAATAGCGCGCGCCCAGTTCGTCCGACGCTCCCGCCTCGGCTACCAGAGGCGGTCCCCAGTTGATGATGTAGTACCAGGCGAACATGTTGAGCGCGTGGGCGAGGAACAGCTTGGCCAGTTCCCTGAGGTGGAAGGGCTGGCGGATTTCCGCGATCACCGTGTCGCGTGAACCCTCGGGCCTGGGAGGGAGCGTTGCAATCTCGGGGATCGCCATGCGCCGCAGCATCTTGTTGGTGCGGGCGAGTGCATTCCTGGGCTGGCGCGAGAGCAGATAGTCGAGCGATTCTGCCAGCCCCCGATAAGCGATGGGGAACAGGAGCGCCGAAAGTGCCGATCCGACCCAGAAGATCCCGCGCCAGCCGTAGGAATCGAGCACTGCCACCGCCACGGCAGCGCCGATGATCGTCCCCACCGGGTAAGCGGCGGCGACTGTGCTGGCAGCGAACTCGCGGCGCTTGAAGCTCGCATATTCGAGCGCCAACATTCCGGCCGTGCTGGTCATCCCGCCGATCCCCACCCCGGTGACGAGGCGGCCTGCGGCCATCACGGCGAAACCGTGCGAGATGGCGGAGATCGCCATTCCCGCGCTCATCAGCACCAGGCAGGCGAGGATCGCCGGGCGGCGCCCCCATTGGTCGGCGACGGGCGAGACGGACAGCGCGCCCACTGCCATGCCGACGAGATTCATCGAGAGCAGCGCGCCGAGCTGTGCATCGCCCATGCCCCATTCGCGCTGGAGAGCGGAGCCCGCCTGCGCCAGCGCGAGAATGTCATACCCGTCGATCAGGTTGATCAGCACGCACAGGCCGACCACCGCATATTGCGGCAAAGTCATTCGGCGATGGCCCAGGATCTGACGCGGATCGAGTGCTTCGCTCGCCAACAAGACATCCCCTCAATGCCGCGTTACTATGGGCGGTCTGGCGGGCAAGCTATTCCGAGCAGAACAGCGCGCCAAGTGCCTAAGCGAAGAAGAGGTTGACCGTGAGCGAAGCGGACACAGTCGCCAGAGACGTCAGGACAATCATGAAATATGTCGTCCGGGGGGAGAAGGCGACTTTCCATCCCGGCGAACGAGACAAGAGCTATTGGCCGGTCGAGGAGCATGAAGTCACGATCCATGACATGCGCCCGATCCGGGAGAAGCTGTCCTTCGACCGCAACGGCTTCGTACTGGTGGATCAGCACAGCGAAGTGACCGACTTCACCGACAAGGTCGAGATCGAAACCGCCTACGCGGCCGAGATCGAGGCGCTGGTCACACGGCTGACGGGCGCCGCAAAAGTGGTCACCTTCGGCCCGATCATCCGCACCAATGCCGGGGGCACGCACGGCCACAACCAGCCCGCCTTTGGCGCGCATGTCGACTATGGCGACCGGACGGTCCGGGATTTCACCTATGACCTGTTGCCCAAGGAGGAGGCGGACCGGCGGCTTCAGGGCCGCTACATGCTGATCAATCTCTGGCGGCCGATCGTCCCGGTCGAAAGCGCACCTCTGGCGGTATGCGATGCGAGCACGGTCCACCGCGAAGACCTGTTCGACAGCGAGGTCGTGGGTGGGCTGGGCGACTTCAATCGCCGCTCGCTCTGGGGCTTTAACCTAGCTTGGACGCCGGATCACCGGTGGTACTGGGTGCCGGGCATGCAGCCGCAAGAGGTGCTTGCGTTCAAGCTGTTCGACAGCAATCCCGATGCCGTCCAGTTCACAGCGCACAGCGCCTTCGACGATCCCACCGCGCCTGCCGATGCAGCCCCGCGCCAGAGTATCGAGATCCGCACGATCGCTTATATGAGCTGACCGCCGGGCGTAAGGGCTGGCGCACTGTTCTGACGACCCTCCCCTTACAGGGGAGGAACTTCATCGCCCTACCTCTCCACCGGGCTCGGCGTTTCCAGCGTCTTGACGAACATCAGCGCGTCCAGCCGCGCATCGGGATCGCGCGCCATTGCGCGGAGGCCATTGAGCGCCGGCTCCAGCTCTGGCCCATGGTCGCAAGCGTGGAACACCAGCCGCTTGTTCGCGGTGGCCCGCGGGCTGGTCCGTTCGAGGAAGATCCGCCGCCGATCCGCCGAGTAGATATCCAGCAGCGCCGGGTCCGCCCCCTCCAGGATGATGGCCGCCAAAGTGGGCCAGAGAGCGAATGCGTCGAACAGGCCGCTCGTCAGCCCCAGCCCGCCGGTGGGATTCGTGACATGCGCCGCGTCGCCCACCAGCACCACGCGGCCGCGGCGGAAGGTTTCGGCGCAGCGCTGATGCATCCGGTAAGGCGCGGCGGCATCGAGCCTGTATCCGCCGCTCCCGGGCAGCAGGTGTGCGTAGGCGGCGGGCACGCGCTCCAGGAAATCCCGCTCGGGTAGGGCGCCGTCTTCCATGTAGGTGCAGCGCCATAACCCCTCGGGTGTGAGCTTGACGATCACCGCGCCCCATTCATCGTCGACCACCAGCGTCGAGAGCCCGTAACCCGCGCTTTCGAAATCGTGATGGAGGTTGGTGGCGACGAAGCGCTCCGGCCAGGTCATCCCGTCAAAGGAGAGGCCGAGCGACTTGCGCACCATGCTGCTCGCCCCGTCCGCACCGACCAGCCATTTTGCCGCGAGAAACTCTCGGCCTTCCGGGCCTTCCACCGCCACCCGCACGCCGTCGCTATCCTGGGCGAGCGTCGTCAGCGTGGTACCGAACCGGATTTCCGCGCCCGGTATCGCCTCCAGCCGGTCTCGGGCAATTTGGGCCAGCCGGTCCTGCCCGAGATGGATGTTGTAGGGAAAGGCGGTGTGCCCTTCCAGCACCGACAGGTCGTAGCGCATCCTCTCGCCGGTGCGCTTCACCAGCCAGAGATAGTCCCGCTTGGCAAAGCCGATCCGCTCCGCCTCTTCCCGGATGCCAAGCCGCTCCAGCCCGTCCAGCACCGACCAGTGATAGACCGCCGCGCGCGGGCTATCGATGATCGCGTCCTCGGCCTCGATCACGCAGATCTTCGCGCCCGCCTGCGCCAGCCCGAGCGCGGTGATGAAGCCCGTCGGCCCGCCGCCGATCACGATCGCGTCATACATCCGTCTCTCTCCCGACACCGGTGGTGCCAGAGGCCTTCGCGTGCTGCCAAGCTATTTTCGTTGCCGCGCAAGCGGCACCGTCTTACCCATCCTAGGACTCCGGCGCATAGACTGGGCCCATAAACTGGGACGCGTAGACTGGAGAGGGATGAGCGAGCCATGGCCGAATTCAGCGAAACCATCGAAGCGCGCGGTGCCAGCTACACCCTGCAGGGCCGCGTCCGGGAGGATTTCCGCACGGTAATCGACGCCTTCATCGAGAATTTCCGGGTCGAGGAAGAGCTCGGCGCCGGAACGAGCGTGGTGCTCGATGGGGAAACCGTGGTCGATTTGTGGGGCGGCTGGGCGCGGGCCGACCGCTCGCAGCCTTGGGACGAGCATTCCACCGTCTGCATGATGAGCGTGGCCAAGGGCGTTACCGGTATCGCCTTCAATATGCTGATCGACCGGGGCCTGATCGATATCGACAAGCCGGTCGCCCACTACTGGCCGGAATTCGGTCAGGCGGGGAAGGAAGGGATTCTGGTCCGCTGGCTGCTGGACCACCGAGCGGCGATCCCCGTGCTCACCACCGATGTGATGACCCCTGGCGGTTTCTTCGATTACGAGGGTTATATCCGCGCGCTGGAAGTGCAGGAGCCTTTGTGGGAACCAGGCACCCGCGCCGCCTATCACGTGCACAATCAGGGCTTCCTGCTGGGCGAGGTGATGCGCCGTGTGACGGGCATGACGGTGGGGCCGTTCCTGCGCGAGAACGTCACCGGGCCGCTCCATGCGGAATATTACATCGGGGGGATGGACGCACAGGAGCAGAGCCACGTCGCCGAGGTGCTGCCCAACACCAATGCGCGGCTGTTCGCGGCCAAGGACCAGGCGGTGCCCGAAAAGCCGACCACGCCCGAGGGGTGGCAGGACGGCGTGGTGCTGCGCAGCTTCGCCTTCCTGCAGAATCCGCAGGAACCCTGGCACACCACGATGAACTCGCCGATCTGGCGGACCTGTGAGATCGCCAGCGGATCTGGCCATGGCAATGCGCGCGGGGTGGCGCGGATCTACGGCGCGGCGACGGGCGAGGTGGACGGGATCAGCCTGCTCTCGCGCGAGGCGCGCGAGAACATGATCACCGAACAGCACAACCAGACGGAGCTGATGCAGGAACGCCCCTATCACCAGGGGCTGGGCGTGCTGCTCAACACGCCGGAGGCGGTCTATATGGGCCCGAACCCGCGCAGCTTCGGCCATCACGGCCTTGGCGGCTCGATCGGCTTCGGCGATCCCGATGCGAAGCTCGGTTTTTCCTATTGCTGCAACCAGATGCACGCCGTGGGCGACAACGGCCCGCGCGCGCGGCGGCTGATCGACGCGGTTTACTCGGTGGTGAAGTGATGAAGAAGTTTCACCGGTTTGGTGATTTTATCTTGATATCAACACGCGCTGTGGTTATATCGCACGGAACCTGATTCGTTATGTCTTGCCCATCTTTCGTCGCTCTTCCTCGTCATTCCCACGAAAGCGGGAATCCAGGCCGACCTGGCGGCGAAGAAGCGAAATCCCCGCCTTCGCGGGGATGACGAAGGGGAGCGGGGATGACGAAGAAGGCTGAAGCACCGAAAGCTTGAGGACGAAACGAACGAACGCCGGCGAAGGAAACCGCGACGAACCGCAAAGGAGCTAAGACCATGGACAAGGAACTTTACGACAAGGGTTTGGAAATCCGCCGCAGCACGCTGGGGGATGCCTATGTCGATCGCGCGCTCGCCAATGCGAACCCGTTCAACGATCCGCTGCAGGAACTGGTGACGACCTATTGCTGGGGTTGGGCCTGGGGCCGCGAAGGCATTTCCAAGCGCGACCGTTCCATGATCAACATCGCGATGATCGCGGTGCTCAACCGCAGCCACGAGCTGAAGGCGCATATCCGCGGCGCGCTCAATAACGGGCTTTCCAAGGAGGAAATCCGCGAAGTGCTGCTGCAGGTTGGCATCTATGGCGGCATCCCCGCCGCGGTGGACAGCTTCCGCAGCGCCAATGAAGCCTTCGCCGCGATCGAGGCGGAAGGCCAGGAAGAGCTCGGCTGATGGACGATCTTGCCCGCCTGCTGGCCGAACGCGAATGCAGCCGCCTGCCGCTGCTCTTCGCGAAATATTCCGACACCGGCGATCATGCGGCGCTGGCCGCGCTGTTCGTGGAGGATTGCGTCTTCGCGCGGCCGTTCCAGCCCGATCATCCCTTCTATGGGAGGGAACGGGTGCAGGCGATCTTCCGCGACCGCCCGCCGATCCTGGTGCGGCACATCGTCACCAATGTGCTGGTGGAGGTGATCTCCGACACCGAGGCGAGGGGCACGAATTATCTTTCGATGCTCTCCAACCACAGCTCGACCGAACTCCCCCAGGAAGCCGGCGGGCTCTATGTCGGCGGATTCGAGGACGAATATGTGAAAACCGCCGAAGGCTGGCGCTTCAAGGCCCGTTACGGGAACGTCGCGCTCTACCAGGGCGGGGCGATGCCGAACATTCCGCCGCCCAGCGACGAAGCGCGCGGCCTGAAATAATCTCCGGAAGAGAGGACCAAATGAGCGTTACCGCCAAGAATGAGAACGAGCAGCTGGTGCTGGATTTCTTCGAGGTCCTGTCCTCGGGCGATCTGGAGAAGCTGCGCGAGTTCTACCACGAGAAATCCGTGTGGGAGCCGAAGGTCAAGGACATCGCCGGCGCCGGCAAGCATATCGGCATGGACATCATCGACAAGTTCCTCGCCCCGGTGCGCGGCATGTTCGAACCGGGCGATCCCAAGGTTCATGTCCAGCGCATGTTCTCCGACGGGCCTTTCGTCTGCGTCGAATCCTATTCCACCGGCAAGACCATGGACGGCAAGATTTACGAGAACGACTATTGCTGGGTGTTCGAAGTGACGAGCGGCAAGATCGACGCGATGCGCGAATATATGGATTCGCATTACACCGCCAAGCTCTTCGGCATGGAGTAAGCCATGGCGCGTTTTCAAGGCCGTCCTATCCTGATTTCCGGCGCCGGGCGCGGGCTGGGCGAAGGCATCGCGAAGCACCTCGCCGGCGAAGGCGCGATTGTGGGTGTGTGCGACATCAACGAGGATAGTGCGAAGGCCGTCGCAGGCGCGATCCGTGACGCCGGCGGCCAGGCGCATGCCTATGGCGGCGACCTGGGCAAGCGGCAGGTGTTCTTCGACGTGATGGCTGCTTTCGCGAAGGATGCGGGGCCCGTGCGGGCGCTGATCAACAACGCGTCGGTGCTGGTTTACGAGCCGATCGAGCAGGTCACCGAGGAAACGCTGGAGCGGATGATCTCGGCAGGGCTCAAGGCGGTGTTCTGGGGGACGCAGGCGTTTCTGGAGCACCGCGACGAGAGTGCGCCTTGCAACATCCTCAACTATTCCTCCCCCGTCGCCTATCGCGGACGGCCCAATACCGGCGCCTATACCGCGATCAAATGCGCGGTAGCGGGGCTGACCAATGTGCTGGCCGGGGAACTGGGCCCGCGCGGCATCCGCGTCAACGCCATTGCTCCAGGGTCGGTGCCGACGCCGGCGACCGAAGGCTTCGTGACGCCGGAGCAATATGAGCAGCGGGCGAAGAACATCCCGCTCAGGCGCAACGGCAGGCCGGAGGATGTGGCGCGCGCAGCGGCCTTCATCCTCTCGGACGAGGCCGAATTCGTGAACGGTGCGATGCTGGCCATTGATGGCGGCATCATCGCGGCGGGGTGATGGTGATGACTGGAACGATCGACTTTCAAATCCCCTTCCCGCAAGCGGGAGGGGGGCGATGAATATCTGGCAGGACAGGCTCGACCGTCTCAAGGCGGTGATCGAGGAAGACGTCGCCCGCGGCGATTACTTCGGCATGGTGCTGAAGGTCGGCCGCGGCGGAGAGGTCGTGTTCGAAGAGGCGATCGGCAAGGGCGATGCCGAAGGCACGCGCACGCTCAAGACCGACGACGTGTTTTCGATCTTCTCGGTCACCAAGGCCTTCACCAACATCCTGGTGCTGAAGGCGATCGAGGAAGGGCGTTTCGCGCTGACCACCAAGGTGCGCGACATGCTGCCCGAATTCACCGGCCTCCCGCGGGAGGAAGCGACCTATTACCACCTCTTGACGCACACTGCCGGCATGCCCGGCGTGTGGACGCCCAAGCCCGGCATGTATCTCGACCGGCTGGACGAGCTGTACGAGGCGGTGATCGAGAATGTTCACGGCGCGGTCCCTCCGGGCGAGCGCTGCGACTATTCGCCGCTGGTCAATCACGTGCTGATGGGGATGACGCTGGTCCGCCACGATCCCAAGGGGCGCGATTACCAGACGCTGCTGCATGAGGATCTGTTCGAGCCGCTGGGCATGACCAGCACCAGCATGGGGCTGCGCCCGGACCTGCGCGACAGGCACGTGAAGCCGGATATGCGCGGCACGGTGCCGATCAAGCATCTCTCGCGCGACATGGAAGGCGATCATGCGCTGTTCGAATCGCCCAAGACCGAAAGCCCCCATGTCGGCTGTGCTTCCACTGCCGGCGACTTGTGGCGCTTTACCGAGATGCTAAGGCGCGGCGGAGAGCTGGACGGGGTGCGTATCCTCAGCCCGCGCATGCTGAAAGTCGCGCGGCAGGTGCATACGGGCGACCTGCCCAACGAGCTCTACAAGGCCGCGCATCTGCGCGCCGGGTGGCAGGTGGCGCCCGCTTATATGGGCCTCGGCTTCAACGTGCGCGGGACGAAGATCGTTAATCACCAGCTCGGCACGCTGACCAGCCCCGAAACTTTCGGCAATTACGGCGCGGGCAGCACCCTGATCTGGGTCGATCCGGAGCTGGACGTCTCCTTCGCCGCCTGCAGCGCGGGCGTGATGACGCAGACCGCGAATATCGCACGGTTCCAGAAGCTATCCGACATCGTCGTGAGCGCGATGTTGTGAGGCAGGCAGAAACGTCCTTCGAGACGGGCCTTCGACTAGCTCAGTCCCTCCTCAGGACGAGCGAGAAAGGGAGGTCCGCTCATCCTGAGGAGCGGCTGAGGAGCTCGCGTCAGCGAGCGTCTCGAAGCCGCGTCTCGAAGGACCGGACAATCAAGGACATCCTCAAATGAGTGACGCAGACATCATCGCCATCGGGTCGGGCCATAACGGCCTGGTTACTGCGGCCTATCTCGCGGTCGCCGGCAAGACGGTGCTGGTGCTGGAGCGCAACGAATGGTTCGGCGGCGGCGTGGTCACGCGCGAGCTGACCCGGCCGGGCTTCAAGCATGACCAGCATTCGATGAGCCACATCTTCATTCAGGGCAATCCGATGCTGCTGAATGACGAGCTGGGGCTGAAGAGCAGATACGGCCTGCAATATGTCTTCCCGGAAGTGCCGATGATGTCGATCTGGGAAGATGGCACGACGCTGCCGCTCTATCGCGATCCGAACAAGTCGGCCGAAGCAATCCGGAGGTTCTCGCCCCGGGATGCGGACGCTTTCCTGGAACTTTCGCGCCAAGCGGCCGAATGGCTGCCGATGATCCAGGCATCGCTTTACACGCCGCCGATGCCGGTGGGCGCCTCCGCCGCGATGATGGACCAGAGCGCAGAAGGCCGCGAAATCATGCGGACCATGGCCGTCTCCACCTTCGACATGATGGAGGAGCTGTTCCACCACGAATATGTGAAGATGCATTTCGGCCGGGTGGCAGGCGAAAACCTCGTTTCGCCGGACGAGAAGTCGACCGGGATCGGCGCTTACGTGTTCCTGGGCTTCCTGGAGAAGTTCGGCTTCGGCGTGCCGGTCGGCGGGTCGGGAAGCCTCACCAATGCGCTGATCGCCTGTATCGAGGATCATGGCGGCAAGGTGGTGGCGGGCGCACAGGTGCGCGAGATCACCACCGATGGCAGCCGCGCGACCGGCGTGGTGCTGGATGACGGGACGCGTTATTCGGCTGGCGAAGGGATCATCGGCGCGATCCATCCGCATATCCTGCCCGACATGGTGGCAGCGCTTCCCGCCAATGTCGCGAAGAATGCGAAGCGCACGCATATCACGCCGGCAGCCTGCTTCACCGTGCACGCCGCCCTGGACGGGCCATTGAAGTTCAAGGCCACGACCGCCGAAGGGGGCGAGCTTTCGGCGGTGATGTACGAGCTTATGCCTGACAGCTACGAAGTGATGCGGCGCGCCTTCGACGATCTGCGCTACGGCGACTTCGTGCGCCAGCCGCTGGTTGGCCTGGGGCAGCTCACCCAGCACGATCCGAGCCGCGCGCCGGAAGGCAAGGCGATCTTCCACGCCTGGGACTACACTCCATATGAGCGGCCGGACGGCCGGAGCTGGGATGACACCAAGCGCGACTATGCCGAGAAGATCATCGAGCGGATGGGCGCCTTCATCGAGAACGTGCCGGATGTGATCCTGGAATATCACTGCGATTCGCCGGTGGACATGGAGCGGACTAGCCCCAGCTTCCTGCGCGGCGATCTCCATGGCATCGCGACCACGACTTATCAGTCAGGCGCGCATCGCCCGACGCCCGAACTCGGCCAGTACCGAGTGCCGGAAGTCGAAGGGCTGTACCTCGTGGGGCCGTTCCAGCATCCCGGCGGCGGCGTCTTCGGTGCAGGCCGCGCCACCGCGCAGGTGATGGCCGAGGATCTTGGGCTCGATTTTGAGGGGATCAGGGTTTCGTGAAGATCTACTCCGCAGACAAGAGCGAGCTGATGCAGGTCAGCTCGATCGAGCGCAAAGGTGACGATCTCGTGCTCAAGGGCAAGGTCTTCGGAACCATGCCGATGAGCGCGACCTTGACGCCCGAGCAGGCGCGCGAGGCGCTCAAGCTGCTTTCGCCGAAGCTGATTTTCTTCCTCCTCACTCTCCCGTTCCGCAAATCGAAGGGCAAGAAATGACCAGACGTCACGAAGGAAAGACCATGCTCGTCACCGGCGCGGCCGGTTCGATCGGTTACGCAACTTGCGAAATCCTCGCGCGCGAAGGCGCGAAGGTGATGCTGGTGGATATCGATGCGCCCAAGCTGGAAGAGCGGGTGAAGACGCTCTCGGACGCGGGCTTCGAGGTGTTCGGCCATCATGCCGACTGCGCGGACGAGAAGCAGGTGCAGGGCTATGCCGAAGCTGCACTCAAGGCGATGGGCCGCGTGGACGGCTTCTTCAACAATGCCGGCATCGAAGGCGCTCTTGCACCGACGCACGAATATGAAACGGCGATGTTCGACAAGATCATCCATGTGAACCTGCGCGGCATGTTCCTGGGGCTGCGCTACGTGCTGCCGGACATGGTGAAGCGCGGGTCGGGCGCGGTGGTGAATACGGCCTCGATCGGATCGGAACGCGGGCTTGCGGGCGCCTGTGCCTATAATGCCGCCAAGCATGGCGCAGTGGGCCTCACCCGCACCGCTGCGAGCGAAGTGGCGCAGAAGGGCGTGCGCGTGAACTGCGTGATGCCCGGCGTCATCGAGACTCCGCTGCTGGTCGGCATGCTGGAGCAGATGTTCGATGACGTCGCAGCAGGCATGAAGAAGCTGGGCGAAGTCGCTACGCTCAACCGCGTGGGCCAACCCGAAGAGGTCGGCAATGTGGTGAGCTTCCTGCTTTCGGACGAAGCAAGCTACGTCAACGGCGCCAAGTGGGAGATCGACGGCGGCGCACTGGCGACCATCCGCAACGATCTGTGATCGATGGCTGGCCGCGCGTCAGGCGTGGCCGATCCATCCGCGCCAGGTGAAGGCGGCGTAGAACAGCGCCGCATCTGCG
>Ga0164243_10001617_pt1 | contig 38091 bp, 38 predicted proteins | sample OricompcompostOP_FD_108781 | JGI IMG/M metagenome (GOLD analysis project Ga0164243, IMG submission 108781) | Organic Plus compost microbial communities from Emeryville, California, USA - Original compost - Organic plus compost (OP) | ecosystem: Engineered > Solid waste > Mixed feedstock >... | reverse complement strand
GCCGCGATCCGCCCGCCCATGGCCTCGACGAAGCCCTTGGAAATCGACAGGCCGAGCCCCGCGCCCTTGCTGCGGTCGCTCGGCTCCTCCATGCGGCGGAACTTCTGGAACACCCGCTGCAGCTCGGCGGTGGGGATGCCCTTGCCCTCGTCCTCGATGCTCAGCACCACGTTGGACCTGTCCTCGTAGGCGGCGATCTCGATGGGCGTGCCGTCGGGGCTGTAGGCTATGGCGTTCTCCAGGATGTTGACCACCGCCTGCTCCAGCAGGTTGGGATCGAGCCGCACGGGCGACAGCTCGGTCGGGAAGTCACGCTCCACGCGCCGGGCGCCGAGCCGGCGGGAAACCCGGTCGACCGCCGCCCTGAGGACGTCGCGCACGTCCACCCAGTCGGTCCGGATGTTGAGGGCGCCGCCTTCCAGCCGGGTCATGTCGAGCAGGTTGCCGACGTAGCGGTTCAGCCGTTCGGCCTCCTCCCGGATGCCTTCCAGCAGGTCGGTCCGCGTGGCGGCGGGCATGCTCGCGCCGTAGTCGATCAGGGTGGTGGCGGAGCCGAGCACGGTGGACAGCGGGGTGCGCAGGTCGTGGCTGATCGAGTTCAGCAGGGCCGAGCGGAACTGGTCGGACCGGCGAAGGGTCTCGGCCTCGACGGCTACGGTGGCGAACTCCGCCCGCTCCAACGCCACCGCCCCCTGGCCGATCAGGGCCTGCACCAGCCGCTCCTCGTCCGACCCGGGCCGCAGCGCCCCGGCCTCGACGCCGGCCACGCCCACCCGGGAGCGCACGCCCTGGAGCGGCCAGAGGGTCCAGCCTGCGTGGGGCAGGGTGCCGGTGCCGAAACCGGCGGCTTCGCCCCGCTCCCAAGCCCAGCGGGCGGCGGCCATGTCGCCAGCGCCCAGCAATTCGAGGTGCGGCGCCCCGGCGACCGGCGTCAGTTCCTCGCCCTGGGGCAGCAGCACGATGGCCTTGGCGCCGGCCGCGGCCGAGATCTGCTCTGCAAGCACATGGGCGGCCTCGGCCTTGGCGGCCGAGGCGGACAGCCGCTGGCTGGCCGCCAGCAGGGAGGCGATGGCCGAGGCCCGCGCGGCCGTCCGCCGCGCCTGGTCCCTGATCCGCCCCGTGAGCCAGCCCGTGGTCAGGGCGACGACGAAGAACACGCCGAAGGTCAGGACGTCGGTCGGATGGCCGATCCTCACCGTGAGCCGCGGGTCCAGGAAGAAGAAGTTGTAGACGAAGGCCGCGGCCGCGGCGGCGGTGACCGCGGGCCATAGGCCGAGGGCGATCCCGCTTCCGAGCACGCTCAAGAGGAAGACCATGGCCAGGTTGGCGCCGGAGGCGAGCTGATCGACCAGGGTGGCGCAACCCGCCGCCACGCCGACGAGGCCGACCGCTGCGCCGTGCCCGCGCAGGTCCACCTTGGCGGGCTTGGCGAGCCGCACGCGGGGAGGGGCATGCTCGCCCGGCTCGGTCACGACGTGGATGGCCGCGCCCTTGGCTTCGCGCAACAGGGCCGAGGCCAGGATCTGGCCGAACAGCTCCCGCAGCCGATGGTCGCGAGACTTGCCGAGCACGATCTGGGTGACGTTGTTGCGCCGGGCGTAGTCCATCACCGCGCCGACCACGTCGTCGCTGGTGAGCACGACCGTCGAGCCGCCGAGCTGCTCGGCCAGCTTCAGGTGGTCCCGGGTCCGGGCCGCCGCCTCCGCGCCGGGCGGATTGCGGTTGGGCCGTTCGACGTGCGCCACGGTCCAGGGCGCGTCCATCATCATGTCGGACAGGCGCCGGCCCGCGCGGACCAGGGTCGCCCCCATGGCGTCGCCCCCGACCAGGACGAGGATCCGCTCGCCCGCCGCCCAGGGGCCTTCCACCCCGCGCTCGCGCATGGCGGCGACGAGCTGGTCGTCGACCGTCTGCGCCATGCGCCGCAGCGCCAGTTCGCGGAGCGCCGTCAGGTTCTCCGGCTTGAAGAAGTTGTCGGCCGCCAGCCGGGCGGTCTCGGGCACGTAGACCTTGCCCTCCGCCAGGCGCTGGCGGAGCTCGTCGGGCGTGATGTCGACCAGTTCGATGTCGTCGGCGCGGGAGAGGGCGGAATCCGGCACCGTCTCGCGCTGGCGGACCCCGGTGATCCGCAGCACCACGTCGACCAGGCTTTCCAGGTGCTGGACGTTGAGGGTGGTCCAGACGTCGACGCCGGCGGCCAGCAGCTCGTCGACGTCCTGCCAGCGCTTGGGGTGGCGCGAGCCCGGCGCGTTGGAGTGGGCGTATTCGTCGACGATCAGGAGCTTGGGCTTGCGCGCCAGCGCCTGGTCGATGTCGAATTCCATCAGCGTCCGGTCGCGGTATTCGATCGGCCGGCGGGGCAGCACCTCCAGGCCCCGCAGCAGGGCTTCGGTCTCACGGCGGCCGTGGGTCTCGACCACGCCGATCAGCACGTCCTCGCCCTCGGCTTTGCGGCGACGTGCGGCGCGGAGCATCTCGTAGGTCTTGCCGACCCCGGGGGCCATGCCCAGGAACACCTTGAGCCGCCCCCGCCCGGCCTTGTTGGCGGCGGCGAGCAGCGCCTCCGGATCGGGCCTGCGCGGCTCCTCCTGGACGTTCGGCGGCATCGGCTCAGGCGCCGGGCGGCGAGGGCCGGACCGGCGCCTGCCGGTCCAGATCCAGGTTGGTCATCAGCACATTGACCCGCGGCTGGCCGATGAAGCCAAAGGTGCGGCCTTCGACATGGCGGTCGATCACCTGCAGCACCTGGGCCTCCGTCACGCCGCGGGCGGCGGCGATCCGCCGGGCCTGCAGCCTGGCGTACTCCGGCGAGATGTGCGGGTCGAGGCCCGAGGCCGAGGTGGTGACCGCGTCGGCCGGCAGCACGGCGGCGCCGGTCTCGACGCGAAGCGCCTGCGCGCTCTCGGCCACCCGCTTGGCCAGGGTCTCGCTGAGAGGCCCGAGGTTCGACCCGGACGAGGCCGAGGCGTCGTAGCCGTCCGAGCCGGCCGCCGAAGGCCTGGGATGCAGGTGTTCAGGCCTGGCGAAGGCCTGGCCGATCAGCTCGGAGCCGACCACCCGGCCTCCGACGCGCACCAGGCTGCCGCCGGCCTGGCGGGGCAGCAGGGCGCCGGCGACGCCGGTGATCGCCAGGGGATAGGCGAGGCCGAGCAGCAGGGTGAAGAGGGCGAGCGAGACCAGGGCGGGACGAAGATGGGTCAGCATGGCGGGTCCTTGGATGGGGGCGGCTGGCGGCCGCTCAGCGCGCGAGCCCAAGCCCGGCGATCAGCAGATCGATCAGCTTGATGCCGACGAAGGGCGCGATCAGGCCGCCCAGGCCGTAGAGCAGCAGGTTGCGGGACAGGAGCTTCGCCGCGCCGATGGCCCGGTAGCGCACGCCCTTCAGCGCCAGCGGGATCAGCGCCACGATGATCAGGGCGTTGAAGATCACCGCCGAGAGGATCGCGCTCTTCGGGCTCGACAGGCCCATGACGTTGAGCGCGCCCAGGGCCGGCAGGTTGGCCACGAACATCGCGGGGATGATGGCGAAGTACTTGGCCACGTCGTTGGCGATGGAGAAGGTGGTCAGGGCCCCGCGGGTGATCAGCATCTGCTTTCCCACCTCCACGATCTCGATGACCTTGGTCGGGTCGCTATCGAGGTCGACCATGTTGCCGGCTTCGCGGGCGGCCTGGGCGCCGGTCTGCATCGCGACGCCGACGTCCGACTGGGCGAGGGCCGGGGCGTCGTTGGCGCCGTCGCCGCACATGGCCACCAGCCGCCCCTTGGCCTGCTCCTCGCGGATCAGCCGCAGCTTGTCCTCGGGCGTCGCCTCGGCGAGGAAATCGTCCACGCCGGCCTCGGAGGCGATGGCGGCGGCGGTCACCGGGTTGTCGCCGGTGATCATCACCGTGCGCAGACCCATGCGGCGCAGGTCCGCGAACCGCTCCTTCACGCCCGGCTTCACCACGTCCTTCAGGTGCACGACGCCGAAGAGGACGCCGTTCTCGCTGACGGCCAGGGGCGTGCCGCCGGATCGGGCGATCCGGTCCACGGCGGCCCTGCACTCGAGCGGCGCCTGGTGGGCCGCGAGCCCTATGGACTTCAGCACCGCGTCGACCGCGCCCTTGCGCCAGCTCTGACCGCCGGCGTCGAGGCCGGATTGGCGCGTGGTGGCGCTGAAGGGGATCACCTCGGCGCCGGCCGGGGCCTCGACCGTGACGCCCTGGTTGCGCAGCAGCTCGACGATGGAGCGCCCTTCCGGCGTCTCGTCTCCTAGGGACGCGAGCAGGGTCGCGCGGTCCATCGCCTCGGTACGGACGCCGGGCGCCGGGATCAGCTCGGTCGCCATGCGGTTGCCGAAGGTGATGGTGCCGGTCTTGTCGAGCAGCAGGGTGTCGACGTCGCCGGCCGCTTCGACCGCCCGGCCGGAGGTGGCGAGCACGTTGACCTTCAACAGCCGGTCCATGCCGGCGATGCCGACGGCGGAGAGCAGGCCCCCGATGGTGGTCGGGATCAGGGTCACGAACAGGGCGCCGAGGATCATCGGGTCGAGCGCGATGCCCGAGAACTTGCCCAGGCCCAGCAGGGTGACCACCGCGATCAGGAACACCAGGGTCAGGCCCGCCAGCAGCACGGCGAGCGCGATCTCGTTGGGCGTCTTGCGGCGGTCGGCGCCTTCGACCATGGCGATCATGCGGTCGAGGAATGTCTGGCCGGGCTGGGAGGTGATGCGCACCTTGATCCAGTCCGAGACGACGGTGGTCCCGCCGGTGACGGCGGAGCGGTCGCCGCCGCTCTCGCGGATCACGGGCGCGGATTCGCCGGTGATGGCGGCCTCGTTGACCGAGGCCACGCCGGCGATGATCTCGCCGTCGGCGGGGATCACGTCGCCCGCCTCGACCAGCACCACCGCGCCGGCGGCGAGCTCGTGAGCGGGAGTGGGGACGACGACGCCCCGCTCCTCGTCGACGATCAGCTTGGCCTTGGTCGTCACGCGGGTGGCCCGCAGGGAGTCGGCGGCGGCCTTGCCCCGGCCCTCGGCGATGCTCTCGGCGAAGTTGGCGAACAGCACGGTGGCCCAGAGCCACAGCGCGATCTGCACGGCGAAGCCGGCCGCCTGGCCGCCCGCGACGGCGGCGACGGCCGAGACCGTCGCGAGCAGGGCCACGATCCAGGTGGTGAAGATCACCGGATTGCCGGTGAGCTTGCGGGGGTCGAGCTTGACGAGAGCGTCGCCGAAGGCGCGGCCGAGCATGGCCGAGCTGAAGCTGGTGGCGAGCGTGGTCGCCTTGCGGCGGTTCTCGCCCAGAGGCTCGCGATTCCGGGGCGTGTGGACGTAGGTCATCCGTTTGGACCTTTGCGGGATCAGCGTCCGGCCGCGGCGAGCATCTGGAAGTGCTCGACGATCGGGCCGAGGGAGAGCGCCGGGAAGAACTGCAGGCCGCCGAGGATCAGGATCACCCCAATCAGGAGGCCGACGAACTGGGCGCTGTCAGTGGGCAGGGTGCCGGCGGTGGGCGCGAGCTTGGGCTTGGCCGCCAGGGCGCCGGCGATGGCCAGCACCGCCACGATGCCCGGGAAGCGGCCGAGCAGCATCGCCAAGCCTATCGTCGTGTCCCACCACGGGGCGTTGGCGGTGAGCCCGGCGAAGGCCGAGCCGTTGTTCGCCGTGCCCGAGGTGTAGGCGTAGAGGATCTCCGACAGGCCGTGCGGCCCGCTGTTGAGCAGTCCCTTCAGCGCTTCGGGGAACACGGCGGCTACCGCGGAGAAGCCGAGAATGGACAGCGGGATCACCAGCACCGCCAGCATGGCGAACTTGATCTCGCGGGCCTCGATCTTCTTGCCGAGGTATTCGGGGGTGCGCCCTACCATCAGCCCTGCGACGAAGACGGCGAGCAGCGCCATCACCACCATGAAGCCGATGCCGGTGCCGATGCCGCCGGGCAGGATCTCGCCGAGCTGCATGAAGAACATCTGCACCGCGCCGCCGAGCGGCATGTAGCTGGCGTGCATGGAGTTGACCGAGCCGTTGGAGGCGCCGGTGGTCTGGGCGGCCCAGGCGGCCGAGGACGGCGCGCCGAAGCGGACCTCCTTGCCTTCCATGTTGACCGAGGCGTCCACGCTGGCGGCGACCAGGGCCGGCGCCGGCTGCGTCTCGGTCCAGTAGAGGGCCGCGGCGCCGGCGGCGAGCAGGATGAAGGCGGCGGCGGCGAGGGCCCGAACGTCCTTCTTGGCGAGCGCCGAGCGGCCGAAGGCGAAGAAGGCGGCCCAGCCCAGCACGTTGATCGACACGCAGGCGATCAGGTTGGCGAGCGGATTGGGGCCCTCGAACGGATGGGACGAGTTGACGTTGAAGATGCCGCCGCCGTTGATGCCGAGCTGCTTGATGGCGAGCTGGCTGGCCGTGGCGTAGAGCGAGATCTTCTGTTCGCCGCCCTCGACCGTATAGGCCATGACCGACGCGTCGAGGGTCTGGGGCACGCCCAGCGCGACGAACGTCAAGGCGACGACGATGGAGACCGGCAGCAGCACCCAGAGCGTGGTGCGGATCATGTCGGCCCAGAAGTTGCCGAGGCCCTCGCTTCGATTGGCCACGAAGGCGCGGGCGAGCGCGGCGGCCACCGCTGCGCCGGTGGCGGCGGAGAGGAAGTTCTGCACGGTCAGCCCCGCCATCTGGCTGAGGTGGGACATGGTGGTCTCGCCGCCGTAGGACTGCCAGTTGGTGTTGGTGACGAAGCTGACCGCGGTGTTGAAGGCCAGGTGCTCGGAGAGCGGGCCAAAGCCCTGCGGATTGAGCGGCAGGAAGCCCTGCAGCCGCAGGATGGCGTAGAGCAGGAAGAAGCCCGCGGCGTTGAACGCCAGCAGCGCGCCGGCGTAGCCGTACCAAGTCTGGCGCTGGCCGGGCCTGACCCCGCAAGCGGCGTAGAAGAGTTTCTCGACCGGGTTCAGGATCGGGTCGAGCCAGGTCCGCTCGCCGTTCCAGACCCGGGACATGTAGACGCCGATCGGCCAGCCGAGGCCGATCGACAGCGCCAGCGTGAAGGCGATTTCCGCCCAGCCTTGCCAGTTCATCGAAGATGTCCGTCAGAAACGATCGGGCCGCAGCAGCGCGGCCAGCATGTAGCTCGCGACGGCGGCCGCCCCGATCGCCCAGAGTGCGCCCACCACCATGGTCAGACGCGCCTCAGAAGCGCTGTGAAGGCGCCGAACAGCACGAACGCCGCGGCCCCCAACAGCAGGAATGCGAAGTCGAGCATCCTTGGCTCCCATCCGTTCTCGGGCGGAAGCGGTAGTCCCGGGGCGCGTAAGCGATCCATTCGGATTGCGGACGTGGATGTAAGGAAAGCATAAAGGGGTCCGGCGCGCTGCGGCGTCACAGCCCGATCCTGCGGCATTGGGCGTCGTTGAGCGTCGCCGTGGGCGATCTCATTTTCATTGTGGGTCGTCGGGGCCCCAGCCTTTCTCAAAGGCTCCAGTTCCCCTGGAGATACGGTCATCACCGCTCAAGTCGGCGCTTGCCCTGCGCCCAGTCCGTTCGAGTTCCTTACCGGTTTCGAGGGCACCCATATCTTCGGTTCGGGTTTCGATGTGCTCGAGACGACCGAGCATACCCTTCGCTACGAAGACGATCTGCGGATGCTGGCCGGCGACGGCCTGCGCACGTTCCGCTGCTGCATTCCCTGGCACCGGATCGAACAGGTCGAGGGCGTCTACGACTGGGCCTGGCTCGACGGCTACCTGGCGGCGGTGAGGGCGGAGGGGCTGGACCCCATCGTCGATCCCCTCCACCACACCAGCTTCCCGGACTGGCTGCACGGCGGTTTCGCCGACCCGCGCTTCTGCGATCGCTACCTCGCCTTCCTGCGCGCCTTTGCGCTGCGCTACCCCTGGGTGCGCCAGTACACCATCGTCAACGAGCCGCTGGTGACCGCCTGGTTCTGCGGCCACTGCGGCGTGTGGCAGCCGGCGCTGGAGGGCCACGAGAACTTCGCGCCGATGATCGTCGAAGTCTGCCGCGTCATCTGCCTGGCGACGGAGATGCTGTCCGAACTGGTCTCCGGCGCCCGCTTCGTCCACGTGGATTCCTGCGAGCGGCATTACGGCCTGGACGAAGCCTCGCTCGCGCACGCCTGGTTCGAGAACGAGCGCCGGTTCCTGGTGCTGGACCTGATCCTGGGGCTGGTGGACGAGCGCCATCCCCTCCGCGACTACCTGGTCCGCCACGGTGTCGGGGCGCAGGCGCTGGACTGGTTCGGCGAGCACGCCGCCCGCATCGACGTTCTGGGCCTCGACTACTATTCCCACAGCGAACTGGCCTGGCGCCGCGGCGGGGCCGAGCGCGAGATGTCCCATCCGGTCCAGGGCTTCGCCACCACGGCGATGGAGTACGTGCGGCGTTACGAGCTGCCGGTCATGCTGGCCGAGACCAACCTGCGCGGCACGGTCGAGGACCGGATCACCTGGCTCAAGTACATGGTGGGCGAGTGCGAGGCCCTGGCCGCCGCGTTGCAGCCGCTGGACGTGCCGTTCCTGGGCTTCTGCTGGTACCCCTACATCGACTCCACCGACTGGAGCTCGCTGGTCCGGCAGGCCAACCGTCACCTCGACCCGCAGGGCGTCTGCTCGCTGGACGAAGGCTTCGATCGGTGCCGGTCGGCCCTGACCGCATTGTTCGCCGACCTCGCCTGCGGCCGGATGGGCGCGGCGGACCTGCCGGCCTATCCGTTCTCGGACGACGTGCTGGAGAACCGGATGATCGGAAACTTCCTGCCGCACATGCCCTGGGCGCCGATGCGCGAGACGGCGTTGCCGCTCACCGCCTGAGGGCGGCGCCGGCCCGTTCCGCCTCGCGCCCCCCGGGCGCGAAGCCGAGGGCGCGCTGGCGCTCGATCTCTGCGATCATCGGCTCGAACCGCCGTCGCCGTCCCTCGCTGTCCGCCGGCGCGAACAGGCCCACGTCGCAGTGGCGGCTGTTGTCCCAGCCGGGATAGGCGGTGATCGGATAGAGGCAGATCCCTTTGATGTCGGCGCCCTGTGCAGCCGCGGCTCGCACCTCGTCGCAGACGTAGTGCAGCCAGGCGGGGCGGCCCGAGCCCTCGGCTCCCGTTTCGGAGATGAACATCGGCTTGCCGTAGCGCTGGCTCACCTCGACCAGCATCTCGGCCAGGGCCCGGTACTCGTGGTGCCCCATCGGGATGGTGGGTCCGTTGTAGTACCACTGGTTGTGCGGGTAGAAGTTCAGCCCGATGACGTCGACGTAGTCGGGCCGCCCGCCCAGCTCGGGCGCCATGCGCCCCGTCAGCATGTCGTAGGCTTCGAACTGACCGAGCCGATATTCCTCGGCCCGGCGCCGCTCGGGCGCGCTGTGGTCGCGCGGCGCGACATGGATCAGCGGCTCGGCCCAGACGAACCGGGCGCGGTCGTCGGTCGAGCGGACGGCGTCCGCGCCGGCCAGGGCGATGCGCACGAGCTGGTGCTTGAAGTTGTCGGACCGCTTCACTCCCTCGGGCGGGAAATAGCCGGTCTCGACCGCCCAGGTCAGGAACGAGATCTCGTTCAGGGGGCAGAACAGCGGCGGCTCGTCGGTCTCTTCCCGGTGCACCCGCGTCGCCGCGGCGCAGAACTCGGCGAAGGCTTCGACGAACGCAGGCGTCCGGATGTCGAGAAAGTCCGGGCTGCCGTAGTGGAACAGGTCCCAGACGACGCGGACGCCGACCGCCTTGGCCGCGCGCAGCATCGGCCGCCAGCTCGACCAGTCGTAGACGCCCCGCGAGGTCTCGATCAGGTGCCAGCGCAGCCCGTCGCGCAGGGTGGTCAGGCCAAGCTCGGCGCATAGCCGGTAGTCCCGCTCCACGAGTTTGTCGTGCAGGGTCGAGGCGATCAGGTCCAGGCGCCGCCCGTCCTTGCGGCGGTGCGACGAGGCTTCGAAACCGGCCATGAAGAAGCTTGTGAAGATCGGGGGGCTTTCGTCCGTCTGGGGGTGCGGGTCCGTCCGGTCCCGCAAGATGGAGTCGTGCGATGGGGATGAGGCCCTCGTCGCCATGGGGGGCTCCCTTCGGTTCGGTCTCGCTGGACCCTAACAATGCGGCTCCAACCCGAAGCGATCCGGCCCGAGGCCGGAATTTGGACCGTCCTAGCTGCCGGCCGGCGGCTCCTCCGTGGTCCGCAACGGCGCGCGGATGGTGCAGGTCAGGCCCTCCCGCGCGAAATCCATCACCACCAGGCCGCCTGGATCGGCGCCCAGGCCACGCTCCAGCAGCCGCGCGCCGAAGCCCTTCCGCTCGGGGGGCGTGACGGGCGGCCCGCCGCGCTCGCGCCAGACGAACTCCAGACCGCGGTCTCCCTCCGGCCCCGGCGGCAGGGTCGACCAGGCGGCTTCGACACGACCCGTCTCGGCCGACAGGGCGCCGTACTTCAGGGCGTTGGTAGAGAGCTCGTGCACGGCGAGGGCCAGCGCGATGGCGGCCTGCGGAGGCAGGTCGACGTCGGGGCCGACGCACCGCACCCGATCGGCGCCCGCTCCGGAAACCGCGCCGACGCCGAACTCCACGATGTCGCGGACGGGGGCGCTCTCCCAGTTCTGCGCCGTCAGCAGGTTGTGGGCGTCCGACAGGGCGGACAGGCGCGCGTCGAAAGCCTGGCGGGCGGCGTCCGGGTCCGTGGTCCAGCGGAAGGTCTGCTGCGCCAGGGCCTGGACCACCGCCAGGGTGTTCTTGACCCGGTGGTTCAGCTCGTTGACGAGCAGGCGCTGGTGCTCCTCCCATTTCTTGCGGGCGGTGACGTCCTGGGCGACGCCGCGGGAGCGCAGGATCGTGCCGTCGCTGTCGCGGACGTGCTCGCCGCGGATCTCGATCCAGCGGACGAGGTCGCCCGGCAGCAGCAGCCGCAAACGCCAGTAGAAGGTGCTCTTCGAGGGATCGTTCAGCTCCGCGGTCGCGCGGGCCAGGAGTTCGTCGAGATCGACGGGGTGGTAGCGGGCCCGTACGTCGTCGAGGGTGAGCACCCGATCGGGGGGATAGCCGAACAGGCGCGACAGCCGGGGCGAGGGGGTGAAGCGGCCGGTGCGGTGGTCGACGTCGATGATGGCGAGGGCGCCGGCCTCGAGGGCGGCCTCCAGCTCGGCGTCGCGCTCGCGCAGCGCGAGCTCGACCATCTTCTCGTCGGTGACGTCGAGCAGCACGCCGACGATCTTCTCCAGCACCCGGTCGGGCGTGCAATGGAACTCCGCGCGCATCTGGAACCAGCGGATCTGGCCGTCCGGCCGCAGGAAGCGGACCTGGTGAAGGAAGAAGCGCTCGCCGTCCTCGACGGTCCGCCGCATCGCCGTGGTGAGCCGCTCCAGGTCGCCGGGAAGGTATCGCGCCCTGATGTCCTCCAGCCGCAGCGTCGCCGTTTCCTCGAAGCCCAGGAGGCGGTTGAGCTCCGGCGTGCTGGTGAGTTCGCCCTTGGCCAGGTCGTGCTGCCACGCGGCCATGCGGCCTGCGCCCATGGCCAGGCGCAGGCGGGTCTCGCTGGCGCGCAGGTCGGCCTGGGCGCTCGTCCGCTCCACGTGGGCCCAGGAACGCTCCGCCACCTCGCGGACCAGGTTCAGATCGGTTTCGGACCAGGCCCGCGGCTTGCTGTCATGGACGCCCATCAGCGCCGTCAGCCGTCCCCCCTTGACGAGCGGCACGCAGATGCTGGCGACGACGTCCAACGCCTGGAAGGCCGCCGCCTCCTCCGCAGGCAGCTCCTCTCGATTGTCGCGGATCACCAGCGGGAGCCCGGCCTTCAGCCGGTTCTTCGCCGCTGCGCCGAAGCTCGCCAGCCGGTAGCGGCCCGCCACGCCGGCGGAGCCCGGGCCGGCCCAGCCGCCCCGGATGGTGAACTGGTCCTGGTCCTCGTCCACGTCGGCATAGGCGCAGATCGATAGTCCCAGGTGCTCGCCCAGCAGCCGGGTGGTCGTCGCCAATACGGCGTCCGCGTCCGAGAGGGCGATGGTCGCCTGGGCCAGGGCGTCCAGGAACCGCAGGCGGGATTCGTCGGCGCGGCGGGTCTGTTCCGCTTCCGCCAGTTCGATCACCTGGCGGGTGCGTGCGGCGACCTGCTCCACCAGGGCCACTTCGTCCGCGGTCCAGCGCCGGGGCAAGCGGTTGTTCAGGTAGACGATCGTCCGTAGCCGGCCGCCCCACAGGAACGGCACGACCAGGATGGCGCGGGTGTCCACCTCGGTCGCCGTCTGGAGCGTCCGCGATTCGTCGCTGATCGGATCGCGGAACAGGTCCTCGACCGCCACCGTCTCGCCGCGGCTCAGCTTCTCGACGATCTTCACGCCGAAGGCGCGGGCGGGGAAGCGGCCGAGCAGCGGCGTGGTCTCGCCGTCGGTCCAGCAGACCCGGTAGTCGAACACGTCCTGGTCCGGATCCAGGTGGCCGTAGCCCACCCGCGAACAGGCGAAGTGCTCGCCCATCATGGCCGAGACCTGCTGCAGGTTCTGCTCGTGGTCGCCTTCGCGGAGCTTGTCGGTGAGCGCCAGCATGAAGGCGCTGCGCCGAGCCTCGTTGCGGGCGGCGGTGAGGTCGCGCCGCACGCTGAGCCAGCAGGGCGCGCCCTCCACGGCGACGGCCGTGATGCGGGCGCTGGTCACGAACTCCGAGCCGTCCTTGCGCCGGCTGAGCCACTCGCCTTCCCACTGGCCATGCGCCTTCACCGTGGCGACGACCTCGGCCACGATCCGCCGGTACTCCTCGGGCGGGTAGGCGTTCAGGATCGAGACGTGCTTGCCGATCAGCTCGCCCGGCGCATAGCCGAACAGGTCGTCCTCGGCGCGATTGGTGTAGACGATCAGTCCGTCCTCGTCGGACAGCCTGACGCCCTCGCTCATGCTGTTCAGCAGGGCCTGGTCGATCGCTGGGCCGAACTCGACCTTGCGGAGGCTCGCCGCAGCGGGGGCCCCGGAGATCAGGTTCGGCTCGCCGGAATCGACTTCGATCATGGCTTCGGGCCGCCCTCCCTTCGCCGCGCGGCCCAAGCATAACGCGAGCTTTCCGAGCCGTCACAGACGGGGTTTACGTTTCGGCGGCGTGGGCCCGCGCCTCCAACGCCTCGACCTTGCCGAGCAGCCGCTCCATTGCGGTGTCCCGGCAGCTTTCGCGCCGCAGGTGCTCCACGAGGTCGCGCAGGTAATCGACGTTCGGGCCCGACAGGCCCCGCGCCCCCGCGATCAGTCCCGCCTGGGTGTCGAGGTCCAAGGTCCCCGCCCACTGGGGGTGGCTGCGGTCGGACAGGAACGCCAGCGCCTGCACCCGTCGTCCGTCCTGCAGCCGTACGGCCACGCGGGCCTCCACATAGGTTTCGGTCGGCTGCTCGCGCTCGCGAAGGTAGGCGTAGACGCGGCTCCAATGCTCGTCCGCCACCCGGTAGGCCGCGCCGCGCACCGTGCCGCCGGGAGCGAGGCCCAGCACCAGGCCCGGGCGGGTCGGCGTGCCGCGGTGGTGGACGGAATAGATGCAGAAGGCGCGCCGACGGCCGTGGAGGATGGCGGGCTGGCGTTCTACATAGTCGAACTCCGGCCGCCACATGAGCGAGCCGTAGCCGAACACCCACCGGACCGCGTCCGCCGTATCCTTAGCCGCCCCCGAGCCCATGGTTTCACCATCCTCCGACGTCGCCCCTATTCCCGAGCCAGCGCCGTCGCGCAAGCGGCCGCGGCGCCTCGCCCTCTATGCGCCCTTCGTGCTGATCGCCGTGCTGGCGGCGGGGTACGGCGGCTTCTGGTTCTTCGCCACGTCGAGGATCGAGAGCGGGCTGGACGCGCGGGCCGAGGCGCTGCGCCAGGCGGGGTACGTGGTGGAGCTGACCGGCCGGCGGGTGGAGGGCTTCCCTTTCCGCATCAAGATCCGCCACGAGCAGGCGCGGATCGCCACGCCCTCGGGCTGGGCCCTGACCGTCCCCGGACTGGAGGCGGAGGCCTATCTGCACGCTCCGGACCATTGGGTGCTGGTCGCGCCGCAGGGTCTGTCGGTCAACCGGCCCGAAGGCGGCGGCCTGTCGGTGAAGGGCCAGGTGATGCGGGCGAGCGTCGCGGGGACCGACAAGTCGCCGTGGCGCATCGTGCTGCAGGGCGGCAAGCTGACCTTCACGCCTGCTCCTGGAGCGCGGCCTTTCTCGCTGGCGAGCGCGGACCTCCTGGAGATCTATCTGCGGCCTGCCCCCGACGCTCCTGAAGGCATGACGCTGCTGCGGCTCGAAGGCGGCAGGGCGGGTGAGGGCAGCGTGCTGGAGGCCGTGGCCGGCGACCAGGTGGTGACCGGCGCCCTGCAGGCGCGGCTGACCCGGCCGACCGCCTTCCGGGGCGGGGACTGGGGTTCGGCGGTGCGCGCCTGGGCCGGGGCCGGCGGGGCCGCCGAAAAGGTGCAGGGGCTGATCGTCGCGGGCAAGACGGAGGCCAAGGTCGAGGGCGGGACGCTGGGCGTCGGAGGCGACGGCCGGCTCGTCGGCGCGCTGCCGATGCAGCTCAAACAGCCCGGCCCCGCCATCACCGCCTTCGCCGGCCGTGCGTTGGAGGAGGCGGCCGCCAACTCCGCCGCCGCCGTGGCCGCGGCCCGGGCCCAGGGCGAGACCGCCCGCATCAACCTGGTGTTCCAGGCCGGCGTGACCACGCTGGGCCCTGTGCGGATCGGCCCTGCGCCCAAGATCGGCTGACGACTCCCGGCGCCCTTGCGCTTGGGCGAACCCGCCTTATGGTCCGCCGACCTTTTTCGGGGGAGAGCATGGACGAGCGCGAGAGGCTCGAGGCGGTGCGTACGCGGATCGACGCGGTCGACGCCGAGCTGCTGCGGTTGGTCGACGAGCGGGCGGCGCTGGCGCGCACCGTGGGCGAGATCAAGCGCGCGGGTCCCGCCACGGCGGATGGGCGGCTCGCCATCCGTCCGGCGCGCGAGGCGCAGCTCCTGCGCGGCCTGCTCGCCAAGCCGCGCGAGGCCGCGAGCCCGGACGTGATCGTGCGGGTGTGGCGCGAGCTGATCGCGGAGTCCTTGCGCATCCAGAGCCCTCTGGCGCTCAGCGTCTGGGGCGGGCGCAATCCGGCGCGGGCGGTGGAGCTCGCCCGCCAGCGCTTCGGCGCGACGGCGCCGCTGACGCTGGAGGCGGAGCCCGAGGCCGCGCTCGCCGCCGCCAAGCGGCCGGGGAGGGTGGCGGTCCTGGCGCTGGAGCCGGCTTCTCGATGGTGGGGCCGCCTGCTGGCCGAGCCGCAGCTTTCGATCTTCGCCGCCATGCCCTGCCTGACCCGCTGGGGGCCGCAGGCCGCGGTGGCGGTGGGCGCGGTCGAGGTCGAGCCATCGGGCCTGGACGAGACCTTCTGGGTCACCGACGCATCGGAGAGCGCCGCGGCGGTCGAAGCCGCCCTGGAGCGCGAGGGCGTGGCCGCGCGGCTGATCCAGGAGGCTGGCGGCTTGAAGCTGTTCGGCCTGCCGGGCTATTTCCAACGCGACGACCAGCGGCTGGCCCGCGCGCCCGGCCGGCTGACCGGAGTCATCGGCGCGGCCCCCGCCCCCTTCGACCTCTAGGTCTGCGAAACATGAGCGCCGACAGCAACTTCCCGCCCGAGCCCGTCCGGCCCCGCCCCAAGTCGGGGATCCTTGACATCGCCCCCTACATCGGCGGCAAGTCGAAGGCGGCCGGGTTCGCAAACCCGATCAAGCTGTCGTCGAACGAGAACGCCCTGGGCTGCAGCCCGGCCGCCCTGGCGGCCTACGAGGCGGCGGCGGGGCGCCTGCACGTCTATCCCGACGGCAAGGCCGGGCCGCTGCGCGCCGCGATCGCCGAGCGCTTCGGGCTCGATCCGGCGCGGCTGGTGTTCGGCTGCGGCTCGGACGAGCTGTTCATGCTGCTGGCCCATGCCTATCTGGAGCCCGGCGACAACATCGTCCAGCCCGAGTTCGCCTTCCTGTCCTACCGGATCGCCGCCCGGGCCTGCCAGGCGGAGGTGCGGTTCGCGCCCCAGCCCGGGCTGCGCATCGACGTGGACGAGATCCTGGCCCTGGTCGACGCCCGCACCCGGATGGTGTTCGTGGCGATCCCGGACAATCCCACCGGCGCATGGCTCGCCGAGGGCGAGGTCCGCCGGCTGCACCAGGCGCTTCCGGCCGACGTGATCTTGGTGCTGGACTGCGCCTATCTGGAATACGCCACCGATCCTTCCATCGGCGATCCGATGTCGCTGGCCCACACGGCCGAGAACATCATCGTCACCCGCACCTTCTCGAAGATGCACGGACTGGCGGCGCTGCGGGTCGGCTGGGGCTATGCGCCCCTGCACATGATCGATGCGCTGGAGCGCATCCGCCTGCCGTTCAACGTTTCGATCCCGGGCATGGAGGCGGCCGTGGCCGCGCTGGCGGACGAGGATTTCGTCGCTCGCTCGCTCGCCCTGGTGGAGCAGTGGCGGCCCTGGCTCGCGCAGCAGATCGGGGGCCTGGGGCTCGAGGTCTATCCGACCCAGACCAACTTCGTGCTGGTGCGCTGCCCCGAGGTTCCGGGCCGCACCGCCGCCGACGCCGAGGCCTTCCTGGCCGGGCGGGGCATCCTGGTGCGCGGGCTCGCCAACTACAACATGGCCGAGTTCATCCGCATCACCGTGGGGCAGGAGGCGCAGAACCGGGCCGTGGCCGAAGGCCTGGCCGCGTTTGTGAAGGGCTGGGCGTGAGCGGGGTCCTCTACCCGAAGCTGGCGGTGATCGGCTGCGGCCTGATCGGCGGCTCGATCGTGCGCGCCGCCAAAGCCTCGGGCGTCGTGGGCGAGGTGGCGGTCGCCGAGATCAACCCGGCCTTCCGCGCTCGTCTGGAGGCGCTTCAGGTCGCTGACTGCATCACCGGCGACGCGGCCGAGGCGGTGAAGGGCGCGGACCTGGTGGTGCTGGCGACCTTCCCCAGCGTGCTGGCCAAGGTCGCGGCCGAGATCGGCCCGCATCTGAAGCCGGGCGCGACCCTGACCGACGTCGGCTCGGTCAAGGCCCCGGTGGCCGAGGCTCTGTCCGAGGCCGCCGCCGAGGGCGTGTTCGTGATCCCCGGCCATCCGATCGCCGGCACCGAGCAGTCCGGGCCGGACGCGGGCTTCGCGGAGCTGTTCCGCAACCGCTGGACCATCCTCTGCCCTCGTCCCTCCGAAGCGCCCGGTTACGGCGCCGCGGTCGAACGGCTGACCCGCTTCTGGGAGGCCCTGGGCGCCAACGTCGAGCTGATGGACGAGAAGCACCACGACATGGTGCTGGCCGTCACCAGCCACCTGCCGCACCTGATCGCCTACACCATCGTCGGCACCGCCGAGCACCTCGAAGCGGTGAGCGAGGGCGAGGTGATGAAGTTCTCCGCCGGCGGCTTCCGCGACTTCACCCGCATCGCGGCCTCGGACCCGGTGATGTGGCGGGACGTCTTCCTGTTGAACAAGGACGCGGTGCTGGAGATCGTCGCCCGCTTCATGGAGGACCTGCAGCACCTGACGCGGGCGATCCGCTACGGCGACGGGGCGACGCTCGAAGATCACTTCGCCCGCACGCGCGAGATCCGCCGGGGCGTCATCGCCGCCGGGCAGGAGATGGCCGAGCCGAACTTCGGCCGGGACAAGGCGCGGACCTGACAAGGTCGCATGGGGCGGGAGCCGCGAACCCCGCCCCGCCTCGCCCGTTCTGCGTCGCGTGCGAGAGCCCTCACCAGACGCGTTGAGGCTCGCCGGGCTGGCGGCGGGCCTGTTCGATTTCGCCCTCTTCGGTCTGGGCTGCTTCGCCTATGTCGACGCCTATGCGCCGCCGCAGGACCTGCCGTGGAAGCCGCTTTCGGTGGAGCAGCCGCTCGGGCTCGCCACCACCGGCAAGCTCGACCGCCTGATCTCCAGGCCGGGCGCCTGCCTGGCCTTCCTCGACGAGCAGCCGGTCGCGTTCATGCGCGCCAGGGACCAGGACGACGGCGGCTTCTGCGTTGTGCGCGACGCGGTGCTGCTGGGCGCGCAGGAGCTGGAGCTTTCGCCGGCGCGGCCGATGATGGGCTGCAGCCTGGGCGCGGCCTTCGCCATCTGGACCCGCCAGGTGGTGCAGCCTGCCGCCCGGGAGATCCTGGGGCAGCCTGCGACGCAGATCGACCATTACGGGACCTACGCGTGCCGGCGGATCTATGGCCGCAGCGAGGGCCGCGTCAGCCAGCATGCGGCGGCGCTGGCGATCGACGTGTCGAGGGTGCGGTTGGCCGACGGGCGCAGGATCAGCGTGCTCTCCGACTGGAACGATCCGGGTCCGAAGGGACGCTTCCTGCGCCGGATCCGGGACCAGGGTTGCCGGCTTTTTCGGGTGGCCCTGTCGCCGGACTACAACGTCGCGCACCGCAATCATCTGCATTTCGACATGTCGCCGTATCGGCTTTGCCGTTGAAGCGGCCCGGTTTTCGGTTGACCGGCCGCCGGCCTGCAGGCACAAAAATCGCGCAACTCGATATCTTGGCCTGACGACGTCGTTCCGCAGGTCCGGGCGAAGCCCGGCAGGCGGACACCCGCTACCCCAGAAATTGAGATTGTCTGCCCGCGGAGTCGCCGTGTGTTTTCGGCGTCCCGCAAATCTGGAACGGCTCGACAGGAGTTACCCCCCTATGGCCAACGGCACGGTGAAGTGGTTCAACACCACCAAGGGCTACGGCTTCATCCAACCCGAAGAAGGCGGCCCCGACGTCTTCGTTCACATCAGCGCGGTCGAAAAGGCCGGGCTGCGTAGCCTGAACGAAGGCCAGCGCGTCGCCTACGAAATGCAGAAGGAGCGCGGCAAGACCGCCGCGGTCAACCTGAAGCCGCTCTAAGCGACTTCATCCTTCGCACGATCGGACGGGCGTCGGCCGGAAGGCCGGCGCCCGTTTGTCTTTCCAGCTTCCGAAGCCTGGGCCAGCGCCACGCCCGCGAGGGCGGCGGCGGCGCCGAGCCCCTGGAGCGGAGACAGGGCCTCGCCGAAGACCAGCCAGCCGAGCAGGCCCGCGACGACCGGCTGGACCAGCACCACCACCGTAATGAGGGCCGCGGGCAACCGGCCCAGCGCCCAGGCGATCGCGCCCTGGCCGCTCACGTGCATGAGGCCGAGCCCGGCGCAGGCGGCCCAGCCGGCCGCAGCCGCCGGGAAGACCGGCTCGCCTAACGCCACGGCGGCCACGAGCAACAGGGGCGCGGCGACGGCGCTGGAGATCAGCATGACCTTCTCCGCGGAGAGGGAGGCCCGCGCCCGCTGCACCGTCAGGAAATAGCCGGCGTACCAGACCGAGGTCAGGGCCGAGAGGGCGTCGCCCAGATGCGGGTTGCGGCCGTTCTCGCCCAGCACCGCCCCGCCGTTGCGGGCCAGCGCCATCACCGCCGCGCCGCCCATCGCCAAGGCCATGGCCGCCAGGAACCGGCCGCTGGGCTTCTGGCCGAACGCGAGCCAAGCCGCCGCCGTGACCAGGATCGGGGTCAGGTTCGACAGCACCGTGGCGTTGGCCACCGAGGTGAAGCGGATGCCGTAGTGCCAGCAGGCGAGATCGGCGGCGAACAGCGCGCCCGCGATCAGGGCGGCAGGCGGCGCGCCCCGCCCCGGGCTCGGCGAGCGCGCCACCAGCACCGCCAGCAGCGGCAGGGCGAAGGCCATGCGCCAGAAGGCGGCGGACGCCGGTCCGGCCTGGCTGAGGCGAACCAGTATCGGGCCGACGCCGATGATGCAGGCGCCCGCCAGCAGCACCGCCACGGCGCGCCGGTCGGGGTTCGTCATGACGCGGCCAGTCCCAGGCGCGCCCGCAGGGCCGCCGGCTCGACCCCGGCTTCACGCAGTTCGCGCAGGCCCCTGGCGCCGTTGCGCTTGGCCAGCCGCTTGCCGTCCGGTCCCATCAGCAGCCGGTGGTGCCGGTAGATGGGCGTGGGCAGGCCGAGCAGCGCCTGCAGCAAGCGCTGCACGTGGGCGGCCTCGAACAGGTCCCAGCCGCGGATCACGTGGGTCACGCCCTGGAGAGCGTCGTCGACCGTCACCGCCAGGTGATAGGCCACGCCCACGTCCTTGCGCGCCAGCACCACGTCGCCGTGCAGTTCCGGCCGGGCGGCGATCCGGCCCTGCTCCCCGGCGGGGCCGGAGCCCTCCTCGACGAAGGCCAGCCGACCCCATTCGGCCCCGAGGACCCGGCGGGCGGCGTCCAGGCTGAGCCGCCAGGCGAACGGCTGGCCCGCTTCCAGGCGGCGGGCCTCCTCCGCCGCCGGCAGACGAGCGCCGCGGAAGGCGTGGGCGGCGGCGGGTTGGTGCGGGGCGGCGGTGATCGCCTCCACCTCCTTGCGGGTGCGGAAGCAGCGGTAGAGCAGCCCCCTTGCGGCCAGCCCGTCTAGGGCCGCGTGATAGTCGTTCAGGTGTTCAGATTGGCGCCGGACCGGCCGTTCCCACTCGAGGCCCAGCCAGGCGAGGTCCTCGTAGATGGCCGCCTCGAACTCCGGCCGCGCGCGGGTCCGGTCGATGTCCTCGATCCGCAACAGGAAGCGCCCGCCGGCGACGCGGGCGGCGTCGAAGGCGGTCAGGGCCGAGAAGGCGTGCCCCTCGTGCAGCAGGCCGGTGGGGGAGGGGGCGAAGCGGGTGACGAAGGCCGGCCGGCTCACGGCGCGCCCGGCGCGGGTCCCTGCGGCTTCTGCGAGAAGTCGAGGCGGCCCAGCACCGCCTGCAGGAAGGCGGTCTCGCCTCCCATCAGCGCTTTGAACGGCTCGAGCGTGCGGTACTGCGCCACTTCGGCCAGCCCGCGGAACATGGCCCAGCCGGCGATGGCCGCCAGGTGGCGGTCGAGGTCCTGGCGCCGGGCGGGCAGGGCCGCGCCGAAGGTGGCGGCCAGCAGGCGCGGGATCTTGCCCTCGGCCTCGGCGGCGTCGGCGTAATGCTCGTACAGCTTCGAGGTGTCGAACATCAGCCGGTAGAGCGCCGGGTTCGCCAGGGCGAAGGACACATAGGCCACGCCCACGGCCACGATGCGGCGCTGGCCGGGCTCGGAGGTGTCGAAGGCCGCCTGCATGGCGTCGTTCAGCCCCACGTGGCCCTCGTGCGCCACGGCGTAGAGCAGGGCGGCCCGGTCCTTGAAGTGATGATAGGGCGCGGCCGCGCTGACCCCGGCCTCCCGGGCGACCGCACGCAACGACAGGGCGGCGCTGCCTTCCCGTTCGAGCAGCCGACGCCCGGCGTCCACCAGCGCCCGGCGAAGGTCGCCGTGGTGGTAGGGGCGGGCGTCACCCTTGCCGCCGCCGGAGCTCGTCTCCGGGGCGTCGGGAACGGGGGGCGCTTGGGGCACGTCGTCGCTCACGAACCCGAACCTAACGCCCCGTCTGAACGACGTAAAGACAGGGCGGATTTAATCGACGTCAAGATCGATCTTGACAGTGAATGGTTCATTACCTATCTGAGCGCCGTCAAGATCGTTGGGCAAGGGCCCACGAGGACATCGAAGGGGCAATCGAAATGGCTCACACCGCCGTACGGGTTAAGCAAGCCGCCGACCAAGTCGGCTCCGCGCTCTTGCTGGCGCTTGGCGTCGTCACCGCTCTCGCGGTCGTCGCGATCTAAGCGCCGTGCAGGGGGGAACGAAATCTTGCGGGCGGAGGGGAGCCGGGCGATGAAACGCCTGTGCGAAACCCCTCCCCCGAACTCTTGCTGAGCGCCCGCGAAGCGCTCGCCGCCGCCGACGCGGCCCTGGCCGCGGCCCATGCCGCGACGCCGCCCTTCGCCTGGAGGTCCCGATCCGCGGGCTTCACCGGGCTCTGCCACATGATCGTGGCGCAACAGGTCTCCACCGCCGCCGCAGCCGCCATCTGGTCCCGCGTCGAGACGGGCCTGGGCGCCGTCACCCCCGATAACGTGCTCGCCGCCGAAGACGCCGTGCTGCGCAGCTTCGGCCTGTCCTCGCAGAAGGCGCGCTACATCCGCGCCATCGCTGAAGCCCACGCCTCGGGCGCGGCCGACTTCGACGCCTTGCCGAGCTATCCCGACGAGGAGGCGATCGCGCGGCTGGTCGGCATCAAGGGCGTCGGGCGCTGGACGGCGGAGCTCTACCTCCTGTTCTGCGAAGGCCGCATCGACGCCTTCCCCGCTGGCGACCTCGCCCTGCAGGAAGGGCTGCGCATCGCCGAGGGCGCGGAGTTGAGGCTGAACGAGAAGGGCCTTTACGCCCGGGCCGAAGCCTGGCGGCCCTATCGCGGCGTCGCCGCGCACCTCCTCTGGGCCTACTACCGGGTGATGAAAAAGGGCGGCGCGGCGCCGCTGGAGGAGAAAGCCCGATGATCGGTCTCGATGGCCCCAGGGTTCCGGCGCGGTCCGGCAAGGCCGCCAAGCTGGTGATCCTGGCCCATGGCTACGGCTCGAACGGTGAGGACCTGATCGGCCTTGCGCCCTATCTGCAGCCGCTGCTGCCCGACGCGGTGTTCGTGGCTCCGAATGCGCCCGAGCCGGTGCCCGGCTATCCAGGCGGCTACCAGTGGTTCCCGCTGTCCCGGCTGGACCCGCACGCCACGGCCGCCGGCGTGCGCGCGGCCGCGCCGATCCTGGACCGCTTCATCGACGCCGAACTCGTCCGCTACCAGCTTCCGGCCAGCGCCTGCGCCCTGGTGGGGTTCAGCCAGGGGACGATGATGTCGCTGCACGTGGGGCTGCGGCGCGCCGAGCCGTTGGGCGCGGTGCTCGGCTATTCGGGCATGCTGGCCGCGGCCGAGGCGCTGCCGGCGGAGATCCGCAGCCGCCCGCCGGTGGCGCTGGTCCACGGCGACCGGGACGAGGTGATCCCGGTGCAGGCGATGTTCATGGTGACTGAGGCGCTCGCGGCCGCGAAGACGCCCTGCCTGTGGCGTATGTGCCGCGGCGCCGGCCACACCATTACCGAGGACGGACTGTCGCTCGGGGGGCGGTTCCTGCGCGACGCCTTGTCCGGACGCCTGCGCGATTGGGCCGCGGCCGAGCGCAAGGACTGAAAACCCGCGCGGTGAGGCGCCGGCGTCATGGAGCCGTCGCAGTGAATCGCCTATAGAGAACCCACTGGTTAAGGCCCCTTGGAACGAAGGGAGTCCGTCTTCAGTCGAGTTCTTGATCCATGCCTCCGTCAGAGGAGGCCCGCCGATGCAGGTGCTTAGCCGCCCGCCGTCCGGATGTCCGGCCCTGGTCCTCAACGCGGACTTCCGGCCGTTGTCCTACTACCCCCTGTCGCTGTGGCCGTGGCAGGAGGTGATCAAGGCGGTCTTCCTCGACCGGGTCGACGTGATCTCCACCTACGATCAGGTGGTGCGCTCCCCGTCGTTCGAGATGCGGCTGCCGAGCGTCGTGTCGCTCAAGCACTATGTGGCCCAGGACCGGGCCCCCGCCTTCACCCGTTTCAACGTCTTCCTCCGCGACGCCTTCGCCTGCCAGTACTGCGGGACCAGCACGGAGCTGACCTTCGACCACGTCGTCCCCCGTTCCCGCGGCGGGCGCACGAGCTGGGAGAACATCGTCGCCGCCTGCTCGCCCTGCAACCTGGCCAAGGGCGGGCGCACCCCGCGCGAGGCCGGCATGCACCCGGCCCGTCGCCCGAGCCGGCCGACCGCCTACGAACTGCAGGAGTTGGGCCGCCGTTTTCCGCCCAACTACCTGCACCAGAGCTGGCTCGACTACCTCTACTGGGACGTCGAACTGGAGGCGTAGGGCTCAGGGCAGCGCGAACACCACCACGGCGCCGCCGCCGGGGGGCGAGTTGATCTCGGGGGCGAGGATGCGGGCGGTGGTGTCGACGGCGTTGCCGCTGCCGGTGACCACGGCCACGTACTGTTTTCCGTTCACGGAATAGCTGATCGGGGACGAGCTGGCGGGCGCCTGCAGCCGGGTCTGCCACAGCACCTTGCCGGTCGTCTCGTCGTAGGCGCTGAAACGCCGGTCCAGCGAGGCGTTGAACACCAGCCCGCCGTCGGTGGAGAGCATGGAGCTGGACAGCGGCGAACGCTGCCGCATGCTCCAGACCACCTGCTTGGTCTCCAGGTTGATGGCCTCGATCCGCCCGGCGTTGCCGTCGTGGTTCGGCACGGGGCGGCGCACGAAGCGCATGTCGAGCCCGCCGGTCGCGACCTCCTCGGGCGGTCGGGCGGTGTAGGTGTAGTCCCCGCAGGTCTCCATCAGCGGGACGTACAGGATCTTGGTCCTGGGATTGAAGGAGGTGGCCGGCCAGTTCCTGAAGCCGGTGGAGTAGGGGCACAGGAACTTGGCCTTGCCGCTCTCGGGCTCAAGGGCGGGGTTGGTGGTCTTCTTGCCCGTCTTCGGGTCGACCGCAGTCACCAGGTTCTGCAGCCCGATATCCTTGGTGAACACGTATTCGCCGGTCGCCGCGTCGACGGCGTCGAACATCGCGATCTTGCCGCCTGTCACCACCAGCCGCCGCGGCTTGCCGTTCACCGGCACGGTGGCCAGGGTCTGCTCGAAGACCCAGTCCATGTCCCACACGTCGCGGTTCATATGCTGGTAGTGCCAGACCAGCTTGCCGGTGTCGGGGTTCAGCGCCAGGGTCGCGTCGGTATAGAGGGCGTCGTTCGAGGCGCCCTTCTGCGGCTTCGGAAGCAGCAGGGTGCCGGCGCTGTAGGTGTTGCCGGCGCCGAAGTAGACCAGGTTCAGCTCGGGGTCATAGCTGCCCGCGGTCCAGACGCCGCCGCCGAAGCGCTCCTGCACCGGCGCGCCGTTCCAGCTGTCCTGCCCCGGCGGGCGCTGGTCGACGGTCATGAAGCGCCAGACCTCGTTCCCGGTCCCGGAGTCGAGGGCGACGATGAAACAGCCGCCCTTGGCGACGCTGATGCCCAGGCTGACGCCCAGGATCACCTTGCCATTGACGACGATCGGGCCGCCGTCGAGCTGCAGAGTGGCGCCGCGCGCCTCGCCGGTGAGGCCCGCCTGGTAGTCGGTGACCACCTCGTGATCCCACAGCACCTTGCCCGACTTGGCCTCCAGCGCCACCACGTGGCCGTCGGGCGTGGGAACGATCAGCTTGTCCTCATAGAGGGCGAAGCCCTTCACGCGCGTGGTGCGCCCGCTCGTCAGGTTGTCCGGGGCCTTGCGCACATATTGCCAGAGCGGGTCGCCCGTGACGGCGTCGATGGCCTGCACGGTGGTGGCGCTCTCCAGGAACATCACCCCGTCGTGGACGACCGGCGAGATCTCGTTTTGGCTGGTCGGTATGGTCAGGCTCCAGACGGCGCGGAGCTGGCCCACGTTGCGCTTGGCGATCTGGTTCAGCGGGCTGTGACCGGAGGAGTCGAAGGTCCGCCGCCACATCAGCCAGTCTCCGGGCGGCGGGCTCCTGAGCATGGCGTCGGTGACGGGGCTCATCGCCTCGAGCTTGGCGGTCCGCTTGGCCATGGCTTCGCGGTAGGTGGCGTCGCGCCCGGGAGCGCCGAGATCGCTGATCGCATCGGCGGGCGGCTGCTGCGCCGCGGGCGGGGCTGGAGCGGCGGCGGCGCTGGCGACCGCTGCGCCCGCCTGGCCGGCGGCGGCGCCGTTGGCCTGCAGGATGTAGGCGTTGATCGCGCCGTAGGTGGCCGCGCCCAGCGAACCCGGGCCCGCCGGCGGCATCTTGGACTGGATGTAGTCGAGTAGCGCCGCGGGCCCCTGGCCGCCCCACTTGGCCACGAAGGCGGCGCCCTTCAGCGGTGGGGCGAACTGGCCGTCGTCGAGCCCGCCGCCGTGACAGCTCGCGCATTCGGCCCCGTAGGCGGTGCGGCCCGCCGCCGCCTGGTCTGCGGAGAAGCGTGCTTCGGTCAGCAGGCGTCCGGTCTGCTGGGCCTGCGCTCCTGCGGCCACCGCCAAGGCGGCGAGACCCGCGCAGCCGAAGCCGGCCGCAGCTCGCGAATCGACGCGGGCCGCGATGTTCGAGACCTTCTTATAGGGCAAGGGCTGCATCTCCTCGGGGCCGGTTGGGCGGTCGCATTTCGGCATGCGAAAGTTGTTCCGCGTGGGAGAACGGGGTGTCAATCCTGACATTCGCCGGAACACGTCGGCGGCCGGCGGCCGCACGCCTGCAGGCGCAGCTGGAAGGGCAGGCCCGGGCGCTGGAAGCGCTGCTGGAGCGCACGCCCGAGCCGCGGCTCTGAGAGGGGGGGGCCGATCCGTCCCGCTTTCGCCCGCCGGTTGTCGCAGTGCGGCCGTTCAGGAAATGGACCTGCCAGTCGGCGCCGCGCGAGGCCCCGCCCGGACAGAGTGTTCGTGGCGCTGCAGTGCAGCAATCGCAAAGCGGAGCCGTACGATTCCTTAACCAATGGAAAGTCTTCGGCCCTGCGGTCAAGCCGCGAATATCGTAGTGGGGCGCTGTTCTGGAAACCCGATGTCGGCTATAACTTGAACCCGCCCCGAGCCGGAGGCGAGTCTGCGTCCCCGAGCCGGGAAGGTGAGTAGAGAAGCTTTGCGTCGTCGATACCCCGTCTGATTGGGAGTTCGCAATGGCTCAGGAGCTTGGTCACCAACCGCATCCGCACCATCGGCGTCATCGCCTCCAGAAGATCGAAGGCATGGCCGACATCATGACCTTGGGCGTGATCGTCGCGCTCGGCATCGCCATGGTCGTCGGGCTGATCACGGCCAGCGGCAACGTCACGTGGTAACTGCACCGCTGGGCCGGTCCATCGGACCGGCCGGCGGTCGCGTCGTCCGGCGCCGGCCCTTGCGGCCGGCCTCGGACGTGCTGCTGCGGCCTCGTGCGGCGTCGCCGCGCGGCAGGCGAAAGGGTTGAGGCGCCGTGCGTCGATCTCTGCGGCGCACGAGGCGTTCGTGCGCGGATGAGCGCGAGTTCGCGAGGCGCACCGACTTAGAACAATGGACGCCAAGGACCTCGGCGCGGCGGGGCGCGCCGGTCCGGGCGTCGAGCCGGAGCCCCGGCGCTGTCTAGTGCGCGTGGTGTTCGGTTTCCGGCGGGCCGACGCGGAAACGGCTGCGGCGCCCGTCGAAGATTTCCACTTCGATCAGACTGGGTCTCTGCCCGAAAAGCCTATGGGCGAAGCTTCGAGCGTGCTCGTCGTCCTCGCAGCGGATGAATTGGAAGGAGGGCGCTTCGCGCCGGGCTTCGTGAAGGTAGAAGGTATACGGCTTCACGGCGTTCTCCAGCCTAGTTGACGAACCGCGTCATCGAAAAGCGACGTGTTCGCCTGCCCAAACGACTGTAGCCGGAAAGCACCATGCACTGGGCTAAAGGGCATTGGGAGCGCCAACTGACGAATTTTTGCACACAAGCTTGTGACGATGCAGCGCAGCGTAAAGTTGTGCGGCGCGATCACCTCAGCGCCAACTTGGCCATGCCTCTGCGGGCCCGTGCGGCGCCAGCCACGGCGACGGCGGGCCGTAAGCCAAGCCGCGAGGATCGCCGCTTTCTTCCGAAGCCGGATCATCTGCTGCGGCGACCTGCTCCGGAGCCGGAGCCGGATCCGGGCGCCAGGCGGCGATCTCGGCCGGGGCGGAAGCCGGCTCCTCGGCGGGCGAGGGCTGTCCCGCGGCCGCGTAGGCGGTCTCGTAAGGATCGTCCGTCGGATAATCGGTGGTCCGCCACGTGTCCGTCTCGTCCTCCTCGGATTCGGGCCGCGCGGACGGAGTCCAGGGGCGCGGCGCGTAGTCCGCGATCACGTATGGCTCCGGGCTGACGCCTTCGGCGACCAGCATGGCGCGGTAGGCGGATAGATTGGGATCGACCGTCGCCACATCCCGGCCGTCCGAGGCGGGTTCTTCCAAGGCCGCCGGCAGGGCCAGCCATGCGCCGGTGGTCAGCCCCGCGGCGGCGGCGGCGGCGGCTCCGAGAACGATCCGGGAAAGGTCGCTGCGCGTGGACATGCGCGCATCAACGGGAAACGCCCGATCGGGTTCGAACGCAGCCGCCCGGCAAGCTGGCCAAGGCGGAGCACCATTTCTTGATCGAGCGGGGCCGGGAACTAGTCGGTCGCGCGCTCCGCGTCGAGCTCGTGGTCGATGCGTCCAGCCTCGGCCTCGTTCCGGCGGCGCGCTTCGTCCTCGAAGATCTTCGTAAGGTTCTCGCCCAGCTTCCGATGGTTGAAGTGCGATTCCTGATAGGCTCGCTGCACCCGATAGAGCGCCCAGCGCTGCTCCTTCGTCAGGCTGTCGAGGGCCTGGTGGTGTTCGGCTTCTATGTCAGCGGCTGTGACCGGCATCCCCGACCCTCCTGGCCTTCAACGTCCCCCGGAATCAAACGCCGCCATTGAGGATATGTTCTTGTGTCGGCTTGGGAAGCGTCTCAGAGCTTCTCCGAAAGCCGGATGGCGGCGCGGCACCCTGCGCGGATGACGCCCGCAAGGAGCGGATAGGCCGGCGCCTCCCGCGCACCCTCTTCGACGGCGCGGTCGCGATGGACGATCTCGTCGTCGCGGAAGGTCGAAAGACGACGGGCGAGGTCGGGCTCGCGCGTCTCCAGCTCCTCGATCTGACCAGCGTAATGGCCCTCGATCACCGTCTCCACCGCTTCGGTGCAGGCATGGGCGGCCTTCTCGCCCATCAGGGCCGTGGCCGCGCCCAGGGCGAAGCCGGCGGCCCGCCAGACCGGGGCGAACAGGGTGGGGCGCACGCCCCGCTCGACAAGCAGCGTGTCGAAGGCCCTCAGGTGCTCGGCCTCGTGCCCTTCCATCTCGGCGAGCTGGCCGGCGACGCGCTCCCGGCCCCGACCGGCGTCGAACACCGCCCGCTGGCCGCGGTAGATCCAGACGGCGCCCAGCTCGCCGGCGTGATCGACGCGCAGGATCTCGCCCAGGCGCGCCTCGGCGGCGCCGCGGCCGGGGCGGGGCGGCTGGCGGTTCGGGCTCATGGCTGCGGTCTCCGCGAAACGGCGGCGGCGACCCCCAGCACGCAGAGGCCGAGCGAGATCAGGAAGTTGTAACCCGCCATGGAAACGCCGAGCAGCCGCCAGGCGGCCTCGTCGCAGGCGGGCGGCCGCGCCTTGGCGCCCTCGAGCAGGCCGGTCAGCGCGTCGGTGGTGATCGTTCCGCCGAGACCGGTGCAACTGGTGGGGCCGGGCCACCACTTCCATTCCACGCCCGCGTGGTAGGCGGCCACGCCCGCGCCGCAGAAGAAGGCGGTCGCCAGCAGCACGTCCACCAGCGGCGCCAGCCGGGTCTTGAGCCGGATGACCACCATGCCGGCGAGCGCGATGGCCAGCGCGGCCCAGTAGACCTCACGCTGGCGCAGGCACAGGGCGCACGGCGCATAGCCGCCGAAGGTCTCGAAGGCATGCGCCGCCGCCAGCATGGCCGCCGAGACCAGGGCGGCGAACAGCGGCCACCAGCCGGCGAGCCTTGCGGCTCCGGGGCGGGACGCGGTCAGGGTCGAGGTCGCCATGACGCCAGACTAACTCAATGGCCGAGCAGTTTCAGCAAAACCAGGGCGCCGACGATGGCGACGGCGATCAGGCTGGTCACCAGGGTGAGCCGCTCCTCCACGAAGCCCTGGATCGGCGGGCCGTAGCGTTTGAGCAGGGCGGCCACGATGAAGAAGCGCGCCCCGCGCGTGATCACGGAGGCGACGATGAACATGCCGAAGTCGAAGTGGGCCAGCCCCGAGGCGATGGTCACCAGCTTGTAGGGGATGGGCGTCAGCCCCTTGATGAGGATCACCCACAGGCCCCAGTCGGCGTACCAGGCCTGGAACGACTCAAGCGCGCCGCTGTGGCCGATGAAGGAGAGGATCGCCCGCCCGACCGGGTCGAGGAAGAAGCCGATGGCGTAGCCGGCGACGCCGCCCAGCACCGAAGCGACAGTGCAGATCAGGGCGTTGCGCCAGGCATGTTCCGGCTTGGCCAGCACCATGGGCGCGAGCATCAGGTCCGGCGGGGCGGGGAAGACGGAGCTTTCGACGAAAGAGACGGCGGCCAGCCAAGCCGGCGCCTGGCGGCTGGCGGCGAGCACCATCAGGCGGTCATACAGGCGGCGAAGCATTCGTGAGGGGACCCCGGTCGGCTCGTCTCCGACCTAGCAGGCTTCGCCGACGACCGCGAGCGCGGATCAGGCCACGCGCAGCGGCGCGACCTCGCCCCACGGGCCTTGCACCAATATCTCGGGGGCGTAGCCCTTCTGCGTGGCGTCCGCGGCCAGGCGGACCGCAGCGTCGATGGCGTCGACCTGGAAGTCGAAGCAGCCCCAGCGCCGCCCGCCGACCAGGATCTTCCAGCCGTCCACGAACCGGACGACGCAATAGCGCATGCTGGGTCGAGTTCCGCCGTCCACGCCGCCCTCCACTTCCGCGTGCACCCTACACCCTGAATGGAGGCCGCCGCCGCAGGAAATGTTAAGCTCTACAATCATTTTTCCGCGTGCGTCCGCGCTTCGCGCAGGCCAGACCCGGAACAATGGAGTATACGGAGCGTTGCAGCTTCCGCTTCCACGGAGGGCTCGTCATGCGCCTTGTCCCTATGGCTGCGACCGCTTGGGTCGTCCTGGTGGCGTTCGCGGGGGCGTTGGGACCACGCGGCCTGCTGCGCGCCTTGCCCGAATGGTGGCGCGCGGGCGCCGGCCCGGCGGGCGTGCCGCGCCGCGATCCGGTCTAGGACGGCTAAGGTAGAGCCGAAGAGATAGCGAAGCCGAGCGCCAGCACGGCCGCGAACAGCGTGGCCGCCGCGAGCGCCGCGCCGATGTCGCCGCGCGACAGGCCCCAATCTGCGAAGCGTTTTGAACGTCGGACCATCACGTGTCCCTCTGACCATCGAACGACGACAGCGAGGAGACGTGTTGGTCCGCCCCGGGGGCTGGGCCTTTCCGCAACAAAGCCGTGTCATGAACACCATGGCCATCTGGCCAGGGGGATTCCTTGCGCAGCCTCAATCGGAATTGCACAGCAAGTACCGGAGTTTCCGCAGTCGGCCGCCGCGGTATCCGCTGATCTTCCTTGGAGGACAGGTGGATGACTATGTTCCCGACCGTGACGCCCTTGACCGACCAGCCGACGCCGCCGCTGGGGCCGGAAGACCGCTTTGCTGCGGTCGCCCGCCGGGACGCGGCCTTCGACGGCCGCTTCGTCTATGCGGTGAAGACCACCGGCGTGTACTGCCGGCCGAGCTGCGCCTCGCGCCCCGCCCGGCGCGAGAACCTCTCGTTCCACGACACGCCCGAGGAGGCCGAACGCGCAGGGTTCCGGCCCTGCAAGCGCTGCCGGCCGAACCTGGCGGCCGCGCCGGACCCGCAGGTCGCCGCGGTGAGCCGGGCCTGCGACTTGATCCGCACGTCCGAGGAGGCCCCGTCGCTCGAGGCGATGGCGGCGGCCGCGGGCCTTAGCCCCCATCACTTCCACAGGGTCTTCAAGCGCGCGACGGGAGTCACTCCCAAAGCCTTCGCCGCGGCCGAGCGGGCGCTGAGGGTGGGGGAGGCCTTGCGCACGGCGCCGAGCGTGACCGAAGCCATCTACGAAGCCGGCTTCAACAGCGCGAGCCGCTTCTACGAGACCGCCGGGGCGCGCCTGGGCATGACGCCGACGGCCTTGCGCCGGGGCGGGGAGGGCGCGGTGGTGCGCTTCGCGGTGGGCCAGTCCAGCCTGGGCGCCGTGCTGGTGGCGGCGACGGACAAGGGCGTCTGCGCCATCACCCTGGGCGACGATCCCGAGGCCCTGGTGCGCGACCTGCAGGACCGCTTCCCGCGCGCCGACCTGCGGGGCGGGGAGGCGGCGTTCGAGCAGACGGTGGCGCGGGTCGTCGGCCTGGTGGAAGCGCCCGGCGCGGGGCTCGACCTGCCGCTCGACATCCGAGGCACGGCCTTCCAGCAGCAGGTGTGGGAAGCGCTGCGCGCCATCCCGCCGGGCCGGACCGCCACCTACGCCGAGATCGCCCGCGCGATCGGCCGGCCGGAGGCCGTGCGGGCGGTCGCCCGCGCCTGCGCCGACAATCGGCTGGCGATCGCCATTCCGTGCCACCGGGTGGTGCGCACCGACGGCGGCCTTTCGGGCTATCGTTGGGGCGTGGAGCGCAAGCGCGCGCTGCTCGACCGGGAAGCGGCATGACGGGCTCGGAGACGCTGGAGGAGCGGACCGCCGGGCTCGACTGGCCGGCGCTGGAGGCGGGCCTGGGCGAAGCGGGATATGCGGTCGCACGCGGGCTGCTGACGCCGGAGGCCTGCGAGCAGACGATCGGCCTGTACGAGTCCGCAGCCTTCCGCTCGCATGTGGTGATGGGGCGGCACGGTTACGGCCAGGGGGAATACAAATACTTCGCCGATCCGTTGCCCGAGCCGGTGGCCAGCTTGCGCCCGGCCCTCTACGCCCGGCTGGCCCCGCTCGCCAACCGCTGGAACGCAGCGCTCGGTTTGGCCGCACGCTATCCCGACGACCACGCCGATTTCCGGAGGCGGTGCCACGAGGCCGGACAGACGCGGCCGACGCCGCTGCTGCTCCGCTATGGCCCCGGGGATTACAACCGCCTGCACCAGGACCTCTACGGCGAACATGTCTTCCCGATCCAGGTCGCCGTGCTGCTGTCCGAGCCGGGGCGCGACTTCACCGGCGGCGAGTTCGTTCTGACCGAGCAGCGGGCGCGGATGCAGTCGCGGGCCGAGGTGGTGGACCTGCGCCAGGGCGATGCGGTGATCTTCGCCGTGCGAGAGCGGCCGGTCTCGAGTCCCCGCGGCTACGCCCGCGCCGCCATGCGCCACGGCGTCAGCCGCGTGCGCAGCGGCTTGCGACATACGTTGGGGGTGATCTTCCACGACGCCGCCTGACGTCGTGTGTGGTGCCCCAGGCCGGACTCGAACCAGCACGTGCTCGCGCACAACAGATTTTGAGTCTGCCGCGTCTACCATTTCGCCACTGGGGCGCCAGGGCGGGAGGCGTAGGGGTAGTGGGTTTCTTGGCCGGAAACAACACGTGCGCGGCCGGCAAGGCCCTGTTCACCATGCTCTTTAACGCCGCTTTCGAACCGCTCGGGTAGGACCAGGCCGTTCCAGTCCGGCCGGTGCCCATGTCCTCGTCGTCTCCCCGCCTGCTGTTCGTCGCCCGCGCCGTGCTGTTCATCGGCTGCTGCCTGGTGGCGACGCTGATGCTCGGCCCGTTCCAGGGTGCGGAGAAGCTGTTCGGGCTGCGGGACAAGCAGGCCCACGCGCTCGCCTTCTTCGTCTTCGTCAGCGTCTGCTTCGTGGCCTTCCCGCGGATGCGCCGCACCGACCTGGCGCTGGCGGCGGTGGCGCTGGGCGCCGCGTCGGAGATCGCTCAATGGGTGGTCGGGCGCGACGCCGGCGCAGGCGACGTAATGGCGGACGCGGCCGGCGTGCTGATGGCGTGGGCGCCCACCTACATCGAGCGCCTGCGCGCCGCCGCCCGGGGCGAGGCGCCCCGATACCGGCGCCGCGCCAGCGACCGGCGCCTGCGCCAGGCCCTCGCTCAAGCGGACCTGGCGCCCCGCACACGCCTGAAGGTCCGTTAGGGCTCCGTTCAGAACCCCGGCTCCAGATTGATTCCCTTATGAAAGGGAAGCTTTGAGTGACGGACGGGATCGGAGCCTTCGCCGCCGCAACGGGCCGGCCGAGGGCCGCGCGGGGCGGCTGCTGATGTCGCGCTGGGGCGGAGGCCTGCCGCGCGAGCTGTCACGGCTGGAGGGCCGGCTGCCGACAAGCGCGCTCGACGAGTTGAACGAGCGCGAGTTGTGGGCGCTGCAGCGCGACCTGATCGACGCCGTGCTGGATACCGACGCCCCCCCGGCCAAGGTGCTGTCGCGCATCCGCCTTTGGGCTCGCAGTTTCCAGATCGGCGGCGCCGACGACCTGCCCGCACGCCAGCTGTGGCTGAGCGTCCGCCCGCTGGTGGACCGCCAGGCCGGCGGCGTGGAGCTCGACTGGCTGTCGCCCCGGATGCAGGCGATCCTGTCCGACGCGGCCTGAAGCGGGCGCCGCCTTCTGATCCATTCGGCCCTTCGCCGGTCGCCACCGCTGCGGGGATAGGCTATAGGCGCGCCCTCGCAGCCGGGGAGCCTTCGTGAACGATCCGCCCGCCGCCCAGCCACGGCCCGTCGCGACGGGCGGCGAGGAGCCCCACGCCCCGTTGGCCATGGTGGTCCTGCTCGGCGCGCTCACCGCGTTCGGGGCGATTTCGACCGACTTCTACCTGCCGGCCTTGCCCGCGCTCGCCCGCAGCCTTTCGGCGAGCGCATCGGAGGCGGAGCTGACGCTGGCGGTGTTCTTCCTGGGGACCGCCGCGGGCCAGCTCGTCTATGGACCGCTCGCGGATCGGGTCGGACGCCGCGGGCCGCTGCTGGTGGGCGTTGCCCTCTATACGGTTGCGAGCGTCGGCTGCGCCTTCGCCCCGTCTATCGAGGCGCTCACCGCGTTGCGGTTGCTGCAGGGTCTGGGCGGTTGCGCAGGGATGGTGCTGGCGCGCGCCATCGTGCGGGACCGGTTCCCGCCGCAGGAGACCGCCCACGTCTTCTCCATGCTGATGCTGGTCATGGGCGTCGCGCCCATCCTGGCGCCGCTGGCGGGGGCTGCGATATTGACCGTCGCCGCGTGGCCGGTGCTGTTCTGGGTGCTGGCGGTCTTTGGCGCGATCTGTTGGATCGCCTCGGCGCTGTCGCTGAAGGAGTCGCTGCCGCCCGAGACCCGGGCGATGGCGCGGGCGGAGTCGCCGTTCAGATCCTACGCGGCCCTGCTGAGCCAGCCTCGGCTGGTGGGCTACATGCTCTACGGCTCGTTGAACACCGCGGCCCTGTTCACCTATCTCACCACCTCGGCCGACCTGTTCATCAGCAGCTTCCACCTCTCGCCGCAGGCGTTCAGCTGGCTGTTCGGCCTCAACGCCGCGGGACTGATCGCAGCGACCCAGCTCAACCGCCGCCTGCTGCGCCGGTACGGCTACGACCAGATCCTGGTGGGCGCGAACGCGTTCGGCATCGCCTCGGCGGCGGCCCTGGCCCTGGTGGCGCTGACCGGCCTCGGAGGCGTCTTCGGGGTGGCGGCCCCGCTGTTCATGGTGGTCGCGGGCCTGGGGCTCAACCAGGCCAATACCCTGGCCGGCGCCCTGGCGGTCGATCCCAGGCGCGCGGGCTCGACGTCGGCGCTGATGGGGGCGTCGCAGTTCGGCCTGGGCGCAGTCGCTTCCGCCGTGGCCAGCGCCTTCCACGACGGCACGGCGCGGCCGATGGGGCTGGTGATCGCCGGTTGCCTGCTGCTCGCGGGCGCGGCCCTGCACCGGCTGGTGCGGCCGGGGAAGGCCTGATCGAAAACGCGGGTCAGGGGCGCGGCGCGGCCAAGGCGCCCGCCAGCGCCGCCCAAAGCACCACCGCCCAGCCGGCCAGCAACAGCACGCCGCCGATGGGCGCGACCGCCCCCAGCACCCGCACGCCGGTGAGCGCCATCAGGTAGAGCGAGCCGCCGAACACCAGGGCGCCCAGGCCGAACAGCCATCCGGCCCAGCCTGCGGGGCCGACCGCCACGCGCAGGAGCCCGTAGCAGGCGAGGCCGGCCGCGGCGTGGACGAGCTGATACTGCGCGCCGGTGCGCAACCATTCCTTGGCCTGGGGATCGCTTACGCCGTGGGCGCCGAAGGCGCCGGCGGCCACCGCCATGAACCCGTTGAGGGCGGCCAGGGCCAGCCAGAGACGCACGCCGGACATCACGGAAGGCTCCCCTGTTCGGCCGTCGCGGAGCGGCCGTTGCGCAAGCTAAACCCTGGAGAGCTAAGAAAAAAGGCCGCCCCGAAAGGAGCGGCCCAGTTCAATGGGAGGAAAACGCCCAGGAAAGAGCCACGCCAGTGTGCCCTTTCGCGGCGTTCAGAAAACTGACCATCGGCCGCCTTTGTTGCATTCCCGGCGTCCGATCCGCTTTGCGCACAAACCGGCGGCGGCGGCGCCCAGGGCTTGGGCGTCCCTCAGCCCCACAGCTCCGGCGGCGGCGGTTCGATCATCGAGCCTGTGAAGCGCAGGCCCGGCTGGCGGTCGTGCGCCAGCAAGAGCGGCCCGTCGAGATCGACGAAGTCCGCGCCCTGGGCGACCAGCAGCGCCGGCGCCATGGCCAGGGACGTGGCGACCATGCAGCCCGCCATGATCGAAAGGCCGCGGGCGCGGGCGGCCTCCCTGAGGGCCAGCGCTTCGGTCAGTCCCCCCGCCTTGTCGAGCTTGACGTTCACGCAGGCGTAGCGGCGGGCGCAGGCGTCCAGCTCCGCGCGCGTATGGATCGACTCGTCCGCGCACAGCGGGACAGGGCTGTCGTAGCCTTCCAGCGCCTGGTCGGCGCCGGCGGCGAGCGGCTGCTCGATCAGCTTCACCTCGAGCCTGGCCAGTTCCGGGGCCAGGCGGAGGAGATCGTCGAACGACAGGGCCTCGTTGGCGTCGACGATCAGACGCGTGCGCGGGGCGGCGGCGCGCACCGCCTGCACCCGGTCCAGGTCGTCGGGCCCGCCGATCTTGAGCTTCAGCAGCGGCCGGCGGGCGTGGGCGCGCGCCGCCTCGGCCATGGCTTCCGGTGGAGCGAGGCTCAGGGTGTAGGCGGTCTTGACCGGGTCGAGACGCTCCCGTCCCGCCAGGGTCCAGGCGCGGACGCCGGCGCGCTTCGCCTCCAGGTCCCACAGGGCGCAGTCGAGGACGTTGCGGGCGGCGCCGGCGGGCAAAACGTCCTGAAGCGCGGCCCGGCCCAGCCCGGTCTCGACGGCGTGACGCAGGGCCTGGACGGTGGCGAGCACCGAGGCTGCGCTTTCGCCGTAGCGCGGATAAGGGACCGCTTCGCCCCGGCCGCGGAGGCCGTCCTCCGAGATCTCGACCGTCACGACCTCGGCCTCGGTCTTTGGGCCGCGGGCTATCACGAAGGCGCCGGCGATCGGCCAGCGCTCGACGGCGACGCTCAGCGAGCGGGCCAAGCAAGCCTCAGTGCAGGTCGCCCACCGCGGCGTCGAGCAGCAGGAACGCCCGGCCGGGCTCGGAGCCGAGGAGGGCTGCGGTCACGTGGCCGCTGCGGTCGCGCTGGGCCGAGTCCTGGATGATCTCGTCGTAGCGCCGGACATAGCGGTCGGCCTCGGCCCTGAGATGCTTGTCGGTCAGCACGCGGCGGGACAGCCGGCGGACCGCGGCGGGAGCGAGACGCCGCACCACCTCGCGGGCGCCGCCGGCGTCGCCGCTCTGCAGCACGGCGGCGATCTCCTCGATGCGTGGGCGGGGCAGCAGCGCGGCGGTGTCGACCCCGAGCGCCTCGATCTCGCCGATGAGCCGGTCGGCCAGGGTCTCGTCGTCGGCCGGAGGCTCGTCCATCGAGGACAGGAGGTCCTTCCATGTCCATTCGTCGGCTGCGGGCTCGGCGGGCTTCGCCGAGACCGGTCGCGGCGCAGCTTCGTCGGGGGCGGGCGTCAGCTTCAGTCGCGGCCGCAGGCCGGCGCCGGCGGCCGAGCCGGCGACGGGGCGGCGCGGGGGCGGCTCGGCCGGATAGGGCTCGGACAGGGCGGCCGGACGCATGGCTTCGATCCCCGGCTGCGCCCCCGCATGGCCGCCCAAGCGGGCGCCCGGCCCGGCGTCGGAGAGGGAGATGCGGATGCTGCGCTCGCCGACCGCGGCGGCGGTGCGCACCTCGGGCTGCGCCTCGCGGGCGGGTTCGGGCCGGACCTCTGGCCGTGTCTCCGGAGCGGGCGGCTTGATCACCGGGGCGGCGGGCTTGATCGGCGCGGCTGCGGCGGACGGGATCGGGGCGGGTGCGACCGGCGCAGGACGGGCCAGGTCGGCGGCGCCCGCCACCTTGCCCATCAGGCGCACGGCGTCCGACAGGATCTCGTAGTTGCGCCGCACCCGCTCCTGGAAGGCGGCGTCGATGGCCTGGGTCTCCTCGGCCGCGCGCCGCGCCGCGACGCCCAAGTCGCCGATGCCCGCCTCGACGGCGGCGCGGACGCCGGCCGCCTGCGCGCGGGCCTCCTCGGGCAGCCGCTCCATGCGCGCGTCGATCTCGTCGAGGAGCTGCTGCATCTCGCCCAGCGCCGAGCGGGCGGTCGCCAAGCCCGCCTCGATCCGTTGGACCGATTGCTCGCCGGCCTCGCGCACCAGGTTGGCCGACTGGTCGATCATGCGGCGCGCGGCGGACATGCGGGTCTCGAAGGCCTGGTCGGCCTCCTGGCTGGCGGCGAAGGCGGCCTCGCCCAGGCTGTCGATGCGCTCGGCGACGTCGGCGGCTAGATGGTCG
>Ga0164243_10001616_pt1 | contig 38099 bp, 38 predicted proteins | sample OricompcompostOP_FD_108781 | JGI IMG/M metagenome (GOLD analysis project Ga0164243, IMG submission 108781) | Organic Plus compost microbial communities from Emeryville, California, USA - Original compost - Organic plus compost (OP) | ecosystem: Engineered > Solid waste > Mixed feedstock >... | reverse complement strand
GACGAGTGGTTTGACGGATGTGCTCGATGAGGTTGTCAATGAGACGACGAGTGGTTTGACCGATGTGCTCGATGAGGTTGTCAATGAGACGACGAGTGGTTTGACCGATGTGCTCGACGAGGTTCTCAACGAGACCACGAGTGGTTTGACCGATGTGCTCGACGAGGTTGTCAATGAGACGACCGGGGCGTTGACCGATGTGCTCACCGATGTGGTCAATGAGACCACCAGCGGCCTGACCGAGACGCTCACCGATGTGGTCAATGAGACGACCAGTGTCCTCAACGAGACCACCAGCGGCCTGACCGAGACGCTCACCGAGGTGCTCAACGAGACGACGGGCGTTCTGAACGAGACGACCAGTGGTCTCACCGAGGTGGTCACCGACGTGCTCAACGAAACCACCTCGGTGGTGACCGAGGTGCTCAACGAAACCACGTCGGTCGTGAACGGGGCCGTCAACGAGACCACCACCGACGGGCCGGATCCGCAACCGGTCGGATTCTTCGCGCGGCTGCTTCAGTTCTTCGGCGACATCGTCCGGTGGACCATCAACTTCCTGGAAAGCATCGTCCGCGGCTTCATCGAGCTGATCTTCCCGAACCAGAGCTGGTTCGCTGCTGGTCCCGGAACCGATCCTGACCTGGTGGTGTAACCATGCCGACCTCACACAAACCGCGACACGCGGACACCAAACCCAACTCGGTCGGCCGCCTGCGTGACCGCTGGTCGCAACTGCGGCACATCGTGATCAGCGGGTTCATCCTCATCGTGCTGGCCATCGCAGTGGTGTGGAGTGTGCCCGACTCCCCGATGCGGCGCGCGGCGCAACCGGTGTTGACACCGGTCGCCGCGGCCACCGGGCTGGAACAGAGCTGGCGGATGTTCTCGCCGAACCCGCCGCGCCGCAACTCCGAAGTGCTCGTCGTCGTCGCCGTGAACGGCGAGAAACGCACCTGGACGTTCGAACCCGACCGCAATGTGCTGCGCTCGTTCCACTGGGACAGGTGGCGCAAGGTCAAAGAACAACTGATGAACTCGAAGAAGATTCGCCGGGACTTCGCCACCTGGGTGGCGCAGCAGCTGACCAAACCCGGTGAGCGGGTCGACCGGGTCTCGATCGTGCTGTTCACCGAGAGCCTGCCGGCTCCCGGCGCCGACGGACCGGTCAAGAAGAACGTCGAACTGCTCTACGACCGCAAGTACGTGAGGACCGAGAAATGAGCCCGGCATCGACTGCCGTCTCCGGCATCCGCGAACATGCCGCGAGCTTCGTGCAGAAATGGCGTGAGTTCTTCTTCACCCCGCAGCCCACCTACACCCTGGGCCTGGTGCGCATCGCGTTCGGCCTGCTGGCGCTGATGTGGAGCATCGAGGTCGGCCAGGACCTCTACGACCGATTCGGCGCCACCAGGTTCGTGCCGAAAACATCGTCGCCCGACTACCTGTGGAGCATCTTCCAGCTGTTCCCCAGCGACGATGCGCTGATGCTGGGCTGGATCGTGCTGATGGCGGCCTCGGTCGCGCTGATCGTCGGTTGGCACACCCGGATCGCCGCCATCCTGGTCTTCGTCCTGATCATGTCCTTCGAGCGGCAGAACCCGTGGATCTTCAACGGCGGTGACGCGCTGATCCGGCTGGAGGCGCTGTTCATCGCGCTCGCTCCGAGCGGCGCCGCGCTGTCGCTCGACGAACGCCGGCGCACCGGCTCGTTCTTCAGCGCGCAGGAGCGGGAGATCTGGGTGTTGCGGCTCATTCAGATCCAGCTGTCGGTGATCTACCTGTCCACGGTCATCGCCAAGTTGCGCGGCGAAACCTGGCAGAACGGCACCGCGGTGTCGTATGCGTTGCGGCTGAAGGATATTCAGCTGATCCCGGTTCCCGAGTCGTTGGTCGGCTCGCCGTTGTTCTCGCAGACCCTGACCTGGGGGACGCTGCTGATCGAGGCGGGCATCGCGATCCTGGTGTGGAACCGGCGGTGGCGGTTGCCGGTGCTGCTGGCCGGGGTCGTGCTGCACCTGTCGATCACGCTGACCCTGGCGATCGGGTTCTTCTCGTTCGCGATGTTCGTGCTGTACCTGGCCTTCGTTCCGCCCGAGCGGGCCGAGGCGTTCGCCAAGGGCGTGCAGCGGCGGCTGCTGTCCCTGCGCGGGCGCGGCGAAGGCGAGACCGCCGAGCCCGCCGGGTTCGACGATGCCCCCGAGCTCGACGAGGTTGACCAGGCTGAGTTCGGACCCGAGCCCGAACCGGCGGTGTCCGAGGTCGATCCCGACGAGATTCGGTCGGCGCTGGCGGCCGCGCGCGGCAGCGAACACCGGGCCGGCGAGCATCGGACCGGTGAGCACCGGGCGAGCCGCCGGCTGCGGGTGCACCTGCCGGACAGCGCACCTCGGCCCGAGCCGGTGCCCGACGGGCGTGACCACGGAGCCCCCGCTCACGCGCTGCCCGAGTACCCGACCGGTCGGCATGCGCTCGTCGGCGCGGCCGGCTCGCCGCGGCTAGGCGACACGTAGCCTCGCGTTGCCCACCGGCACCGGCCGGGTGCCGGATACCGTGGTGGGCGATGTGGCACATGAATCGAACCAAGATCGCGGCACTGGCCATGACCGCCGTCGTCCTGCTGGGCGGCTGTGGACGCGGAACCCCCGGCGCGTCCGTCGGAGAACAGACGACCACGCCGGGCCCCTCGCCCGCCGCGACGCAGTTCGCCGAACAGCTGGCCGAGCGGATCCGCGGCGAGGCGCTGGTCGGGCATCTGAGGAAACTGCAGCAGATCGCCGACGAGAACGGTGGCAACCGGGCGCTCGGCAGCCCCGGCTACGACGCCAGCGTGGACTACGTCGCCGGTGCGCTGCGGGATAAGGGCTTCGACGTGCAGACCCCCGAGTTCGAGGTCCGGCTGCCGTACGCCGACGAGCCGGAACTGACCGTCGGCGGCGCCAAGGTAGAGGCCAAGGCGCTGGACTTCACCATCGGCACCCCGGCGGACGGGCTCACCGGCCCGCTGGTGCCGGCCCGGGTCGAGGACACACCCGGCTGCACGGCCTCGGACTACGACGGTCTCCCGGTCAAGGGCGCGGTCGTGCTCGTCGACCGGGGGCACTGCCCGTTCGGCCAGAAACAGGCGGTGGCGGCCGAACGCGGCGCCGTCGCGCTGATCGTGGCCAACAACACCGACGGCGAGTTCGGCGGCACGCTCGGGGAGCAGACCGAGGTCAAGATCCCCGTCATCGCGGTCGACAAGGCCACCGGCGACCGGCTGCGCGCCGCCCCGGGCCAGGCCACGCTCAAACTGCACGCCGGCGTGCGCACTGAGCGCACCCGCAACGTGATCGCCCAGACCCGGACCGGCGACACCGAGAACGTGGTCATGGTGGGCGCGCACCTCGACAGCGTCGCGGAAGGCCCCGGCATCAACGACAACGGTTCCGGCGTGGCGGCGGCGCTGGAGACCGCCCTGCAGCTCGGCAGCGAGCCCGACGTGCCGTACGCGGTGCGGTTCGGGTTCTGGGGCGCGGAGGAAGAGGGCCTGCTCGGCTCGATGAACTACGTGTCGTCGCTCGACCTCGACGAGCTCAAGAACATCGCCCTGTACCTGAACCTCGACATGGTCGGCTCGCCCAACCCCGGCTACTTCACCATCGACGGCGACCAGTCGCTCCCGCCCGACCCGAGGCAACCCGCTCCCCGGGTGCCCGAGGGCTCGGCCGGCATCGAACGGACCCTCGTCGCCGCGCTCGAAAAGGAGGGCAAGGAGCCCGAAAGCATCATCTTCGAGGGCCGGTCGGACTACAGCAGCTTCACCTACGCCGGTATCCCCGCCGGCGGACTGTTCACCGGCGCGGAGAACAAGAAGACCGAACAGCAGGCCGAACGCTGGGGCGGTGAAGCCGACGTCGCCTTCGACCCGCAATACCACCAGGCGGCCGACACCATCGACAACGTCAACACCGAGGCGCTGGAGATCAACGCCCGCGCCGCCGCCTACTTCGTGGGGATCTACGCGCAGGATCAACGCGGCCGCAACGGAATTCCGATCCGCGAGGACCGCACCCGGCACGTCGTCAAGTCATGAACGCCCGACGGGCGGCGGCCGTCGTGGCGGCCTGCGCCGCGCTGTCCGGATGCGCGCTGGGCCCGGTGCGCAGCCCGGACCCCGATCTGCCCCGGCGGCTGGCCGATGCGGTGAGCATCGAAACGTTGGACACTCACCTGCGCGCGTTGCAGGACATCGCCGACGCCCACGGCGGCAACCGGGCCGGCGGCACACCGGGCTACGACGCGAGCGTCGACTACGTCGTGAAGGTGCTGCGGGACAACGGGTTCGAGGTGCAGACCCCGGAGTACGAGGTGTTCGCCGGCGCCGAGGGCGGTCGGCCGCGGTTGACGGTGAACGGCCGTGACCACCGGGTCGACCAGGCCTCGCTGATGATCACCACCCCGCCCGGCGGGGTCAGCGCGGTGACGCTGCGCCCAGCGCAGGCCGCGGGGTGCCGCAGCGCCGACTACGGTTCGGTGTCGGTGCGCGGAGCGATCGCCATCGTCGACGACACCGGCTGCTCGGTGGTGGACAAACACCAGGCGGCCGTCGACCGCGGCGCGGTCGGCCTGCTGGTGGTGAACACGGCCGACTCCGGCAGCCGGCCCGGGCTCTTCCCACCCGGCTACTACCGGCAGCTGCGGATCCCGGTGGGGGTGATCGACCGCGACACCAGCGCGGCGCTGCGCCGCACCACCGCACCTGTGCGGCTGGTGCTCGACAACCGGCCGGTCATGAAGAAGTCGCGAAACGTGCTGGCGCAGACCAAAACCGGCAGCACCGAGAACGTCGTGATGATCGGTGCCCATCTCGACAGCTCGGCGGCCGGCCCGGGCATCAACGACAACGGCTCCGGGGTGGCCGCCCTGCTCGACATCGCCGCCGCGCTCGGGCCCCGTCCGCGGGTGGCCAACGCGGTGCGGTTCGCGTTCTGGGGCGCGGAGGAGAACTCCGTGCAGGGCTCGACCCAGTATCTGCGCGGCCTCAGTTCGCAGCAGCGGCAGGACATCGCGCTGTACCTGAACCTCGACATGATCGGCTCACCGAACGCCGGATACTTCACCTACGACGGCGACCAGTCCGGCCGGCTCAACCCCGACATCCCGGTCGACGCGGTGCCGGACGGGTCGGCGGGCATCGAACGCACCCTGTCCGGCTACCTCAACAGCGCGGGTGTGCGCCCCGCCGACATGCCGCTGAGCCGGTTCACCGACTACTACGCGTTCCTGCGCTCCGGAATACCCGTCGGCGGGCTCACCGCAGGCGCCAATCAGCTCAAGACCGAAGCGCAGGCCCGGCTCTGGGGCGGCCGCCCCGGGCTCCCGTTCGACCCCAACGACCACACCCCGCGCGACGGCATCGACAACATCGACCGCGACGCGCTGACCGTGCTGACCCGGGCCGCGGCGTTCACCGTCGGCACCTACGCGTACTCGATCGACGGGGTCAACGGGGTTCCGGCGCGGGATCAACGGCAGCGGACGGCTCCCTAGCCGCCTCCTCGGCCGCGCGGAAGCCCAGCAGTCGCATGCCGTGATACACCAGCAGCGCGGCGATCGCCCCCAGCGCGATGCCGGTGAACGTCAGACTGCCTGCGTGCCAGGTGAAGTCGGCAATACCGATGATCAGCGGGATGGCTGCGGTCATCTGGTTGACCGGCCGGGAGAAATCCACCCGGTTGGTTATCCAGATCCGCACCCCGATCAGCCCGACCAGCCCGTAGAGCACGATGGTGGCTCCGCCGAGCACCCCCGGCGGGATCGCGGAGATCGCGGCACCGACCTTGGGGCACAACGACAACAGCACCGCCACCACCGCGGCCACCCAGTAGGCGGCGGTCGAGTACACCCGGGTGGCCGCCATGACGCCGATGTTCTCCGCGTAGGTGGTGGTGGCCGAACCGCCGCCCAGGCCGGCCAGCGTCGTCGCCACCCCGTCGGCGGCCAGGGCGCGGCCCATCATCGGGTCGTAGTCGGTGTTGGTCATCTGGCCGACCGATTTGACGTGCCCGATGTTCTCGGCCACCAGCGCGATCACCGCCGGAAGGAACATCGGCAGCACCGCCGGGGTAAGTGACGGGGCCTGGAACTCCGGCAGGCCCAACCAGGCGGCCTCCCGGATGGCGGTGGTGTCGATCTCACCGAGAGCCAACGCGAGCAGGTAGCCCACCACGACCGCGAGAAAGATCGCCAGCCGGCCGACGAGCCCGCGGAACACCGCCAGCGCCGCGACCAGGACCACCAGCGTGACCAGCCCGACCACCGGGCCCTTCTCGAAGTTGTCCTTGGCTGCCGGCGCGAGGTTGAGCCCGATCAGCGCGACGATCGCGCCGGTGACCACCGGCGGCAGCGCGACATCGATCCAGCGGGTGCCGGCCACGTGCACGATCAGACCGATGAGGATCAGCGACAAACCCACCACCAACACCCCGCCGAGCGCGCTGCCGGTGCCGTGGCTGGCCATCGCTGCGGTCACCGGGGCGATCATCGCGAAGCTCGAACCCAGATAGCTCGGCAGCCGGTTGCCGGTGATGATCAGGAACGCGATCGTGCCCAGACCCGAGAACAGCAGGGTGGTCGCAGGTGGGAAACCGGTGAGCACCGGAACCAGGAAGGTGGCGCCGAACATCGCCACCACGTGCTGAACACCGAAGCCGATGGTGCGCGGCCAGCTCAGCCGCTCATCGGGGCCGACGACGAAGTCGGGGTCGGTGCGCGCCGTTACGTGTTTCCAGGAGAGGACCGCCACGCTCGTAGACCGTAAGCCAGGACCCCGAGCCCGGCCACACAGACACCGGCGAACACCGATCCGGCCGGTAGCAAAAACGCCAGCACCAGGCATCCGGCGAAACCCAGCGCGGGCAGCCGGCGGTATCCCAGTGTCCAGGCCGAGGCGTTGGCGATCGCGTAGTAGAGCAGCACGGCGAACGACGAGAAGCCGATGGCGCCGCGCAGGTCGGCCACCGCCGCCGTCGCCGCGACCACGACACCGACCACCACCTCGGCGCGATAGGGCGTGCCGAACCGTGGGTGCAGCCGGGCCAGCCCGGCGGGCAGGTGGCGGTCCCGCGCCATCGCCAGCACCGTGCGCGACACCCCGAGGATGAGCGCCAACAGCGAACCCAGCGCGGCCACCGCCGCGCCGGCACCGACCACCGGGACCAGCCCGCCGAACCCGGCCGCGGTGACCGTCTCGGCCAGTGGCGCCGCCGCGCCGGCCAGCCCGGCCACCCCGAGCTGGTTGAGCGCCGCCACCGTCACCAGCGCGTAGACGACCAGGGTGATGCCCAGCGCCAGCGGAATGGCCCGCGGGATGGTGCGCGCCGGGTCGCGCACCTCCTCACCGAGCGTGGCGATGCGGGCGTAACCGGCGAACGCGAAGAACAACAGCCCCGCGGCCTGCAGCACCCCCAGCGCCGATGCCCCGGAGTCCGGCGGTATTGCTGCGAAAGAGCTTGTGTCGCTGTGGATCCCAAGTCCAACGACCACCACGAAGGCCAGCACCGCCAGTACCAGGGCGACGATGACCCTGCTCGCCGCCGCCGACTTCTCGACCCCGGTGTAGTTGAGCGCGGTCAACGCCACCACCGCCGCGACCGCGACCGCATGCGCCTGCGCCGGCCACACGTAGTGGCCGACGGTCAGCGCGATCGCCGCACACGAGGCGGTCTTGCCGATGACGAAACTCCAGCCCGCTGCGTAGCCCCAGAGCGGGCCGAGCCGTTCGCGCCCGTACACATACGTTCCGCCGGACTGCGGGTAGCGCGCGGCCAGCCGGGCCGACGACATCGCGTTGCAGTAGGCCACCGCCGCCGCCAGTGCCAGCCCGACCAGCAGCCCCGATCCCGCCGCCGCGGCGGCCGGCGCCGGTGCGACGAAGATCCCGGCGCCCAGCATCGAGCCCAACCCGATGACGACGGCGTCGAAGGTGCCGAGTCGCCGTCGCATGGCGCGATGCTAGGCACTGCGCGCCACGGGCGCTATTCGTGATGGGTGTGCAGCACCTCGTGCGCGGAACTGGTGGCCGCCTTCACCAGCGCGATCAGTCCCACGATGCCGGCGATCGCCACCAGCGGCACCGTCCACAACCGCCGGAACAGCAGCGCCGATTCACAGTCGGCGACGTAGGTCGTCTCGGCATCCGGGTTGCCCGGCGGGTGGCTTGCGGCGGCCTGGGTCAGATCGCCGACGTAGGCGGTGCCGCATTTGATCTGCCAGCCGTACTGATCGAAGTCGTCGATGTACACCGGGAAGGCCATGGCCAGCAGCCCGATACCGAGCACCACCGCGGCGGCGATCCCGATGTAGGCCAGCCGGTGTTGGCGACGTTCGTGTCGATCCCGGCGCTCCGCTGCGGCGTCGGGATGTTCTGGATCCTCGGGCACGGCGCCTCCCGTCAGGTCATGCACACGTCGGAGAACAGCAGCACCGGCCAGGAGACGATCGCGCCCAGATAGGACACGACCAGGTCGGCGCCCTCCATGTGTTCGAGGTGGTCGGTGTGGGTGCTGGACCAGAAGGCGCCCACAACCAAATATGGTATGCCGATGACCAGCGCGACGACGAGCAGTTCGCCGATCGTGACCTCGTGGCTGAGGAGTTTGCGCAGCCCAGCGAGCATGCCCACATGTTAATGACGGTTCAGCCTCGCCGGGGCGGCTTCGGTCATTACTTTCAGCCGAAGTCGGTCACGATGTATGCGGTTGGTCCGTTAAGGTGATGGCCATGGCGCGCTCCGGTCCGACGAGCGGCGATGTGGTGCGCCGTCGCCCCAAGGACCGCAAGGAGCAGATCGCCCGCGCCGCCGCGGAGGCCTTCAGCCGGTTCGGCTACTACGGCGTCAGCATGGAGATGATCGCCTCCCGGGTCGGGATCACCGCCGCGGCGCTGTACCGGCACTACCCCGGCAAGTACGACCTGTTCCGCGGTGCGGTGCTGGGCCTGGGCCAGCAGCTGGTGGACTGCACCGCGTTCGCCGACGACGAACCGCTCGACGACCCGCAGGACCAGCTGCACCGGCTCATCGCCGCGCTGGTCGACACCTCGCTGGCCAACCGCAACTCCGGCGGGCTGTACCGGTGGGAGGGGCGTTACCTGCGCGGCGACGACCAGGCCGAGTTGATTGCGCAGATGCGCAAGGTGCACCGCCGCATCCAGCGACCGCTGAACGAGATGCGCCCCGGGCTCACCTCGACCCAGCGTTGGACGTTGTCGACCGCGGTGATCTCGGCGATCGGCAGCATCGTCGACCACCGCGCCAAACTGCCGGCCGCGCAGGTGCGCAGGCTCATCGCCGAATTGGCCGACACCGTGGTGCGCACCGATCTGCCCGTCGAACCCGACGGCGACCGGCTGCTGAGCACCGGACAGCCGGCGCGCACCGACACCTCGCGCTACGAGGCCCTGCTGTCGGAGTCGATGCGGTTGTTCAACCTCAAGGGCTACCGCGACACCAGCATGGAGGACATCGCCGCGGCGGTGGGCATGCCGGCGTCCGGCATCTACCGGTACTTCCCCGGCAAGAGCGACATCCTGGCCGCCGCGTTCCGCCGGGCCGCCGACCGGCTCTCGGCGGAGCTGTCCGCGGTCGCCGCGGCGGCCACCGACCCCGAGGATGCGCTGACCCGGGTGATCGACGCCTACGTCGAGCGGTCGTTCGCCGAACCCGAACTGGACTACGTCTACTACAGCGAACGGCTCAACATGTCCCCGGCCGACCAGAAGATCCTGCGCAACATGCAGCGCGCCACGGTCGAGTCCGTGGTGGAGCTGGTGGTCGCGGTGCGCCCGCAGTGGACCCCGGCGCAGGCGCGGTTCGCCGTGCACGCGGCGATGTCACTGGTCATCGACCTGGGCCGGTTGATGAACTACCGCCACACGGTGCAGAACTACGCCACCGTGGTGCGGATGCTGGAGGCGACGCTGCTCGGCCGCTACCGGTTGCGGACCACGTTGCCGACCAAGTAGGCCCCGTAGCCGAGCAGGCCGACGACGGCGAGCTTGCGGGTCTTCGGCACCGCCAGCGCCAAGCCCAGCGCGGTCTCGATGCCGCCGTCGATGTAGATGTGCCGGCGGGTGTTGTCCGGGAAAGCCGCCTCGGTGAGCGACGTGTACAGCTGCGGAGCGACGAAGTGCGAGAGCCCGATCCCGGCCAGAGTCAGGCCGGCCACCTTCGCTACCCGTGAATTCGCTTCGGACACAGCTGTTATCCCTTTCGTTCGTCAGCTGAACTGGTAGTCGGTCAGCGGAAACCGCGACGCCTCCTTGAGCGCGGCGCGGGTGGACATCGGCCGCAGCAGCGTGGCCTCGCCGGTCGGATCGAAATAGTACGACCGCGATCCCGCGCAGTTGCCGACCGCCCACACCGAACGGGCGCCGAGCTCGCTCATCCGGTCGCGGTAGCGCTTGTTGGCCTCCTCGGTCACCTCGAACGTGATGGCGCCGCGGCGTTTGAGCTCACCGAAAAGCCGGTCCATGTGCCGCATCTGGTACTCCATCGTGTTGAAGAAGTTCAACCCGAGGAAGGCGAACGGGCTGGCCAGGCTCAGGTAGTTCGGGAACTCCGGGATCGTCATGCCCTGGTAGGCCTGGAATCGGGTGTCCCGCCACCACTTTCCGAGGTTGCGCCCGTTGCGGCCGATCACCTCGATGGCCGGGAAGTTGGCCTCCCACAGGTCGAACCCGGTGGCCAGCACCAGGGTGTCGATCGGGGTGCGGGTGCCGTCGTTGGCGACGATCGCATCGGCTTCGATGTGCTCGATGCCGCTGGTCTGCAGGTGGACGTGCGGTTTGGTGAAGACGCGGTAGTAGTCGTTGGAGAACGTCGGCCGTTTGCAGCCGAAGTCGTAGTCCGGGGTGAGTTTGCGCCGCAGCTCCGGGTCGCGCACCGACAGGAACCGGTGGATCTTCGCCAGGTCCGAGGCGGCGATGTTGAGCCGCCGGTACACCAGCTGGCGGTGATGCAGCCCGACGTAGACGAAGAACTCGTAGAGCGCGTCGGTGATCAGCCGGACCAGCCGCTGGGTCAGCGGTACCCGCCGGAACAGGCGCTTGACCCGTTCGGAGATGCGGAAGTCGATCTTGGGCACCACCCAGATCGGGGTGCGCTGATAGACGGTCAGCTCCGCGGCCGTCTTCGCCAGTTCCGGGATCAGCTGCACGGCGGTGGCGCCGGTGCCGATGACCGCGATGCGCCGCCCGGTGGGGTCGTAGTCGTCGTCCCAGTCGGCGGTGTGGATGATCCGGCCGGCGAAGTCACCGATGCCGGGGATGTCGGGGGTGTGCGGCTGCGACAGGAACCCGGTGGCGGTGATCAGATAGCGCGTGGTGATCGTCTCGCCGCCGGCCAGCGCGACCCGCCACAGCTTCGCGTCCTCGTCCCACTGCGCGCCCTCGACGCTGGTGTTGAACCGCATGTGCCGGCGCACGTCGTACTTGTCGGCGACGTGGGCGGCGTACTGCTTGATCTCCGTGCCGGTGGAGAACAACCGCGACCAGTTCGGGTTGGGCTCGAAGAAATAGGAGTAGGTGGTGGTCGGGACGTCGACGGCCAGGCCCGGGTAGTGGTTGACGTGCCAGGTGCCGCCGAGGTCGTCCTCGCGGTCGAGGACGACGAAGTTCTCGTAGCCCATCCGCTTGAGCTGGATGGCCGCACCGATTCCGCCGAAGCCCGCGCCGACGATCACCGCTTCGTACCGGCCCGACGACTGCCCCGCAGACATGCGATTAACGGTACCTCAAGTACCACACACTTCCGGTTATCGATAGCCCTTGAGCGAGCCGGTCCGCGGCGGGTCGAGCGTGGCGATGCAGGTGACGGCGCGGTCGCCCAGCTTCCAGGTCTCCGGTGTGGGGTACAACACGTAGAGCTGCACGGAGTCGTCGGTCATGGCCGACGGCGCGAACGCCGACAACCGCGGGCCGCACTGGTCGGCGTAGTCGTTGATGGTCGCCTGGCCGGGATAGTCGCCGTCGGGCATCTGCAGCACCGCGAACACCTCACCGACGTGCGGTTCCTCGCATGACACCGTGCGCACCGAGAACACCCGGGCGTCGCCGGGGATCTCCGACAGGCAGTCGCCCACCTCGATGTCGGTGGCGGTGACCGAATCCCGGCCGACGAACGCCAGCAGCGCGACCACACCGACGATCACCAGCACGACCACCACCGCGGCGGCCACGCCGAGCGCGATGAACAGGACCTTGCGGGACTGCTGCGGCGGTCGCGGTTGCGGCTGCTGCGAGTAGGGCAGCGGCGGCGGGGGCGGGTAGGGCCCGGGGGGCTGGCCGTACGGCTGGTGGTAGGGCTGGTGGTAGGGCTGGCCGTACGGCGGCTGACCTGGTGGCTGGCTCATCATCCGTCGACCCTAGTCCGGTCGGGGCCGCCTGCCCACCCTCGACAACCGCAGCGCGGCGTCGACGGTGAGCGCCGCGACGTCGGCCGTCTTGGCGCCGAGATCGTGGCGAGCGCCGGTGATCTCGACGATCTCGGTGGGGGCCGGGATCAGCGCGGCGGCGTCGCGGAGTTCGGCGATGGTGCCGAACGGGTCGGCGGTGCCGTGGGTGAACACGGTCGGCACGTTGATCCGCGGCAGGTGTTCGGTGCGGACCCGGTCCGGTTTGCCGGGGGGATGCAGCGGATACGACGACAGCGTCAGCAGGTCGACCTCGGCGGTTTGCTCGGCGACGACCATCGAGGTCATCCGGCCGCCGTAGGAGTGCCCGCCGGCGACCACCGGGCCGTCGGTGAGGGTGTGCGCCAACGCGATCGCCTCGGCGACTCCGGCCTGATCCGCCGCGCCCGAACCGGACGGCGGGCCCTTCGGCCGGCGTCGCCGGTACGGCAGGTTGTAGCGGATGGCGAGCCAGCCGCGGGCGGCCCACTCGTCGCACAGCCGCCGCAAAAGCGGTGCCTCGCGGCTGCCGCCCGCCCCGTGCGTCAGCACCACCACGCCGGCCGGGGTACCGGTCGGCTCGTGGGCGATGCCCGCGATCTGCTCGAGGTTCATCGGTGCAACCTGAACAGCGGCGACACCGGGCCGTGTCCCTGGCCCAGCGGATAGGCGGCGCGCAGGCATTCGGTCACCCACCGCTTTCCGAACGCCACCGCGTCGGGCACCGAGTAGCCGTGCGCCAGCGCGCAGGCGATCGCGGCCGCCAGCGTGTCCCCGGCCCCGTGATCGTGGCCGGTGTCGATGCGCTCGGTGTCGAACTCGCGGAACTCGGCGCCGTCGAACAGCAGGTCGGTGCTGCGGGCGGAGCTGCGCAGATGCCCGCCCTTGACCAGTACCCACTGCGGTCCCAGCGCGTGCAGCGCACGCGCCGCCGCCCGCTGGGTCTCCTCGTCGACGACGTCGATGCCGACCAGCAACCGCACCTCGTCGAGGTTGGGGGTGATCACCGTGGCCAGCGGGAACAGGTCGCGTTTCAGCGCCTCGACCGCGTCGGGGTGCAGCAGCGGGTCACCGTGCATCGACGCGCACACCGGGTCGACGACCAGCGGCACGGCGCCGGCCAGCCCCTGTTCGCGCCAACTGGCGGCAACCGTGGCGATGATCTCCGACGAGGCCAGCATGCCGGTCTTGGCGGCCTGCAGTCCGATGTCGGACGCCACCGCCGCGATCTGACCGGCGATCACGTCGAGCGGCACCTCATGGAACCCCTTGACTCCCAACGAGTTCTGCACCGTGACCGCGGTGACGGCGACCAGGCCGTGCAGCCCGAGCAGGGCGAAGGTGCGCATATCGGCCTGAATCCCGGCGCCGCCGCCGGAATCGGAGCCGGCGATCGTCATCACCCGCGTCGGGGTCTGGCCTGGCTGGGGCAGCGGAAGGTAGGTCATGCCAGCGGAAGATAGACGCGGTTGCCGTGTTCGGCGAACTCCCGGGACTTCTCGGCCATGCCGCGGGCAGCGTAGTCGCGGATGTCGTGGGTGATGCGCATCGAGCAGAACTTCGGCCCGCACATCGAACAGAAATGGGCGGTCTTGGCCGGTTCGGCGGGCAGTGTCTCGTCGTGGAACTCGCGCGCGGTGTCGGGGTCGAGCGACAGCGCGAACTGGTCGTTCCAGCGGAACTCGAACCTCGCCCGCGACAGCGCGTCGTCGCGTTCCTGGGCGCGGGGATGACCCTTGGCCAGATCGGCGGCGTGCGCGGCGATCTTGTAGGCGATCACCCCGTCCTTGACGTCCTTGCGGTTCGGCAGGCCCAGGTGCTCCTTCGGCGTGACGTAGCACAGCATCGCGGCGCCGGCCTGGGCGATGGTCGCCGCGCCGATCGCGGAGGTGATGTGGTCGTAGGCCGGGGCGATGTCGGTGGTCAGCGGGCCGAGCGTGTAGAACGGCGCCTCGTCGCAGACCTCCTCCTCCAGTCGCACGTTCTCGGCGATCTTGTGCAGCGGGACGTGGCCGGGGCCTTCGATCATCACCTGCACGCCATGGGATCTCGCGATCCGGGCGAGTTCGCCGAGGGTGCGCAGTTCGGCGAATTGGGCCTCGTCGTTGGCGTCGGCGATCGATCCCGGGCGCAGTCCGTCGCCGAGCGAGAAGGTCACGTCGTAGCGCTGCAGGATCTCGCAGAGCTCCTCGAAGTGGGTGTAGAGGAACGACTCCTGGTGATGCGCCAGGCACCACGCCGCCATGATCGACCCGCCGCGGCTGACGATGCCGGTGACCCGCTCGGCGGTCAGCGGGATGTAGCGCAACAGCACACCGGCGTGCACGGTCATGTAGTCCACGCCCTGCTCGCACTGCTCGATCACGGTGTCGCGGTACAGTTCCCAACTCAGCTTGGTGGGATCGCCGTTGACCTTCTCCAGCGCCTGGTAGATCGGGACGGTGCCGACCGGCACCGGCGAGTTGCGCAGGATCCACTCGCGGGTCTCGTGAATGTTGCGGCCGGTGGACAGATCCATCACGGTGTCGGCGCCCCAGCGGGTGGCCCACACCATCTTGTCCACTTCCTCGGCGATCGAACTGGTGACCGCCGAATTACCGATATTCGCATTGACTTTCACCGCGAACGCCTTGCCGATGATCATCGGTTCGGCCTCGGGGTGATTGTGATTGGCGGGGATCACCGCCCGCCCGCGGGCGACCTCGTCGCGCACCAGTTCGGCCGGCAGCCCTTCGCGTTTGGCGATGAACGCCATCTCCGCGGTGATCTCGCCGTTGCGGGCGCGCTGCAACTGGGTGCCGCGGTCGCGCACCACCCCTTCCCGTTTCGGCAGCCCCCGTTCCAGGTCGATCTTGGCGTTCGGATCGGTGTACGGGCCCGAGGTGTCGTACAGGTCGATGTGTTCGCCGTTGGACAGCTCGACGCGACGGAACGGCACACCATCGATGTAGACCTTGGTGCTGCCCTGGATCGGGCCGGTGGTCACAGTGGGGCTGACAGCTGACAGTGTCATGGATGCATCTCCCTACGCCGGCATTACCCGGTCAGGTTCGTACGGTCGACGGGCCTACCCGTCCTCTCAGCGCACTCGGTGTGCGCTCCCGCGTGTGTATGGACGCCTGCCACGTTAGCCCACCGGGAACGCCGGCGAAACCGGTGGCCCGGGTGCTATCCGGCCAGTTGTGCCATGGTGACCGCGAGAACGATTGCGATGCCCAGGTAGCTGAGGAGCACGAAGTAGCCGATGATCAGTCCGGCCAGCGCCAGCCCGTCGCCGTCCTGCCCGGTCCGGCGGATCTGGGCGCGGGCTATGTGGCCGAGAACGATCGGGACGACCGGGACCACGAACGCGGTGACGAGCGAGGCGATGGCCAGTCCGTTGAGTCCCGGGTGCGGCGCCCGGAGGTCGGCGACCCGGTCCGCGGTGACGGTTTGCCTTCGGGCGTGTATCCCACCACGGGGTAGATCGGTTCACCGTCGCGCGTGTGGCCGATCGGTGCGTTCGCGGCGGGGGTTCTTGATGAGCGGATCCGCGCGTTCGTCGACGCCCGGGTCGCCGCGCACGTGATGCCGCCGGCGAGGATCACCAGCACCACCACGATCGGCGGGAGGAACGAGCGCAGCATGAAGTACGTGGAGTAGCCGGTCGCGTAGGCGTAGTAGACGGTGAAATGCGAGTGGAAGTATCCGCCCCAGCTGATCAGCACCACCGGGATCGCGAGAACCACGGCCACCAGGTAGGGCCAGGCCGGCGCTGTCTTGCCGGTCTGCAGCCGGACCCGGGCGTTCGCCCGCTCGGTGCCGGCCAGCCCGGCGAACCCGCAGACCAGCAGCACCATTCCGGCCAGGAACGCGAGCTCGACCACGCCGACGGGTATCGGCAGGCGGATGGGTGTGTGGTGCAGCAGATCGAATTCGTGGTCGCGACAGAACTGGTACAGGCACGGGTTCCACCGCGTGATCAGCGCGATCACAGGCAACGCCGCCAGCGCCGGAAGCGCGAACGGCCACAGCGGTCTCAGGGCGGATTTCTCGGAACGCGTTGTCATCGACTCCCCCGGGGTCCGTCTGACGGCTGAGTATGACACGTAGGGGCGCTTTGGATACCGTTGCGCACGCTGCTGGAGGCCGGTGGGCGCTCCAGGCCTTGAACGAGGAGTACAGATGGCTGCGCCCACGATGGGAATGGTGGTGACCAGTCACCCGCTGGCGGTGCAGGCCGGCGTCGCGGTCCTGCACGACGGCGGGTCGGCCGCGGACGCCGCGGTGGCGGCGGCTGCGGTGCTCACAGTGGTCGATCCGTGTTCCACCGGAGTCGGCGGCGACCTGCTCGCGATGTACTGGGAGGCCGGTGCCGGCGGGCCGGTCGGTCTGGCGGCAGCCGGGTGCGCACCGGCCGGCATGACCGTCAGCGCACTGCGCGAGCAGGGATTCGACGAGATGCCGGCCGACGGGCCGTGGACGGTGACGGTGCCGGGCGCGCCCTGGGGCTGGTCGGAACTGCTGGCCCGGTTCGGCCGGCTCGGTCGGGAGCGGGTGCTGAGGCCCGCGATCGAGGCCGCCTACGAGGGGTTCGCGGTGTCGCCGGCCGTCGCCGAGGAATGGGAACTCGGCGCGAACAGACTGCACCCCACGGCCGCAACGGTGTTCCTCCCGGGCGGCCGGGCTCCGCAGACCGGTCAGCGGTTCGCGAACCCGGAGCTGGGCATGACGCTCGAACGCTTCGTCGCGCACGGGCACAGCCCGTTCTACGACGGGCCGATCGGCGTGGCGATCGCCGACGCGGTGGCGGAACTGGGCGGGCCGCTGCGGGCCGCGGACCTGGCGGGGTGGCGGGGTCCGGACTGGGTGGTGCCGCTGCGGGCCCGCTACCGGGACGTCGATGTGTTCGAACTTCCTCCTCCCGGACAGGGTTTGGTGGTTCAGGAGGCGATGCTGCTGTACGAACAGCTGCCCCAGGGCTCACCGGCCGAAGCCGACCACTACCTGATCGAAAGCCTCAAACTCGCGTTCGCCGACGCCGCCGACCACATCGCCGATCCGCGGTTCGTCCCGGTTCCGGCGGCCGAACTGCTCGATACCGACCGGCTGGCCGCGCTGCGCGACCGGATCGGCCCGACCGCCGCGGAGGCACCGACGCCGGGCACACCCTCCGACACGGTGTATGTCTGTGCCGTCGACGAGTCGGGTTCGGCGTGTTCGCTGATCCAGAGCCTCTACGACAGCTTCGGATCCGGGATCGCGGTGCCCGGCACCGGGTTGCTGCTGCAGAACCGGGGCAACGGCTTCACGCTGCGCGAGCATCATCCCAACCGGCCGGAGCCGGGAAAACGCCCGTACCACACCATCATTCCCGCAATGCTCGGCACCGACGACGGGTTTCTCGGCTGCCTCGGGGTGGTCGGCGGGTTCATGCAACCCCAGGGTCAGCTGCAGATTCTGCGCAACGTCGTCGACCGCGGCATGTCGGCACAGGATGCCGTCGACGCGCCACGGTTGCGGTTTCTGGCGGGCCGCCACGTCGGTGTCGAGGACGGCTACGACGAGACCGTGCGGGCCGGGTTGGCCGAGCGCGGACACGAACTGGAGCCGCTGCCGCGATCGGAATGCGGTGGAGCACAGCTGATCCTGCGCACACCCGCGGGTCTGCAGGGTGGATCGGACCGACGCAAGGACGGCCTGGTCGGCCCTCAGAACGGGGGATCGTCGGGCTGTGGGGGATAGGGGCTCGGCGGTGGCCGCCAGTCCGGGGGTAGTTCCTCGGGCTCGAGTGGCTCGTTGATCCACTGGGCGAAGGGGCTGTTGCTGGGCTTGTCGCCCTTGAACAGGAAGCGCAGGAACCGCGAGTAGTTGCGGCGCTTTCGCATCTTGATCTCGTGGCGCCGCGCCCGGTCGAGCTCACGCTGCGCGGCATTGATCGGCCGCTGCTCACGCAGCATGCGGCGCGCCCGCCGGACCCGGGCGGCCCGCTCGCGCCGGCGGTTCCGCTTACGCGGTGTCGGCCGGCCGAGGGTAAGCCCTTCGGCCGGTGTGTCGTCGGGGTCCGCGCTCGGCGCGGGTGCGTCCTGGCGCCGCAGCTGGGGAAACAGGTCGTACGCGCCGGGTGTGGTGCGGTATTCGCGCCCGGTCGGCGAGGTCCACACGATCGTCCCGTCGTCGAGCTGCACATCGCGCCAACCGTTCCGGCCGGTCAAGAACGTCTTGACCCGGTGATGTTCGCGGCAGTAGGCGGCCAGCCCCCGGGGCACGGTCAAACCGCCGGCCGCCGGGTCGGTGTGGTTGAACGGCGTGGTGTGGTCGAGGTCGCAGCACTCCGCCGGCCGATCGCAACCGGGATACCGACAGGTCAGATCGCGCACCCGCACCCACCGGGCCGTCGCCGCGGTCGGCCGGTACCGGCGCGCCTGCTCCGCGGTGACGGTCGGCTCCTCGACCGAGCGGAAGGCCGCGTTGCGGGCGATGTCCCGCACCTGAGCGGCGTCGATGACCCCGAACCCCTGCAGGTATCCGGGCTGCTCGCTGTCGCCCCGCACCGTCGCCGCGCTGGCGATCACGTGGATCACCGCACCGATGCGGTTCGGCTCGTCGTCGCCGGCGCCCCGCACCGGGCAGTCGTCCCGCCCGCACTGGCAGCGCAGCCCGCGATTCTCGGTGAGCGCGTCGAACGCATCGGCCCGGCGCTGATCCATGGTGCGCGGATCCTTGGCGCACACCGACTTCGCCAGCTCGGTGATCCGCTGTTCGATCCGGGCGCCGACGGTCGCCGGGACCCGGGCGTGCACCAGCGCGGTGCCGTACAGCTGTTTGGTGACAGAGCAGTACCGGTGGTAGTCGGCGGTGGCGCGGCGTTCCTTCACGCCCTCCGGGTCGATGGCATGAACGACGGCGTCGATGGTGGTGATCAGACGGCGGCGGGACCACGACGCCCAGTGGCGGAACCGGTCGGCGAGTTCCTCGTCGACCTTCGCGACCAGATCATCGTCGACCAACTCGGTGCGGGTGACCACCGCACGCACACAACGGAAGTCGATGCGGCCCTCCGCGAGCAGCGCCGCGATCCTGGGGAGCCGCATGTCGAGCGCTTCGGCGCAGACCACCAGCTTGCTCGCCTCCGCCGGCGCCATGTTCAGTGCCGCGCCGACCTCGGCGCAGGTCCGCGTGAACCCGGTGATCATCGACCAGCCCGGGTCGGGGTCGATGCCCTCGGCTTCGGCGGTGCGCACGGTCAACAGGTCGGCGATGGCCGCCAACTGGCGGGCGATCAGCTTCGACTCCTCCCGGTAGGTGTCCTCCACCACCGACAGCGCGGCGTCCGGGTCAGGGAGTTCGAACATATGTTCGACCATGGGTCGATCATGGCACGTGGGTCCGACAAGTCGGACCGCCGTGCGCGGACGATTGTCGGGCGGGTTGTCGGGATTCACCGGACACCGCAGACGACGTTCGCTGGCTACGTTCGAACCGCTGTCGGGCCGGGGGAGGGACCTGAAGGAGGATTCGATGGGCATCTCACAGGTGTGCGGCAAGGGTGCTGTCGCGCGCCGGCTTGTGCTGTGCACCGCCGCGGCCGGGGTCGCGGCGATGGGGCTCGCCGCGCCGGCGGCGGCGGAGAAGTTCGACCAGCGGATCGCGGTGGACTGTCCGAAGCCGTACTCGCAGAACTGCCCGCCGCGCAAGGGCATCGAGGTTCCCACCTGGGGACCGTTGTTCGTCACCTTCACCGCCGATCCCGGTCCGCGGGCGTGTGCCCCGATCCGCGCGCGGATCTTCATCGACGGCAAGGAGTGGGGCAGCAACGTCGTCTGGCCCGGGCAGAACGACGGCGGCTACTTCATCCAGGCATCGCCCGGTAAGCACCTGATCGAGGTCCAGGCCGACGGTGTGCTCGGCGGCTGCAACACCGGTTCGATGAGCGGCTGGGCCGGGACCCTGCACGTGGAGAACAACGAGGACGCGCTCAATGGCGCCACCCCGTAGGAGAACGCGATGAGAACCCGATGGCGCGACGTTCTGCGCTGTGCGGCGGCGGTCGTCGGCCTGACCGCCGCTGCGGGCCTCGGCACGCCCTACGCCGCGCACGCCGAGCCCGATGACGACAAACAGATCGAGTATTACGACTGGGAGCTCTTCAGGGCCGCGAACTCACCTGTCCTGCAATCAATACGCGTCGAAGGCGACACCGTGCACTTCACCTTCGTCGACCGGTCGGAGGTCGAGGGGGAATACACCTTCGTCGCGTGGCCGCATCCGAACGAGCTCGCCTATAAGTCGACGTCACGTCCGCGCGTGCCGGGGAAGGGCCGGGTCGTCAACGGGACGGTCTCCGGTCTACCCAGCGGGGTGGAGATCTGCGGAAATGTAAGTACAGAGGTCGAATGGGACGGGGCGTACCGGCGTGCCGAGTCCAACCGCGTCTGCTATAACCCCGAAACCGCGCCGCCGGACCTGGCACTGCAGACGATCCGCGGACCGGCCGACCGCCCGGCCCACGCGGGCGGCGCCAGCTACATCCTCGAACTGCGCAATGTGGGCGCCAACGATGCCTCCGGCGTCGTCGTCGACGTGTCCACCTCCGGGGTCGCCGAGCTCGGCGATCAATCGGTGATCCGGCAGACCTGGGCCAACAACGGGTTCACCTGCACGGTCAACTCGCCCACCAACATGCGGTGCACCGGGGGCAATGTTCCGAAGGGCACGAAGATCGAGCCGTGGGTGATGACCACGTACAAGGGCCCCGGGCAGGCCTGGGTTCACGCGCAGGTGAGCGGTGCGGGAGACAACACCCCCGGCAACAACGGCACCGCCTTCCACACCAACGTCACCTAGGCGCACCTGCGGGTGCGTCAATTGGCTGCGCACCGTCGGGCTTCGCTGGCTAATCTTTCGCTGTCCGCACACCCATTGTCGGGAGGGCTGGGCAGCTAGATGAGCCGGACGATCGACCGCCCGGGGCAGGCCGAGGTGGTCGAGGACTTTCTCGCCGCGGCGCGCAGCGGCTCGGCGGCGCTCATCATCGAGGGCGAGGCCGGGATCGGGAAGACCACGGTGTGGCTGAGCGCGACGGAAGTCGCCGCACGCCGGGGTTTCCAGGTGCTCGTCGCGCGCCCGTCGGCGGCCGAGTCGGTACTGGCCTACGGATCGCTGGCGGACATGCTCGGCGGCGTCGACCCCGGCATGTGGGAACACCTTCCGGCGCCGCAGCGCGCCGCGCTCGAGCGGGTGCTGCTGCGCGCCGACGGCACCGGCCCGGTCGATCAACGCGCCGTGGCGGCCGGGTTCCGGTCGGTGGTGGATGCGTTGGCCGGCGCCGGACCGGTGCTGCTCGCGATCGACGATCTGCAGTGGCTCGACACCTCCAGCAGGCTGGTGATCGAGTTCGCCGCCCGCCGGATGCCCGCCGGCGTCGGTCTGCTCGCCACGCTGCGCACCGACCCGAGCGCCCCGGCCAACGCCTCCTGGGTGCAGTTGCGCGACCCGCAGGCGGTGCGCCGAATGGTGTTGCCGCCGTTCGGGTTGGCGAGCCTGCGCGAGCTGCTGCTGGCCAGGCTGGGGCGGTCGTTCTCCCGGGCCGCACTGGTGCGGATACACGAGATCGCCCGGGGAAACCCGTTCTACGCACTCGAACTCGCCCGGGCTACGACCGACGATCGCATCGTCCGGCTACCCGACAGCCTGGCCGAACTGGTCCGCGCCCGCATCGACCGGTTGTCCGAGGAGGCCAGGACCGCGCTGCTGGCGGTGTCGTGCTCGTCCACCCCGACCGTCGAACGCGTCGCCCGCGCCACCGAATCCCACCCCGAGGCCGTGATCGGTGTGCTGGCGGAGGCGATCGACGACGGGATCGTGAGCGTCGAAGGGCACCAGATCCGGTTCACCCACCCCCTGCTGGCCCACGGCGTGCACGACGGGGCGAGCTTCGCCCTGCGCCGGTCCATGCACCGGCGGCTGGCCGGGATCGAAACCGAACCCGAACTGCGGGCCCGTCATCTGGCGATGGCCGCGGTGTCCGGTGATCCGGACACGCTGGCCTGTCTGGACGCCGCCGCACAGTCCGCCCGCCGCCGCGGGGCGCCCGCCGCGGCAGCCGAACTAGCCGATCTGGCGATAGGTCTCGGTGGCGACACACCGCAGCGGCGAATCGTCTCGGCCCGCAACCACTTCGACGCCGGCGACGGTGAGCGGGCACGCAAGGTGCTGAAACACGGTCTGGCCGCGCTGGAAGCCGGCCCCGAGCGCGCCGAGATGCTCAGCCTGCTCGGTGCGATCGAGGCGCTGGACGGCAGCTACCTGGACGCCGCGCAGCTGTTGCAGCGCGCCATCGACGAGGTCGGCGACGAACCCGCGTCACGTGCGCGGTTCCTGGTGCTCCAGGCGTTCGCCCGGCTCAACATCGGCCGCCGGGACACCGCGGCGGCCGATGTCGACGAGGCGGTGGCGTGCGCGATCCGGTGCGGCAACGCGCATCTGCTCAGTCAGGCGCTGGCCATGCAGTGCCTGATGGACTGCGTGCTGGGCCGGGATTTCGACCCGGCGAAGATGCGGCGGGCACTGGAGTTGGAGGATCCGGGGGCGGAATGCCTGGCGCTCACCCGCCCGAAGAACCTGCACGCCATGGTGCTGGCCTACACCGGGCAGCTCGACGAAGCCGCCCGCGCCACCCGGGGTATCGCCGAGGACTGTGCCGACCGCGGCGAGGAGGTGGACCAGCTCTTCAGCTACTTCCATCGGGTGTTGGTCGAGATCTGGCGTGGTGACCTGCACGCAGCCGACGAGATCGGCTCGGAAGCAATCGAATTGGCGCAGATGCTGGACGGCGGCGTCACGCGCGGCGTAGGGCTGATGCTGCAGCACTTCCTGGCCTGCTATCGCGGTGAGGTGGAGCGGGCGCGCCGGCTCGGCTCCGAGGCGCTGACGGCGCTGGAACCCTCGTACTGCGGCATCCTGATCAACCTGGTGGTCACGCTCAACGGCTTTCTGGAGGTGTCGCAGGGTAACTATCCTCAGGCCGTCGACGTGCTGGAACCGCTTCTGGCGCAACTCGATCCGGACCTCAACGGCACCGAGATCATCGTCGGGTGGTTCCTGCCCGACCTCGCCGAGGCGCTGATTCACAGCGGCCGGGGCGGCGACGCCGAGCCGCTGGTGGCCGCGCTGGAACGCAACGGCCGCCGGTTGGATCGGGCCTGGATGACGGCCGTCGGCGGCCGCTGCCGGGCCATGCTGCTGGCCGCCGGCGGCGACGTGGACGCCGCGGTGCGGACCGCCGAGGAGGCGATGCGCGCGCACGACCGGACCCCGATGCGGTTCGAACGCGCCCGCACCCTGCTGGTGCTCGGTCAACTGCAGCGGCGGCGCCGCCGCCGCGACGCGGCCACGGTCGCGCTGCGGGAGGCGTTGGACGCCTTCGAACGCATCGGAACACCGCTGTGGGCCGAACGCGCCCGGGCCGAACTGCACCGCGGTGAACTCGGCGCCGGGTTCGCCGGGCTGTCGGAGACCGAACGGCGGGTGGCCGAGCTCTCGGCGGCGGGGATGACCAATCGCGATGTCGCCGCCACGCTGTTCATCAGCCCGAAGACGGTCGAGACCTATCTCGGCCGGATATACCGCAAACTCGGCATCCACTCCCGGGCCGAACTCGGGCGGCTGATGGCCGAACAGCACCAACCCGACGACAAGTGACGCAAGTCATTGCCGCGGCGACTATTCTGGCCCGAACAATTCGCATGATCGGGGGTGGTTTCCGGTGGGGGTTCGCGGTGCGCGGCAAACGCTTGCCGTGGTGATGGTGGTGCTGCTGGCGGCGGCCTGCACGAAGGGTGAGCAACCGCAACAACCCGCGCCGGAACCCGAACCCGTCACGTCGGCTCCGCCGGTCGCCGGCACGGTCGTCGACGGGGTGCGGATCGAGGTGAGCACCGCTGCGGCCGACGAGGCCGCGGAGCTGACCGTCGGCCCCGGCGACGCGCCCGCCCCGGAGGCGGCGGCCCTGGTCGCCTCGACCGGGTCCGTGCGCGTCGAACTCGACGGCGGGCGGGTCCAGCCCGCCGGGCCGGTCACGCTGAGCTTCGATCTGTCCGGCCGCCCCGATCTCGCCGGCGCGATCACCGAAGGCGTCATCCCGGTCGTCGAATCGGTGTCGACCACCGACCCCGCGGAACGCGACATGTTCCCGGCCACCTGGGACGCGGCGACCAAGACGGTCACCGCCGAGGTCGATCACCTCAGCGATTTCTGGGTCAGCCTGTTCAACGTCGGAAAGGCGATCGCCGACGGTGTCGGCCGGGTCTTCGAACTCGCGCGCGGCGACTCGCGCTCACCGTGCCGAAAGAAGAGCGAGCTGACGATCGGGGACACCGAGTACGTGCTGACCGCGGTGAGCCCGGGTGCGGTCGCCGGGTGCCTGGTCGACGACGGCGGCGCGGTCGCCATCGACTTCGAGAACGCCACCGGCGCGTTCTACTCCATCGCCGTCAGTCCCGAATCGGCGGGCGGAAACTGGGTTGTCACCGAGGTGTTGGACATGGGCGACGCCGGCGGGTCGCTGTTCTCCAGCATCATTCCCAACAGCAAGGGTGTGCTGGCCGGGCGGTCTAAGGGGCGACTGACCCTCAACAAGGGCGTCACCGAGGCCGATGTGCGGATGACACCCCAGCAGCAGGGGATCCTGGTCAAGGCACTGCTGGCCGGGATCGACATGTTCGGGATCGACCTGAAACGGTTCGACGGCATCAGCGAGGGCTGGGACTGCCTGGCCAACGCGATCAACGTGACCCAGATCGACGCGGGTGTCACGGCCGGGGAACTCGACGGGTTCATCAACGGTTTCGCGCAGTGCGCGATCGCCGCCGGAGAGGCATCGGCCGATGTCGTGAAGAAGGCTGCGCTGCACCGGTTGGGCGTCGCCGTGCTGCTGCTGGCCGAGCTGCCCCATGTGTTGTGGGACTTCGTGGCCGTCGGCCTGGAGGAACTCGGCGGCAACGCGGAGAAGGACTTCCGGCTGCGCAGCACCACCCGAACCACCACGACGCCGGCGCCCCCGCCCGCCGATCCGGTGATCGACCGGATCGACCTGACCACCTGGGCGTACGACCGCGTGGAGGGCAACACCTACGTCGCCGACAACACCGGCGGCAAGAAGATCACGGTGTACTTCAAGTCGATGGCCGGTGACGAGGTGGTCAAATCGGGATGCAAAGCGACAGTGCGGATCCAGGGCCCCGGCACCGACAAGACCGCCACGACGTCGAACTGCTCCACGTTCAATCCGGGTGTGACGGTCGACGCCCGCCGGCCGGGCAACCACACGGTGACGGTCACGGTGGAGCCGGAGGGCCGGGCACCGATCACCGAACAGGTGGTGGTGACGGTGCTGCCGCACCGCTGAAAAGCCGCGAAATATAGGGATTCACCTGACCGCGGTGGCGGTTCGGCGCTCGTAGCATTGGCGGGTGAGTATTCGGGCTACGGCGTTACCGTGTTTTCTGGCCGAATGGTACCGGCCGGAATTCGACATGCGGTTCGTCGATGACGCCATCGCTCGGCTCGAGAAGGGTACTTCTCAGATGTGTGCCGACGGCACCCCGGTGCGGTTGGTGATGACGCTGGCGATGCCCATCGACGAGGTGCTACTGGGAATTTTCACCGGCGAAACCGATCACGCGGTGCGCAGCGCCTGCGAGCGGGCGGGCATGCCGGTCAACCGGTTGACCCCGGTGTCCGACGCCCGGATCGCCGGACCCGCGGACGACCCGTCGAACAGTCGCTAGGCCAGTTCCACCAGCACCGGTGCGTGGTCGCTGGGCGAACCGATGCGGTTCTTGCCGCTCTTGCGCTCGTCGCGGACGATCTCGGCGTGGGTGACCCGGTCCGCCAACGTCGGTGAGCCCAGCACGAAGTCGATGCGCATGCCCTGGTTCCGCGGGAACCGCAACTGGGTGTAGTCCCAGTAGGTGAACACCCCCGGTCCCGGGGTGAACGGGCGCACCACATCGGCGTACCCGGCGTCGACGATCGCCCGGAACGCCGCGCGTTCCGGTTCGGTGACGTGCGTGCTGCCCCGGTAGAACTCGACGTCCCACACGTCCTCGTCGGTGGGCGCGATGTTCCAGTCGCCGGTCAGCGCGATCTGTGCCGACGGGTCCTCGGCCAGCCACTGCGTCGCGGTATTCCTCAGTGCAGCAAGCCATTCCAGCTTGTATCGGTAGTGCGGCGAGCCGACGGTGCGGCCGTTGGGCACATACAGGCTCCACACCCGCACCCCGGCGCACACCGCGCCGAGCGCGCGGGCCTCGGCGACGGCCTCGGCGTCGGGCTTGTCGCTCCAGGACGGCTGGCCGTCGAAACCGACCCGCACGTCGTCGACGCCGACCCGCGACGCGATCGCCACCCCGTTCCACTGATTGAACCCGCAGTGCACGACCTCGTAGCCGGCGCCGGCGAACGGCATGGTGGGGAACTGCTCGTCGGAGCACTTGGTCTCCTGCATCGCCAGCACGTCGACGTCGGCGCGTTGCAACCAGTCGACCACGCGCTCCACGCGCGCCCGGATCGAGTTGACATTCCAGGTGGCCAGGCGCATGGCTACAGGCTAGGGGAGATCCGGCGGGCGTCGATGTAGCGGCTGCGATGCTGGACGGCGAAACCCATCGACTCGTACAACGCGAGGGCGGCCGCGTTGTCGGCGAGCACCTGCACATAGGCCTGGGCCGCACCGTGGCTCGCGCCCCAGCCCAGCAGTGCGGCGCACAACCGTCGGGCGTGCCCGCGGCGCCGGTGCTCCGGATGCACCCGAACCGCCGACATGCCCAGCCACCGGCCGCCGTCCGGCGCCGCCGTCACCGCGCCCCGCCCCACCGCCGCACCGGCGATCGAGGCGAACGTCACCACACCGTCGACGACGGCCGTCAGCACCTCGATCGGCACCTCGCGTTCGTAGATGCGCATCCACTCGGGGTCCGGGGACGGATCCAGCCGCACCGACGCGACGTCGGGCACCGAGTCCAGGCTGCGGGTCAGCACCACGGTCTCCAGATGCGGCGGCTGCCCCTGCGTCAGCCGGAACAGCCGGTCCGGCACCGACAACCAGGGGGTCAGGCCGCGCTCGGCGTACCACTGCACGATGGCCGGCAGGGCGCGGGCGTCGGCGTCGAAACCCAGCGGCACCGCCGAATTGCCGCGGTGGGTGTGCCCGTCCGCCGCACGCAGCAGCCAACCGTCGAGCCAGCGCTGCTCGGTTCCCGGCCAGGCCAGCGCGGCGGCGTACTCGAGCTTGCGGATGTCGGCGGTGCGCACCGGGCGCGGCGGCAGCGCCTTGAGCACCACGATGTCACCGGGATCGACCTCGACGTCCTCGCCGTGTTTGGTGCGCACGGTCAGCGTCGACCCGGCCGCGACCAACTCGCCGAGCACATCTGTCATCGGCCGTTCGGAACCGGCCGGCAGTCGGTACCGGATCATCACCCGGGTGCCGACCGCGGGAATCCGCATCAGTGGCCGAACGGGTCGGGAACCTCGCCCGGCGTCCAGCTCAACCCCGGCACGCCCCAGCCGTGCGCCTTCACCGCCCGCTTGGCCGCGCGGGCGTACCGGCCGATCAGCCGGTCCAGATACAGGTAGCCGTCCAGGTGCCCGGTCTCGTGCTGCAGCATCCGGGCGAACAGCCCGGTGCCCTCCAGGGTGACCGGCTTGCCCTCCTCGTCGACGCCGGTGACCCGGGCCCACTTCGCCCGGCCGGTGGGGAACTGCTCACCGGGCACCGACAGGCAGCCCTCCTCGTCGGCGTCGGGATCAGGCATGGTCTCGGGGATCTCGGAGGTCTCCAGCACCGGGTTGATCACCGCACCGCGGCGGCGCGACGCGCTGCCCCGGTCCTCGGCGCAGTCGTAGACGAAGATCCGCTTGGACACGCCGATCTGATTGGCCGCCAGTCCCACCCCGTTGGCCGCGTCCATCGTCTCGAACATGTCGTTGATGAGCTCGCGGATGTCGTCGGGTACCGAACCGTCCTCGTTGAGGGTCACCGGTTCGGTGGGCGTGTGCAGAACGGGGTCGCCGACGATACGGATGGGATGGACAGCCACGGACAAAGCTTATGTCGGCGATCCTTATCACCCGACTCGCGGGGCTGGCTGCCGCATGACGTTTGCAAGCCGTGATTGAATACTCGCCGAACAACATCGATGTCATTTCGAGTGTCGGAGGGGTCCAGGAGCGATATGGACGGCGCAATCGCGCGTACTGAGCAATCCGGAGACGACCCTGAACTGACCGGTGGGCTGACTCGGCGCGAGCTCGATATTTTGGCCTTCGAACGTCAGTGGTGGAAGTACGCCGGCTCCAAGGAGGACGCCATCAAGGAGCTGTTCTCGATGTCGGCCACCCGCTACTACCAGATCCTCAACGCGCTGATCGACCGTCCGGAGGCGCTCGCCGCCGATCCCATGCTGGTCAAGCGTCTGCGGCGGCTCCGGGCCAGTCGGCAGAAGGCGCGCGCGGCGCGGCGTCTCGGTATCGACCTGAACAACACCTGAGCCCCGTGCGGCCGGCGCGCTGGATACAGTGGGCGCGATGAACGAGCGCAACTCGTCGGGTCTGCCGCTGCGGGCCATGGTCATGGTCCTGCTGTTTCTGGGTGTGGTCTTCCTGCTGGTCGGTCTGGAGGCCATGGGTTCCGACGACGAGGACGACGAGCCGGCCACGATCGCCACCACCACGCTGACCACCACGACGACGACCCCCACCACCACGTCGAAACCGGCCGCGGCGCGCCCGCCGGTGCGGGTCTACAACATCTCCGAGGTTCCCGGTGCCGCGCAGACCATGGCCGACCGGCTGCGCGAAGAGGGCTGGGACGTTGCCGAGACCGGCAACCTGGAGTTGCCGAACGTGACCGCCACGACCGTGTTCTTCTCCGACGCCCCCGGCGAGCGGGAGGCCGCCGACGAGCTCGGAGAGCTGGTCAATGCCCCGGTCGAGCCCCGGGTGCCGGAACTCGCCGACCAACCGCCCGGCATCGTGGTGGTGGTGACCGGCTAGGCTCTTGCACATGCTCAAGACTGTTGCCGTCGCAGCCACGTTCGCTGTCCCCGCGCTCGCGCTGAGCGCCTGCAGCAATCCGCACGAGATCGCATCCGAGCCCGGGACCACCCCGCCGGTCTGGACGGGTTCCCCGGCCCCGGCGTCCCCGGACGCGGGCGAGCACGGCAGCCAGTCGGGCCAGAAGCTGACCGCGGACCTGAAGAGCCCCGACGGCAGCACCGTCGCCAAGGCCGAGATCGAGTTCGACGACGACTACGCGACCGTCACGGTCCGCACCACCCAGACCGGTCGGCTCACCCCCGGGTTCCACGGTCTGCACATCCACCAGATCGGCAAGTGCGAGGCCAACTCGGTCGCCCCGACCGGCGGTGCGCCGGGCGACTTCAACTCCGCCGGCGGGCATTTCCAGGTGCCCGGCCACAGCGGCCACCCGTCCAGCGGTGACCTGACCTCGCTGCAGGTCCGCGAGGACGGCTCGGCGTTGCTGGTCACCACCACCGACGCGTTCACCGCGGAGGAGCTGCTGGACAACGACGGGGCCGCGATCATCATCCACGAGAAGCCGGACAACTTCGCCAACATCCCGCCGGAGCGGTATCAGCAGGTCAACGGCAACCCGCCGCCGGACGAGACCACGCTGGCCACCGGCGACGCCGGGAAGCGCGTGGCCTGCGGTGTCATCCGTACCGGATAGCCACCACATCGATTTCGCCGGTTCACCGCGACCGACGGTCGGGGTGGAGTGGGAGTTCGCGCTCGTCGACGCGGTCACCCGCGACGTCAGCAACGCCGCCACCCAGGTGATCCACGAACTGGGCGAGAACAACCCACGCGTCCACAAGGAACTGCTGCGCAACACCGTCGAGATCGTCACCGGGGTGTGCGACACCGTCCCGGAGGCGATGGACGATCTGCGCGGCACCCTGCGGACCGTCCGCGGGATCGTGCGCGACCGCGGCATGGAGTTGTTCTGTGCCGGCACCCATCCGTTCGCGAAGTGGACGCCCGGCAGCCTGACCGACTCCCCGCGCTACGCCGAGCTGATCAAACGCACCCAGTGGTGGGGCCGGCAGATGCTGATCTGGGGTGTGCACGTGCACGTGGGAATCTCCTCGGCCCACAAGGTGATGGCGATCATCACCGCGCTGCTCAACCACTATCCGCATCTGCTGGCCCTGTCGGCGTCCTCACCGTACTGGGACGGCGAGGACACCGGCTACGCCAGCAACCGGGCGATGATGTTTCAGCAGTTGCCGACCGCCGGCCTGCCGTTCCACTTTCAGACCTGGGCGGAGTGGGAACGGTTCGTCCACGATCAGAAGAAGACCGGCATCATCGACCACATGAACGAGATCCGTTGGGACATCCGGCCTTCCCCGCACAACGGCACGGTGGAGGTGCGGGTGTTCGACGGGATGTCCAATCTCGCCGAGCTGAGCGCGCTGGTGGCGCTGACGCACTGTCTGATCGTGGATCTGGACCGGCGGCTGGACGCGGGCGAGCGGTTGCCGACCATGCCGCCCTGGCATGTTCAGGAGAACAAGTGGCGCGCAGCGCGTTACGGCCTCGACGCGATCATCATCCTGGACGCCGACAGCAATGAGCGGCTGGTCACCGAGGATCTCGACGAGCTGCTCAACCGGCTCGAGCCGGTGGCCGCGTCGTTGCACTGCGCCGACGAATTGCGCAGGGTCAGCGACATCTACACCAACGGTGCGTCCTATCAGCGCCAGCGCCGGGTCGCCGAGGAACACGACGGCGATCTGCGCGCGGTGGTCGACGCCCTGGTAGCCGAACTGGACGTGTAGCGATGCCGATCTCACCGATGTTCCCGCTGCAGGTGGCCATGCTGCCGGGTGAGCAACTGCCGCTGCGGATCTTCGAACCGCGCTACACCAAGCTGGTGGCGGACTGCCTGGCCGCCGACGAGCCGGCGTTCGGGGTGGTGCTGATCGCCGCCGGGCGGGAGGTCGGCGGCGGGGACATCCGCAACAACGTCGGCGCGATGGCGCACATCGCCGAGTGCGCCGACTTCGGCAACGGCCGCTACCGGCTCAACTGCGTGATGGGCGAGCGGATCCGGGTGCTCGAATGGCACCCCGACGACCCGTATCCCCGGGCCGCCATCGAGGTCTGGCCGGACGAGCCGGGGGAGCCGGTGGACGTGGCCGCGATCCGCGACATCGAGGACCGGATGGTGGGGCTGTTCGAGCGGATCGGCGCGGCGCGGGGACGACCGGTCGACGGCCGCGCGGTGATCGCCGGCGCCGATGCGTCCGGTGACGTGTCGACGTGGGTGTACGCGCTGGCCTCGCGGCTGCCGATGGGCCAGGCCGACCGGTACGCGGTGCTGGCCGCCCCGACCGTCGCCGACCGGGTCGCCGCGTTGAGCGACGCGCTGGAAACCGTCTCGGCGATGGTGGAGTTCCAGCTGTCGGCGGGCGGTGGGGATCAGCCGGACCGCTAGCCGGTGAACCGGCCCTCGACGAACAGGGCCGGCGGAACCGACTGCGGCGCGCCGGGTTCGGGGCAGCGGTGATAGCGCAGCAGCAGTTCCTCGGCCGCCGTGCCGGACACCTCCCAGCCGTGACCGGAGAGCCACCGTTCGACATCGGGCGCCGAGGCCTGCACCCCGATCCGGCTGTCGGGCGCGCTGAGTTCGGTGACGGCGCCGAGCAGGGGGGCCGGATCCAGGTCCTCGGCGGCCCACGCGGTGGGCTGCGCCGGGTCGAAGCCCGCGTCGCGCAACGCCTGCGGCCAGTCGCCGGCCGGATCGACCGGCACCGCGACCCACCTCGCCGCCGGTGGCTCGGCGCGCAGGGTCTCGGCCTTGAACGCCAGAACCGTCGGCCGGTCGATCTCGTAGACCACGGTGTCCTCGACCCAGGGCAGCCGCCAGGCCCGCGCGTCCAGGCCGCAGCCCAGGTTCACCGCCTGCCGGATGCCGTGCGCACCGGTGGCGATGAAGAACTCGTCGAACCACTTGGTCCGCGCCGCCGCGTAATGGGCGGTCGAGCGGATCCGCGCGGCGGCCGCCGCGGCCGGCAGCGCCCAGCCGCGCGCCACCGCGGCGTCGACCAACAGCGCCGCGTACGGGTCGGTGAACAGGGGGCAGTCCGTTCCGGTCTCGAGCGTCCGGGCCCAGGCGGCGTCGAGCGCGGTCGCGCCGCCGGCGTCGTCGTCATCGGAACGGGCCATCACCACTTCCCTCGCCGAGCTCGGCGTCGTGGATCTCATCGGCGGTCAGCAGATCGCCGCGGACGTTCTGTTCCCGATATGCCAGCTGTCCAACCCTGTTGGCGATCACCGGTGCGGTGATCACGGTGAACATGCCGGCCAGGATGAGCATGCCGACGTCGATGTGGCCGCGCAGCTGCACGCCGGCGCCGGCCAGCACCAGCAGCAGCCCGAGCACCTGCGGTTTGGAGGCGGCGTGCATCCGGGTCAGGGTGTCGGGGAACCGCACGATGCCGATGGCGGCGGTCAGCGCCAGCGCGCTGCCGGCGAGCACCAGCACGGCGGTGATGACATCGGCAATGTTCATCGCGGTCTCCGCTTGACGTCGGGAACCCGGAACCGGGCCACGCTCACGGTGCCGATGAAGCTGATCAGCGCCAGCGCGGTCAACCCGTAGGTGACCGTGGAGTCGCCGCTGTAACCGGCCCAGGCGCCGATGCCGCACATCGCCACCGCCACCAGGGTGTCCACCGCGACCAGGCGGTCCAGCGTGCTCGGGCCGGCCAGCAGCCGGTACATGGTCACCGCGGCGGCGGCGGTCAGCATGACCGCGACGATGGTCCACACGATGGTCATGACGCGTTCTCCGAGTCGTGTTTGGGCGCCGGGCGCCAGTCCTCGGGCCGTTCGAAGGCGGCGATCAGCAGCCGTTCGACGTCGGCGACCTGGCGGTAGAACCGCTCCACGGCGCGGTCCGAACCGACGTCGATCACGTGCATGTACAGCACCCGGCGCACCTGGTCGATCTCCAGCACGATCGACCCGGGGATCAGGTTGAAGATGTTGACCGCCAGCGCCAGCACCAGATCCGATTTCAGGTTCAGCCGCGCCCGCAGCACCGCCGACAGCGGGGGGTGGGGCTTCAGCGCCAGCACGGCCACCTGGAACGACGACTTGATCAGGTAGTAGGCGACGGTCAACAGCAGCCGGATCAGCGACAGCGGGTGCAGCCGGCCCTCGACCGGCACATCCGGCAGCGGCAGCAGGATCGTGATCAGCAGCGCCACCGCCAGCCCGGAGAGCACGTTGGCCGGTGAGAAGGTGCCCCACAACAGGGTCCAGACCAGCACCAGCCAGCACAGCACCCAGATGCGCAGCGCGACCTGGCGGGTCATTGCGGCCCCACCACCGCGGTGATGTACTGCCCGCGTTCGAGCACCTCGGCGGCGGCCCGCTCGCTGTAGCCGAAGATCGGGCCGGCCAGCACGGTCAGCGCCAGCCCGACCACGATCAGCGCCCCGGTGGGCACCAGCATGCCGGCCGGCATCGGGCCGACGTGGTCGCGGTCGACGAACTGGATGTCCTCGGGCTCCTCGAGCAGCGCCGACGGGGTGGCCGACGCCAGGTGCCCTTCCGGCGCGTCCTCGCGGGACCGCCAGAACGCCTTGGTCCACACCCGGGCCACCACGTACAGCGTCAGCAGGCTGGTCACCACGCCGCCGGCCACCAGCATCCAGGCCAGCGCCGAACCGTCCTGCGCACCGGCCTGCAGCAGCGCCACCTTGCCGATGAACCCGGAGAACGGCGGTATCCCGCCGAGATTCAGCGCGGGCACCACGAACACGAACGCCAGCAGCGGGCTGGCGGCGGCCAGGCCGCCGAGCCGCTGCAGCGTCGACGCCCCCGCCTGCCGCTCGATCAGGCCGACCACCAAAAACAGCGTGGTCTGCACCAGGATGTGGTGCGCCACATAGTAGATCGTGCCGGACATGCCGGTCTGGTTGGACACCGCGACGCCGAACACCATGTAGCCGATGTGGCTGACCAGGGTGAACGACAGCAACCGCTTGATGTCGCTCTGCGCGATCGCGCCGAGGATGCCGACCAGCATGGTCAGCAGCGCCGCGATCATCAGCACCGAGTCCAGCCCGCCGTCGGGGAACAACAGCGAGTGCGCCCGGATGATCGCGTACACACCGACCTTGGTCAGCAACCCGGCGAACACCGCGGTGACCGGTGCGGGCGCGGTGGGGTAGGAGTCGGGCAACCAGGCCGACAGCGGGAACACCGCGGCCTTGATCCCGAACGCCACCATCAGCACCGCGAACAACGCGGAGCGGGTGCCGGGCTCGAGGTGGTCCAGGCGCAGCGCCAGCGCGGCCAGGTTCAGCGTCCCGGTGGCCGCGTAGACCAGCGCGATGCCGAACAGGAAGATCAGCGACGATACCATCGACACCATCACGTAGGAGATGCCGGCCCGGACCCGGTCCTTGCTGGCCCCGATGGTCAACAGCACGAAGCTCGCCGACAGCAGCACCTCGAAGCCGACGAACAGGTTGAACAGGTCGCCGGCCAGGAACGCCATGCACACACCCGCCGACAGCACCAGGTAGGTGGGCAGGAAGATGGAGACCGGCTGGCGATCGTCGCCGTCGCGGATACCCTGGCCGATGGCGTAGAGCGCCACCGCCAGCAGCACGATCGACGACACCACCAGCATCAGCGCGCTCAGCCGATCCACCACCAGGGTGATGCCCAACGGCCCCATCCCGGATTCGGTCTGGCCCCAGCCGCCGACGTTGAGCACCAGCGTGCCGTCGCGGTCGGCGAGCCGCAGCAGCATCGCGCACACCACCACAACGATCGACAGGGCGGCCAGCGCGATCACCCGTTGCAGCCGCGGGCGGCGGCCGGCGAACAGGGTCGCGGCGCCGGCCAGGGTGGGCACCAGCACCGGCAGCGGGGTCAGGGCGGCGGCGAGCGTCACTTCGAGCCCTCGAATCCGGGGATCGCGTCGAGTTCGTCGGGCAGATCGGTGTCGCGCGGCATCTCCGTGCGCGGACGGTCGGCGCCGAGGGTGACCTCGTCGGTGGCCGCCATCTCCGACACACGCGCGTCCTCGGGGTCGGGGCCCACCTCCTCCTCGGTGGTCAGCCGGTAGGACCGGTAGGCCATCGCCAGCACGAACGCCGCGACCCCCATGGTGATGACGATCGCGGTGAGGATCATGGCCTGCGCGAGCGGATCGGCGGTGACCTCCTGCCCGTCGCTGGTGCGCCCGCGGATCGGCGGATTGCCAGACGGGCCGCCCGCCACGATGATCAGCAGGTTGACCGCGTTGCCGATCAGCAACAGCCCCAACAACATCCGGGTCAGGTTGCGTTCGAGCAGCAGGTACACCCCGGCGCTGGTGAGTCCGCCGATCAGTACAAGCGGAACGATGTTCGTGGTCATCGGGTGCTCACCAGTGTTTTCTCCTCGCCCAGTTCGGCGTCGATGCGGGCGCCGAGACTGCGCAGTACGTCCAGGACCAGACCGACCACGATGAGGTACACACCGAGGTCGAAGAACAGTGCGGTGACGAACTTGACCGTGCCCAGCACCGGCAGCTGGACCTCGATCAGCGCCGACGACAGCGCCGGCGCGCCCACCAGCACCGAAACCAGCGCGGTGCCCGCCGACAGCGACAGCCCGAGGCCGAGGATCTTGCCGGCGTCGAGCGGCAGCGTCTCGCCGAGTTCGTAACGCCCGCCGGCCAGATAGCGCAACACCAGCGCCAGACCGGCGGTCAGCCCGCCGGAGAACCCGCCGCCGGGGGTGTTGTGGCCGGCGAAGAAGAAGTACGCCGACAGCACCATGATCAGCGGGAAGATCACCCGGGTGGCGACCTCGAGGATCAGCGACCGGTGCCGCGGGTCGCGCAGTTCGCTGCCGCGCAGCCAGGTGACGTCGCCGGCGGCGGGGCTGTAGGCGACGTACTTCGGCAGCACCCCGATGTCCGGCTGGCCGACCGCGGGCACCCGCGGTGCCGCGCCGAACCGGCGGTGCCGGAACACCATGGAGGCCACCCCGGTCGCGGCGACCAGCAGCACCATGATCTCGCCCATGGTGTCCCAGGCCCGGATGTCGACCAGGATCACGTTGACGGTGTTGGCCCCGTGCCCCAGGAAATACGCTGCGTCGGGCAGCAATTCGGCGATCGGCCGGCCGCTGCGGGCCGCGGTGGCGTAGCTGGCCAGGACGGTGACGGTGGTGCCCACCGCCAGCGCCAACACGATCCGGGGCCACCGGTAGCGGCGCATGTACACCCGGTCCGCCTCGGCCGGCAGGGTGCGCAGCACCAGCACGAAGATCACCAGTGTGAGCGTCTCGACCAGGAACTGGGTCAGCGCCAGATCGGGGGCGCCGTGGAACGCGAACAGCGCGCCGCAGCCGTAGCCGGTGACCCCGACCAGCAGCACCGCGGCGAGCCGGTTGCGCATCACGGTCGCGGCCAGCGCGGCGGCCAGGATGATCAACCCGATCACCACCTGCAGCGGTGACTCCCACAGCGCGAACTCCGGCCGGTTGCGCGCCCCGAACACCAGCGCCGCGAGCGGCAGCAGCACCAGGGTGGACAGGATCGCCGACTGGGTGACCGGGATCGACCCGCGCTGGGTGAGCGCGGTCAACTCCACCGACACCCGGTCCAGCCCGCGCACCACCGCGTCGTAGATCCGGTCGGCGTTGCCCAGCGGATCGCGCACGGTGCGCAGCCGACGCAGCCGTTCCCGGCCGAAGTAGGCGCCCGTGCCGGCGGCCAGCACCAGTGCCGACAGCAGCAGCGGCAGGTTCACCCCGTGCCACAGCGCCAGGTGGTAGCCGGCGCCGCCGGGCAGCTGCGCGACGTAGTCGCCGAGCAGGTCGTCCATCGCCTCCGGCCACAGCCCGAACAGCAGCCCGGCGGCGGCCAGGATGGCCGGCGGGATCAGGAAGCTGGTGGCCGGCCGGTGCATCTCGGCGACCCGCCGGCTCGGCTGGGGCTCGCCCTTGCGGGCGAACGCCCCGTGCAGGAACCGCAGGGAGTAGATCGTGGTGAACACCGAGCCCAGCGCCAGCCCGGCCAGCACGACCGGTGCGGCCCGCCCCAGGGTGGGGCTGTGCAGCACCGTCTCGAAGTCGGCCTCCTTGGCGACGAACCCGAAGAACGGCGGCAGCGCGGCCATGCTGGCCATCGCCGCGGCGGCGATGACGAACAGCGGTCTGGACCGGCTGCCCAGCCAGGCCAGCCGGCGGATGTCGCGGGTGCCGGTGCTGTGGTCGATGATGCCGACCACCATGAACAGCGCCGCCTTGAACATCGCGTGCGCGCACAGCATCGCCAGCCCGGCCAGCATCATGTCGGCCCCGCCGGCCCCGACCATGGTGGTGATCAGCCCGAGCTGGCTCACCGTGCCGAACGCCAGGATCAGCTTGAGGTCGTACTCGCGCACCGCCCGCCAGCCGGCCAGCAGCATGGTCGCCACCCCGAGCGTGACCACCATCGGTCGCCACACCGCGAAGTCGGCGAACCCGGGCGTCATCCGGGCGATCAGGTAGACCCCGGCCTTGACCATCGCGGCCGCGTGCAGATAGGCGCTGACCGGGGTCGGGGCGGCCATCGCGCCGGGCAGCCAGAAGTGCAGCGGCACG
>Ga0164243_10001614_pt1 | contig 38122 bp, 36 predicted proteins | sample OricompcompostOP_FD_108781 | JGI IMG/M metagenome (GOLD analysis project Ga0164243, IMG submission 108781) | Organic Plus compost microbial communities from Emeryville, California, USA - Original compost - Organic plus compost (OP) | ecosystem: Engineered > Solid waste > Mixed feedstock >... | reverse complement strand
TCGTTCAACCTGCACCCGCCGATCCTGCGAGCGATGGGCAGGCAGAAGAAGATCGCCTTCGGGCCCCGCTCGCACGGCGCCCTGCGCGCGCTGGCGCGGATGAAGCGCCTGCGCGGCACGCGCGCCGACGTCTTCGGCTACGCCCACCTGCGCAAGGTCGAGCGGGAGCTGCGCGACCACTACCAGGCGATGGTGCTCGACCTGGCCGCGACGCTCGACGCCGCGTCGTACGAGCGAGCGGTGCGCCTGGCCGAGCTGCCGGACATGGTCCGCGGCTACGAGACGGTCAAGCTGCGCAACGTCGAGAGGTACGTCGCCGCACTGGCGGAGCTCGGCGTGACGGCCCCGGCCTCGCTGCGCTGACACCGCGGCGCGCGAGGGGCGAGGCAGCCGCACCGCAGCAGGTGCGCGAGCGCGGCGACTCCTGGGGGGATGGTCGTCGCCGCGCTCGCGCGATCGGGGGACCGTCAGCACACCTCGGCCGGCGGGCGGTGCACGTCGGCCGGGCCGGCCGCGGCCACCACCCCCACGGTGGTGGCCGCGGCGGCGAGTCCGGCGGGAGCCGGCGCGGTCGAGCACGTCACGGGACAGCTCCTTGTGCGAGGTCGGTCGGTGCTGCCGAGACTAGGAACCGCCCCTTCACATGACGCCCGCGCGCGTGTGAAGAGCACCGGCTGGGCGCCGCGCGGATCGGCCAGCGGCGCCCTAGGGTTCGACCATGGCAAGAGGTGCCTTCGCAACGGCCCTCGACCAGGCTCTCACCGCCCGGTCGATGAGCCTCGGCGCGCTGCACCGTGCGCTCCAGGCCCGGGGCGTCAGCGTCAGCCTCGCCACGCTGAGCTACTGGCGATCCGGGCAGCGCCAGCCCGAGCGGGAGAGGTCCTTCCGGGCGCTCGCGGAGATCGAGCAGGTGCTGTCGCTGGATCCCGGAGCGCTGGAGAACCTCCTCGAGCCCCGCCGGCGGCAGGTCCCCCCGGGCCTGCTGGCCGACCTGAGCGAGGACCACGAGCGGATCCGCGCGCTGCTCGCGCACCTCGACTTCCACTCCCCCTCCGACCGGCTGATCGATCGCGAGGTGACCCTCAAGTACGAGGTCGGACCCGATCGGGCGCCGGTAAAGATGGCCTACATCGTGGTCGTCGAGTCGATCCACCCCCACGCCGACCGCCGCGCCATGATCCTGCGCGTGCGCCCCGGCTCGCGCACCCCGGGCATCACGCCCCGGGGCGGGTTCGCGCTCGGCGAGGTGATCCACGACCGCGAGCACGGGATCGTCGTCGGGGAGATGCTGCTGGACCGGGCGCTGGCCCCGGGAGAGACCGCGCTGCTCGAGCAGGAGGTCGTCTACCGGACCCCGGACCCCGACGACAACTCCTACTTCTACTGGGCCGTGCGCAAGATGACGTCGGTCAGCCTCTGGATCCGCTTCGACCCCGACCGGATGCCGGCACGCTGCGAGTACTACACGATCGTCGACGGCCGGGAGGAGGTCACCGAGCTCGAGACCTTCGGGACCAGCGTCAGCCGCACGGTCACCTCCTTCGGTCCGGGAACGCTCGGCATCCGCTGGCACTGGAGCTGACCGGCCGCGCCGTCGCGCCCCAGTCGGAACGGCACTGCTCACCCTGCCGCCGGAGACGGTCGTGCACACCGGCCACGGCGTCGACGCGACGGTGGGCGCCGAGGCCGGCGATCTTGCCTCCCTGCACGGTCGGTGTGCCTACCTGATCCTCACCTTGGCGGTCTTCAGCACCACCGGCGCGTAGCCCGGCAGGGTCCAGGTCACCACGGCCCGCACCTTCGTGCCGCGATAGCGCGGCGTGTCGATCCTCAGCCCCTTCTTCGTGGCGCCCGGGATCGGTCTCTTGCCCAGCAGCCACTGCACCTTGACGGTCGCGCCCGCCGGCGCGACGGCCGGGAGCACCACCTTGAGCTTCCTGCCGACCTTGGCCGATCCCCTCAGGGTCGGCTTCCCGGCCACGTCGAGCGTACCGAGGGCGACCGGCGCCGTCATCGGCGTCCACTCCGCGCCGTACACCCCGGGGACCGCGGCCACCACGACCAGGACCCGGATCACCTTGTGGGCGAGGTCGGGCGTGAGCGTCAGCCGGTTGCCGGTGACGTCCTTGAGCGGGACGCCGTTGGCCGTCCACTGGTAGCTCACGCTCGTCGGCGTGGGCGACCACGTCCCGCGGTCGACGGTGAGGGTCTCCCCGACCTTCGGCGTGCCGAGGATCGCGGGCTTGACGGTGTTGACGGGCGGCTTGGGCGCGGGCGGCACGATCGCCACCGGATCCGACGTGGCGACGCCGGCGGCGTATCCGGTCGCGCTGGCGGTCACCTCGACCCTGAGCAACTTGCCGGCGGCGCCGTCCGGGACGACCAGCTCCGGTCCGGTGCCGATCGGCGCGGACGTGCCGCCGAGCAGCCAGCGGTAGGTGAACTCCTCCGCGGCCGGCGACCAGGTGCCGGGCTGGGCCTCGAGCCTCTCGCCGGGCTGTAGATGCCGGTGATGGTGGGCTTCGCGGAGTTCAGCAGGGCGGCACCCGTGGCGACGCTGGTGGACTCCTCGGACGTGGCCACCGCATCGGCGTAGCCCGTCTTGTGGGCGGTGACCTCGACCGTGAGCTTCTCGCCCGCTGCGGCGCCGGGGATCGTCAGCTCCTTCGCGGTGCCGATCGGGTCGTCGGAGCCGGAGCGGAACCAGCGGTAGCTGTGGCTATCGGCTGCCGGCGGCCACGTGCCCGGGGTGGCCGTCAGCTTCTCGCCGCCCTTCAGCGTGCCGGAGATGGTCGGCTCGCTCACGCTGGCGAGGTCGCCCGGCTCGACCGCGGCGGACGGCGCGGAGGACTTCACCGTGTCGGCGTATCCGGCCGGGGCGGTGGCGGTGACCTCGACGCTCAGCGCCTTGCCGGCGGCACCGGCCGGGACCTGCAGGTCCTTGCCCGTGCCGATCGGATCCGTCGACCCGGCCTGGAACCAGCGGTAGCTGTAGCCGGTGGGGGTCGGCGACCAGGTGCCCGGCTCGGCGGTCACCGTGTGGCCGACCTTGAGGGTGCCGGTGACGCTCGGCGCCTGGTCGTTGGTCAGGTCGCCGGGGGCGACGGTGCCCGACGGCTCGGAGAAGGCGTCGGCGACGTCGTAGCCCTGGCGGATCGCCGCGACCTGGACGGTCAGCGTCTTGCCCGCCGCGGCGACCGGGACGGTGAAGTTCTTGCCCGTGCCGATCGGGGTGTCGCTGCCGGACTGGAACCACTGGTAGGCGTAGGTGGCCGGGGTCGGCGACCAGGTGCCGTCGGTGGCGGTCACCTTCGCACCGACCTTCACGTCGCCGGTGATCGTGGGCTTGGCGGTGTTGGTGATCGTGCCCCGCGCGACCGTCCCGGTCGGCTCGGAGACCACGGTGTTGTTGCCGTAGCCCGCCTTGCTCGCGGTGACCTCGACGGTCAGCTTCTGGTTGGCCGCCGCGGCCGGGACGACGAGGTCATTGCCGGTGCCGATCGGCTCGGCGGCGCCGGAGTGGAACCACCGATAGGTGTAGCTGTCCGCGGCCGGCGACCAGGTGCCCGGGGCGGCCGTCACCTTCTCGCCGACCTTCACCGTGCCGGTGATCGTCGGCTTGACGGTATTGGCGAGTCCGCCCGGCGCGACCGCGGCGCTCGGGTCGGAGGACGCGGTCGCGCTGCTGTGGCCGGCCTTGACCGCGGTCACCTCGACGGTGAGGGTCTTCCCGACCGCGCCCGGCGGCACCTCCAGGGTCTTGCCGGTGCCGATCGGCTGGTCGGAGCCGGACTGCAGCCAGCGGTAGGTGTAGCTGTCGGGTGTCGCCGACCAGTCGCCCTCGACCGCCTGGACGGTGCTGCCCACGGTGGCCGCTCCGGAGATGCTGGGCTTCACCGTGTTGGTGAGCACGCCCTGCGCGACAGGGGCCGAGGGTGCGGACGAGGCGACGCCGTCGGCGTACCCGGCCTTCTTGGCGGTCACCTCGACGGTGAGGGTCTTGCCGAGGGCGCCTGCCGGGACGACGAGGTCCTTGCTCGTCGCGATCGGCTGGTCGGAGCCGGACTGGAACCACCGGTAGGCGAGGCTGTCGGGCGTCACCGACCAGGTGCCGGGCTGAGCGGTGATCGTCTCGCCGACCTGCGGGTCGGCGTCCGCGATGCTCGGTGCGGTGACGTTGACGACGACGAGACCCAGCGTGGCGTCGATGTCCGGGACGTCCTTGCCGGCGACCGTGATCGTGTCCGCGGCGGCGAGCTTGCGGTGGTCGTCGTAGAACTCCTCGGTGAAGGCACCGGTGTCGGAGGAGAATCCGACGCGGTAGCTGCCGTCGGGCAGGAGCACGGCGTAGCCGCCGTCGTCGCGGGAGCGCGTGGTGGCCACGGGCGTCCAACTGCCGGCCCGGTCGGCGTACACGGTGACCGTGGCATCCGCGACCGGAGCGCCGCCGGCGGTGACGAGCTCACCGGAGATCCGCGAGCCGGCGGCGAGTGCCGCGTCGATGCCGGAGGTGGTGCTGCCGGGGGCGGCGACGGTGACGTCGACGCCCTGCTCGGCCGTGGCGGCGTCGTCGTAGTACTCGGTCAGGTAGCGGCACTCCCCCGGCGCGCAGTCCTCGGCGAAGCGGATCCGGTGGTCGCCGGCACCCGCGGGCAGCGTGTAGGTGCCGTCGGCGCCGGTGGTCGCGCGTGCCACGGGCACCCACTCGGTGCGGTTCTGACCGCCGTCTTGGTAGGTGCGCTCGTCGAGCGCGACGACCTCGATGCCGGAGAGCGGGGCGCCGCCGGTCTCGGCGGTCACGGTCCCGGTGATGCGGCCGTTGACCGCGAAGGTGCCGTTGCGTTCGGCGTAGGAGCCCGGTGCGGTGACGGGGACGTTCTGGGCCGTCTCGAGAGCGGTGGACTCCTCCCAGTACTCCTTCTGGAAGCGGTCCTCGCAGGGATCCGCGTCGCAGGCGGCGTCGTCGAACGAGAGGCGGTAGGTGCCGGTGGGCACGTGCAGTCGGTAGGTGCCGTCCGTCCCGGCGGCCGCCCAGGCGACCTCGGTCCAGCGTGTGCGGGTGCCGACGGTGACCTGGCGCAGGGCGGCGACCTGGGCGCCGGCGACCGGCTCGCCGCCGTCGGCCTCGGTGATCGTGCCGGTGATGATGGCGTTGCGCGCGAGTGCGGCGCTGCGGCTGAGCGTGCCGGCGTTGCCGACGGTCACGTCCGTGGCCGTCTCGACGGTGCTCTTGTCGTCCCAGAACTCCGACCGGTAGACCTCGCTGCAGGGACCGTCGCCGGAGCAGGCGTTGTCGAACTCGAGGCGGTAGGTGCCGGGGTCGAGGAACAGGGTGTAGGTGCCGCCCGCGTCCGCGGTGGCGGTGCGGACCACCGTCCAGGCCGCGCCGGGGCCTCGCTGGTGGGCACGGACCGTGGCGCCGCCGATCGCTGCGCCGGAGCCGTCGACGGTGACGTGGCCGGTGACCTTCGCGTTGGGGACCATCTTCACGGTGACGCCGGGGCGGCCGCCGGCACCGATGACGAGGTCGGTGGCCGTCTCGACCGTCGTGGCGTTCGGGTAGAAGACGGCGCGCAGGTGGTTGTCAGCGACGGAGAAGCCGACGCGGTAGGTGCCCGGCTTCGCCCACAGCCGGTAGCTGCCGTCGGTCGCGGTGACCGCCTCGCCGACGCACTCCCACCCGGCCTGGCCGCCGCTGACCTTCGCGTAGAGGCACACGTCGACGCCCGCGACGGGTGAGCCGAGCAGTCCTTGGGTGGACTTGCCGGTGATCGGGGCGTTGCGGGTCATGGCGAGGTCGATGCCGCTCGCCGGCGGCACCACGTCGGCCGCGTCGGCCGCGGTGCTGCCCCCGAAGTACGCCGCGGCGTACTGGTTGTCGGCGCTGGAGGCACCGATGCGGTAGGTGCCGTGCGGCAGGTCGAACGTGTAGCCGCCCGCGGCATCCGTCGTCGTCTCCTCGCACGACTGCCACGTTCCGCCCGCGGCACAGAAGGCCTCGACCGTGATGCCGGCGAGCGGGGTGTTCACGCCGCTGGCGCGCACGGTGCCGCTGATCGTGCCGGCGGCGGCGTGCGCCCCGGGCGCGGCCGCGCTCGACAGCGCGACCAGGCCGGCCAGGGCGAGAGCGGTGGTCACCACCGCGATGACGAGGCGGGCCACCGGTCCGCGGGCGTGGGTCTGCATCGATCGACTCCCCATAGTCGTGCGCCGCACGTCCCGGAGACGCGCCGCTGGCCGGAGGCTAGCCACGCGACCGACGTGCTGTCCGGTGAATGCGGAACGTGCCGGAGGGGCCTCACCAACCCGCGCCGCCACGGCGACCCCGGCTCGCCCTCCCGTTCGACGCGAGAGCCGGCTGTGGCCGGGTCCCACCGATCGGGTCGGCGATTGTGACGGCACCACAGGTCCGTCGTGGCCGGAGCGCGGCAGGCTGTCGTCCATGCACACCACCGGGAAGCGGGCGCCCCAGCGGGTCGCCGTCATCGGTGCCGGCATGGTCGGCCTCGCCACCGCCTGGCACCTGCAGGAGCGGGGAGTCGAGGTCACCGTGCTCGACCGCGAGGGCGTCGCCGCCGGGTCGAGCTGGGGCAACGCCGGGTGGCTGACGCCGAGCATCGCCGTCCCGCTGCCGGAGCCCGCGGTGCTGAAGTTCGGCCTCCGCGCCGTGCTCAGCCCGTCGTCCCCGGTCTACGTCCCGCCGACCGCCGACCTGCGGCTGCTGCGCTTCCTGGCGCGGTTCACCCGCAACTGCACCCACCGTCGCTGGCAGCAGGCCATGCGGGCGCTGATCCCGCTCAACAACGAGGCCCTCGCGGCGTTCGAGGAGCTGGAGGCCGGAGGGGTCGCAGCACGCACCCGGCCGGCGGAGCCGTTCCTCGCGGCGTACCGCACGGAGGCGGAGCGCGCCATGCTGCTCGAGGAGATCCGCCACATCCGGGCGTGCGGCCAAGACGTCGACGCCGACCTGCTCGACGGCGCGGCCGCACGACGCGAGGAGCCGCTGCTGTCCGACGAGATCGGCGCCGCCATCCGCTTCTCGGGCGAGCGCTTCATCGACCCGGCGGCATATGTCCATGCCCTCGGCGACGCCGTGCGGCAGCGCGGCGGGACGATCCGCACCGACCGGGACGTCACCGCGGTGACCCCCGACGGCGCGGGCGTCCGGCTCGAGGAGGAGAGGTACGACGCCGTCGTCCTCGCCACCGGCGCCCGGCTCAACCGGCTCGCGGCCCCGTTCGGCGTACGCCGGATCGTCCAGGCCGGACGCGGCTACAGCTTCACGGTGGAGGTCGACCACCTGCCGCGCGGTCCGGTCTACCTCCCCGCGCAGCGGCTGGCCTGCACGCCGCTCGACGACGGCCGTCTGCGGATCGCCGGGATGATGGAGTTCCGCGACGTCGACGCGCCGCTCGACCCCCGCCGGATCAAGGCGCTGGTCACCGCGGCCGAGGGCCTGCTGGTCGGCGCCCGCCTCGACGAGCGCAAGGACGAGTGGGTCGGCGCGCGGCCGTGCACGGCCGACGGCCTCCCGTTGATCGGCGGCACCAGGCACCCCGGCGTGTTTGTCGCCGGTGGGCACGGGATGTGGGGCATCACGCTGGGACCGGTGACCGGGCGGCTGCTCGCCGAGCAGATCGTCACCGGGCGGGCGCCCGAGGCGCTGCGGGCGGTCGACCCGCTGCGCTGAGCTTGGACTCACCGATTTCTCGCTGCTGCGCGCCACCTGATGGAGCGTTGGCGGCGTCGCCGACGCTCAACAGACGTCCAGTCTGCCCTCGCGCCGGACTCCTTGCCACCGCACCCATCAGGTGGCGCGCAGCGAACGCGACAAATCGGTGAATCCAAGCTGAGCTCGCGATCACCGATCCGAGCTGAGCACCTCCAGCCGGAGCGCCAGACGGGCCTCCGGGTCGTCGAGGTCGAGGCCGAACCCGGTCGTCAGCCGCTGGATGCGGTTGCGGACGGTGTTGGGGTGCACGCCCAGCGCACGCGCCGCCCGCTGGTGGTCGCCCCAGTGGTCGAGGATGACGCCGAGGCTGACCACCAGGTCGCGGTGGTCGCGGTGGTTGTGGTGGTCGCGGTGGGACTCCAGCAGGCGCGTCACCGGCGAGACGGGCGCGTGGGCCGCCACACCGCGCACGGCGCGGGCCACGACGAGCGCGGCCCAGTCGTCCTCGACGCACCGCACCGGTCGTCGTACGCCGCCGGGCAGGGTGCGCAGCTCACGCGCCTGCGCGACGGAGCCGGGCAGGCCGTCGAGGCGCTCGGTCGGGCCGCCCGCCGCGGCGGCGACCGTGCCGTCGTCCTGCGCCTGATCGACCACCAGCTCGCGCAGCCACGGCCAGCTGCCGGCCGCCGTCGACGGATGATCGGTGACGACCGCGACGACCAGGTCCTCCAGGTCGCAGAGCACCGGCGTGCGCCATCCGTGGCGCTGGGCCAGCGCCGCCCACACCGTGATCCGCTCCTCCGGGTCGAGGTCGCTGCGCGGGCCGTCCAGGACGACTGCCCGCCACGGTCCGGGACCGGTGTCGATCCCGGTGTCGATCCCGGTGTCGATCCCGGTGGAGAGCCGGTCGCTCTCGCCGAGCAGGACGGCGCGGACCCGGTCGCGAGCAAGCCGGCGATGCAGCTCGCCCCGCGCCCGCAGGCGGAGCAGGTCGAGCGCCAGCACCTCCGCGGCCGCCCGGGCGCGAGCCAGCACGTCCGCGGGCGGCTCGGCCGCCACCACCGCCCACACCGAGCCCAGCCACTCACCACCGGCCCGCACCGGGATGACCAGCCGCGGCTTGACGCCCGTGTCGCCCGCCGGCACGAACACCGGCTCGTCGGAGTGCATGATCCGCCGGAACACCCCGAGTGCGCGGAAGTGGTCGCGCACCTCCCGGGGGACCTCGCGGCCGATGATCGTCGACGTACGCGCGTCGTCGACGCCCTGCTGGCCGGTCGAATAGGCCAGCACCCGCGAGCGCGCGTCCTCGATCGTGACCGGCGCGTCGAGCACGGTGCCCAGGACGTCGGCGAGCGCGAACAGGCCGGTGTAGACGCTGTCCGGCGAGACGTCCGCGCCGTCGGTGCGCACCGTCCGGTCGACCACCTCCCGCAGCACGGTGACCGCCGCGGTCAGCGCGGTGTCGTCGGTCAGCGCGATCAGCGGCAGCCCGTGCTCGCGGCACGCGGCCACCACCTCCGCCGCGGCTGCCAGGCCCTGCCGGACGAGCAGTCCGGCGCATCCGGCGACGTCGGGGATCAGCGTGAGCAGGTCGGCCGCCGAGCGGGCCCCCACCACGACCGCCAGGTCACCCGGCCGCACCACCGGCGTCGCCCCCACCTCGACGAGCTCGAGCCCGGTGACCGGCCGGGCCTCACCGGCCTCGACGGTCGTCAGGAAGCTCGGCGTCAGCGCGGTGGCGATCCGGTCGGCGGTGATCATGGACCGAGTGTGCCGAACCGGAGGTGCGACCGCACGGCGCCTCCTTTCGCGGGCATCGCCGCGCCGCGCCCTCTGCCACGATGGGCCCGTGCCCGGCCCCGTCACCTCCCGCTCGGTGCCGGTCACCGGCGAGCGGTTGGGCGTGGTGCTGGTCGTGCTGCTGTTCGCCGGCTGGGCGACGAACCACTTCGCCGCGATGATCCCCGTGCTCCGCGACCGGGAGGGCCTCTCGGCCAGCGTGCTCGCAGGCGCGTTCGGCATCTACGCCGTCGGGCTGCTGCCGGGTCTCCTCGGCGGGGGCGCGCTCTCCGACCGGCTCGGACGGCGTCCGGTGGTGCTCACCGGCAGCATCGTGGCGGCGGCGGGCAACACCGTGATGCTCTGCTGGCACCCGGCGGCGGGCATCTACCTCGGCCGCCTCGTCGTCGGGGTCGGCGTCGGGCTCGCCATCAGCGCCGGCACCGCCTGGGCCACCGACCTGGCCGGTCGGCGCGGCACCACCTTGGCGGGTACGACGCTGACGGCCGGCTTCGCCTGTGGCCCGCTCGCCTCGGGGCTGGTCGCGCAGTTCGTCGCCGGCGCCGCCGTCGTGGCGGCGCCCTTCCTGCTCACCATCGCGCTGTCGGTCGTCGCCACCGCCGTGGCCGCGCGGCTCACCCGCCCGGTCGCGAGCGTGCCGGCGGCGAGCGAGCCCGCGGCCGTCGTACCGGTCGGGCCGGAGCGGTCCGTCGGCGCCGCCCTCGCCCGGTCGGTCCCGATGGCACTGTGGGTCTTCTCCACCGTGACCGTCGCGATCGTGGTGCTCGCGGGGCGGCTGGGCGGCGGACTGGGTGGCCCGTGGCTGCCCGGCGTGGCCTCCGCTCTGGCCCTCGGCACCGGGGTCGGCGTGCAAGTCCTGGCCCGCCGAGGCTCGTGGGGGCCGGGCTCCGGAGCCGTGGGCGCCGTGCTCGCGGCCGCCGGATTCGCGTTGGCGGCCGTCGTGGACGCCGCACCCGGCCCCGTCCTCTTCGTGGTCGCGTCGACGGTCCTCGGTGCGGCGTACGGGCTGTGCCTGCGCGCGGGCCTCGTCGACGTCGAGCGGTTCACCCCGCCGGCGCATCGCGGCGCGACGCTCGGCGTCTACTACGTGTGCACCTACCTGGGCTTCGGCCTGCCGGTGCTCCTCGAGCTGCTGCGCCCGCTCACCGGCACGGCGCTGCCGTTCACCGCGCTCGCGCTGCTCGCCCTGGGGGCCGCTGTGCTGCGGGGTCGCCAGGTGCGGCACGCGCTCAGCCGACGCCCGCACCCGCTTCCTCGTCGGTGAGCAGCCGTGACCGGATGAGGAACCGGACACCGTACGGCGCCTCGAGGGAGAAGCCGGCACCCCGTCCCGGCACGACGTCGATGGTCAGGTGGGTGTGCGACCAGTACTCGAACTGCGAGCGCGACATCCACACCGGCACCACGACGTCCTCGATCCCCACGTCGAGGTCACCGAGGTGCACGTCGGCGTCGCCGAGCAGGAAGTCGCCGACCGGATAGCACATCGGAGCCGAGCCGTCGCAGCAGCCGCCGGACTGGTGGAACATCACCGGGCCGTGGCTGCCGACGAGGCGGCGGACCATCGCCGCCGCCTCGCCGGTGATCGCCACCCGGGACGGCATGTCGCCCCGAGCCGTCATCAGAAGAAGCCCAGCGCGTCGGGGCTGTAGGAGACCAGCAGGTTCTTGGTCTGCTGGTAGTGGTCGAGCATCATCTTGTGCGTCTCGCGGCCGATGCCCGACTGCTTGTAGCCGCCGAACGCCGCGTGGGCCGGGTAGGCGTGGTAGCAGTTGGTCCACACGCGACCGGCCTTGATCTCCTTCCCGGCGCGGAAGGCCTGGGAGCCGTCGCGCGACCACACGCCGGCGCCGAGGCCGTAGAGCGTGTCGTTGGCGATCTTGAGAGCGTCGGCCTCGTCGTCGAAGCCGGTCAGCGAGACGACCGGGCCGAAGATCTCCTCCTGGAAGATCCGCATCGAGTTGTCGCCCTCGAAGACCGTCGGGGTGACGTAGTAGCCCTCGGCCAGGTCGCCTTCGAGGACGTTGCGCTCGCCGCCGGTGAGGATCTTGGCGCCCTCGTCCTTCCCGATCTCGATGTAGGACAGGATCTTCTCCAGCTGGTCGTTGGACGCCTGAGCGCCGATCATCGTGGTGTCGTCGAGCGGATTGCCCTGCTTGATCCGCTCCACGCGCTGGATCGCGTCGTGGACGAAGTCGGAGTAGATGCTGCGCTGGACCAGCGCCCGGCTCGGGCAGGTGCAGACCTCGCCCTGGTTCAGTGCGAACATCGCGAAGCCCTCGAGCGCCTTGTCGTAGAAGGCGTCGCGCTCCGCGGCGACGGAGTCGAAGAAGATGTTCGGGCTCTTGCCCCCGAGCTCCAGCGTCACCGGGATGATGTTCTGGCTGGCGTACTGCATGATGAGCCGGCCGGTGGTGGTCTCACCCGTGAAGGCGATCTTGGCGACGCGGGAGCTCGAGGCGAGCGGCTTGCCGGCCTCGACGCCGAACCCGTTGACGACGTTCAGCACGCCCGCCGGGAGCAGGTCGCCGATCAGCTCGACCAGCTTGAGGATCGACCACGGCGTCTGCTCGGCGGGCTTGAGGACGACGGCGTTGCCGGCGGCGAGGGCCGGGGCCAGCTTCCACACGGCCATGAGGATCGGGAAGTTCCACGGGATGATCTGCCCGACGACGCCGAGCGGCTCGTGGAAGTGGTAGGCCATCGTGTCGGCGTCGATCTCTCCGATCGTGCCCTCCTGAGCACGCAGGACGCCGGCGAAGTAGCGGAAGTGGTCCACGGCCAGCGGGAGGTCGGCTGCCAGCGTCTCGCGCACCGGCTTGCCGTTCTCCCAGGTCTCGGCGACCGCGAGCATCGTGAGGTTCTGCTCCATGCGGTCGGCGATCTGGAGAAGGATGTTGGCCCGCTCCGTCGTCGACGTCCGGCCCCACGCGGGTGCCGCGGCGTGCGCCGCGTCGAGCGCCGCCTCGATGTCGCCCTCGGTGCCGCGGGCGATCTCGGTGAACGGCTTGCCGTTGACGGGCGAGATGTTCTCGAAGTAGTTCCCGGTCAGGGGGGCGACCCACTGGCCTCCGATGTAGTGGTCGTACCGGCTCTGGACGGTGACCAGGGAGTCCGGCTGGCCGGGGGCGGCGTAGACAGTCATGGTCGAGCTCCTTGCTAGGGATGTGATGGCGGTCACGGACGCTAGGAGCGGTCAGGTTGCACTGATGTTGCGCCGCGGGCCCCGGATCCGGCCGGTGGCCGTGCAACCTGAATGCAACCTTCAAATGTGACGCTCGCCACTGGAGGAGTTCACTCATGAGCGATATCCGAGAGAGCACGGCGATGCGTTCGGCGGTCGCGGACTCGTGGCACCGGTCGGCGGCCGCGGGCGTCACGGCGGACCGCGCCTACGCGCCGATCACGCTTCCCGGCGATCAGCTGCGCGACGCACGAGCCAGCCACCCCCTCGCCCGCGTGTTCCCGCTGTTGGACGACGTCCTGGGCCAGGCTGCCCGGGACTGCGACGCGATCATGGCGATCTCCGACGAGGTCGGCCAGCTGCTGTGGGTGTGCGGCGCTCCGGCGGCGTTGCGACGTGCCGAGCAGATCGGCTTCGTGGAGGGCAGCAACTGGGACGAGCGGCTCGCCGGCACCAATGCCCCGGGGCTGGCCCTCCGTCTCGACCAGCCGACCAGCGTCATCGCCGCCGAGCACTTCCGCCACTCGGTCCGGCAGTGGAGCTGCGCGGCGACACCGATCCACGACCCCACCGACTCGCGGCTGCTGGGCGTCCTCGACATCACCGGCGGCGACTCCATCGTGGTCCCGCAGACGATGGCGATGGTGCGAGCCGCGGCGCGGCTCGCCGAGGCGGAGCTCGCACGCGAGCTGCTGCTGCCCGCGCCGCCGGAGGTGCATCCGGGCCGCTCGCGCATCACCGTGGAGACACTCGGCCGGCAAGACCTCCTGCTGTCGATCGACGACGGCCGCGGCGGCCGGGGCCAGCTGCGGCTCTCGCGGCGGCACAGCGAGATCTTCCTGCTGCTCGCGAGCGCGCCGCGCGGCCTCTCGGGCGACGAGCTCGCGGTCCTGCTCTACGAGGACGACGGCGGCTCCTCCACGCTCCGCGCCGAGCTCAACCGGCTGCGGAACCTCCTGGGCGAGGACTTCCTGGCGTCGCGGCCCTACCGGGTCACCGCCGAGATCACCGGAGACTGGCTCGCCGTCGAGGGGCGGCTCGCAGAGGGCGACGTCGCCGGAGCGCTGCGCGCCTACCGCGGTCCGATCCTCCCCCGCTCGACGGCGCCGGGCGTCGTACGACTGCGGGAGAGTCTGGCCCAGCAGCTGCGGGCCGCGGTCCTGCGGTCCGGCCAGGCCGACCTGCTCTCCACCTGGACCCGGTCCGCCTGGGGAGCCGACGACTACGAGATGTGGGTGCGCCTGCAGGAGCTGCTGCCCACCGGCTCGCCGCTGTGCGCCCTGGCTGCCGGGCAGATCGCCCGGCTCGACCGCGAGCTGGGAGTCTAGATGCGCCCCGGAGTCGTCACGCCGCCGCGACCCGTCGCACGTCGCGGCGACCCTCCCCCGATCGTCGCGGCGCCCGACGACCTGGCCGGAACGGTCGCCTTCACCCCCCGCCTGTTGAAGTTCCACGCCCCCGAGGTGGTGTTCGGGCCGGACTCGCTCGGCGAGGCGGGCTTCGCCGCGGCGCGGCTGGGGGCGCGGCGGCCGTTCGTGGTGACCGATCCCGGCATCGTGGAGGCGGGCTGGGTCGAGGAGCTGTGCGGGCTGCTGCGCGCGGAGGGGCTCGAGCCGATCCTCTGGACCGACATCACCCCCAACCCCAAGGACACCGAGGTCCGGCGTGCCCACGAGCGGTACGCCGAGGCGGGCGCGGACGTGATCGTGGCGATCGGCGGCGGCTCGTGCATGGACGCGGCGAAGGGCGTCGCGGTGCTCTCGGGCAACGGCGGTGACATCCTCGACTACGCCGGGATCGACAAGATGGCCATGCCGATCCCACCGCTGCTGATGATCCCGAGCACGTCGGGGACCGGTGCCGACGTGTCCCAGTTCTGCATCGTCACCGACACCGAGCGCTCGGTGAAGCTGACGATCATGGGCCGCGCGCTGGTGCCCGACATCTCGATCACCGACCCCCGGCTGCTCACGACGATGCCCGAGTGGCTCAACGCGGCGACCGGTCTCGACGCGCTCACTCACGGGATCGAGTCCTACGTCTCCCTGGCGCACAACCCGCTCGCCGACTGCCACGCGATGAGCTCGGTCGCGCTGGTGTGCCGTCACCTGCGCGCCACGATGACCGACCCGACGGCGATGGCCGACCGGACGAAGATGGCGCAGGCCAGCCTGCAGGCCGGCTTGGCGTTCAGCAACGCCATCCTCGGTGCCACCCATGCGATGAGCCACCAGGTCGGCGGCCTGCTCGACGCGCCGCACGGCGTGGTCAACGGCGTGCTGCTGCCGCACGTGATCCGCTACAACGCGCGCTTCGCGCCGGACCGCTTCGTGGCCCTCGCGCGAGCCGCCGGTCTGCCGGTCGACGAGGTGCCCGGTGAGGTCGCCGCCGAGATGCTCGCCGAGCACGTGCGCCGGCTGGCCGACGACGTCGGCGTGCCGCGGGGACTGCGCGAGCTGGGGGTGAGCGACGAGGACCTCGACACCCTCTCCGCGACCACGCTCGAGGACGCCTGCCTCACCACCAATCCCCGGCCGGCGAGCCGCGGCGAGATCCGCGCGCTGTTCCGGGACGCCCTGTGACCGCCGACGTCGGACGCGTGCCCGACCTGGCCGCGCTCACCGGCGTCCGGTCGGGGAAGCGGTCCTACTACCCGGCGTACGTCCGCTCGAACGAGCGGATGCAGCGGGCGGTCCGGGCGATGGACTCCATCTCCCGCGCGCTGGTGCGGACGGTCGAGGGCCCGCGGGGGCTGCTGGAGGAGGTGGCCCGGGCGGCGGCGGAGCACCTCGCCGCGGAGTGGACGATCCTCGCCCTCGCCGACGGTCACCTGACCGGCGCCCGGCCGCGCTTCCTCATCGTCGGCGGCGACGGGCAGGTCGTCCCGGACGAGGCCGAGGTCCCCGCGCACGTACGCCGCGAGCTCGGCGCGATCCGCGCGGGCCACGCCACCGGCGCCCCGGGCCCGGCGCGCTGGGTGCGCGTGCCGATGACCCTGGAGAGCGTGATGATCGGCAGCCTGGTCGGTCTGCACGGGCTCCGCGACGACCCCGAGCCGGGCGACCTGTCGGTGCTGCGGATCCTCGCCAACGAGGCGGCCGTCGCCCTGCACACGTCGGAGCAGTACCAGGCCGGTCTGGTGCAGCACCGCCGCGCGCAGCGGCTCTACGACGAGGTCGCGGCCCGTGAGCGCGACCTCGAGCAGCGCACCCGCGAGCTCCGGCAGGCCGAGGAGCGCCTGCTGGTGGCGCGCCAGCGCGAGCTGGTCGATCACGAGCGGCACCGGATCGCGCGCGAGCTGCACGACAGCGTCGCCCAGTTCGTGCTGTCGGCCGGGATGTCGGTGGAGCTGGCCCGCGGCGAGTGCGAGGCGCTCGGTGCCGACGGCGAGCGGATCGAGGAGCTGCTGTGCACGGCGAAGCGGCTGACCCAGGACGCCGTCGAGCAGCTGCGCCGGGCCATCTACGCCCTCCACCAACCCCAGCGCGACACCGTGTCCTCGCTGCCCGAGCTGCTCCACGAGGTGGCCGAGCACCACCGGCCGCACCTCGACGTGGCGGTGCGTGTGGAGGGCGAGGTGTGCCCGATGCAGGCCGACGCCAAGCACGACATCGCTCGAGCCGTCGGGGAGGCACTGTTCAACGTGGCCATCCACGCCGACGCCACCCGCGCGGTCCTGCGTGTGCGCTACCGCAAGCACGAGCTCTATGTCAGCGTCGCCGACGACGGCAAGGGCGACCCGGGGCTGCTCGCCCGTCAGCTCCGGATCGAGCGGGGCGGCTCGCCGGACGGCCGGCACCGCGGACTGGCCAACATCGAGAGCAGGATCGGCGACCTGGGCGGGTCCGTCGCGTTCCGGCGCTCGCAGCTCGGCGGCGTCCGCGTCGAGCTGCGCATCCCGTTGCCCATCGCCGAGCGCGCCCCCGGCACCATCGGCGGGCTCATCGGACCGCCGGCACCGACCGAGAACAGACGACAGGAGGAAGCGTGAACGTCCTGACCCCCTCCCCGCCGCAGTTGCCGCCGGCGTACGACGGCGACGTGATCGACGTGCTCCTCGTCGACGACCACGCCATCGTGCGCCGGGGCCTGCGATCGATCCTCGAGCGAGAGCCCGGACTGCGCGTGGTGGCCGAGGCCGCCACGGCGACCGAGGCGCTCGCCCTCGTCAACACGATGCGCCCGCGCATCGTGTTGCTCGACCTGAAGCTGTCGTCGTCATCCGACGTCGAGGGGCTCGACCTGTGCGCCTCCCTCACCGCGCGGCACCCGGAGGCTCTCATCCTGGTGCTGACCACCTTCCTCGACGACCAGCTCGTGCTGCAGGCCATTCGCGCGGGGGCACGCGGCTATGTCGTCAAGGATGTCGACACCTCCGGTCTGGTACGCGCCATCCGCGACGTCGCGGGCGGAGGCAGCGCCTTCGACGCCCGGTCCGCGGCCGCCATGATCCGCGGAGTGAACACCCCCGTGCCCACCGAGGACTCACAGCTGACCTCACGCGAGCTCGAGGTCCTCGAGCTCCTCGCCCGAGGACTGTCGAACCGCGCCATCGGCCGCCAGCTCTACATCTCCGACACCACCGCGAAGTTCCACGTCGGCAACATCCTGCGCAAGCTGGGGGTGAGCCGCCGGGCCGAGGCGGTCTACGAGGCGTCGAAGCTCGGCCTCCTCTGACCCGGCGGCCGTCGTCACGGGACGGGGAGCACGACCCGCTCCCAGGTCGTGTTGACGATGATCGCCGCCGACGCGTAGAGCGCGACAGCCGCGTCGGCGATCAGCACGAATCCCGCCAGCTCACCCAGCCACGTGCTCGAGAGGAACGACCCGAGCGCCGCCAGGTAGAAGACCGCGTTGAGCAGCACGAAGATCACGATCGTCGTCATGTTCGTGCGCAGGGCGGCCAGCAGCATGTAGGAGCTGAAGATCGCCCACGCGAGCAGGAACATCCCGGTGATCGCCGGCCCGTCGGCGCCCACCATCGGGCCGTAGAACTGCACCAGCAGCGCGTAGGAGAGCCAGAAGCCGGCGTACGCCGTGAAGACCAGCCCGGCGAAGGTCTCGCCGCGCTGGTAGTGGACCAGGCCGGCGACGAGCTCGGTGGCGAACCCGAGGGCGAGAGCCAAGGAGAGCACGGCGGGCAGCGCCGCGGCGTCGATCAGCCCGGACATCACGGTCGCCAGCACCAGCGCGGAGATCCCGAAGCTGGCGAGGCCCAGGGGGAAGGGGTCGCCCCAGGTCGCGGTGGTGGCCGTGGGGACGCTCGGCGCGTCGACGGGTGCGTTCGTCATCTGATACCTCCAGGTGTCCGCCGTCGTCACGGTGAGCGACGGCCGTGGTCAGTCTGTGACGCCGCACACACACCGGGACCGGCCGTGCGGTCGGTCTCCGTCCTGCCCACGGAGAGGGCCGCACGGCCGGTGCGTGCGACCACCGGACAGGTCGCGCGGCGCTGCGGCGGCGATCCACGCGGACAGCTCTGCGGACGGCGCCACGGGCGTCCGCGATGGACAGGTCGTCGCGACTGTTGCCGACTCATCGGTCGGTGTCGATGACGAGCCAGCCGCCGTGGTGGTCGACCACCCGGTACGGGTGCCCGGACCCGGCACCCCAGGCGGCCAGGTCCTCCAGCGTCACGGTGCGCACGTGGCCCCACGTCTCGTCGGGCTCGTCCTCCAGCGGTACGGCGACCACGACCCTGCGGCGGGCCACGCGCACGGCCTCGGCGACGGCCCGGTCGCCGGCCGGGGCCTCGAGGTGCTCGAGGAGGTGGATCATCACGACGTTGTCCACGGCGCCGGCCGCCCACGGCAACCGGGCGGCGTCGGCGCAGCGGGCCGCCACCGGCACCGAGAGCCGTCGGGCCGCCGCGTCGAGGAGCGCGACCGTGCCGGCCGACACGTCGGAGGCGACCACCTGCCGCCCGGCGGCGGCCAGGCGCAGCGACAAGAAGCCGAAGCAGCAGCCGACCTCCAGGACGGATCCCGGAGCGAGTTGCTGCTCGACATAGCGGTAGACCGGCGCGTACTGCGCGATCGTGCCGTGGGCGGCCGCCTCGGCCCTCGGCGCGTCCAGCGCGTCGTCGATGCGGTCGAGGGTGTTGCGATAGAACGCCGCCCACGCCAGCTCCGGCTCCGGGGCACTGCTCACGACGATGCCGGTGAAGAGCCGTTCGAAGAGGTCGGGACCGCGCAGCCACCCCGGCTGGAACAGCTCGGTGGACAGCAGTCCGGAGAGGTCGTCGTCGATCTGGTCGGGACGCAGCGCGTGGCACAGGTGGACGTGGTGCCCCTCCCGCTGTACGTCGAAGTGCGGTGTGCGGACCGCGCCCAGCCGCCGCCGCGGACGCGGGCCCTCCCAGGCGCGCACCGTGACGAGCTCGTCGACGTAGGTCCCCGACTCGGGACACGGGCGGAGCGCGTCGATGACCGCCAGCGGCTCGGACGTCATCGTGCCACCGCGAGGTCGTGCGCGACCGCGTCGAGCCCGCGAACACTGCGCACGACCTGCACCTTGTCGCAGTGCTCGGCGTACGCGGGGAGGTCGCACCCGCCCAGCCGCCAGGAGTAGCGGGGCTCGGGGGTCAGCCAGATCGTGGCGCGGGCGCGTCGCGTGATCTCCTCGAACGCTCCCAGGCCGGGGTCCTTGCCGTTGCCGCGGCCGTCGCCGAGGACGACCACGGTGGTCTTCTTGTTCACTGCGGAGCCGTACTGCTCCAAGAAGGTGCGGAAGGAGGCGCCGTAGTCGGAGTCGGCGTCGACGTCGAGGACGCCACCGGCGGGCAGCCCGGCGAGCACGAGCGACAACGCGTCCTCGATGCGGTGCTCGGCGAAGAGGTCGGTGATCTCCACGAGGTCGTCGACGAAGGCGAAGGAGCGCACCGACGTCGCCACCGACTGCAGGCTGTGCACCAGGTGCAGGGTGAACCGGGCGGTCGAGCGCACCGACAGCGAGACGTCGCAGAGCACCAGCAGCCGCGGGCGGTCGTGTGCCTTCGCCACCGTGACGGGGCGGAACGGCACGCCGTCGTACTTCATGTTGGTGCGCATCGTGCGCCGGCCGTCGACGATGCCGCTGGCCGCGACGGTACGCCGCGGGCGTGGTGCCCCGCGCAGCGTCCGGAGCAGTCGCCGGATCGTCTCCTCGAGCGCGGCGCGGTCGTGCTCGCCGACGGTCTCGACGCGCACGCCCCTGAGCTCGCGCGACTCGATCTCCCGCTCCATGCTCATCAGCCGCTGGAGGTGGTCGCGGATCCGCTCCGGCAGCGTCGCCAACCACGGCGCCAGCGCCTGCCGCAGCGCGGCCAGCCTCTCGTCGTCCTGGGCGCCGTCGTCGTCGGCGTCGGGGTCGCGCTCGTCGAGCCAGCTCAGCAGCGCGATCTCCTCCTGCACCGAGAGCTCGGTCTCCAGCTGCATCCCGTGGCTGCGCACCAGGTCCCCCGGGTTGCCCGGGTTGTGCATCCGGCTCGTGGAGAGCTGGACGCGCGCGGCCTCGCCCGCGCTGGTCTCGGTGTCGTTGGACAGCACGATCTCGTCGGTCAGGGCGGCGATGTCGATCTTGTTGGCCTCCTGGTGCAGGTTGTAGCGCTGCGCCATGTCCTCGGGCTTGAAGTACTCCTTGATGTCGTCCGGCTTGCCATGGCTGTGCCCGTCCTCCGGCACGTCGCCCGGCTCGTCGGAGAGCGTGAAGTCGGTGAGCTCGCCCTCGTCGGTCAGGTCGTCGTGGGTGTGCCCGTGCCCGTCGTCGTCCTCGACCACCGGGCGGAGCCCGAAGAACCGGTCGAAGACGAGCTCGAACGCCTCGATGTCGCGCCGGTCCTTGATCAGGCTGGTCAGCAGCGCGGCGCGCAGCACGGCGCGCGACTCGAGCACCCCCGGCTGCGCGACGGCATGCATCGCGTCGATCACCTCGGCGGTGCTGACGCGCACGCCGTACAACCGCAGCAGTCTGATGAAGCGGTGGACCGCTCCCTCCATGGCGTCCCTCCCGGCCCGAGGTCAGAACGGCCGCTTGCGTGCGGAGGGGAAGGCGCGACTTCCCTGGCCGGCCGGGATCGATGGTGCCGTGCGCGGACCGCTGCCGCCCGCGCCGCCGTAGTAGCCGTCGTTGTGGCGGCCCGGCTGGTCCTTGGCGCGGCGGACGGCGCGGCCGTCGGGACCGTCGGCGTCGTCATCGTTGGCCGCGCCGATCGGGTCACCGGTCACGCCCGCCGCACCGTGCCCATGACTGTGCCCGTGCCCATGCCCATGCCCGTGCCCGTGGCCGTGCAGGTGGTCGGGGACGACGGCGTTGGGGTCGACCATCCGCGGCAGCGCGTCGGCGGCCCGCTTGAGGTCGCGCTCGTACTTCACGACCACGTTGAGCGTCGTCGCGAGCACGTCGGCCGTGAGCTCCTCGACCCCCAGGACGGCCAGCGTGCGCGCCCAGTCGATGGTCTCGGAGATGCTCGGCGCCTTGCGCAGCTCCAGCTCGCGCAGCCCCCGCACGATCTCGACCAGCCGCTGGGCGAGCGAGTCGGAGAGGCCCGTGTCCTTGGCGCGGATGATCTCGAGCTCGCGCGCGGCGTCCGGGTAGTCGAGGAAGAGGTGCAGGCAGCGGCGCTTGAGGGCGGCGGAGAGGTCACGCGTGTTGTTGGAGGTCAGCACGACGTAGGGCATGGTGCGCGCCGTCACGGTGCCCACCTCGGGGATCGAGATCTGGAACTCCGCGAGCAGCTCCAGCAGCACCGCCTCCAGCGCCTCGTCGGCGCGATCCACCTCGTCGATCAGCAGCACGACGGGGGTCTCGGAGTCGATCGCCTCCAGCAGCGGGCGGGGTGCGAGGAAGCGCTGGGAGAAGAAGACCGAGTCCTGCTTGGCGATCCGCTCGACGGCGTCACCGAGGTCGACGGCGTCCTCGACGACCTGGCCGATCTTCTCGCGCAGGATCTGGGTGTAGAGCAGCTGCTTGCCGTAGTCCCACTCGTAGAGCGCCTTGGTCTCGTCCTGACCCTCGTAGCACTGGAGCCGGACGAGCCGCCGCCCGGTGGCGGCGGCCAGGCTCTCGGCGAGCTGGGTCTTGCCGACGCCGGCCGGGCCCTCGAGCAGGACGGGCTTCTCCAGGCGCGTCTGGAGGAACACGGTGGTCGCCAACCGGTCGTCGGCGAGATAGCCCTGCTCGGCCAGCCGGGCGCGCGCGTCGTCGACGTCGCGGAAGCCGGGGGCGGGTTCGGTGGTGGTCGACACTGATGCTCCTCGGGGGTGGGGGTGCGGCGGGTCCGGTGGCTGCACACCGGACCCGCCGTGGACGGATCGGTGGTCAGCTGAGCAGGTCGTCCAGGTCGCCGGTGAGGCAGTGCTCGACGACGGGGCGGACCGTCTCGAAGGTGCACTCCTTCGCGTTGCCCGGGGTGCAGGCGTCACCGAGGACGTGGTTGGTGATCCGGTCGACGTCGGCCTGGTCGCCGACGATCTCCTTGGCGTTGGCGTAGAACTGGGTCGGCCCCTGGCCGAGGCGGTTCTTGGAGTAGGTGTCCTGCTTGACGTCCACGAACCGCTCGGTGATGCCCACGTCGCGCAGCAGCCGGATGGCGGCCGCCAGCGCGGCGTCCGCCGCCTGCACGTCGGTCATGCCGTGGGTGTCGACGCCCATCGCGCGCGCGATGTCGGCGAACCGCTTGTAGTGGGTCGGCATGTTGAACGCCCACACGCGCGGGAGCGCGATCGCGTTGTTGAGGCCGTGGTGGGTGTCGTAGAAGGCGCTCACGGCGTGGCTGATGGAATGGATGATGCCGAGGCCGCCGGAGTTGAACGCCTGGGCCGCGATGTACTGCGCGTACATCATGCCCTCGCGTCCGGCCAGGTCCTGGCCGTTCCAGACCGCCTGCCGCAGGTTCTCCGCGGTCAGCTTGATGGCGTGCAGCGCATTGCCGAGCGAGGGCTGGAAGTTGATGCGCGAGACGTACGGCTCGCTGGCGTGTGCGAGGACGTCGAAGCCGCACTGGGCGGTGTAGTCGACCGGGCAGTCGTAGTAGAGCACCGGGTCGTCGATGGCCAGGCTCGCGACGGAGGCGTCGTCGAAGGCGACGTACTTGTGGGGGTTGTCAGGGTCGGTGGTGGTGTCGGTGATGACGTAGGCCCACGACGTCTCCGAGCCGGTGCCGGCCGTGGTGGAGACCGCGATGTGCGGCGGGTTCTTGGGGTTCTCCGACATGTTGAAGCCCTCGAACTCGTTGACGTTGCGCCCGTCGTGCGCCACCGAGATCCGCGCGCCCTTGCACGCGTCGTGCGAGGAGCCGCCGCCGATGGAGACGAACGAGTCACACTCGTTCTCCTGGTAGAGCTTGACCGAGTCCATGACGTTGTAGTCCTTGGGGTTGGACTCGACCTTGTCGTACACGACGACCTCGAGACCGTGGTACTTCATCGACTCCACGATCTTGTTGACGATGTCCGTGCCGCGCAGGCCGGAGGTCATCACGAGCGTCTTGCGGAAGCCCATCTTGAGGGCCTCGGGGCCGATCATCTCGTGCGCCCCCGGGCCCATCAGCGCACGGGGGAAGGGGTGGAACTCCTTGATGGGGAAGGGCTTGAGTAGTTCGTCGACCTGCATCGGTACCTCCGTTGGGTGGATGTGACGCATCGCACGCTAGGGAGGAGCGAGGAGCCACGAACAGGCGAGGAAACGGAAACAGGCCGCCGAGGGAGGCGATGACCTACCCGATGGGAGAGGTCGACTCCCTGGCCGATCCGACCGCGCGTGCGGCGGCCGTGGGCGGCGGCGTGACCGGCCCGTGTGCTCCTGCTCCGGGACGGCGCGGGAGGAGGCAGCGCACCGACCGACCGCGGAGCGCACCCATCCACAGACCCGCCCCGTAGGCGAGGTCGTCGAGACGTCGGGAGATCGGGCGGAAGCGCGCGCCGGGGTGGTCGATCCGCGCGACGACGCCATCGACGAGCAGCGAGCTGACGAGCGCGCGGCGTACCGTCCTGCTCCACGGGGCGGCCACGGCGGCGAGCGGCCACCAGTGCCGGAGCAGCAGGGCGGACTCCTGGCGCAGCGCCCAGCCGAGGCCCTGGACAGCCAGTCGCAGGGCGAGCCGGCCGCGTGCGGGCGTGTCCGGGAGGCGCCGGGACAGGGAGCGCGCCCCGTGGGCGAGGCCGAGGGCCACGACCGGCAGCGACCAGCGCCGGCGGACGAGCACCGCGGCAGCCGTGACCGCCATGGTCGCCGACATCACGGCCGGGGCCCCCTTGCGGCCGTGCCTCGCCGCGAGGATCGCCCCGCCGGTGCCGTAGAGGTACTTGCGGCCGAGCCACCCGCGAACCGTCGTACGGGTGTCGTGCGAGGCGACCTCGGCCGGGTCGTAGCGCACCACGTGACCCGCGTCGACCAACCGCCACACGAGGTCGACGTCCTCCCCCACGCGCATGGTCTCCTCGAATCCGTCTCCCAGCCGGTCGACCCGGCCGACCAGACAGGCGCTCGGCAGCCAGCCGACGGCTGCCCCGGGGCGGACGACGCATGCGCGCGTGCCGAGCGCGAGCGAGGAGTCCTCCTCGTCGAAGCGCTCGAACCACCTCGGTGCTCCCGAGCGGGCCCGGCTGCGCACGAGAGGAGCGACGAGCGCGACGCGCCGGTCGACGAAGTGACGGGTGAGCCGCAGGAGGGTCGCGGCGTCGACCGTCACGTCGGAGTCCACGAAGGCGACCATGGGGGTACGCACCTCGCGGAGTCCGGCGTTGCGCGCGCCTGCGGGTCCGCGATTGGTCACCAGCCGAACCAGATGGGCGCCGTGCCGCAGGACGACGGCGGCCACGGCGTCCGGGTCGTGCGAGGCGTCGTCGACGACGATCCGGTGCAGTCCGTGGAGGGAGGCCAGCGCTCGGTCCAACTGCTCGGGGCGATCGCGCACCGGGATCACCACGGTGAGGTCGGCCGGATCGACCCCGACGCCGCTCAGCACGGGGTCGGCGACGTTGCCGTCGACGAGCCGTCCGGCCAGGCGGTCGGTCGCGGCATCCGTGACGGTCACCGTCCCGTCGTCGAGCAGGCACCGCGCCGCGGCGGTGAGCCGGACCGCCCGCAGCGGCGATCCTCCGATGACGACGTCGCCGTCGACCCAGCGGACGTCGTCGCGGATGCGGGCCTGGAAGCCGGTCTCGAACCTCATCCTCCGAAGCCTCCGTCGGCGTGGACGACGCTGCCGTTGAGGGCGGCGCCTTCGCGCGAGCAGCAGAACGCGACGGTCGCGGCGACCTCGTCGGGCGTCAGTGGTCGGCGCAGCAGTTGGTGGGCGGCGAGGTCGGCGGGGCTGGTGTCGGGGTAGAGGGCGGCGGTCCGGTCGAGCATCGCGGTCCCGGTCGCGCCGGGTGACACCGCGACAGCGGTGACGCCGGTGCCGACCAGGTCGGCGGCGAGTCCCTTCACCAGGCCGACGACGGCGTGCTTGACCATGCAGTAGCCGGCGAGCCGGAAGAGTCCGTGGCTGCCTGCCGCCGAGGCGACCGCGACGAACCGGCAGCCGCTCGGGTCCGGTCCGCACAGCATGGCGGGCACGGTCGCGGCGGCGAGGTGCCACACGCCCAGGCCGTCGGTGGTCCACAGCAGGTCGAGCTCGTCGAGCCGCGTCTCCCACAGTGGGCGGCCGCCGGCGACCACGGCTGCCGCGCCGACCGCGGCGTCGAGCCTTCCCCAGCGCCGCAGGACGTCGTCGACCGCGGCGGTCAGCGCGGCGGGGTCGCGTACGTCGACGACGCGGGTCGCGACCTCCGGCAGGTCGGCGGCGACCGCGTGGAGGTCCGCCTCCGTCGGCATCGGGTACGGCGTCGCCTCCGGCCCGGCGCAGGCGTCGACGGCGAGCACACGGTAGCCGTCGGTCACCAGCCTGCGGACGACCGCGGCGCCGATGCCGCGTGCGGCGCCGGTGACGAGGGCGACGCGGCGGTGCCTGCTCATCCCAGTGCCACGCCGTCGGGGGCGAGCACCTCCAGGCTGAGCTGCTCCACCATGGCCTCGAGCAGCTCGGCTCCCTCGGCCGCCGTGGCGCCGGCCGGGTCCCCGAGGACGCCGTTGGCGGAGACCGCCGCGACGCCACCGGCGCGCATGGCGGGCAGGATCTCCGCCAACGGCCGGAGGTCCCCCGGCTCGGCGCGCTCGGTGCGCACGGCGTCGGGTCGCAGGTGGAGCATGAGGGAGGTCTCGGTGCGTCCGGCGTGCAGGTCGAACTCCTCGGTCCGGCAGGCCAGCCAGCTCACCGGCCGGCTCTCGCGTGCCAGGTGGTTGACCGCACTGGTGAGGGCGCCCGCGTTGCCTCCGTGGGCGTTGAGGAGGACGATGCGCTCGGCCCAGGTGTGGGCGGAGCGGACGAGTTCGACCACGACGAGGTGGAGGGCGTCGGTGCCGATGGACACGGTGCCGGGGAAGGATTGGTGCTCGCCGCTGGAGCCGAATGCCAGGGGTGGGGCGACCCACGTGGTGATGCCGTGTTGGGTGAGTCGGGTCGCGACGCCGTCGGCCACGGCCGCTGCGATGGTCGTGTCGGTGTCGAGGGGGAGGTGGGGGCCGTGTTGCTCCACGGACCCGACCGGCACGAGCAGCGTCGTGCCGGGTCCCACGTCGGGCCAGGTGGCGTCGGCGAGGGCATGAGGGCGGGGCACGACGACCTCAGGGGCGGGCGCGGTCCGGTGCGCCGACCTCGACGTGGAAGCCGTCGGGCACGATGAGGTGCTCGGGGCGCAGCTCGCTGACCGAGGGCAGGGCGAGGCCGCGGAGCGCGGAGTCGATGCCGCTCGAGAGGACGTCGAGCACGTTCTCTACACCGGCCTGGCCGTTGGCGGCCAGGCCCCACAGGTAGGCCCGTCCGATGAGCACGGCCCTCGCCCCCAGAGCGAGGGCCTTGACGACGTCGGAGCCGCGGCGCACGCCCCCGTCCATCACCACGTCGACCTGGTCGCCGACGCGGTCGGCGATCGGCTTGAGCACGCGGATCGCGGCCGGGGTGCCGTCGAGGTTGTTGCCGCCGTGGTTGGACACCGAGATCCCGTCGACGCCGGCGTCGACGGCGCGCAGGGCGTCGTCGATGCGGCACACGCCCTTGAGCACGAACGGGGTGCCGGAGATCTGGTCCCAGGTCTCCCGCATCCACGCCACGTCGTCCCAGGTCGGCGGCGGGGTGGTCATCCACTCGTAGTAGGCGCCGAAGAACGTCGGCGCGTCCCCACCTGGCGGGGCGAGGTTGGGGGCGGTGAGGTCGGGCAGTCTGCCGGTGGCGCGGAACTGCTTGCCGAACTGCCACATCCACCGGCCCTTGGTGGCCACCTTGGGGGCCATCCGGACCATGGTGCGGAGGTCGACCTTCTCGGGGATCTCGGGGCTGCCCCAGTCCCGGCCGATCGAGAACGACCAGTCCAGGGTGGCGATCAGGCCCTGCACCCCGGCGGCGTGGGCGCGGGTCATCCGCTGGACCATGGTGTCGCGGTCGCCGGTCCAGTACATCTGGAAGAACGTGGTCGCGCCGGTGGCGGTGACCTCCTCGACCGACTTGGAGGCGAAGTTCGACAAGCCCATGATCGTGCCGCGCGCGGCGGCGGCACGGGCGACGGCGACCTCGCCGTCGGGGTGCACCGCTTGGACGCCGGTGGGGCTGATGATCACCGGGAGCGCGAGGTCGTGGCCGAACACGGTGGTCGCGATCTCGCGTTTGGCGTGCTGGCCCACCACGTGCGGCGCCCAGCCCAGCTCGGCGAACGCGGCCTGGTTGTCCGCGACCGACTGGCCGCGCTCGGAGCCGGCCACCAGGGCGCCGTACACCGGCTGCGGCAGCCGCTTGCGGGCCCGCTCCTGGGCGACCGCCACGGACTCGAACCAGGGGTTCTGCTTCCAAGGGTTCTCGAGCTTCGTCATAAGGTGGGCTCCCATCCTGCGAGCGGGCTCTCCGCGCAGGCGGAGACCGGGGGCGCCGACCGGGTCGGGCCGAGGGTCAGCATCACCGGCTGGTTGCGGGTCGGCGTGGTCTTGGAGTGGTCCTGGCTCGGGGCCGGTACGACGCGCTCGCCGGCCAGCGTCATCTGGGCCAGCGTCTGCTCGCCGTACCCCTGCACGCACTCGGGATCGGGGCCGTCGAGCGGCAGGCCGGTGAAGAACTTCGCGGCCATGCAACCACCCCGGCAGGAGTCGAAGAACGCACACGACGAGCACGCGCCACCGGTCTGCGGCGCACGCAGCTCGGTGAACAGGGCCGAGGTCTGCCACACCTTCTGGAAGCCGCCATCGGCGAGGACGTTGCCGGCGTGGAACTGGTCGTGGATCGCGAACGGGCACGCGTACACGTCACCGACCGGGTCGATCAGGCACACCACCCGCCCAGCGCCGCACAGATTGAGCCCGGGAAGGGCCTCGCCGAACGCGGCGAGGTGGAAGAACGAGTCACCGGTCAGCACGTTCTCGCCATGGGCCAGGAGCCAGTCGTAGAGCTGACGCTGCTGCTCGGGCAGCGGGTGCAGCTCGTCCCACATGTCCGCACCCCGGCCACTCGGCCGCAGCCGGGTCAGCCGCAGCGTCGCGCCGTACCGGTCGGCGAGCGCCTTGAACTCGTCGAGCTGCCCGATGTTCTCCCGGGTGCACACCACCGAGATCTTCGCGTCACCGAACCCGGCATCGGCAAGGTTCTGCAACGCCCGCAACGCGGTGGCGTACGACCCCGGACCCCGAACGTAGTCGTTGACCTCCGCCGTCGCGCCGTCCAGGGAGATCTGCACGTCCACATAGTCGGTGGAGGCGAGGAAACGCGCCCGCTCCGGGGTGATCCGCACCCCGTTGGTGGAGAACTTCACCCCGACCTGGTGGTCGACCGCGTACTCCAGCAACTCCCAGAAGTCCGGACGGATGGTCGGCTCACCACCCCCGATGTTGACGTAGAACACCTGCATCCGCTGCAACTCGTCGATGACGGCCTTGCACTGCTCGGTCGACAGCTCCCGCGGATCCCGACGACCCGACGACGACAGACAGTGCGCGCACTCCAGATTGCAGGCATAGGTCAGCTCCCACGTCAGGCAGATCGGCGCGTCCAGCCCGTGCTCGAACTGCTGGACCAGACTGCCGCCCTCAGGACGCGCGACCCCCGCGGGACGCTGCGCTGCGATCGTCATCCGCTCTCCTCCTCCCGCCCCCGGGGACGGATCATGTCGGCGGCCGCCAGACCACGCAGCGCAGCCACAAAGCCATCGTGCTGGGCCGACGGGACACCGGCCGCGACCAGCGCACCGCGCACATCGTCGTGATGCTCGAGGGCCCGGACCGTCTCCACCAGCTCAGGCCGCTTCAAGAAGGTGAGCTTCCTGTTGCCGAAGTGATAGGCCAACGCCCCGAACGGCTCAGGACGCAGCGCCACCGACGCAGACAACGCCCAGGACTCCTCGAGCATCGGATCCGACATCAGTACACGCCGCACATTCCGTCGATCGACACCTCTTCGATCAGGTCCTCGGCGACCTCGGTCGTGCGGGGCTCGTCCTGGGGTTCCATCGCTGCTCCTCTCGGCGGTTGACCGTCCGCACGTTAGTTCCGCCGCCCGCGCAGCAACCTGCCCGAACGGAGAGTCTTGTGGGCAGGACGAAGCGAGGTCTCCGACGACCGCGAGGCGACCCGGCGTCGACCGGCGCGAAGGCAAAGAAGCGCGCATACCGCTGGCGCGGCGACCCCCCGTCCACCATCATGGGCGCGCTTCCTGCTCCCGGAAGGTTCCCTGTCATGCGCCATGCCGGCCACCGCGCCCTGCTCGGGGTGGTGATGATCGTCATCGCCGCGTCGGCGATCCTCGGGCTCGCGGTCACCCGCACCGAAGCGGTCCCCGGCCGGACGACGTACGGCGACACGGCTCGCCAGGCGGCCGCCGCCGCACCGGCGGCGCCGCGCACGGCCTGGCTCGAGGACTTCGAGAACGTGCCCGGGGACTGGCAGCTGCTGACGACGTACCGGTCCACGGACGGGGTCGCCTACACGGCCAGCGCCTACTGGGCGTCGGCGGTGGCGTGCAACGGGATGGTCGCTCGGGTCGTGAGCGTGCCGCCGGGCGACTCGCCGTGTCCGACGTACAACGACGGACCCAACGCCCAGCAGCTCGTCGCGCGGTGGCTCGCCGCCGTCGCCACGGGAGCCCCGTCCGAGGCCAACCACGCGCTCGCGTGGTACTCCTTCGACGGCCCGCCGGCGCCGCCGTACACCCCGGGCGAGGCGGTGATCGCGACGCTCTCCGGCGTGCCCGTCGGACAGGGCGGTCGCTTCCTGCAGCTGACGTTCGACGCGGCCGGCACCAACTGCCAGGGACGGCGGGCGGTCCTCTCCTGCGCGGCGTCCTCGTCGACGGCGGCACCAGCCACGAGGTGATCCCGCAAGCCGACCCGTGCATAGCGACCACGGTCTCCACCGCCGGCGAGCACGGCGGCTTCCACGCCGGTCGGTACGCCGCGGCGACCGCGCCGCTGATCTCCACCGCGACCCCCCAGATCGGGATCCTGGACGACCAGCAGAACACCCCCGGGAACTACAACGACGGCGGGATCGACAACATCCGGCTGCTGGACGTGACCCCACGGCTCGACGCCGCGTTCGCGTCGGCGAACCTGCCGAGCGGCACGAGCACGATCCTCACGCTCACCGTCACCAACACCTCCGAGCTGCTCGCCAAGACCGGCTGGGCGGTGACCGAGACGCTGCCGAGCGGACTGACGGTCGCCGGCTCGCCGAGCACGGACTGTGGGGCGGGGACCTCGGTGTCCGCGGCCCCGGGTGGCTCCGCGATCACCGTCACCGGCGGCCGGCTCGGGTCCGGCACGGCGTCGTGCGCCATCCAGGTTCCCGTCACCGCGGCGGCGGCCGGCAGCTACACCGTCGACGCCACCGCGGTGACCGGTCTGGACGCGCCGGGGGCGGCCACCGTCACGTTCACCTCGCCGCGGCCCGCGCCGTCCGCGACGGGCGGCGCACCGGCGGTGGTGGGCGGCCCGTCGATGCACGATGCCGGGCCGCCCCGGGGGCCTACTCCTCTCGCCGGGCCGCCCCGGGGGCCGGTCCAGGGTCCGAGGTGGGGCGACCTGATCGCGGCGCCGACGGGCACGCCGACCATGCCGGCCGGCGACGCCGCGGCCGATCCGACCAGCGGCCCCGACGACCCCGACGACGGCGGCGACGACAGCGACGGCGACGGCGGCTGGGAGGGCGAGCAGACCGACGGCCGCACGACCGGCCCTCACGACCGCGACGACGGTGGGATCACCGGGCAGCGCGACCAGAGCCTGTCCACTCCCGCGCCGCAGAGCGTCTTCACCGGCGAGGTGCCGTCGATCTGGGAGATCCTGAAGGACCCCTCGAAGATGGCGGCGGCGATCGCGATGGGCCTGGTCTGGACCCTGCTGCTGGTCGTCGCGTGGATCTCTCGGACGCGCTGGCGCCGCGCCACCGTCTTCCGCACGTCACCGTGGGGTCTCGTCGTCGGCGTGCTGGGAGTCGTCGTCTCGCGCCTGATCGCTTCCTGCCCGGACTGCTCGGTGGCTCCACGATGGAGGTCGAGCACGAGGACGCCACGCCGGCCGAGGCGGCACGCATCGGACGCGCCAAGGTGGCCGCCACGCTCCTGGGCGCCCTGGGCTGCCTCGCACTGCTGACCGTGGTCCCCGATCACGGGTCGTGGCCGGTGCTGTTCGTCCACGACGCCCTGGTCGCCGGGTCGATCATCGCGATCCTCGGGCCGTTCATCGACCTGCTGCCCGTCGGCTTCTTCGGCGGGGCGGTGATCTTCAAGCACCTGCGCTGGTCGTGGGTCGGGCTGATGACCGCGGCGACGGCGGCGTTCTTCCTCGTGGTGCTCCCCAAGCCGACGTACTGGCTCTACATGGGCGATCGGGCGATGTGGTGGGTGAAGGTCTCCACCGTCGTGATCGTGCTCGCCCTCGTCGCCGTCCTCGTCGTCGCCCGCCTGGAGAAGTCCGAGACCGGAGCACGGATCTCGCGCTCCCTGCACCGCCGGGCCGGCTGACGCGGCGAAGGCGCTTCTGCGCCGCCGAGGCCGGCCTGCGGACGAACGAGGTTGCACTAATGCGTGCCTCGCGATCTACCGTTGCCGACATGCGATGGCTCGAGGTGAGCACGGAGAACTGCTCGGTCCAATCCGCTCTGGACGTGGTCGGAGCCAAGTGGGCGCTCCTGGTCATCCGCGAGCTGTTCAACGGGGTGCGGCGGTTCGACCAGATGCAACGGCACCTCGGAATCTCCGAGGCGGTGCTCGCTCGACGACTCCGCGAGCTGCAGGAGGCCGGCCTCGTCGAGTCGAGCCCCTATCGGGAGCCGGGCAGCCGTGCTCGGTTCGAGTACCGACTCACGGAGGCCGGCCTCGATCTCTTCCCCGTGCTGATCGCCCTGCTCGACTGGGGGGACAAGCATCGTGCACCGCGCGAAGGAGGGCCGTGGCAGGTCCAGCATCGCGGCTGCGGCGGGCCGGTGACGGCGGCTGTCGTGTGCGCCCAGCATCCCGACGCCCCTCTCACCCCCAGGGACACGGTCACCAGCGCCGGCCCGAGCGCGATCGAGATCACGCCCGACCCGATCTGACTTTCTGATTGACAGTCAGCGTGCTCGGTTCCTAGGCTGAGCGCGTCGGACGGGGAGCCGGCGGATGAGTCACGACAAGCCAGCCGGAGGGACGCGGACGATGCCGACTTCGCGGACGACCGCACTCGAGCCGAAGGTCACCGCGCTGGTCCTGGTCGACCCGCTCCACGACTTCCTGGCGCCCGATGGCCTGCTGTGGCCGTCGATCGCAGCGGTCGCCGATCGCGTCGGCCTGCACCGCAACCTCGGTGCCCTCCTCGCGGCGTTCCGGGCGAGCGGCGCCTGTGTAGCCTTCGCACCCCACCGCCGCTGGGACGACGAGGCGTACGCAGGTTGGTCCTTCATGACCGCGGATCAGTCGGGCGTCGTCAAGATGCGCGTGTTCGCACGATCTGGGCCGGGCGGCGACTGGCACGAGGGCCTCGAACCCTGGCCGGGCGAGCTCGTCGCGACGGAGCACTTCGCCTAGAGCGGCTTCGCCAACACCGATCTGGAGGTGCAGCTGCGGCAGAGGGGGATCACCCATCTCGTGGTCGCCGGTCTGCTGGCCAACACCTGCGTCGAGTCGACGGCACGGTTCGGCATGGAGCTGGGATTCCATGTGACGCTCGTCCGCGACGCCACCGCCGCAACCAGCGAGGACGCGATGCGCGCCGCCCATGACGTGAACGGCCCGACGTACGCGCACTGGATAACCGGCACGCAGTCAGTCCTGGAAGCGCTTGCCTGACCGACACCCTGGCGCGCGGATGCCTGTGCGGCCACACGAAGGAGAGCCAGGCTGAACACCCATCCCGACACCCCGCAGTCGTCGACACCGGCGGACGTCGCGGACTGGCTGGCGGCCATGCCGATCGTCCAGCATCTCGGCGCGACGGTCACCGCCGTGGAGTACGGCGTGGTCGAGGTCCAGATGCCCTATCGCCACGAGCTCTCGTTCCGTTCCGACGGCGCGATACAGGCAGGCGCCATCGGAGCACTGATCGACTTCGCCGGCGGCGCAGCCGTGGTCTCGACACTGCCCTCGGGCGCGTCCGCGACCACGTTGGACTACTCCATCAAGATGCTTGCACCGCCGGTGGCCGACACCCTCGTCGCCACCGCGCGCGTCCCCCAGCCCAAGCGCTCGATCCACGTCTGCCTCGTCGACGTGGTGGCGCGGACCGGAAACCAGGACGTGCTGTGCGCGGTGGGCACGGTGACCATGCTGACCGCCCGTGACCGATGAGCCTCCGCCGCCGCGTACTCGAGTAGGCACGCATGACGGACGACCGCACCGGCAGGCGAAGGAGACGCCCATGACCGAGAACCAGCCCGAGGGCGCACACCACCACCTCCTCGTCGAGGCCGAGGAGTTCGACGACTACGGCGGGTGGATCCTGGACTCCCAGTTCGAGCGCAAGACGGGGTCCCCCTATCTCCTGGCTCACGGCCTGGGGAAGCCGGTCGCCGACGCGACCACGACGATCGAGGTCGAGGCCGCGGGAAGCTACCGGGTCTGGGTGCGCGCCAAGGACTGGGTGCCCTCCCATCATCCCGGCCGGTTCGCCGTCTCGGTCGACGGCGAGCGGCTGCCGGTCGAGCTCGGCGCCAGCGGAAGCGACTGGAGCTGGGAGGACGCCGGACGGGTCCGCCTGCCGCGGGGCCGCGTCACGATCGCCCTCACGGACTTGACCGGCTTCGACGGTCGCTGCGATGCCCTCTACCTGACCACAAGCGACACCGAGCCACCCGACGGGATCGGTCCGGAGGCGCAGGCCTGGAGACGCCGGCTCCGCGGACTGCCGGACCAGCCGGTCGACGGCGGATCCTTCGACGTGGTGGTCGCCGGCGGCGGCATCACCGACGCCGCGGCCGCGCTCGCCGCCGGCCGGCTGGGCCTGACGGTCGCGCTCATCCAGAACCGCCCGGTCCTGGGCGGCAACGCGAGCACGGAGATCGGACTCACTCCTCGAGGGGAGACCGGCTCGCTGATCAAGGAGATCTCCGCACGGTCCGAGACCGGCGAGCTCGCGGCTCTCGATCTCCTGCGGGCGGAGCCCACCGTGTCGGTGTTCTTGGAGCACCAGATCTTCGACGCCGCCCGCGACGGCAACCGCATCGCCTCGGTCGACGCCCGCGACGCTCGCTCCGGACGCGAGACCCGCTTCCGCGCAAGAACGTTCATCGACTGCACCGGCACCGCGATCCTGGGCCTGCTCACCGGCGCCGAGACCATGTTCGGCTACGAGAGCCGAGCCGAGTACGACGAGCCACTCGCCCCGGAGCAGCGTGTCGAGTCGCACCACGGGAACACCCTGTTCTTCCGCACTCGGGATCTCGACCGTCCGGCGTACTTCCCCTACGTGCCGTGGGCGGTCGAGGTCGCGCAGGACTTCGCGAACCTCGGTGGACAGCTCGAACGCCCGGGCGTCGACAACGCCGCGGGGCCGGTCGCGGGGCCGGCCCGCACCCCGGACCCGTCCATCCGCCGCCGCATGCTCCAGCCGTTGACCCACTTCTGGGAGTACGGCCAGGACCTCGACCCGTACACCCAGGCCGAGCACATCCGCGATCACCTCCTGAGGGCGGTCTACGGCACGTTCTCCAACGTCAAGACCCTCGAACCCGACACCTATGCGAACCTCGCCCTCGACTGGGTGGCCTTCGTCCCGGGTCAAGGCGAGTTCCGTCGATACAAGGGCGCCTACGTCCTCACCGAGAACGACATCCGCGAGCACCGCAGGTTCCCCGACACGGTCGCGTGGAACTCCGGCGCGTTCTGCCTGCACTACCCAGGACACGAGAAGTACGACTTCCGCCTGAGGGACTGGAAGTGGGACACCCGCGACGACCGGCCCTTCGAGGTCCCCTTCCGGTGCCTGTACTCGGCCGACCTCGACAACCTGATGATGGCCGGCAAGCACATCAGCGTCACCCACATCGCCGGTTCCGTCACCAAGTTCATGGGCAACGGTGGCCAGCACGCGATCGCCACCGCAGCGGCGGCCAAGCTCTGCCTCGCCCACGACGCCACGCCCCGAGAGATCCACGACCACCACCTGGAGGAGCTCCAGAGGACGATCGCCGACCTCGGCGGGTCGGTCGGGCATCCGGTCTGAGGGCCGACGACCGGTGGCACGCCGTCACCGCCCGGGGCCGCCGTCTCGAAGCACTCCTCCGTGCCACTGTCGCTTCTCTCCAAGACCCGCGGTGGGGACCACACCTAGCGTTCCGGGCGTCAATCGGACGACCGAGGACACCGCGATGACCCACGGTCATGCCAGGCTGGGGTGCATGTCGATGGAAGGAGCGACCGGCACATTGATCGACCCGGACATCCGGCCGGCGAGCCACGACGACTGGAAGCAGATCGAGCCGTTCTTCCGGCGGATCGTCGAGGACGGCGAGACCTACGCCTACCCCAGCGACCTCACCAGCGAGCAGGCCGAGCGGCTCTGGCTCGGCTCCGACGCGGTGGTGGTACTCGAAATGGACGCGAAGGTGCTCGGCACCGCCCGGATGGGCGCGAACCGACCCGGACGCGGCGACCACGTAGGTACGGCCTCCTTCATGGTGGACGATGCCGCTCGCGGCCGCGGCATCGGTCGCCGGCTCGGTGACCACGTCGTGCAGTGGCACCGTGACCGGGGCTTCCGAGGCATCCAGTTCAACGCTGTCGTCGAGACGAACGCCGCCGCCGTGCACCTGTGGCAGAGCCTGGGCTTCCGGATCGTCGGGACCGTCCCCGGCGCATTCCGATCGCGCAGGCACGGGTACGTCGGGCTGCACGTGATGTACCTCGACCTCACCTAGCGAGGGAGTCCAGCCGGCTCCGCGTCCGCTGGTACGGCTCGTGGTGCTCTCCGTGCCGCCGCCACGCTGGGTCACGGCGCAGCGTCTACCTCCCGCGCGGGCACAAGGTGACGTTCGAGGCGAGGACGACACCGGCCAAGGCGATGAGTCCACCAGCGAGCTTGGGCCAGGCAAGGGTTTCTCCCGCAGCCAGAGCGAAGAGGTAGCCGAGATTGCGCCGGGAGGAGGTGGCCCTCCTCGCAGGGGTGAGCGCGTCCTACTACACGCGCATCGAGCAGGGCACCGCGGGCTTGGTCTCCGTGGGTGTGCTCCGCGCCATCGCGGATGCGCTGCGGCTCCCTCCTGACGACCGGGCCCAGCTCGAGCGGCTCGCCGACGCCGCATCCCGACACGGGGACGCAGCCAGGCCTACCGAGGACCTGCTGCCGAGCCTGGCGGCGCTCCTGCCGCACCTCGAGCACCTTCCCGTCGGCGTGCTCGGTCGGACTGTGCGGCTGCTGGCGTGGAACCGGTGCGCACACGCGGTCTTCGCCCCCACCGCGACTTCGACGAACCACTGCCGGTCCAGGGCTCAACTGGGCCGAGGTCCTCGTGCTCGACCCCGCATCGCGATCTCTGTTCGTCGACTGGACGACGGTGCTGGAGGACATAGCCGGCCGGCTCCGCGTGAACGCCGCGCGGCACCCGGACGACCCCGAGATCGCAGCCGTGGTCGCTGCCCTGTGCTCGGCGAGCCCCCGATTCGCCGAGACGTGGGAACGGCACCCGGCCCGCGAGCGGCCGCTGGGCGGCACCCGTCTTGACCACCCAGTCCTCGGAAAGCTGCACCTCAAGGACACCGTGTTGCGTTCAGCGGAGGACGAGGACCAAGTGATCATCGTGTTCCACCCCGAGGTCGGTAGTCCGACCGAGCGCGCTCTCCTTGGGTGGTCGGCGCGATCGGGTCCACAGCGGTGACCCGAAGCACCTGCGGGAGCCGCCGTCCGTTCCTACCATCGGGCCGCCGACGGTCGGTTGAGCGCAGAGGTCGTGCCGACCACCGTGCGGCCGACGCCACCCTCTCCTGCATGCTCATCGACTCGGACGTGCTGCTCGAGTCCACCGGCCCGGCGTAGCGCAGCGAACTCCGCCCAGCGGCCGCTGGTCGTCCTCGCTGAACCGAGGCCGACTCGTCGATCACCTGCTCATGGAAGGCACCGAACGCCGCCCACAGCAACGAGCAAGACCACTCCGCGTCAGGGGACTTCATCGCGTCAGCGACTCATAGGTTGTCTCCATGACCGATTGAGCCAGCGCATCACCCAACACCCGAAGATCCGGCCCGAGCGGCGGCAGGGCGAAGTTCACCTGCACGTCGATCGTGGAGCCGCGTCGCGCGACATGCGGATCGTTCGCGTCAGCCTCGCTCGGCGAGATTCCCACATCGATGTCCACCGCCCGGATTCGGAGTGCGCCTCGCAGGTCTTGCCAACGCCCTTCCTGACTTGCGACAGCGGCGGCCTTCATGAAGCGCGCGACAAAGTAAGGATCACTGAACGGCGGAGAGTCGGAATCGCGTCCGACCCTGACCCACGTCGTGATCCACGGTGCCCAACCATTCTCTCGAAGGGGAACCATGACGCCCGAAAACCTGGCTGGCTCGACGGCCCCGGTGTGACCGGAAGCAGCAAGCTCGAAGGCCTGCGCGAACGAGATCTCGGCAGCTCCTTCGTCAGCCATTTCGCCGGGGCCTGCTAGGGCGCGTTCGAAATATCCGGAGCCGGCGATCACCAGCCTCTCGACAGATCTACGTACGAGATCGTCTTCCGGCTCCACACTCGTTTGCTTCTCGGCGGTGGCGCGGATGACTGCGGTGAGACCGGCGGCCTCGGCCCTTCGATGTAGGTGCGTGAGTTCCTCGCGGAACTGGGTGACCGCGTCACCGCCCAGCGACCGCAAGAACGTCGCGGCATCGAGAAGGGACTGCTGCACGAACGGGTGACAGGTTGGGTCACGCAGCCTGAGTGGCTGGCGTGGTCATGATGGTCTCGAACTCGATGGGGGTCAATCGCCCGAGAGCGGCCTGTCGACGACGGCGGTGA
>Ga0164243_10001613_pt1 | contig 38128 bp, 36 predicted proteins | sample OricompcompostOP_FD_108781 | JGI IMG/M metagenome (GOLD analysis project Ga0164243, IMG submission 108781) | Organic Plus compost microbial communities from Emeryville, California, USA - Original compost - Organic plus compost (OP) | ecosystem: Engineered > Solid waste > Mixed feedstock >... | reverse complement strand
GGGCCGGATCGAGCAGATCGGGTCACCGAGCGAGATCTACGATTCGCCGGCGTCGAAGTTCGTCGCCGACTTCATCGGCAGCGCCAACCTCATTCCCGGCGTGGTCGACACCTCCGATGACCGCGTGGTCGACGCCAAGACCTCCGTCGGCGTGGTGCGGTGTGAGCGGTTCGCCACGCCGCCCTCGCCGCCGACCGCGGGTCAGGACATGTCCGTGTGCATCCGGCCGGAGAACATTCGCGTCGTCGCGGAGAGCGCGGCCGGCCCGAACCGGTTCACGGCACGGATCACCACGACCGAATACCTGGGTGACCGGCACGAGGTGGTGGCCGTGGTGGGCGATGTCTCGCTGCGGGCCTACGCCGACGCGCACCTGTCCGTGCGGCCGGGGGACGAGGTGACCGTCGTGCTCGACCCGGCCTGGACGGTCGCCTTGTGGAGCTAGCTCGCCGCGGCGAACCGCAACTGGAGGTCCCGCCGCGCCGCGGACAGGTGGTGGCGCATCGCGGCCGCGGCGGCCTCCGGGTTGCGGGTGACGATGGCGGCGAGGATGGCTTCGTGTTCGCGCACGGAGCCCACCCGCGGGTTGGCGCGCTCGGCGTCGCGGTACTGGCGCATGACCAGCGGGTAGAGCAGGCTGTCGACGAAGCGGGTGAGGGTGGCCTGGCGGGCGGCCTGGCGGACCTGCTCGTGGAAGCGGCGGTTGAGTTCCCAGTACTCCTCGCGGCCGCCCGGGACCTGGCATTCCCACATGCGCTTGCAGGTCGTTGTCATCTCCTCGATTTCCGCGTCGGTGGCACGCTCGGCGGCGTTCGCGGCGAGTGCCGATTCCAGCACCTCGCGGGTTTCGAGGATCTCGATGGCCTCGTCGACGGTGAACGAGCGGGTCCGCGCACTGCGGTTGGCCTCGGCGGTAACGTAGCCCTCCTGGGCCAGGCGCGCGAGCACCGACCGGAGGGTGCCGCGTGAGATGCCCAGGCGGTTGGTGAGGTCGGACTCGGTGAGGCGGGAGTCGGGCTCGTAGTGCCCGGACAGGATGAGCGACCGGAGCTCCTGATACGCCTGCGATGTCCGGTTGGCACCCGTATCCGGCCCGCGCTCGTTGACCGGCTCCGTGCTCGCGGCTAACGCCATCGTGTGCGACCTCCACTGTTGTACAACAACATCAACCGTAGCGTGTAGTTCGCCCTGAATACAGGTCGGATACGGGGAAATTGTTGCACAATTCTCACGACCCCTCCAAACCGGTCGGGGGTGGGGCCGTCGAGTGGCGGGCGGCTGGGTTGTCCTTTCGTGGCGGCAACTGTGCGAAGTGGACGGTGCGGGGGTTGGCGTTGTGGGGTTGGCCGCGGGCTGAGGCCCGGCCGGTGTCCAGGGACTGGACCCGTGCGGGTGCCGGAGCCCCAGGACAGGCCGCGGGCGAACCGGGGGTCAGCCGGCGTCGGGGATGTGAATGTCGGTGACCTCGACGTCCACACTCTCGACATCAAGGCCGAGGTACTGCTCGACGGCGTCGATCACGTCGACCCGCACCCGCTCGGCGAGCTGCTTGACGGCATGCCCGAACTCGATCGTCAGCGGAATCGTGACGGTCGCGACCCCACCGTCCACCGCGACGACCAGGCTCTGCTCATCGAGCCCGTGTACCCCGTCGGCCCTGCCCGCCACAACCTTCACGAGCTTGGCGACCACCCCGTCGCCCACGGTGGTGGCACCACGCGCCCCAGCGGCCGGGCGCGCCCCAGTGCTGTCGGCGGTCGCTGCGTCCGCCGTGACCACGGCGCCCGCGGCAGCTGCCTCCGGTGTCTCCTGCTCCGGTTCCACGTCCGGCTGCGGCTCCGCCTTGGCCTCTGCCTCCAGCTGAGCGTCCGCCTCCGACTCGGCCTCCTGCTCCGGCTGTGCCTCGGCGTTCGGCCCGGCCGCCGGCTCGGTGTCCGTTTCCGCCGCCGGGGCTGCTGCCTCGTCGGCGGCTTCGCCGTCGAGATTGTCGTTGACCTCAGGTGCGGCGTTGGCCTCCGAGTTGCCGTCGGTCGGGGCGTCCGCTTCGCCGGCAGCCGTGGCAGCGTCCGCGGGTTCCTCCAGGTCCGGGGCCTCCGCGGCGGGGGCGGGCGGCACGGTGGTCTGGTCCACCGGGCGGACCGGGGCCGAAGCGGCCGAATCGTGCCGCTGGCGACCGAAGATGGAGTTGATGACGTCGGCCATGATTGTCCCCTTTTCAGGAGCGACGGTGGGTGGGGGAGGGGTGAAGACCGCGCCATCGTAGGGCCACGACGGTGATCCTCGCCACTGGCTGTGCCCACCGCGAATCCGTTGTGCCGCAACGTGATCACCGGCGTCGCAAGGTGTCGCTCGGCTGGATGTCCACTGGCCGTCGCGCAAGTTTCGTTGGCCGTGCACCAACGGTTGCCTGGTGGCCAACACGAGCCCGTCAATCACGGGTCAGGCTTCGACATCACCGGTCGGCTCGGGACGGATCAGGGCAGGGGGCGGGAACTCGGCAGGCGGCTCGCCGCTGGTACTCCAGTATTCGAGGCAGGACAACCGGCCCTCGTCGACGAACAGCAGGAGGCCGCCCGCCGGGACCGCGGCCTCCACCGGCACGCGATCGAGTACCTCGGCCCGCGGGGTCCCATCATCGACCGCGAGATCGATCGTGGCGCAACCGCACCCGCAGCGGCCCACGACCCGGGCCGTCGCGGCCTGACGCCGCAACTCGGCGGCGCCAGGGAAATCGGCGGCCAGTACGGCCGTCAGGGCCGCGGCTTCGACAGCAGTCAGGGCACGCTCCACGCGCACCAGTGTCCCCGGATGCCACCCGGTACGCCGACTGGCCATCGGCGGCCACCACCTGATGCGTGACCGCCCGCATTCACCCTCGTGAAACGGCTCAGTAACGCTCGTCGCGAGTGGACCGTCTCCTCGGGGGGAGGACAAACGGCACGAAAGGACGGGCCTATGCGAACAACCCGAGTCTTGGTGACAGCCGTGACCGCGTTCGCGGCAGTTCTCATTCCCGTGACCGCCGAGGCGGGCGGCGCGCAGCAGACCACGATCGCCAGTGGTCTGAACGCGCCGCGTGGCCTGGCGTTCGCCCCGGACGGCGGGCTTTACGTCGCCGAGGCGGGAACCGGCGGTCCCGGGCCCTGCATTCCCGGACCCGAAGGCGGTAACGTCTGCTTCGGCACCAGCGGTTCCGTGACGAGGATCAGCGACCTCGACCAGAAACGAGTCCTGACCGGACTGCCCTCACTGGCGGCGCCGGACGGTTCGAACGCCATCGGCCCGTCCGATGTGGCGTTCCAGGGCAAGGGCGGCATGTACGTGACGCTCGGCCTCGGCGGCGATCCCAATGCGGTGCGCCCGCAGCTGCCGCCGGCCGGGCAGCAGCTGGGCTGGTTGCTGCGTAACGGAAAACCGGTGACCGACATCGCGGGGTACGAGGCGGCCGCCAACCCCGACGGTGGCGCGGTGGACAGCAACCCGAACTCCGTCGCGGCATTGCCAGGTGGCCGGGCGGTGGCCGACGCCGGTGGCAACGATCTGCTGTGGATCGCGGCCAACGGCAAGATCAGCACGCTCGCGACGTTCCCGGACCGGCTGGTCGAGGCCCCGCCGGAGGCCGGGTTGCCGCCGGGCACCAAGATCCCGATGCAGGCGGTTCCCACCTCGGTCGTGCGCGGCCCCGACGGCGCGTTCTACGTGGGTGAGCTGACCGGTTTCCCGTTCCTCAAGGGCGCGGCCAGGGTGTGGCGTGTGGTGCCCGGCCAGGCGCCGAAGGTGTACGCGGAAGGATTCACCAACATCATCGACATCGGGTTCGACCACGGCACGCTGTACGTGCTGGAGATCGCGCGGAACGGCTTGCTCGGTGCCGGGACCGACCCCTCCGGTGCGCTGTTGCGGGTGGACCGGCACGGCAAGCAGCACCTCGTCTCCAAGGACCTGACCCTGCCTGGTGGGCTGACCCTCGATGACGGCAAGGCCTACGTGTCGGACTGCGGCGCCTGCCCCGGTCCGGCCGGTAGCGTCGTGCGGATCAGGTTGTGAACACCGGCGGTGCGGGCGGCGACCGCGCCCGCACCGCCCACCGGCCTGTGTGGACGGTCAGCCGGTCAGGCCGAGCGCGCGTGCGCTGAGCGCGTCGAGGGTGTCCAGGAGCCGGTCGGTGTCCTCGCCGCTGTCGTCGTGCACCAGCCACAGATACAGCGAATGGTCGACCATGGCGGCGAGCGCGCGGGCTGTGCGGTCGACGTGCTGGGCCCGGTGCGCGCGGCGGCGCCGGGCGATGATCAGTCCTCGGGCCAGTCCACGCTGAGGTACTGGATCTCGGTGTACTCGTGCAGTCCCTCGCGCGCGCCCTCGCGGCCGATGCCGCTCTGCTTGACGCCGCCGAACGGTGCGGCGGGATCGGAGACGAGTCCGCGGTTGACGCCGACCATGCCGGCGTCGAGTGCCTCGCCGAGACGCAGCGCGCGCTGGAGATCGCCCGAGTAGACGTAGGCCGCCAGCCCCAGCTCACCGTCGTTGACCATGGTCAGCAGCTCGTCCTCGTCGCGCCAGGTCAGCACCGGCGCGACGGGGCCGAAGATTTCCTCGCGGACGATTTCGGCGTCCGGGGCGACATCGGCGAGCACGGTGGGCGGGAAGAAATGCCCGGCCCCGGTGTCCGGAGTGGACGCTCGCGCCACCACCCTCGCCCCCGCGGCGATGGCCGATTCGACGAGCTTGCTCACCCCGTCCACGGCCTTGGCGCTGATGAGCGGGCCGATCTCGCCGCGCGGCCCGACGGACAGTGCTTCGACCCGCTTTCCCAGCCGGGCCAGGAAATCCGCCGCGACATCCGCGTGCACGTAGAACCGGTTCGCGGCGGTGCAGGCCTGGCCGCCGTTGCGGAACTTCGCGATCATCGCCCCGTCGGCGGCGGCGTCGAGATCGGCGTCGGCGGTGACGATGAACGGCGCGTTGCCGCCCAGCTCCATCGACGAGTTCACCACCCGGTCGGCGGCCTGGCGCAGCAGCATCCGCCCGACCCGCGTCGAGCCGGTGAACGAGATCTTGCGGACGCGCGGATCCTCGAGCCAGGTCGTGACCACCGTGCCGGCATCCGTGGTGGTGACGACGTTGACCACACCGTCCGGGATCCCGGCCTCCCCGAGCAGCCGCGCGATGGCGAGCGCGGTCAGCGGGGTCTCGGCGGCGGGTTTGAGCACGACCGGACAGCCGGCGGCCAGCGCGGGCCCGATCTTGCGGGTCGCCATCGCTGCCGGGAAGTTCCACGGCGTCACCAGCGCCGCGACGCCCACGGGCCGCCGGGTCACGATCGTGCGGGTGCCGCCGGCGGGGGAGGGGCCGTAGGACCCGTCGGTGCGCACGGCTTCCTCGGCGTACCAGCGAAAGAACTCGGCCGCGTAGGACACCTCACCACGGGCGTCGGCGGGCGACTTGCCGTTCTCGGACACGATCAGCTCGGCGAGTTCCTCGCGGTCACGCAGCATCAGCTCGAACGCCCGGTGCAGCATCTCCGACCGGGCCCGCGCGGACGTGCGCGCCCATGCGCGGGCGGTACGGGCGGCCGCGTCGACGGCGGCGGTGGCCTCGACGGCCCCGCCGTTGGGAACGGTGGCGATCGTTTCGCCGGTGGCCGGATTCTCGACAGCGAACACGCTCATGCTTCCAGCCTGCGCCGCCGTGAGAATGCCGTCCACTGCCTGTTCGTTGGGCTCACTATGCTCTACAGGCATGGAACTGCGGACGTTGCGGTACTTCGTCACGGTGGCCGAATGCGGCTCGGTGAGTGCGGCGGCGCCCGTGGTGCACGTGACGCAGCCTGCGCTGTCCCGGCAGGTGCGGCAGCTCGAACAACAGCTGGGCCTGGCGTTGTTCGCGCGGCACGGCAACCGGATGGAGCTGACCGCGGCCGGCACGCAGTTCCTGCCCGTGGCGCGGGACGTGCTGCGCCGGGCCGACGACGCGCTGTCAGCGGCGGAGGCCTTCGCCGCCGGGCGCCTCGCGCGGGTCAGGATCGCGGCGCCGACGACGACCCTGACCGACGTGATCGCGCCCTTCCTGGCGACGTTCACCCCGGACGACCCGCTGCCGACGATCATCGAGAGCACCGGAACCGCGGCCTTGCGGGAGGGCGCGGATCTCGCCGTCGTCACCCTGCCGCCGGAACGCGCCTGGGCCAGGCTTGATCTCGCCGTGCTGCCGCTGTGGGCCTACGTTCCGGCCGACCATCGCTGGCGGACGAGGGACACCGTCGCGCTTGACGAGCTGGCGGAGCAGCCGTTGGTCGTGCTGGACCCGTCGTTCCGCCCCCGGCAGATCCTCGCCGAGGCACTGACCGCGGCCGGGCTCGCCGCACCCGATCTGGTCGAATGCGCCAATCCGCAGGTCGCGCAGGCACTGGCCGCCGCGGGCCGTGGCGTGGCCATCGTCTCGGACGACGCGCGTTTCGGCCTGCACGGCCTGCGGATCAACGGAGCCCGCGGACCGCTGCGGATCTCGTTGTTCGCGGCGTGGGCACGGGACCACCACGCGGCGTCGTCCCTGCGTGCGCTGGCTGTCCGGCTGCGGGACTTCGTGGGCGACCGGTACGGCAGCGACGCGATACCGGCCGGGGTCAACGCTCCGGGCCTGGCCAGTCACTGAGCGCGCGTTCGACCGCACTCTGTTCGCGGTCGGCCAGCGCCGCGTTCCGGTCCTTCCGTGCCTGCTTGCGGTCGCGGTTCGCCGCGTCCCGATCGGCGGCGGCAGCGTAGCGGTCGAGCAGGTCCGACCTCGTCTGGTCGGCCATCCGGTCGAACAGCTCCAGCAACGCGGCCCGTTCGGCGGCCGCCTCGGCACGGGCGGCGGCGGCCGCCCGCCGGTCCGCCCGCGCCTGCCGCCACAACGGGTCCAGCTCATCGGCGGACAAGCGTGCTGCGACGGCATCGCGCTCGCGCCGGTCCGCGGCCTCGTCCCGGGCGGCGGCCGCCGCATCGCGCTGCGCGGCTTTGCTCAGCGCGGTACGAAGCGCCGCCTGTTCCGCCCCGCCGTAGGCCCGGCGCGCCGACGCCAGCCGGTCGCGGTCGCTCGCCACGTCGTCCCGGGTGATCGCCGCGTCATCCCGGCTGAGCGCATCCTCGTCACGATCCAGCGCGTCCCGGTCCCGCTCATCGCCGCTTCGCCGGTCGTTCGCCATGCCGTCCATCGTCGCACCACCAGGCGATGTTTGGCGCTGGTGCCTGCCGGGGTACTTGAAGCGCTCACGAGGGAGGTGCTTGCGAATGGCAGGCGATGACAAGGTGCAGAACAAGGCCGACGAGCTGAAGGGCAAGGCCAAGGAGGCCGTTGGTAACGCCACCGGCAACGAGCAGTGGCAGGCGGAGGGCAAGGCGGACCAGGCCAAGGGCAACATCAAGCAGGCAGGGGAGAAGATCAAGGACGCAGCGAAGGGGGTCTTCGGCGACAAGAAGGACGGGGACGCCTGACGGTTCACCGATGAGTCCGGGGCACGGGCCGGGTCTACACCGGTGAATCGCAAGCCCAGACAACGTCAGTGAGGTCCCCATGTCCAACGCGCTACCGCCGGTCGTCGACGCCGGCACCTGGCAACGTCAACTCGACAAGCTGCGTGCGCGGGAGAAGGCCGCCACGCGCGAACTGGACGCGATCGCCGCCGAACGCCGCCGCCTGCCGATGGTCCGCATGCCCGACTACGTCCTCGAGGGCGAGGAGGGCCCGGTCCGGCTGGCGGAGGTGTTCGGCGGCATGTCGCAGCTGATCGTCTACAACCACATGTGGTTTCCCGGCGAGGAATGGCAGTGCCCCGGTTGCACCGGCTTCACCTCGCAGTTCACCCGCCTGGAGTTCCTCGCCAACTACGACGCCCGCTTCGTGATCGTCACGCAGGGCCCGATCGACGAGGCCCTCGCGTACAAGCGGCGCGTCGGCAACCGGATGGCCTGGTACTCCACCGCGAACAGCTCGTTCGGTGCGGATGTGGGTGCCCCGCCGGGCGGGGGATTCGCGGTGAACGTGTTCCTGCGCGACGGCGACACCGTCTACCGCACCTGGCACACCGCCGGACGGGGCACCGAACAGCTCAGCCACACCTTCCCGCTGATCGACCTGCTGCCGTACGGGCGGCAGGAGGAATGGCAGGACTCACCGGAGGGCTGGCCCCAGTCACCGACCTACAGCCGCTGGGCCGGCTCCCAGGACATCGCCGCGCTGTACGGCGAAAAGTAGGCATCAGGCAAGCGAGCCGAACAATCGTCCACGATCTGGACGCACTGCCCGGAACGAAGATCGCCGCTTAGCGTGATCGGCGTGCATTCCCGTACGCCTGCCCTGATCCTGTCCCTCGCCGCGGTTTCCGTCGTCGCCGCCTGCTCGTCGGCGGCGACGACGGCGGACGCGGGACCACCGCGCGCCGGCGGCACGCTGACGCTGGCGGTCGGCTCGAATCCCGACTGCCTCGACCCGCAGCAGACCGGCACGAACGCCAGCCTCAACGTCGGCCGTCAGCTGGTGGATTCGCTCACCGATCAGGACCCGGACACCGGCGAGATCAAGCCGTGGCTGGCCACATCGTGGGAAAGCAATGCCGACTCCACCAGCTTCACCTTCCACCTGCGTCCCGGCGTCACCTTCTCCGACGGCACCCCGCTCGACGCGGCCGCAGTGAAGACGAGCTTCGACGGGGTCAAGGCCCTGGGCGCGAAATCGTTGCTGGGACTGGGATATCTCGCGTCCTACCGCAGCGCCACCGTGGTCGATCCGCAGACCGTGCGGTTCGACTTCACCACCCCGAGCGCGCAGTTCCTCCAAGCCACCTCCACAATGTCGCTGGGCATCCTCGCGCCCGCGGCGTATCAGAAGACGCCCGATCAGCGGTGCCAGGGCGACGGGCTGATCGGGTCCGGGCCCTTCGTCTTCGGCAGTTTCAAGCAGAACTCCGAGATCGTCATCACCAAACGCAAGGGCTACAACTGGGGCTCGTCGCTGTGGAAACACCAGGGCGAGGCCTACCTCGACACGGTCGACTACAAGATCGTGCCGGAACCGGGCGTGCGCACCGGCAGCCTGCTGTCCGGACAGCTCAGCGCCACCACCGAGGTGCAGCCGGTGGACGAGGCACAGTTCCAGGGCAACGGATTCAGCGAACAGACCCGCCCCAACCCCGGCATCGTGTTCAACCTGCACGCCAACGTCACCAAGGGTGTGCTCACCGACGAACGGGTCCGCCAGGCGGTGAGCAAGGGCATCAACCGGCAGGAGGTGACCGACACCGTGCTGAGCCCGAACTACAAGCCGGCCACCAGCATTCTCGCCTCCACGACCCCGCTGCACGCCGACCTGTCCCAGGAGCTCGCGTACGACCCGGCGGGCGCGACCCGGCTGCTCGACGAGGACGGCTGGGTGCCCGGCCCCGACGGAATCCGCGTCAAGAACGGGCAGCGGCTGTCCGCGAGCGTGCTGTTCTCGTCGGTGTTCAACCAGAGCCAGAGCGTGCTCGAACTCATCCAGCAGCAGCTCCGCAAGATCGGGTTCGACCTGCGGATCGAACTGCACACCAACGCCGAGGTGCTGCAACTCCAGCAGGCCGGCAACTACGAATTCCTCTGGTACAACGTCACCCGCGCCGACCCGGACATCCTGCGCAACAACTTCTCCACCAAGGCAGGCAACCGCAGCAAGCTCGCGCCTGGCAACCCGCTCGACGCCGCGCTGGACCAGCAGGCGGCGTCGATCGACCCGGCCGTGCGCAAGCCGGCCGCGGAGCAGGCGCAGCGGCTGATCGTCGAGCAGGCATACGCGATTCCGGTGTTCGAGCTGACACAGGTGATCGCGGTCGGACCGGACGCGCACGCCGTCGGATTCGAGGCGTCCTCGCGGTTGCAGCTGTTCGACACCTGGGTGTCCGGCTCATGAGGTCCTACGCTCTGCGCCGGGTCCTGCAGGCGGTCGTCGTGTTGTGGGCGGCGTTCACGCTCTCGTTCGTGATCCTGTACCTGTTGCCGGGCGACGCGGTGCTGGCCAAGCTCGGCGGCGGCGACACGGCGACCGCGCTCACACCCGAGCAGATCGCGCAGGCCCGTGCCGAGTACGGCCTCGATGACCCGTGGTTCGTGCAGTACGGCAAGCGGCTCGCGGGCGCGCTGCACGCCGATTTCGGCCGCTCGATCGCGACCGGCGACTCCGCGACGCACATGGTGCTGACCGCGCTGCCACCGACGCTGGCGGTCGCCGGCCTTGGCCTCGTGCTGGCACTGCTGTTCGGCGGAGGTGCCGCACTCGCGGGCACCTACACGCGCGCGAAATGGCTGGGAAACCTGCTGCTTTCCCTGCCGCCGCTGGGCATTTCGCTGCCGGTGTTCTGGGTGGGCCTGGTGCTGGTGCAGATCTTCTCGTTCCAGCTGCGGGTGCTGCCCGCACTCGGGAACAACGGTCCGCAGTCGCTGATCCTGCCCGCGATCACCCTGGCGCTGCCGACCGGCGCGGTGATCGGGCAGGTGCTCGCGAAGAGCCTGCGCACGCAGCTCGCCGAGCCCTACATCGAAACGGTGCGCGCCAAGGGGGCCGGCCGTGGCCGTGTCCACTTCGGACACGCGCTGCGCAACGCCGCCATCCCGGTGCTGACCATGGTCGGGGTGGTGGCCGGCCAGTTGCTGGCGGGGTCGGTGGTGACCGAGACGGTGTTCTCCCGCGACGGCGTGGGCCGGGTGACCACGGCGGCCGTGAACGCGCAGGACATCCCGGTCGTGCAGGCGGTGATCGTGCTGGCGGCGTTCTTCTTCGTGGTCATCAACCTCGCGGTGGACCTGATCTACCCGCTGCTCGACCCGCGCGTGCGGTGCGACCCCGCGGTCCGGGTACGGAAGGAGCTCGTCCATGGCTGAGCTGATCGCCGTCCGCACGGGTTTCGTGCTGCGCCGGCCGGGACTCGTGCTCGCCACGCTGGTGCTGCTGCTGGTGCTCGCGTGGGCACTCGCGCCGGGCCTGTTCACGCACTACGACCCGTTGTCCGGGGTGCCGCGGCAAAAGCTGCAGGCCCCTTCCGCGGCACACTTGTTCGGCACCGACGAAACCGGTCGCGACGTGTTCGCACGGGTCGTGCACGGCGCCGGGCTTTCCCTGCGGGCCGCGGTGTCCGCGGTGCTCATCTCGCTCGTCGCCGGTTCGGCACTCGGGCTCATCGCGGGCGCGCGCGGCGGCTGGCTCGACGCGGTGCTGATGCGGTTCATGGACGTCCTGCTCGCGGTGCCGCCGATCCTGCTGTCGCTCGCGCTCGTCACCGGACTCGGCTTCGGCACCACGAAGGTCGCGATCGCGGTCGGCGTGGCCAACGTGGCGAACTTCGCGCGGCTGATGCGCGCGGAGGTATTGCGCGTGCGCACCGGCGTGTACGTCGAGGCGGCGCGGGCCGGGGGAGTGCGCTGGTACGGCGTGCTGACGCGGCACATCCTGCCCAACGCGGCCGGGCCGGTGCTCGTGCTCGCGGTGCTGACCTTCGGCACCGCGGTACTGGAGATCTCGGCACTGAGCTTCCTCGGCTACGGCGCCGCGCCGCCCACCCCGGAATGGGGTTCGCTGGTCGCCGGCGGGCGGTCCTACCTGGCGAGCGCGTGGTGGATGACGACGTTGCCGGGACTGGTGATCGCCGCGGTCGTGCTGTCCGCGAACCGGATTTCCCGTGCCCTGGAAGGGGAACGACATGACTGAGCTGCTCGTGGTGCGGGATCTCGCGGTGTCCTACCGCGGGGTGCCCGCCGTCCGTGGCGTGGATTTATCCGTCCGGAGTGGACAGACGCTGGCGGTGGTCGGCGAATCCGGATCGGGCAAGAGTACCACCGCGCACGCGGTGATCGGCCTGCTGCCACGCGGCGGCCGCGTCGACGGAGGTTCGATCACCTTCGCCGGGCAGGAGCTGACGAAACTGTCCGAACGCCGGTGGCGCGAGGTGCGGGGCAGCGAGATCGCCCTGATCCCACAGGACCCGGCGGTCGCGCTCGATCCGGTCAAGCGGGTCGGCGACCAGGTCGCGGAAACACTGCTGATCCACCACCTGGAATCGAAGCGCTCCGCGCCGGCCGCGGCCGCGGAACTGTTGCGCCGGGCGGGAATCGACGATCCGGAGCGGCGCGCCCGCCAGTACCCGCACGAGTTGTCCGGTGGGCTGCGGCAGCGCGTGCTGATCGCGGCGGCACTCGCCGGCCGCCCCAAGCTGATCATCGCGGACGAGCCGACCAGCGCACTCGACGTGACGGTGCAGCGGCGCATCCTCGACCACCTCGAACAGCTCGCGGCCGAGGAGAACCTCGCCCTGCTGCTGATCACGCACGATCTCGGCGTCGCCGCCGACCGGTCCGACGAGATCGCCGTGATGTCCCAGGGCAGGGTGGTCGAGCACGCACCCAGCCGGACTCTGCTGGCCGCCCCGGCGCACGCCTACACGCGGCAGTTGCTCTCCGCCGCGCCCAGCCTGGCCACCGAACCGCTGCGGGCGCGCCGCGACACCGGCGAACCGCTGGTCAGCGTCACCGGCCTGAGCAAGGACTTCGGGCCGGTCCGCGCGGTCGACGACGTCTCGTTCACCGTCGCGAAAGGACAGACGCTGGCGCTGGTCGGCGAATCCGGCTCCGGCAAGTCCACCACCGCGCGGATGCTGCTGCGCCTGGAAACGCCGACCAGCGGAACGGTCATCTTCGACGGCGAGGACATCACGGCCGCGCGCGGGGAACGGCTGCGCCTGCTACGGCGCCGGATGCAGCTGATCTACCAGAACCCGTACGCGTCACTGAATCCGAAGCTCAGCATCGCCGACATCGTGACCGAACCGCTGCGCGCGTTCAAATCCGGGACCCGCAAGGATGCCGCCGCGTTGCTCGACCAGGTCGCGCTGCCCTCGGCCATGCTCAAGCGGAAACCGGCCGAGCTGTCGGGCGGGCAGCGGCAGCGTGTCGCCATCGCGCGGGCGCTGTCGCTGCGGCCCGATCTCGTCGTCTGTGACGAGCCGGTGTCCGCGCTGGACGTCTCGGTGCAGGCGCAGATCCTCGAACTTCTGGTGCGGCTGCAGGAACAACTGGGCCTGGCCTACTTGTTCATCTCTCATGACCTCGCCGTGGTCCGGCAGATCGCCGATCACGTCGGCGTGCTGCGGGCGGGGAAACTGGTGGAGTACGGCACCGCCGAGGAGGTCCTGCACCGGCCACGGCACGAGTACACGAGGGAACTGCTCACCGCGGTGCCCGGACGATTGGAGCGAGCGGCATGACAACGGGGATCGACGCGTTCACCGCCGAATGGCAGGCGTGGCACCGCGAGAAGGACGAGAAACTGGCCGCGCCGCACGGTTTCCTCGCGATCACGAGCCTGCACTGGCTGTCCGCCGAACCGCGGCGCTTTCCCGACGCCCCCGGCGAATGGACCACCGGTCCGGATGGCGTGACCGTCGTGCTCGACGAGGGCACGGAACTGGTCGTCGACGGCGAGACCGTGCGCGGGCGGCATTCGTTCGGGATCATCCCGGAGCGCGGCGGGATCAACGCGGTCTGGGGTGATGCGGTGATCGAGGTCGCCAAACGCGGCGGCCACGACATCCTGCGACCGCGGCACCCCGGCAACCCGCTGCGCACCGCGTTCACGGGCACTCCCGCCTACGCCCCGGACCCGAAGTGGGTGGTGGAGGGCCGCTACGAGGCGTTCGACCAGCCGAAGCCGACGACGGTGGGCGCCGCCGTGGAGGGGCTGGAACACGTCTACGACGCGCCCGGGCGGATTCACTTCACGCTGGCGGGCCGGGACCTGAGCCTGACCGCGTTCCCGGGCCGCGCCGACGGCTTGCTCGTGCTGTTCACCGACGCGACGTCCGGCGTGACCACTTACGCGGCGAACCGGGTGCTGCACCTGCCGCCGCCCGCCGGGGACGGGCGGGTGGTGCTCGACTTCAACCGCGCGGCCAACCTGCCGTGTGCCTACACCGACCTGGCGACCTGCCCATTGCCCCCGGCCGAGAACCGCCTGCCGATCGCGATCGAAGCCGGCGAGCGCATCCCCGCCGAAGGGCACTGAGAGTTCAGGCATGCAGGGTCGGCCGGTAGATCAGTTCCTGGATGTGGCCGTCGAGCGTCCGCTGCTCGAGTAGTTCGAGGTCGAAATCGGCCGCGTCCTGAAAGATCCGCTCCACCCCGGTCCGGCCGGTGATCACGGGGAAGAGCGTCACGTGCACACGGTCGACCAGTCCGGCGGCCATCAGCGAGCGGTTGAGCGACAGGCAGCCGTGTGACCGCAACGGCACGTCGGACTCCTCCTTGAGCCGGGCCACGACGTCGACGGCATCACCGCGGACGACGGTGGCGTTGACCCACTCCAGCGGTTCTTCGAGCGTGCTCGACACCACCGTCGCCGGCAGGCTTCTCATCCGCGTGACCCACGGGTCCCACTCCTCGGAGTGTGGCGTGCTCTCGGCCATCATCCCGGCCAGCGCCCGGTAGGTCGTGGCGCCGTAGACGATCCGCTGCTCCTCGCTGTACAGGGCCAGCCGGCGGTCGAGCAGTTCGGGGCCCTGCTTGCCCCAGTAGCCGCCGTAGCTGCCGGTGTTGGCGCCGAAGCCGTCGAGACTGGAAAAGACGTCGAAGGTGTAGGTGGCGGTCACGGTGATCTCCTTCGTGGCTCCGATTCGATGTACAGACAGACCACGCGGCGCGGCGGAAGTCATCGCCGGAAACCACCGCTCCGTTGACCTTGCCCGGAGATCCGCTTACTCGCTCAGCGAGTTGGCCGATCCTCGTGCCTGGCCGGAACTGATCCTCGTCCGGGAGCGTGCTCGACCGCCCCGCCTGGCGGTGGCCGAAGCGCTAGATCGGTTGTCGGGCGGCTTCTCGCACACGGGGGATGACGTGTTCGGCGAAGCGGCGCATCTCGGTCTCGAAAGGCTGGAACTGCAGCATGAACGTCTCGATGCCGAGGTCGGTCCACTCGCGAATGCGCCGGGCCACGGTGTCGTAGCTGCCCACGAGTCCCGCCGCGGTGCCGCCGTTGGTGCCGATATGCGGGTACTTCGCGAAGGTCTGGAACATGACGGCCTTCGGGTCGGCGTCGGCGACGAGCGCCTCCCACCGTGCCTTGCCGGCCTCGGCGAGATCCCACAGCGCGGCGAGTTCGGCCTCGGCTTCGGCGTCGGTTTCCCTGGCGACGACGAAGGCCGACAGTCCGAACCGGACCGGCGGCACCTCACGCGGCCGGGCGGCGACGTCGGCGATGAGACGTTGCACCTCGTGTCGCGGCTGGCCGTTGATGAACCACACATCGGCGGCGTCGGCGACCAGCGCGCGGGCGGGCTCCGACTCGCCGCCGACGTAGAGAGCCGGGCGCGGTTCGCCGACCGGCCGCAACTGGTAGTCCTCGACCTGGAAGTACTTGCCCTGGTAGGAAACCCGCTCACCGTTCAGCAGCGCGCGCACCACGGTGAGCCACTCCCGCCCGTACGCGTAGCGCTCGTCGTGCTCGGCGAACGGGATGCCCGCGCGTTGCAACTCGGGCTTGAACCAGGCGTTGACCAAATTCAGCCCGAACCTGCCGCCGCTGATCCGCTGGATCTGCAGCGCCTGCTTCGCCAGCACCACGGGGTGCACCAGATAAGGCTTGATCGCGGCGATGATCTCGATGCGTTCGGTCAGCGCGGCGAGGGCGGCCGCCGATGTCCACGTTTCCAGCTGATCGAGCTCGTCGCCGAACGGGTTGATGATGTGCTGTGCGATCAGCGTGGAGTCGAACCCGAGCCGGTCGGCTTCGACGATGAGCCGCTTGTTGCGCTCCCAGCTCGCGTCCACCGGATCGTCGGGGTGATCGAAGGGCCCCCACGACCCGTAAACGAGGGCCCAGACACCGAACCGAGGACGAATCACACCAGGCACACGGAACTCCCTGCCTCGACGAGACGAACAGGGCCTCACTGTCCTGAGCGGAATCGCGGTGGGCAACCGTTCCCACGCAGTGGGTGAGGCGGGGGGACAGCGGCTTGACAACCTGCCGCCGCGCATGGCTAGATGTCTAGACGTATAGACCGATGCATTCCTGAGTCGACGATGTCTGAGGAGTGGTCCCGTGCCCACCGTTCCCCGCCGCGCGGCCCTGTCCGCCGCGCTCCTGCTGGCCCTCACGGGCTGCACCACCGGCCTGGAAGCCCGGCCCGACAACACCGTCCAGTCCGGCGGGCTGCGGGTCGGCGCGTTGATGTACGCCCGCGATCTCGAGTTCTGGCAGCTCATCGAGGCCGGGATGAAGCAGGCCGCGACCGAGGCGGGCGTTCCGTTGCACGTCGATGTGTCCGACCGGAAGCTGCAGAAGGAGAGCGAGGTGCTGGACACGATGTACGCCCGCGGCGACAACGTCCTGCTCGTCGCGCCCTACGACGGCGACGCGTCCACGGCGGCGCTGCGGCGGGCGCGCACACGCGGGCTGACCATCGTGCAGTACGACGAGCGCGTCGACGACAGTTCCTTCGGCTACTTCGTCGGCGTGGACCAGAAAACGCTCGGCGAAGCTGCCGGCGAGGCGGCCCAGCGGTACATCGACGCGACGCTCGGCGGGTCGGCGAAGGTCGCGCTGCTCACCGGGGAGACCGAGTCGCACGGCCCGCCACGCCGGGAAGCCTTCCTGTCCAAGGCGCCCGGCGCGCAGGTGGTCACGTCCGCCGAAGCCGTCGGCTCACCCGAGAAGGGTGCCGAAGCGTTCGCGACGGTCCTGCAGAGCCATCCCGAGACTCAGCTGGTGTTCGCGTGGAACGGTGCCGCGCTGCAGGGCGCGGCGACGGCCGCGCTCCGGCTGCACTCGCCGGTGAAGATCGTCGGCGTGGACATGTCCCGTCAGCTGGCCAATCTGCTCGGACAGCCGGACGGACCGGTGCTCGCCGTCGCCGACCAGGACGCCTACCAGGTCGGATACCGCACGCTGAGTACCGGCGTGGCCCTCGCGACCGCGAAACCGGTGCCCGAGACCACGAGCGTGCGACCGGTGATCTACCGCGCCGGCGATCATGCCGCGCTCAGCACGTTCTACCGCGAACTCGACAATCGCTGATCCGTCCACAAAGGAGTGGTGTGATGACGATCCAGGCCGCGGCGCCGCCCACGGTGCGCCGCACGACCGCGCTGACCTCGTGGCGCGCCGAACTGGGCATCCTCGGCGGGCTCGTACTGCTGGCCGTGCTGTGGTCGGCGTTCGCGCCGAACTTCGCCAGCGGCACCAACCTGTCCATCCTGCTGCAGCAGACCTCCGTGCTCATGATCGTCGCGGTAGGACAGACGTTCGTGATCCTCACCGGCGAGATCGACCTCTCCGTCGGCTCCACCATCGGGCTGACCACGGTCGTCCTCGCCATGCTGACGGTCGAGGCGCACGTGCCGTTACCCGTCGCCGTTCTGACCGTGTTCGCGATGGGTGCGCTGATCGGCCTGTTCACCGGCGTGCTGCGCGTGGTGTGGAACATCCCGTCGTTCATCATCACGCTGGGCCTGCTCACCGCGTTGCAGGGCGTCGCGTTCACGTTGTCCGGCGGGGTGACCATCTCGCCGCTGCCGGACGCGCTGTCCCCCTTGTGGGACGGCAGGTTCCTCGGTATCCCGACGCCGGTCTGGCTGATGCTCGCGGTGATCGGGATCGGGCTGTGGGTACTGCGCCAGACGCGCTACGGCCGCCATCTCTACGCGATCGGCGGCAACACCGAGGCAGCGCGGCGTTACGGGCTGAAGGTCAACGCGCTGCGGATCAGCACGTTCGTGATCGTGCAGTGCCTGGCGGTTTTCGGCGGCATTCTGTACGCGGCCCAGCTCAACTCGGGCAACGCCACCGTCGGCGACCAGCTCGAACTGGACGTCATCGCCGGCGTGGTGGTGGGCGGGGTCGCCCTGTTCGGCGGCCGCGGCAGGCTGCTGGGCACCGTGATCGGCGTGCTGTTCATCGAAACCCTCGCCAACGGGCTGACCCTGCTCGGCGTGTCGTCGTACCTCTACCTCATCGCGCAGGGACTCGTTGTCATCGCGGCGGTGGTCTTCGCCGCGATGCAGCACCGCCGGAAGGAGAACTGATGGCCGCGCCACTGCTGAAGGCACGTGGTATCACCAAACACTACGGTGCCGTCCGTGCGCTGTCCGATGTGGACTTCGAGATCAGGCCCGGCGAGCTGGTCGGCCTGGTGGGCGACAACGGCGCGGGCAAGAGCACGTTCGTCAAAACGCTCGCCGGTGCGGTGCAGCCGAGCGCGGGCACGGTCGAGATGGATGGCAAACCCGTCCGGCTGGCGACACCGCAGGACGCCCGCGACGCCGGAATCGAGACCGTCTACCAGGACCTCGGGTTGTGCGACAACCTGACCGTCGCCGAGAACATCTACCTCGGGCGCGAGCCGACCCGCGGCTGGGGACCGTGGCGGCGGGTCGACCGTCGCCGCATGGGACAGGAGGTGCGCGAGGTACTCGGCACGTTGTCGATCAACATGCCGGAACCGGGCGCGCAGGTCACCGCGCTGTCCGGCGGGCAACGCCAGGCGGTGGCGCTGTCCCGGTGCAAGCTGTGGCGGCGCCGGCTGGTGCTGCTCGACGAACCCACCGCGGCGCTCGGTGTGCAGGAGAGCGCGCGTGTCGTCGCGACGATCCGGGAGCTGTCCGCGGCGGGCGCGGCGATCGTGCTGATCAGCCACGACATCCCGATGGTGATGGAGCTGACCGACCGGATCGTGGTGCTGCGCAAGGGAAGTAAGGCCGCGGACGTGCCGACGGCGGAGGTCGGTGAGCACGACGTGGTCGCGCTGATCACCGGTGCGCGGAAGGAGGCTGCGTGAGCGGGGCGTTGTCGGGGATCCGGGTGCTGGACCTGTCGCGGTTCATCGCCGGCCCGTTGTGCTGCCAGATTCTCGGCGACATGGGCGCCGAGGTGATCAAGGTCGAGCGGCCCGGCGGTGAGGACGCGCGCCGGTTCACGCCGCTGTACCAGGGCCACTCCATCTACACGATGATCTACAACCGCAACAAGCACGGCATCACGCTCGACACCCGCAAGCCGGAAGCGATCACGGTGCTGGAGAAACTCGCCGCCGAATGCGACGTGGTGGTCGAAAACTACCGGCCTGGCACGATGGCGGCGATGGGCCTGCCCTATGAGCGGCTGCGCGAGATCAACCCGCGTATCGTCCTCACCTCGATCTCCGGCTTCGGGCAGACCGGGCCCAACACCGGGCGCGCGCTGTTCGACGCGATCGCGCAGGCGGCGTCGGGGCTGATGTCGGTGACCGGCGAGCCGGACGGCGCGCCGATGATGGCGGGCACGTTCGTCGCCGACTACATCTCCGCCTTCCACGGGGTGATGGGGACGTTGCTGGCGCTGCAGGGCCGGGAGCGGACCGGGCGCGGCCAGCACGTCGACATCTCGTGCGTCGACGCGTTGTTCGCCTGCATGGGCACGCACCCCAGCGCGTACGCGATGCTGGGCAAGGTCCCGGAACGCACCGGGTCGTGCGACCAGATCACCGTGCCCGCCAACGTGTACCCGGCCTCGGACGGGCACGTCTACCTGCACGCCGGCACGGATCCCATGTTCCCGCGGCTGGCGACCGCGATGGGACAGCCGGAGCTGACCACCGACGAACGGTTCAGCGACTCCACCCGGCGGCTGAGGCACGTCAGGGAGATCGACGAGATCGTGCGCACATGGACGTCGAAGCACACCCGCGCGGAGCTCGCGGAACGGCTCACCGCGGCCGGGATCCCGTTCTCGGAGGTCGCCACCGTGCCCGAGGTCGTGGACTCGCCGCAGGTCGCGGCCAGGAACATGATGCTCGACGTCACGCATCCCGAGTTCGGCACGGTGCGCCTGCCCGGTATTCCGATCAAGCTCAGCGACACCCCCGGTGAGGTCCGCAAACCCCCGCCGGCCGCGGGCGAGGACAACGACGAGGTCTACCGCCGCGTCCTCGGTCTGTCCACTGAGGACATCGAGAAGATGCGCGCCGGTGGCGTGATCTGAAGGGAGAAGGCATGACGAGTACGGCACAGCGATACGTCCCGCCGGGCGCGGGCAAGAAGGAAGCACGCTACGAACTGGTGACCATTCCGGAACCGTTCGGCCCGGTGGAGCTCACCGTCGACGAGGACAAGGTGCGCTCGTACGCGTTCGCGCAGGGCGACTACGGCTCGTGGTACTTCGGGGAATCCCCGTTCGGCGGCCCGGTGGGGCACGCGCTGATACTGGCGAACGATCTGCTGTTCCTGTTCTACGACGGTTACGACGGCAACACCGCGCAGGGCCTGCACACGCACGAGTATCTGCGGTTCCACGCGCCGGTCAAGGTCGGGCAGCGGGTGCGGGTCACCGGCGGCTACACCGAGAAGTACGAGCGGCGCGGCCAGGGTTACGTGGTGCTGGAGGCCGAGGCACGGACCGAGGACGGCCGGCTGCTCGTGACGCACGTGGGCCGCGAGATCATGCGCACCGTCGCCGGCGAGGTGGTCGGCAGGCAGAGCTCGCAGGGCAGCGGCCGCCGGGTGCGCGGCGTGGCCCGCGACGACCTGGCCGTGGCGGAGCAGGCCGCGCCCGGCCTTCCCGAGGGCACACCGGTACGGGGCCCGCGCCGTGCCTTCACCCAGGACCAGATGGACGTGTTCTCCTGGGCCGGTCACGGCTACTCCAATGTGCACACGAGCATGGCCAAAGCCGCCGAGTCCGGTTTGGACAAAACAATCGTGCAGGCGCAGCAGCAGACCGGGCTGATCGTCGAGACGATGGTGAACTTCTTCGGCGCGGCCTGGTTCACCAGCGGTGAGCTGGACCTGCGCTTCGTCAATCCCACCTTCGTCGGCGAGGCACTGACGGTGCACGCAGCGGTGCTCGGCGAACGCGACGGGCGCCTCGAACTTGAAGTGTGGACCGTCAAGGACGACGGCACCCGCACCGCGCTCGGGTGGGCCTCGGCCGCCCTCGGCGAAGTCACCCCCGGTCCTCGTCAGCTGCTGGGCTGATGAGGTCTCACCCACGACAACGGAGTCCTCATGCGTGAGAAAACACTGGCGGCCGCGCCGCCCGAAACGGCGGAGGGGCGGGCGAAACTCGCCCGCCGGGCCGCGATCGCGAGCCTCGTCGGCACCGCCGTCGAATGGTACGACTACTTCATCTTCGGCACGGCATCGGCGCTCGTTTTCGGCAAGCTCTTCTTTCCCAGTCAGAGCTCGATCTCCGGCACGCTCTCGGCGTTCGCCGTGTTCGGCGTGGGTTTCGTCGCGCGCCCGGTGGGCGGCATCGTGTTCGGCCACATCGGCGACCGGCTGGGCCGCAAGGGTGCGCTGATCACCACGCTGCTGATGATGGGCGGCGCGACGTTCCTGATGGGCGTGCTGCCCACGACCGAGCAGGTAGGAGTGCTCGCGCCGATTCTGCTGGTGCTGCTGCGTATCGTGCAGGGTTTCGGGGTCGGCGGCGAATGGGGTGGCGCGTCGCTGGTCGCGGTCGAGTACGCGCCGGAGGGCAAACGCGGCGCGTACGGAAGTTTCCCGCAGGTGGGCAACGCGATCGGGCTGGTGGTCTCCACCGGCGCCTTCGCGCTGGTCTCGCTGCTGCCGGACGAGCAACTGCTCGCCTGGGGCTGGCGTATCCCGTTCCTGGCCAGCATCGTGCTGGTGCTGGTCGGGCTGCTGATCCGGGTCAAGCTCACCGAGACGCCCGCTTTCGTGGCGGCGCAGCGGATGCTGGAGGCGAAGAAGGCCGCCGGCGAATCCGGAAAGGACAGTCCGCCGCTGGCGAGCCTGCTGCGGCGGGAACGCGGGCCGTTGCTGATCACCATGGCGCTGCGGCTCGGTGAGGGCGTCTTCGGCTACATCCTGCTGACGTTCGTGCTCACCTACGCCACGAACTACACCGATATCGCCAAGGGTGACATGCTGCTCGCGAGCACCATCGCGGCCGCGGTCGGCATCGTCACCTTCTACCTGCTGGGCAGGCTGTCCGACCGGATCGGCCGCCGCCCGGTGTACATCATCGGCGCGGCGATCGGCATCGTCACCGCGTTCCCGCTGTTCTGGGTCCTGGACACGAACTCGGTGCCGCTGGTGATCGTCGCGGTCACGATCACCTACGCGCTCGGCGTCGGCGCGATGTACGCGGTGGAGCCGAGCATGTTCTCCGAACTGTTCGCGACCACCACCCGCTACACCGGGGTGTCGCTGGCCGCGCAGATTCCCAGCATCCTCGTCGGCGCCTGGCCCTACGCGGCGACCGCGCTGCTGATCGCGACCGGCGGAAACCCGTGGCCGGTCGTGCTCATCACCGTTGTGGTGCTGGCGCTGGGCATCTGGGCCGCGCTCGCCGCGCCGGAGACCAACCGCAAGGACATCGTCGCGCACGCGACGACCGGGCAAGGAGCGTGAGCGGGGTGTGGCGTGATCTCACCGATCCGCGCCGGGCGGCGACAGTGGAGGATCTGGAGGCCGGGCTCAAGGAACCCGAGTTCGAGAACCTGGAGATCCCGGAGAAACTCGGCCCGGTCACCGTGCGCATCGACGACCACAAGATCCGCCGGTTCGCCTTCACCCAGGGAGATCACCATCCGTGGCACACCGACGCGAGCCCGTTCGGCGGGCGGCGGATCGGGCACGCGGCCTTGCTGGGCAACGACCTCGTGCAGTTGTTCACCACCGTGTACGCGGCGTCCAAAGTGGTCGGTCTGCACACCGAGGAGCAGATGTGGTTCGACTCGCCGGCGTTCCTCGGCGACGTCGTGACGCTGCAGGGCGAGTACGTGGAGGCCTACGAGCGGCGCGGCCAGGGTTACGTCGTCATGGAGGCCTCCGCCGTCGCCGAGGACGGGCGGCGCATCGTGCGGCATCGTGGCGTGGAGATCCTGCGCACCCAGCCCGGCGCGATCGCGGGGCGTGGCAGTTCACGGCCGGAGAAGCGCGTCACGGGTGAGTTGCCCGAGGGCGCGCACCCGTTGGGGAGGACCGCGGACGAGGGCGTCACCGCGGGCGGGGTGCTGCCCGCGCTCGAGAAGACGATCACGTTCGAGCAGGCGGCGGTGTTCTCCCGCACCGGGGAGTACGTCAAGAACATCCACAACGATCTCGCGATCGCCCGCGCCGGCGGGCTGCGGGTGCCGATCGTGCAGGGACAACAGCAGTTCGCGGTCCTCGCGGAACTGCTCACCCGGTTCTTCGGTGCCGCGTTCTTCAGCGGCGGCTGGCTGCGGGTGAAGTTCCTGAAGACGGTCGAGGTGTTCGAACCGATCGAGGCGAACGCCGTCGTGACCGAGGTGCGCGACGGGCGCGCCGAACTCGAGGTGTGGGTGCGCCGGGCCGACGGCGGTCTGAGCGCGGCCGGGTGGGCGTCCAGCCCGCTGACGCGAACCAGTGTGTAACGAGAGGGATGAGGAATGTCGGAAAAGCTGACCGGTGGCATGCTGGTCGTGAAGATGCTGGAGTCGCTGGGCGTCACCCACGTCTTCGGTGTCGTCGGGGGGCAGACGCTGGCGATCACGGACGCGCTCATCGACACCCCGTCGATCGAGTTCGTGCACACCCGGCACGAGGGCGCCGCGGCCGTGATGGCCGACGCGTTCGGGCGGCTGACCGGCCGCCCGGCGGTCGCGATCGCCACCACCGGCCCCGGCGCGACGAACCTGCTCACCGGCGTCGGCGGCGCGTACCGCGACTCCAGCCCGTCGCTCATCATCACGTGCAACAACAACGGTGAGAACATCCACAAGGACGACGCGCAGAACGCCGACCACGTTCAGATCTTCTCGCCGTTCACGAAGTACGCGCGGCTGGTCGCGCACGCCTCGTCCATCAAACAGGCCATGGAGGAGGCCTACGTCAACGCGATGACCGGCAATCCCGGTCCGGTGCATCTGGACTTCGCCCGCGACACCATCGAGCACGTCGTGGACAACCCGCCGGAGGTGCCGGATATTCACCCGGCGCGTGCGTGGGTCGGTACCCGCCCGGTCGCGTCCGCCTCGCGGATCGCCGCGGTGGCGGAGCGTGTTCTCGCCGCGAAGAGGCCGGTGATCTGGGTCGGCAACGGCGGAAACCGGGCGCGGGCCGCGGACGAGGTGCTCTCCCTCGCCGAGGCACTGGGTATCCCGGTGCTGACCACGTTCAACGGTATGGGCGCGGTGCCCACGACGCATCCGCTGGTGTTCGGCGCACTGTCCCGGATGGGCACGAACCTGACCAGTCGCGTGATGGCGGAGGCGGATCTGGTGCTGGCGCTGGGAAACAGCCTCAACGCCGTGTCCACCGGCCGGTGGCGGCTGACGCTGCCGGAGGTCATCCAGGTGGATGTCGATCCGGCGATGATCGGCCGCTACTACGGCGACGTGACCACCGGCGTGGTCGGTGACCTGGGTGCGTTCAGCGCCGATCTCGTGGCGGCGACGGCGGAGCGCGCCGCGCAGGCCCGCGCGTCGCGAGCTGAGTGGCTGGAGTCGTTGCAGCACGCGGAAAAGCAGTGGTGGGAGATGTCCGCCTCACTGGAGCCGGAACACAAGGGCGTGATCTCGCCCGCCGTGGTGGTGCGGGCGCTGCGGGACGCGACTCCCGACGACGCGGTGCTGATCCCGGACGCCGGCAACCCCGGCGTGTGGTCGTTCCTGTGGCAGATGGACGAGCCCTACCGCTACATCAAACCGGTCGGGTTCGGCAACATGGGATTCGCGCTGCCCGCGGCGATCGCGTCCGTCGCGGCCGCGCCGGACCGGCCCGTGCTCGCGCTGATCGGTGACGGCTCGCTCGGCATGAGCCTCGGCGAACTGGAGACGCTCGCGCGCACCGGCGGTCCCGTGTGTGTCGTCGTGCTCAACGACTCCAGTTACGGCAACATCCGGCAGGAACAGGTGCTGCACTTCAACGGCCGCACCACCGGGGTCGACTTCGGCGACGTCGATTTCGCCACCGTCGCGAAGGGAATGGGGCTGCCGGGCAAGCGCGTGACCGACGTGGTGGATCTCGTGGAGACGGCCGGCCTCGCGTTCGCCAGCGGTAAACCGTACGTGATCGACGTGGTGCTGGATCGCGCGCCGAGCGCGTGGACCTACCCGGCCTTCGTGCCGCACGAGAACTGAGGAGGGACACATGAACGGGCCGCTGGACGGGGTGAAGGTGCTCGACCTGTCGCGGTTCATCGCGGGACCGAGCTGCGCGCAGACGCTCGCCGATTTCGGTGCCGAGGTGGTGAAGATCGAGCGGCCCGGCGGTGAGGACGCGCGTCACCACGAACCGTTCTACCAGGGCGAGAGCGTCTACACGATGCTCTACAACCGCAACAAGTACGGCGCCACGCTCGACACCCGGCATCCGAAGGCGCTGCCGATCCTGGAGCGGCTGGTGCGGTGGGCGGACGTGGTGGTGGAGAACTACCGGCCGGGCACCATGGAGAAGATGGGCCTGGGCTACGAGCGGCTGCGGGAACTCAAGCAGGACATCATTCTCGTGTCGATCTCCGGCTTCGGGCAGACGGGCCCGCTGTCGAAGCGGGCGTTGTTCGACGCCATCGCCCAGGCGTCGTCGGGCCTGATGTCGATCACCGGCGACGAGCACGGCAGCCCGACCCTCACCGGCACCTACATCGCCGACTACGTCACCGGTTACCAGGCGGCGATCGGCACCTTCGCCGCGCTGATGCACAAGATGCGCACCGGCGAAGGACAGCTGGTCGACGTCGCGTCGCTGGACTCGATGTTCGCCACGCTGGGCACGCGGCTGATCTCCTGGCTGATGCTCGGCATGGACATGCCCCGCAGCGGCTCGCGCGATCTGCTGACCGCGCCGGTGAACGTGTACGAATGCGCCGACGGCGACACCTACATCCAGGCGGGCACCAACTCGCTGTTTCCCAAGCTGTGCCGCGCGATCGGGCGTGAGGACCTGCTCGGCAACGACGAGTACGCGACGGTTCCCGGGCGGATGGCCAACGCCGGGGTGCTGGAGAAGGCGGTCGCGGACTGGGCGCGGGAGCTCACCTGCGAGCAGGTGGCCGCCGTGCTGGAGCAGGCGGGCATCCCGTTCGCCAAGGTGGCCACCGTGCCCGAGGTGGCCGCGTCGCCGCAGATCGCGGCGAGGGACATGGTCGTGGCGGCCGAGCATCCGGCGCTGGGCACCCTCCGGCTGCCGGGCAACCCGGTCAAGATGGACAAGAGCCCGCCGACGATCCGCAAATCGCCGCCGCTGGCGGGTGAGGACAATGACCATGTGTACGGCACGATTCTGGGCATGACGGCGGAGCAGGTGCGTGAGCTGCGCGAGGACAGGGCGATCTGATGAGGCGTGGGCCGATGTACCGGGTGATCTACGACGACATCGTCGGGCAGATCCGGTCGGGCGCGCTGGCCCCGAACGCCCAGCTGCCGGGCGAACACGACCTCGCCCGGCAGTACGGGGTGAGCCGGATGACGGTGCGGCAGGCACTCGACGTGCTCGGCTCGGACGAGTTCGTGGTTCGCAAACAGGGCAGCGGCACGTTCGTCAGCGACCTCGCCCGCCGGGGACGCCGGTTCAACCGGCTGCGCTCGTTCGCCGCCGAGCTGGCGGGCGCGGACGAGGCGGTGGGCAGCCGGGTGATCCGCAGCGAAGTGGCCGCGGCACCGGCGAAGGTCGCCGAACGGCTCGGGGTGGCCGAGGGCGATCCGATCAACCGGCTCACTCGGGTGCGGACGGTCGGGGAGAGCCCGGCCGCGTTGCAGGACGCGTGGATTCCGTACGCGGTGGCGCCCGGGCTGGTGCGGGAGCCACTCATCGAGGGTTCGCTGTACCGCACGCTGACCGAACGGTACGGCGTCGAGCTGCAGTACGCGGACCAGGCGCTGACGGCCGCGATTCTCGACGCGGAGCAGGCTCGGCTGCTGGAGTCGGAGCCGGGTTCGCCGGTGCTGGCGGGGGAGCGGCTCACGCATTCGGCATCCGGGGTCGTGGAGTTCACCTACGGCTGGACGCTGCCCGCGTTCCCGTTGCTGCTGCGGATCGACGCGGAATGACCGCCGCGGACGAAGTGGTCGCGGTCGACGTCGGCACGTCCGCGGTCCGGGCCGCCGTGGTGTCCGCGTCGGGCGCGGTGACGGCTTCCGTGCGGGTGCCGCGCGCGGCGAGCGGTGGCGAGTTCTTCGACGCCGAGACCCTGCTCGGTGAGGTCACGACCGCGCTGGCCTCGCTGGAGGGCGTGGCTCGGCCGCGGGCACTGGCGATCTCGGCGCACATCGGCACCGTGCCGGTGGACGAGTCGGCCCGTCCGGTGGATCAGGCGGGTGGCTGGTCGGATCCGCGGGGCCTGGACAAGCTCGCGTCGATTCCCGCCGTGGTCCGGGATTCGCTGTTGTCCGCCGGCGGGCGGCCCGCCTTGACGGGCGGTGCGCTCGCCTACGCGTTGTCGGGTTCCTCGCACGCGCGATACCTGTTGTCCCCCAAGGACTTTCTGATCGCGCGGCTGACCGGCTCGATCGTGACCGACACGGTCGACGCGGCGTACACGTTGCTGTCCGACGTACGCGGCCGGCGGTGGAACACCGAGGCGATGACCGCGCTCGGTGTCGATCCCGGATTGTTTCCGCCGCAGGCCGAGCCGGCCGCTGTGGTCGGTGAGCTGACGCATGCGTGCGGACTTCCGGCGGGCACGCCCGTGGTGGCGGGCGGCCCGGACGGATCGGTCGGCATCGGCCTGCTGCTCGGCTCGGATGGCGCGGCCATCGCCGATGTCGCGGGAACAACGGACGTCGTCGGAATGCCCGTCGCCGATCCGGGCAGCGCCCCCGCACCGGCCATGATCAACCCCGCGCTCGCGGGCGGCCACTGGGTGGCGGGCGGCGCGAGCGGGATGACCGGCGGTGCCGTGGCGCGGTGGCGGGCGCTGGTGGGCGAGGTCCCGGAGGAAGAGCTCGCCGCGATCGCGCCGGGCGCGGACGGTCTGGTCGTGCTGCCGACGCTGACGGGCAGCCGATTCCCGCGCTGGCGCGCCGGCGATCGTGGTGCCGTGCTGAGGCACCGGCCCGAGCACACGCCCGCGCATCTGCTGCGCGCGGCGCAGGAAGGGGCGGCGTTCACCGTCCGGGAGGGCCTCGACCAGCTCGACCCGTCAGGCACGCTGCCCGTGGTGCTGGCGGGCGGCACGGCACGGTCGACGCTGACCGCGCAGCTGCGGGCCGACGTGTCGGGACGTGTGACGCGGGTGTGCGCGGAACCGGATGTCACGCTCCTCGGCGCGGCCGCGCTGGCACTCACCGGTTCCGGCCTGGCGTCCGATGTGGACGACGCGCGGGCGCGGATCGGGTGCGGCTTCCGGACCCTGGAACCGGATCCGGTACGGGCGGGACGGTACGCGGAGTTGCTCGGCGAGTGGGCCGCGGCGCGGGGCTGATCGCCTCACTGCGGCGTCTCGGGGGCGAACCGCTGCTCCACCCGGCCCGCGCGCCACACCACGAGCGCGATCAGCCACGTCACCGCGAACAACGCAACCAGCAGATATCCCGCGTCGGCGAGGTCGACGCTGGCCGCCCACGCCAGTGGTCCGGTGGTGACGCCGAGGCGTTCCGCGAGCAGGCCCGCCAGTTCGATGCCGCCGATGATCAGCGCCACGGCCACCGACAGTGCCGTGACGGTCAGGTTGTAGAACACCTTGCGCACCGGGGTGACCAGAGCCCAGCCGTAGGCGAAGTTCATGAACACGCCGTCCGCGCTGTCCAGCAGGCTCATTCCCGCGGCGAAGAGCACCGGCAACGTCAGTAACGCGTACCAGGGCAGGTCGAATGCCGCCGCGCCGCCCGCGAGCACCAGCAGCGACACCTCCGTCGCGGTGTCGAAGCCGAGCCCGAACAACAGTCCCAGCGGGTACATGTGCCACGGCTTGCGCACGGTCCGTGCGACCCGGCCGAGGATGCGGTTGAGGAATCCGCGCTCGTCCAGCCGCCGCTCCAGTTCGGCCTCGTCGTACTCGCCGCTGCGCATGCGGCGGAACACCTTCGCGATATGCCGCAGCGACACCAGGTTCAGGAACCCGATCAACACCAGGAACCCACCAGACACGAGGGTGCCGATCAGGCCGGTGACGGCGTGCAGCCGCGAACCGTCGGCCGTGATCTCCCCGGCCAGCGCCCGCACCCCGATCCCCAGCAACAGGCACAGGCCGAACACGACGCTGGAATGCCCGAGCGAGAACCAGAACCCGGCCGACAATGGGCGTTGCCCGTCGGCGATGAGCTTGCGGGTGGTGTTGTCGATCGCGGCGATGTGGTCGGCGTCGAAGGCGTGCCGCATGCCCAGCGTGTACGCCGTGACACCGAGCCCGGCACCGAACACCCCGGCCTGCCCGATCGCGTAGTGGCCGGGCACCACGAGCAGGACCAGCGTCCCCCAGCCGATCACGTGCAGCAACGCCACGACCGCGGCCATCCCGGTGATCGCGCGGCGTCCCCGCCGGTCCAGCGCCGCCATGTCCCGCTCCCTCCGCCAGGGCCGGCCTCGTCGCCGACATCAGCACCGTCGCAGCCGCGCAGGCCCCGCGGCACTGCCCGAATGGAGAGGACGCCGCCCTCTTCCCGGGCCTTACCTGTCCGATCGGGTAGGTACGGGTGGCCGCGCGGAGGGTGTGTCGGCCGTCACTGTGGCGGTAGCGTGAGGCGGTCGAACGACGAGGAGCGCCCCATGCCACGACTGTCCGACCTGCCGAAACTGCCCGGTGCCGTGACCGGCGGTGTTCTCCAGGACGACCGCCGTGACGTACCGTGGAGGCCGTCTCCGCACAGCCGCGGGGATCGCGAACCGCGGGAGGTTGCCGTGCCGGGCCCTGTCCTCGACCACGCCGAACCGCTGACCGGACCGTGTGTCGCGAAGAGCAGGACCGAACCCGCCGAACTGGCCAAGTTCCACGTGCCGGAAGTCGTGTTCGGGCCCGGATCGCTCGCCGAACTGGGGCACGCCGCGCTGCGCGTCGGGGCGCGCAGGCCGTTCGTGGTCACCGATCCCGGGCTGCTGGAGGCGGGCTGGGTCGCCGAGGCGGAAAGCCATCTGCGGCTGGCCGGGCTGCGGCCGGTCGTCTTCTCGGGAGTCACCCCGAATCCCAAGGACCACGAGATCGAAGCCGCCTACCAGCAGTACGCGGCGGTGGGCGCCGACGTGATCATCGCGGTCGGCGGCGGCTCCTGCATCGACGCCGCCAAGGGCGTCGCCATCCTGTCCGGCAACGGCGGCACCATCCTCGGCTACGCCGGGGTGGACCGCGTCGTGCAGCCCATCCCGCCGCTGGTCATGGCGCCCTCGACGTCCGGCACCGGCGCGGACGTCTCGCAGTTCGCGGTCATCACCGACACCACGCTGCACACCAAGATCACCATCATCAGCCGCACCCTGGTGCCGGACATCTCGATCATCGACCCGCGGCTGCTGATCACGATGCCGGACGAGCTCAACGCCGCTACCGGACTCGACGCGCTGACCCACGCCGTCGAATCCTTCGTCTCCCGCGCGCACAACCCGCTGACCGATCAGCACGCGCTGCACGCGGCCACGTTGATCACCCGCAACCTGCTGCACACGATGGTTCATCCGAAGGCGGCGGAGCCGCGCATCGCGATGGCGCAGGGCGCGCTGGAGGCCGGGATGGCCTTCACCAACGCGATCCTCGGCATCACCCACGCGATGAGCCACCAGGTCGGCGGCTTGCTCGACGCCCCGCACGGCGTGCTCAACGGCGTTCTCCTGCCGCACGCGATCCGGTTCAACGCGGCCACCGATCCGGACCGGTTCGTCCCGCTCGCCGCGGCCACCGGCGTCGAGGTGACCGGGCGGCCCGCGGCGGAGGTGGCCGAGGCGTTCGCGTGCCGGGTGCGGGAGCTGGCGGACGCGGTCGGCGTGCCGAGGGGCCTGTCCGCACTCGGTGTCACAGAGGCCGACATCGCCACGTTGACGCGCACGACGCTGCAGGACGCGTGCCTGGCCACCAACCCCAGAGCCGCGAGCGCGGCCGACATCGCGGCCCTGTTCCGGCAGGCGTTGTAAGGCCCGCGATGACGGCGGAGAACTATCTCGGCGCGCTCACCGGTGTCCGGTCCGGTAAGCGGTCGTTCTATCCCGAGTACGTGCGCACGGCGGAACGGCTGGAACGCGCGGTCGAGGCGCTGGACCGGATCTCGCGCGCACTCGTGCGCACGGGGGAGGGGCCGCGGGCACTGGTCGAGGCGGTCGTGCGGGCGGCGGCCGAGCACGTGCAGGCGGACTGGCTGCTGTTCGCGGTCGCCGACGGTGCCCTGCGCGCCGCGCGGCCCCGGTTCCTGTTGCTGGCCGGGGACACGCTCGTGGAGGACGAGCGGCTGTTCCCCGAGGCGGCGCTGGCACACCTGCGGGTGCTGCGGTCAAGGCCGTGGGAAGCGGGCGAACCAGCCGGGACCGGCGTGCGGGTGCCGATGACGCTGGACTGCGAGCCGGTCGGCGGGATCGCCGCGCTGCCGGCGCCCGGAATGGACATCGCCGACACCGATCTCGCGGTGCTGCGGGTGCTCGCCAACCAGGCCGCGGTCGCACTGCACAACTCGTTCCTCGCGCACGCGACCATGCAGTTGCGCGGCCGGACCGAGCAACTGTCCGAGGCCGCCGAACAGCAGGCCCGAGACCTCGCCGCCCGCAACGCCGAACTGCAGGAGACGCAGCGCAGGCTGTTCGACGCGATGCAACGGCAGGCGCTCGACGACGAGCGGCACCGGATCGCGCGCGAACTGCACGACAGCGTCACCCAGGACGTGCTCTCGGCCGGCATGATGATCGAGGTCTGCCGCGCCGACCTCGCCGAACCGGGCGCGGACACCGCCGTCGTCAGCGATAAACTCGACCAGGCCAAGGGACTGACCCGGCACGCGGTCGAGCGGCTGCGGGCGGCGATCTACGCGCTGCACCACGCCGACGCCGAACCGCCGGGCTCGCTGCCGGTCCTGCTCGAACGACTGTCCACAGTGCACATGCCGACCGATCTGAAGGTGAGCGTGTCCGTGCACGGCCAGCCGGTGTCGCTGCCGGGCGAGGCCGAGCACTCGCTGCTACGCATCACCGGCGAGGCGCTGTTCAACACGGTCATGCACACCAACGCCGCCCGCGCCCGGATCCGGCTCGACTACCGGCCCGAACGCATCAGGCTGGCGATCTCCGACGACGGGGATGGTGATCCGGCGCAGCTGCGGCGGATGCTGCGGCTGGCCTCCGCGACAGATCTGGCGGGCGCGCACCGCGGGCTGGCGAACATGCGGGCCCGCACCGAGGAACTGGGCGGCACGCTGTCGATCCGCCGGTCCAGGATCGGGGGAATCCTGTTGCTGCTGGAGATTCCGCTGCCACTGGCGGACAAGGGGAGGACCGGATGACGATCACGGGTGCGCGCACGCTGAAAATCGTGCTGGTGGACGATCACGCGATCGTCCGGCAGGGCCTGCGGTCCATTTTGGAGCGTGAGGACGACATCACGGTGGTCGGCGAGGCGGCGACCGCGGCCGAGGCACGTGCCGTGGTGGAGCGCGCCCGGCCGGACATCGTGCTGCTGGACCTCAAGCTGTCCACGGGGTCCAACACCGAGGGCCTCGACGTGTGCGCGGAGCTGACGGCGCGCTATCCGGAACTCGGGGTACTCGTGCTGACCACGTTCCTCGACGACGCGCTGGTGGTCGAGGCGATCCACCGCGGCGCGCGCGGTTATGTGATCAAGGACGTGGACACCACGGGACTGGTGTCCTCGATCCGGGCGGTGGCACGCGACGAGAGCGCGTTCGACTCCCGATCGGCGTCGGCCATGGTGCGCTCGATCCGCACCGCGCCCGAGGAACCCGTGCTGACCAGCCGCGAGCAGAACGTGCTGGAACTGCTGGCCCGGGGCCTGAGCAACCGCGACATCGGCGCGCGGCTCTACATCTCGGAGACGACGGTGAAGTTCCACGTCCGCAACATCATGCGCAAGATCGGCGCGTCCAGCCGGGCGGAGGCGGTCTACGAGGCCAGCAAGATGGGCCTCATCTGACCGCGCTCCGCCCGGTTCCCCTCACCGCAGGACGGGCCTGCCCAGCGGCAACCCCCGGCCGCCGGTTCCCGCTGACATCGCCCCGGCGAACACGTACACGCCCACGGCGGTGAACGCGAACACCACGTAACCGCCGGCCGTCGTGGCGCTCGTCGATCCCGCGACCGTGCCGTACAACACGAGTGCGAGTGCGACATCGATCAAGCCGAACAGCAGGGTGAACGCGGCGGGCAGGCGCAGGGTGGCGAGCGTCAGCAGGACGATCGTGACCAGCCAGGCGATCAGGAACAGGCCCTGCGTCGCGGTGGCCGCTTCGGCGGAGATGCCGAACCAGCCGTGGATCAGCCCGAGCACCAGCGTGCCGTAACTGAGCCAGAATCCGGTGAACACGCCGAACACGGCGGCCACCGCGCCCTGCCCGAGCGCCGCCGCCCAGACCGCGGCGACGAGCTGGCCGAGGCCGGTGGCGGGAATGATGATCGCGAGTGACGCGCCGACCGCGTCGGCGGGCACGTAGCCGGTCAGCACCAGCCCGAGTGCGATGGCGCCCACGATGAACGTCGGCACGCCGATCAGCGCGGGATCGGCGGGCGGGCCTGGGGTTTCGGTCTGTACCGGGGTTTCGGTGACAACAGCGGTCGACATCGGTGCTCCTCATTGAGCTGCGAAGTGGACGGTCCTGCTTCAGCGTGCCGCGCCGCGCGGGTGTCCAGAACTGACCTGGCGGGCGCCGGCGCCCCTGCTTCCGGTCAGGCGCGCCGCCGGTCCAGGATCAGCCAGCCGCCATGAAACTCCGACACCCGGTGGCGCCAGCCGGTGGCCGCGCCGAGTTCGGTCAGCGTTGCCAGGTCGAACCGGCGCACGTGCCCGTAGTCAGCGCTGGGCACGTCCTCGAACGGCACCGCGACGACCACTTTGGACCGGGCGAGCCGCAGTGCCTCGGCGAGCACCGTCCGGCCTTGCGCGGGATCGAGATGCTCCAGCAGGTGCACGAGCGTCACCGTGTCCACACAGGAATCCGGTAACGGGACGCGCGTGGCGTCGCAGACCAGCGTACGCAGCGGCGTGTTCCGTGCGGCGGCGACGGCGTCCAGCAGGCGCATGGTGCCGCCGACGACGTCCGACGCGATCACCGTCGTCCGCGGGCGGGCGGCCAGGAGCAACGGGAGGAAACCGAAGCAGGAACCCAGATCCAGCACGCTCCCGGCCGGCACCAGGCGCAGCACGCGCGCGTAGACCGGTGCGATCTCGGCGATCAGCCGGGGCGCGCCACGCGGATCGCGCAGGTGGGCGAGCGTGTTGGCGTAGAAGGTTTCCCACGCCCGCCGCGGATCGGGCACCGTGCTGCGGACGATCCCGGTGAACACGCGCTCGAAGATGTCCTGCCCGCACAGCCAGCCCGGGCTGAACAACTCGTCCATCAGCAGTCCGGTGAGGCCGTTGTCGAGCTGGTCCGGCCGCAGCCGGTGGCGGAGCTGAATCCGGCGTCCGGCGCGATGCAGCCGGAAATGCTCGGTGCGCACCACGGCCGGCGTGCCGTCGTCCTCGGCCCGCACCACGTCCACCAGATCGTCCAGGTAGTCCTCGAGCGGATCGAGCGTGGCGGTCATCGGGTCACCAGGTCGAGCGCGACTCTGTCCAAACCGGACAGATCGCGGACCACGCGGACCTTGGCGCAGTACTCGGCATACGCGGGCAGGTCACAACCGCCGAGGCCCCACGAGTACCGCGGTTCCGGGGTGAGCCAGATGGTCTCCCGCGCCCGCCGCGAGATCTCCGCGAACGCCGCGAGGTTCGGGTCGTTGCCGTTACCCCGGCCGTCGCCCAGCACCAGCACCGTGGTCCGGCGCGTCACCGCTGAGGAGTGCTCGGCGAGGAACTCCCCGAACGCGGTGCCGTAGTTGGAGTTCGCGTCGACGTCGAGCACGTCGCCGCCGAAGATCAGCCCGAGCGCCCGATCGACCGGGTAGTCGGCGAACAGCTCGGTCGTCTCGGCGATGCCGTCGACGAAGGCGAACGAGCGCACCTGCGCGAACAGGTTCTGCAGGCCGTGCACCAGATGCAGGGTGAACCGCGCGGTCGCCCGCACCGACAGGCTCACGTCGGCGAGCACCACCAGCCGCGGCCGGTCCTCGGCTCGTTTCACCGTGACCGGGCTGAACGGGATGCCGTCGAACCGCATGTTGCGGCGCATCGTGCGACCGGGATCGACGCGCCCGGCGCTGGCGATCCGCCTGCGGTGGGTCAGCGCGCCACGCAGGCTGGATGCCAGCCGCCGCAGCGAGTCCTCCAGTTCGGCGCGCTCGTTCTCCCCGGCGGTGTCGACCTCGGCCGCACGCCGCTCACGGGACTCGATGACGGTGTTCTCCAGCTCCAGCAATGCTTCGAGGTGTTTCTTGAGCGCTTCGGGCAGGTTCGCCAGCACACCGGCGAGTCTGTGGCGAAGCTTCGCGGCGTCGTCCTCGTCACCGGCCTGGTCCTCGGCCTGGTCGAGCCAGCCCAGCAAGGCGTCCTGCTCGGCGATGCTCAGCTCGGCGTCGACTTTCGTGCCCGTGTCCTGGGACAGCCTGCCGGGAACGCCCGCGCCGTGCAGGCGGTCGGTGTCGAGCTGCACCCGGTAACCCGCATCGCCGCTTACCGCGTTGTCCTGGGAGAACACGATCTCGTCGGTCATCGACGCAAGATCGATCTTGTTCGCCTCCTGGTGCAGGTTGTACTGCTGCGCCAGGTCCTCGGGAGCGAAGTAGTCGCGGATGTCGCTGGGTTTGCCGTGCTCGTGGCCCTGCTGCGGGGTTTCGCCCGGCTCCTCCGACAACGTGAAACTCTCCAGCTCGCCGGTATCGGACAGATCGTCGTGGCTGTGCCCGTGACCGTGGCCGTGCTCGGCCGGGCCGACGCGCACCAGGGCGAAGAACGCGTCGAAGATCTCGTCGAACGCCGCGTCGTCCCGGTGGTCCTTGACGAGCGCGAGCCGCAGCGCCTCCTTGAGCACCGCGCGGTCGGCGAGGATTCCCGGTTCCGCCGCGCAGCGCAGCGCGTCCAGCGTCTCGGGCACGGAGATCCGGACGTCGCGCAGCCGCAGCAACCGCACGAACCGGTGCAGACTGGCTTCCATCACGCGCCCCGTCAGGACCGCCGGCCGAACGACCGGCTGCCCCGGTCGGCGCTCACCTTCGGCGCCTCATGGGTATGCCCGTGACCGTGACCGTGCAACGTTTCGGGGAGGTCCGCGTTCGGATCGACCAGCCGGGGCAGGGCCTCCAGTGCCTTGCGGACGTCCTTGTCGTACTTGACCACGACGGACACGGTGTCCGAGAGCACCGGGGCGGTCAGCTCGTCGACCCCCAGCACGGCGAGCGTGCGCGCCCAGTCGATGGTCTCGGAGATACTGGGGGACTTGCGCAGCTCCAGCTCACGCAGCCCGCGCACGATCTCCACCAGCTGCCGCGCCAGCGCCTCGGGCAGCCCGGTGTCCTTGCTGCGCACGATGTCCAGCTCGCGCTCCGCGGACGGGTAGTCGAGGAACAGGTGCAGGCACCGGCGTTTGAGCGCGGCCGCGAGATCGCGGGTGTTGTTCGACGTGAGGATCACGTACGGCCGCTCCCGGGCCGAGAACGTGCCGATCTCCGGCACCGAGATCTGGTACTCGCCCAGCATTTCCAGCAGCACCGCTTCGAGTGCCTCGTCGGCGCGGTCGATCTCGTCGATCAGCAACACGACGGGTTCTTCCGAGCGCACGGCTTCCAGCAGCGGGCGGGCGGCGAGGAACCGCTCGGAGAAGAACACGCTTTCCTGCTCGCCGATCCGGTTCACCGCGTCGTGCAGATCGGGTGCGTCCGCGACGAGCTGGCCGATCTTCTCCCGCAGGATCTGGGTGTAGAGCAGCTGCTTGCCGTAGTCCCATTCGTAGAGCGCGCTGGCCTCGTCCTGGCCCTCGTAGCACTGCAGGCGCAGCAGCCTGCGGCCGGTCGCGGCGGCCAGCGATTTCGCCAGTTCCGTCTTGCCGACCCCGGCCGGCCCCTCCAGCAGCACCGGTTTTTCCAGGCGGGTCAGCAGAAACACCATGGTCGCCAGCCGTTGATCGGTGAGATACCCCTGCGCGGCGAGCGCTTTGCCGGCCTCCTCGACCGAATCGAACACCCCTGCGGTCACGCCGGACCCTCCTTGTTCGTGGAAACCGGGGGCGGACCGTGCGGCCCGCCCCCGGGGGACTCAACTGATCAGTTCGTCGAGGTTGCCGTTGAGGCAGTGCTCGACGACGGGGCGGACCGTTTCGAAGGTGCATTCCTTGGCGTTGCCGGGCGTGCAGGCGTCGCCGAGTACGTGGTTGGTGATGCGGTCCACGTCCTCGTCGTCGCCCTTGATGACGCTCGCCTGCTCGTAGAACTTCGTCGGGCCCTGGCCGAGCCGGTTCTTCGAGTAGCTGTCCTGCGTGACGTCGGTGAACTTCTCCGGGATGCCCACGTCGCGCAGCAACCGGATCGCGGCGTTGAGCGCGGCGTCGGCGGCCTGCACGTCCGTCATGCCGTGCGTGTCGATGCCCATCACCTCGGCGATGTCGGCGAACCGCCGGTACGCCACCGGCATGTTGAACGCCCACACGCGCGGCAGGGCGATCGCGTTGTTCAGGCCGTGGTGGGTGTCGTAGAACGCGCTGACGGCGTGCGAGATGGAGTGGATGATCCCGAGGCCGCCGGAGTTGAACGCCTGCGCCGCGATGTACTGCGCGTACATCATGCCCTCGCGGCCGGCCAGGTCCTGCGGGTTCCAGGTGGCCTGGCGCAGGTTCTCCGCGGTGAGCTTGATCGCCCGCAGCGCGTTACCCAGCGACGGCTCGAAGTTCAGCCGCGACACGTACGGTTCGGAGGCGTGCGCGAGCACGTCGAACCCGCACTGCGCGGTGTAGTCGATCGGGCAGCTGTAGTAGAGCACCGGGTCGTCGATCGCCAGTGTGGTGACCGAGGCGTCGTCGAAGGCCACGTACTTGTGCGGGTTGTCCGGATCGGTGGTGGTGTCGGTGATGACGTAGGCCCACGACGTCTCCGAACCCGTGCCCGCGGTGGTGGACACCGCGATGTGCGGCGGGTTGCGCGGGTTCTCGGACTTGTTGAAGCCCTCG
>Ga0164243_10001612_pt1 | contig 38135 bp, 34 predicted proteins | sample OricompcompostOP_FD_108781 | JGI IMG/M metagenome (GOLD analysis project Ga0164243, IMG submission 108781) | Organic Plus compost microbial communities from Emeryville, California, USA - Original compost - Organic plus compost (OP) | ecosystem: Engineered > Solid waste > Mixed feedstock >... | reverse complement strand
TTACGCTGGACGCACCACCGCTGTATGTGACCGTAGTGCATCCGCAGATAGAAGTACGCACCGCCGATGCGCGGCAGATACTGCGCAAGGAAGTACAATTGAAATCAGCCATCCGGCAATGGGGAAATATCGCAGGACTGGTAGCCGGGCTGATGAAAGGCGATTACGATCTCATCGGCCGTTCGCTGGAAGATGTGATCATTGAACCGGTGCGCAGTATTCTTATTCCCGGCTTTTATGAAGTGAAAAAACGCAGTACGGCAGCAGGAGCGTTGGGCGGCGGTATTTCCGGTTCAGGACCTTCTATTTTTATGCTCAGCAAAGAAGAAAGCGTGGCCCGTATTGTAGAAAAAGAAATGATGAACGTATACACCCGGCTGGGCGTCGAATACAAAACCTATGTAACCACTATCAGTCACCAGGGCGTAATTGTAGCACAACAATCATGAAATACTATAGTTTAAACAAACAGTCACCAATAACCGATTTTAAAAATGCCGCCATCCAGGGGCAGGCGCCTGATAAGGGCCTGTATTTTCCCGAAAAGATCAATTCGTTGCCGGCAGATTTTATAAAGAACATAGAAAAGTATACGGAAGAAGAAATTGCTTTTCGTGTGATTCAACCCTATGTGGGCGATTCCATTCCGGCGGCTGACCTGCAGCAGATTGTCAGCGAAACGATCAATTTTCCCATTCCGCTGGTACAAGTGAATGACAACACCTGGTCGCTGGAATTATTTCATGGGCCTACGCTGGCCTTTAAAGATGTGGGCGCCCGTTTCATGAGCCGCTGCCTGGGCTATTTTGCACGGCAGGGCAGCGCCACACGCGGTAAGAAAGTAACCGTGCTGGTAGCAACTTCCGGCGACACCGGAGGCGCCGTAGCAGACGGATTTTTTGGGGTGGAAGGCGTGGAAGTGGTGATTTTATATCCCTCGGGAAAAGTAAGTTCCGTGCAGGAAAAACAGCTGACAACCCTCGGCAGCAATATTCATGCGCTGGAGGTGGACGGAACATTTGATGACTGTCAGCAACTGGTGAAGCGCGCCTTTGCCGATGCGGAACTTAATCAGCAATTGTTCCTCACTTCTGCCAATTCCATCAACGTGGCGCGCTGGCTGCCGCAACAGTTCTACTATTTCTTTGCCTGGAAGCAGTGGCAGAATAAAGAGCATCCGCCGGTGATTTCTGTGCCCAGCGGCAATTTCGGCAATATCTGCGCGGGACTGCTTGCGTATAAATCAGGTTTGCCGGTAAAACATTTTATTGCTGCCTGCAATGCCAATGATATGGTGCCTGTCTTTTTAACTACCGGTAATTATCAACCGAAAAAAGCGGTTCCGACAATTTCCAATGCCATGGATGTGGGCGATCCCAGCAATTTTGTGCGCATCCTGGAGTTGTTCCATCACACCCTGGACAATCTGCGCAGTGTGCTGAGTGCCTATAGCATAACAGATGAAGAGACTAAAGCAGTGATGAAGGAAGTGCTGCAAACCCATCATTACCTGCCCGATCCGCACGGTGCTGTAGGATATCTTGCTTTACAGCGTTACCTGCAGGAGCACACAGACAGCGCAGGAATTTTCCTGGAAACAGCACACCCGGTGAAATTTTATGATGTGGTTGAACCGGTCACCGGGCAACCCGTGCCCATACCGGCTGCCGTGCGTGCCATCATGGACAGGAAAAAGAACAGCACACAGATTGCGCCCGATTTTTCAGCCTTGCGTGACATACTGGTTAAGCAGGCGTAAATTACTGTTTATGATAATCTATAACGTTCTGCCACACAGTTATTGGGGTAATCCATTACAGCAAAAAATATTCTTTGGGTGAAATTTTATTTTCTAGGGGAAAAAGGTTTTTTTGTGATACCGACTAAACCCAACTACAATGAAAAAATGGATCGTATTCCCCTTCGCATTCCTGCTGTCTTTCAGCCTGCACGCCAATGATGAAGATTCGCTTAAAATGAACCTGCTGCAGATGCTGGACTCCGCGAATGCGTCCATGAAGTATGAAACGGGTGTAATCAGGCTGACCAATGGGATTGCTCAGTTGAATATTCCTGACGGATTCAAATATCTCAATGCGCAGCAAAGTCAGTATGTATTGAACGAGCTCTGGGGAAATCCTCCCGATAAGGACGTGCTGGGTATGATCTTCCCGGAAGATAAGGGGCCTTTTAGCGACAGCTTGTATGCATTTGTGATACATTTCCAACCGATAGGTTATGTAAAGGATCACGAAGCAGAAGATATAGATTACGACGATTTATTGAAGAAAATACAGGCTTCAGAAGCAGAAGAGAACAAAGAGCGGAAAAAGAATGGGTATCCTACCGTACACCTGGTAGGCTGGGCGGAAAAACCTTTTTACGACAAAACGAAAAAGGTACTGCACTGGGCAAAGGAAATTGAATTTGAAGGAGAAGAAGGCCATACCCTCAACTACTCCGTGCGCATCCTGGGACGCAAAGGCATTCTTTCCATGAATGCCATTGCGAGTATGAGCGAATTACCTGTGGTAAAACAGAATATTGACAAAGTGCTGGGCATAGCCTCCTTTACGGAAGGTAACCGGTATGCCGACTTCGATAGCAATGTAGACGAGGTAGCCGCGTATGGCATCGGAGCACTGGTAGCGGGTAAAGTGTTGGCAAAAACCGGTTTTTTTGCCCTGATCCTGAAATTTCTCAAACCCATCCTGATAGGCATAGTGGCGCTGGGCGCCCTGATCTTCAAATTCTTCAAGCGTAAGAAAACGGAAGAAACGGTGTACGACCAGTCCGCTGGCGATCAATCTAATGGCTAGTGATTTTTGCTTAATTGTCATGTGAGCCATCCGCACACTGCGGATGGTTTTTTTTGTGTTAAACTGTATAACGGTTCGCAGCAAAACTGTTATTTTCGGATAAACCTGTTTTTATGAAGTTATCTCCCTGCCTGGTGGTGCTGTCCTTGCTGCTGGCTGCAACCACCGTTGCTCAACAAGCAGTACCGTCTGCTGATGCGGTATTACAGGAAGCCTGCGCCACAGCGGCCAAAGAAAAAAAGAATGTGTTCATCATTTTTCATGCTTCCTGGTGTGGCTGGTGTCATCGCATGGACACGCTGATGAACAATGCCGGCTGTAAAAAATATTTTGATGATCATTACGTGATACGGCATCTCACCGTGCATGAATCAGACAAATACAAGCACCTGGAAAATCCCGGCGCCGTGGAAATGAAGAAAAAGTACAATGGCGACAACCAGGGTATTCCTTACTGGCTCATCTTCGATGCACAGGGTAAGTTGCTGGCCGATTCACAAAGAGCGCCGGGAGAAAACACCGGTTGCCCGGCTACCAAAGAAGAAGTGGCCTATTTCCTGGAAGTGTTGCGCAAGACGTCTCCCCTGAAGGATGATGCGCTGGCGGTCATTGAAAAGAATTTCCTGAAGCAATAATTACGTTATATAAGCATTGAGGGATTTACCAGGTAGCCGGTAAATCCCTCCATTGTATTATAGGCTTGTTTACACAATCCCTGCCAGTTCAAGGCTCTTCTTCTTCAGCTTCCTGATCTCCATGTCTTCAATGATCGGATCGGGTGTAAGGATGAGCGATACGTTGTTCGTTTTCCACCAGTCACTGCTGCTCAGTTCTGTAAAAGGTAATACACCGATCAGGTACTTGCGTTCGGCTTCTGCATGCCATTCTTCAATCCATTCAAATTTATCCCTGGGAATGTATTTCCAGTCGTCGAAGCTTACATACACGCGCACGTAGAAATCGTTGGAGAGTTCATTCGGTTTGTGGTGATAGAGCTTCTTGTATTCGTATTTGTACTGGTAACGCAGTGCAGAAAGATCACTGAGCACGGCAGAAGCAGTGGGAAAACTGCCGGCGCCTTTGCCATAGAAGAACTGTTTGTCTGCAAAGCCGCTTTCAATCACCACGCCATTGTATTCCTGCTTTACAAACGACAAATGATCGTCGTGTTTTACAAACTGGGGCAGCACAAACGCTGCTACTTTACCATTGTTCAGTTTTTTGGCCTGCGCTACCAGCTTGATGTCGTAATGCTTTTCAGCAGCAGCCGTTGCATCAAACTGGCCAATGTTCTGAATACCGTTGAATACGATGTTACCGGGATGCGCTACAATACCATAAGCATGTGTAAGCAGGAAAGTCCATTTGTTCACTGCATCAAACCCGTTTACATCCAGCGTGGGATCGCTTTCTGCAAAACCCAGCTGCTGTGCCTGCAGGAGCGCCTGCTGGAAATCGAGTTTGTCCGCAAACATTTTGGTAAGGATATAATTGGTGGAACCGTTGACAATGGCTTTGATGGAATGGAGCAGATCATTATCGTAATATTCTTCCAGGTTTCTGATCACCGGAATGGACGCGCAGGCGGCGGCTTCGTACAACAGCGAATGTTCTGTTTGCCGTTGCAGTTCCAGCAGTTCGGGCAAATGCTCCGCAATCATTTTTTTGCTGGCGCTTACCACATTCTTGCCATTCTTAAGCGCGGTGCTTACAATTTCAAATGCTGCTTCCGATTCATTAATCACTTCCACGATCACATTGATATCAGGATCGTTCAGCAGTTCATACCGGTCGGTAGTAAACAATGCTGCAGGGGCAGGGCGTTGTTTTCCGGGGTTCTTGATACAGACCTTTTTAATGGTTGCCTTCAGGGAAGGGGTTTGCTGCAATACCTTGTATAATCCTTCGCCTACTACGCCAAATCCAAATAAGCCGATCGTCAACGGTTTGTGTGCATCCATACGTTATGGGTTATTGTTTTATTGTTTGATGGTGAAATTGTTTGATGGTTTCCGGTGCATAGGTAAGCGCCTGGCTGAGGTCCTGTATGAGATCTTCCGGATCTTCAAGACCCACACTCAGGCGTATAAGACTGTCGCTTACGCCGGCAGCATGTCTTTTTTCTGCAGGAATGGTTTTATGCGTCATGGTGGCCGGGTGACTTACGAGACTTTTAATGCCGCCCAGACTTTCGGCCAGCAGGAACAACCGGGTATGCGTTACCACAGCTTTTGCTGCCTGTTCGGTATCTGTTTTTAAAGAAAAGGAAACGATGCCTCCATATCCTTTGCTTTGTCTTTTGGCAATTTCATGTCCTGCATGCGTGGTCAACCCAGGGTAATACACTTTATCTACTTTCGGGTGTCGCTGCAGGTAAGTAGCAATGGCCAGCGCACTGTTGCTGATTTGCCGTACGCGCAGCGGTAAGGTTTCAATGCCGCGGATCAGCAGCCAGCTGTCAAACGGCGCCAGTATAGCGCCGGAAGCGTTTTGCATGAATTTGATCCTGGCGCCGGGCTCCGGGTCTTTGGTAACGACTACGCCGGCAATAAGATCGCTGTGTCCGCCGAGGTATTTGGTAGCGGAGTGGATCACGATATCAGCGCCCAGTTGCAGGGGTTGCTGCAATATGGGTGAAGCAAATGTATTGTCTACGCACAGCAGGCAACGTTGCGCGCGGGCAATCTTTGCAATGGCGGCGATATCGGAAATTTTCAATGTTGGATTGGTGGGTGTTTCCAGCCAGATCAGTCTCGTTTTGGGCGTGAGCGCATTGAACACCTGGATGGGATCGCTGGTATCAACAAAGCGCACGGTGATACCAAACTGGCGATACACCTGCGTGAATAACCGGTAAGCGCCGCCGTAAATATCATCTACGGCTACAATTTCATCGCCGGCTTTCAGCAGTTTTACTACGGCATCAATGGCGGCCAGTCCGCTGCTGAACGCAATGCCGGTAGTGCCATGCTCAAGCTGAGCTACAATTTTCTCCAGGGTTTCCCGTGTAGGGTTGTTCGTACGTGCATAGTCGTAACCTTTGTGTACGCCCGGAGCATCCTGTACAAAAGTGGATGTCTGGTAAATGGGAACCGATACCGCGCCGGTAAGCGGGTCCACGGGAATGCTGTGAATGAGTTGCGTTGTCGCTTGCATGATTAGACAGTTTTGACCTCCGGTACTGCAGGGAGTACGTTGATCCCGCAGCGTATGCCCCTGTGTTGTTGAGGCGGGGAGGTTGTTAATGAAAATTGTTAAACAGTGAACACAATGGTTCCAGTTCGCGACAGCGATTATCAAGATGCGTTCTTATCGGAAGGAGGCTTGCTTTGCCCTTACAAGAGCTTCCCTTGCGTAAGCGGGAGCCTTCAGGTGTGGGCAACAAAAAAGCTCTTCCGACAAGTCAGAAGAGCTTTCAATATGTTGGTAAACTATTGCAGAAGCTTTTGATCTGACTTATCTGGCCCCAACGTGGTGTGTCGGGGATGGAATTGGCACCTTACTCATCAGTTGGCCGGAGCTAACTGAAGCAGGTTGTCAAGGCGTCATCGGGCCATGTCCCTCAGCCTTTCTTGATAAGCGATGTGTAAAGAACTGGCGCAAAGATAATGCGCGAATCGGATTTTGCAAATTTGTTTTTGGGAACGGTGAAGACCAGCTAAGAACGTTCGTTAGTAACCTGAAGACGCGCGGCACAGCACTTTATAGCTGAGCATGCACCCGCTTCACCAGGGTATAGCATTGTAGTTTTCTTGAACAATTGCTGCTTTGCATCTTCGTGCCCCAAAAAAGGCTGCGCATACGCGCAGCCCGTTGATAGGGTAAAGATTAACTGTTGGTTATTAAAAACGATAACCAATGGATATACCGAAACCGGTGTTTTTCATTTTTGTATCGTCGTCAATTCCTTCAATATCCGGGTTGATATTCACCAGGCCGAGTTGTGCATTGAGCTGCGCAAAAATGCGCTGTGCGAATTCGTACCCGAAAAAGATATTGCCGCCTGCATCAAAGCGTTTCATAAAAACGGTTCCGGATATTGCCTGCGCAGGTGAAATTTCGTTTTCAAACTCAATGTCTTCGTCAACGCCATTCTTCACCTTGCCTCCTACAGCAAAGGCAACATAAGGTCCTACACCGAGGATCAGTCTGCCGGTACCCAGCACAGGCTTATAGGTAAAACTGATGGGTACTTCAATATAGCTCAGATTGATCCTGGTGTCGTCCGGATCATCAAGATTAGCGCCTTTGGTGCTGAACAATACACCGGGACGGATAAAGAAATCGGTGGCAATGGGTACGTCAGCTTCTGCGCCGATATGAAAACCTGTTTTCAGTTTCCAGTCAAGATCGTCGCCAAGCATGTCTTCACCATTGATGTTCTGAAAATTAACGCCTGCCCGGATAGAGAAACTGGTTTTTGTCTGCGCAATACTTGTATGAAATACAATTAATGAAAGAACTGCAAGAGCGATAACATTTTTTGTTTTCATTTCTGTTGTTTTTTAGGTTAATGCCCAATGGTTGTCAAGAGTGTATTATTTGCTTTTTCCTTCGGCTTCTTTTTTGGCTTCCTGTTTCATTTTTTCATTGGCTGTAATCAGGAAGTTTACGCGGCGGTTCTGGGCGCGGCCTTCTTCAGTGTCGTTGCCGGCTACGGGGGCTGTTTCGCCATATCCTTTCGTAGTGATGCGGGAACTGTTAATACCACGGTTACGCAAATATGTGGCCACGGCATTGGCCCTTCTTTCGGACAAACCCTGGTTATACGCTTCGGTGCCCTTGCTGTCGGTATGTCCCTGCACTTCAATGTTGGTGTCGGGATATTCCTTTAATATATTGACCAGTTTGTCCAGATTGTCTTCGGCGCTTGCGTTGAGATCGGAGCGGTCAAAGCCGAAAAGGATCTTTTCGCTGAATTCTACCACAATGCCTTCGCCCACACGCTCCACTTTGGCGCCGGGCACTTTGTTTTCAATTTCTTTGGCCTGTTTGTCCATCTGTTTTCCGATGATGGCGCCGGTTGCCCCACCTACGGCAGCGCCGATAATGGCGCCAAGGGCGGTATTACCGGAAGCTTTACCGATTACTGCGCCTGCCGCGGCGCCACCGGCGGTGCCAATGACGGCGCCCTTTTGCGTTTTGCTCATGTTCTTACAGCCTGCTGCCAGGATCGCTACAGCCAGGAAGCCCGCTGATAGTTGTTTTAGTTTATTCATAAAAACTTGTTTAACATCATCTTTTCAAATTGTATACCAGCTTACATTAATTATCTCTATAAGTCTGAGGATGAATGCAGAGCAAAAATGAAAGTGCACAATTTTTCCACAGCGCCTGCCGCCTCCCCCCGCACCCTATTTGTCCGTATCTTTGCGCTTTCCCAAAAAAGTTTATGGCAAAAGAGAAAGCAGGCAACACAGTGTTGGAAGAAAACGGAACTACAGTAACTACAGATCACGATTTTATTGAAGTATATGGAGCCAGGGTGCATAACCTGCGCAATATTGATATACGCATTCCGAAAAACAAACTGGTAGTCATTACAGGTATCAGCGGAAGCGGCAAATCATCCCTTGCCTTCGATACCATTTATGCCGAAGGTCAGCGTCGCTATATGGAAAGTTTCGGCGCCTATGCACGGCAGTTCATCGGTGAAATGGAACGACCGGATGTGGATAAGATCACCGGACTTTCACCCGTCATTTCCATTGAACAGAAAACTACCAATAAAAATCCCCGGTCTACAGTAGGCACGGTTACGGAGATTTACGACTTCGTTCGCTTGCTGTTTGCGCGCATCGGAGAGGCTTACAGTTACAATACGGGGAAAAAAATGGTCAGGTTCAGTGAAGAAGAGATAGTAGACAATATTTATAGCAAGTTCAAAGGCAAAAAGATCACGCTGCTGGCGCCGGTGGTGCGCGGCAGAAAAGGACATTACCGGGAATTGTTTGAAGATATCCGTAAAAAAGGATTCCTGAAAGTACGCGTAGATGGAGAAGTGAAAGATTTAGTGCCCAAAATGCAGGTTGACCGCTATAAGATTCACGATATAGAAGTAGTGATTGATCGCATGGCCGTGACCGATGACATGAAAGTGCGATTGAGCCAGAGTGTGCAGAAAACCTTGCAGCTGGGTAAGGAACTCATGTTCCTGCTCGTCAATGATTACAACAAGGTAGTGCAATATTCGCGTCAGCTGATGTGCGAAGATACCGGCATCAGTTATGAAGAACCGTCACCCAATACTTTTTCTTTCAATAGTCCCTATGGTGCTTGTCCTACCTGTAAAGGGCTGGGAACGGTATACCAGGTGAGTATGGAAGCCATACTGCCCGACCGCGGTCTCAGTATCAACGAAGGCGGCATTGCCCCACTTGGTGAAGAGCGCGACAACTACATTTTCAACCAGGTACAGCAACTCGCCCGGAAAAATAAATTCAGTCTCGATACACCCGTAAAAGACCTGCCCAAAAAAGCATTGAATCTGGTGTTGTACGGCACAGAAACGGAACCGGACGAAGAGTACCTGGATTTTGATACAATAGAAACCGGCGGTAATATCTATACTACCGAATTTGAAGGCGTGATACCACAACTCAAGCGCTGGTTTGCGGGCAGCAGCAGCGACAGCATACGGCAATGGGTAGAACAGTTTATGGAGCTGAAGACCTGCACTACCTGCAATGGCAGCCGGCTGAAAAAAGAAAGCCTGTGGTTTAAAGTGGCCGAAAAGAATATTGCTGAATTGAGTGAAATGAACCTCAACAAACTGATGGTATGGTTCAGCAATATTGAAAAGAAGCTGAGCAAAAAGCAAAACACCATTGCCAAAGATATTCTGAAAGAGATTCGTGAGCGTTTGCAGTTCCTGCTCGATGTAGGACTGAACTATTTAACCCTGAACCGTCCCTCGCGTACCCTGAGTGGCGGTGAATCGCAGCGCATCCGCCTGGCCACACAGATCGGTTCCCAACTGCAAGGTATAACCTATATTTTGGATGAACCCAGCATAGGGCTGCATCAGCGCGACAACCAGCGACTGATCGGTGCGTTGAAAAACCTGCGCAATATCGGCAACAGTGTGCTGGTGGTGGAGCATGACAAAGACATTATGCTGGCTGCTGATCACCTGGTGGATATCGGTCCGCGTGCAGGTTTTCATGGCGGCAGGGTAGTGGCCCAGGGACCGCCGCAATCGCTGCTGAAACTCGACACCCTTACTTCTTCTTACCTGAATGGTCACCGTGAAATTACAGTGCCTGAAGAAAGGCGCAAAGGCAATGGAAAAGTGCTGGAACTGAAAGGCTGCTCAGGCAACAACCTGCAACAGGTGAATGTGAAATTTCCGTTGGGCAAATTCATTGTGGTCACCGGTGTAAGCGGCAGCGGCAAATCAACATTGATCAATGAAACGTTGTATCCCATCCTTAGTCGCCATGCGTACAATTCGCGCATGACGCCCTTGCCGTATAAATCGGTGAAAGGACTGGAACATATAGATAAGGTGATTGAAATTGACCAGTCGCCCATTGGCCGCACGCCCCGCAGCAACCCGGCTACCTACTGCGGATTCTTTACCGATATACGCACGTTGTTTGCTGCCGTGCCGGAAGCCAGGATTCGCGGCTACAATGCCGGCCGCTTCTCCTTTAATGTAAAGAGTGGCCGTTGCGATGTGTGTGAAGGCGGCGGCATGCGCGTAATAGAAATGAATTTCCTGCCCGATGTATATGTGCCTTGTGAAAAATGCCAGGGAAAACGATACAACAGGGAAACGCTGGAGATCCGTTACAAAGGAAAATCTATTTCCGATGTGCTGGATATGACGGTAGATGATGCCGTGGAGTTTTTCCAGAACGTACCGTATCTCTATCGCAAAATAAAAGTACTGCAGGAAGTGGGACTGGGGTATATCACGTTAGGTCAATCTGCGGTTACGCTTAGCGGTGGGGAAGCACAGCGGGTGAAACTGGCTACGGAACTTTCCAAAAAAGATACCGGCAAAACCTTTTATATACTGGATGAACCCACTACCGGTCTGCACTTTGAAGATATTCAGCATCTGCTGGATGTATTGAACAAACTGGTTGACCGCGGCAATACCGTGCTGGTGATTGAACACAACATGGATGTGATCAAAGTGGCCGATCATCTCATTGATCTCGGTCCCGAAGGGGGCGACGGAGGCGGTCGCATTTTGTTCGAAGGAACGCCGGAAGAACTGATCAAGGTAAAAGAAAGTCATACCGGCAGGTTCCTGAAGCTGGAACTGGCCGGCAGTAAGTAGTACAAGACCGGGAAACCTGCTCATGCATAATGCGCAGTGGCGGAATTCGCCTTCAACTCTTCCACCAATGCTTCCGTTTGCAACACCACTTTGTCGAGCCGGTGATTGTTGGTCCAGTCAATAACGCGGTGAATGGGATGTCCCCAGCGATGCGGTTCGCCATCCATACTGATGATGATGCCGGGTGTACGAACGGCAGCCGCAATATGGGCCACGCCCGTGCAGTTGGATACCAGGAAGAAAGCGTCTTTGATGAGTGCCGCCAGCGCACCGAGGCTCGTCTGACCGGTAAGGTCAATGGCCGGTTGCCGCAGGCATTTGCGCACTTCCCGGGTAATGTCCATCTCATCGGTGGTGCCGGTTATAACGGGCATGTATCCCTGCTGATTCATATAATCTGCCAGCAGTGCAAAATAGGCCGGTGGCCATTGCCGCCAGCTTCCTCTTGATCCGGGATGAATACACACATACTTGCCGGCTGTTACGGGCAGCAATAAATTCTCCAGTTCTATATAATCATTCTGAAATAAAGGAAATTCAAGATGAGCGCCGGCGTCGGGAATGCCCAGGTGTTTCATCAGCAGCAGGTGCCGGTTCACTTCCGAACCGAAATTGGGATAAGGAAGGAATAACTCTTCTTGAGCATAATTGTCTCCGTTGTGAAACCCGGCAACGAAGCGCGCATTCATCTGGTGCACCAGTTGGTTCACAATGGTGCCATTGCCCTGCATTTGCAGTACGAGGTCGAAGCGTTCATTGCACACGCGCTGCAGAAAAAACTGAAATGCCTCTTCGTTGTATTCCTGTTCGGGCAGATCGGGATAACCGGGGAAATGGATAAAGCGATCGAAGTACGCATGGAAGCGTTGTACAAAGCTGGCAGCCCAGGGCAGGCCCAGCAGGGTGATTTCGGCATCGGGATAAGCACGCCGCAATGCGCGGACAGCTGGTACAGCGCACAGCAAATCGCCCAGCTGTAAAGCCCGGAACACGGCAATTTTTTTGATCTCCGCAGGTGGTAACTTCATAATAGCCGGGTTTTAAATTTATAAGATCCATATAATGTCCAGTACACGGCCAGAAAGGGGATCAGTATGGAAGTGATCACCATTTCCGCAACATGATCAAGAGAATGAGAGGTGCCTTTCAATCGCTTGGCGATAAAAGCGATCAGCAAAACAAACCATCCTGAAAACGCGAGGATGACCACATGGATCAGGCCGGCTACGGCAGAGAGGAGACCCAGGAAAGCGAGCAGGGTCATGCCATAGTAGTTCCAAAAAGGGTGCCGTTTGATACGGGTGCGGAATAAATAGGGATGTTTTTTATACAGCAGGGCATTGTACATTGTTTTCTTCTGTTCCTTCAGGCTGATGCCCCATACGGCTTTCCGCACCGGATGGGTTACTACAGCCTGTTGAATAAAGCGGATGGGAATACCTTGTTGCAGCAGGCGGAATTGCAGGTCGCTGTCTTCGCGCCAGGCAAGGGTAAATGCTTCGTCAAATCCTTCTACGAGCTGCAGCGCCGTTTTGGTGCAGGCGCAGTTGGCTGTAACAAACTCTGCCTGTTCCAGCCATGAAATATTCTTTTCGTAGTCGGTAGGAACCGGCGGACAAGGCACCAGTACCTGCCCGGTAAAAGCAACGGGGCCGGAAAGATGCCGGCACCAGGCATTCCAGAATGCATCAATCCAGAACCTTGCCGGAATGCAGTCATCGTCTGTAAAAAGGATCAGTCTGCCTTCGGCCATTTGCCAGCCGGCGTTGCGTGCAGCGGCAGGTCCTCTTTTTTGCCGCAGCGCGTGATAGCGCACAAGCGGCCGGCCCGGAAAGGAAGATGCGATGGCTGCTGTGGAAGCATCAGGTCCGTCGCTCACCACAATGATCTCATACAGGTTTCGCGGAAACCGTTGGTCCCGCAGCGCAGCAATACAGCGCGCCAGCAATGCCGGCCTGCGGTAGGAAGGGATAATAATAGAGATGACTGGTTTCATGGTTTTGATTAGGACCGGGAATGAGCACTACGCTGCATCAGTGGAGGGTGGCGTCATGAACTGTCCATATAAGTCCACAGACATGGCCGGATTCAACAGGAAAAGGTATTCTACAGAAAATCTTTGAAAACAATTATTGAACCAGCTGATATTGTGGAAAATGCAAATGCTGAACGACTGCATCCGGTTAAATCTTCCTTTATTCTGTAAAAGCAGGAAAAAAAGTCTACATCCTGATTTCCAGCCTGCAAAATGCTCATAACCTGTAAAGGGGTGGCATCATTTTAACTGCCCATAGGAAGTGCTTCTGCCAAAAATGCGTTTCTGATAAAAGTGCATCAGCGCTTCTTCAATGGAATGAAGTGAACGCAAAATTGTACAGCGCAGTTGCCTGCACACCGCAATTTCCGGATCCGCAGGAGACCAGTGCCGGTCGTGGTTTCATTCAGGCACACTACATTTTGATTGATCAATATGACTGTACCAATTCCAGATACCAATAAGCTGAAAATATTTACCTGGCATATTCATGGGAGTTACCTGTACTACCTGTCGCTGGGCGATTACATTATTTACATACCGGCAGACCCTGAACGGTCTGACGGATATGGCGGTCGTGGCAATACCTTTCCTTTCGGGGATAACGTGATTGAAATACCCGCAGAAGAAGTAAGGAATGTGCAGTTTGACTGCGTGTTGTACCAGACGCCAAAGAATTTTACCACAGACAGGTATGAAGTGCTGAGTGAACGGCAGCTCGATCTTCCTGCTTTATACCTCGAACACAATCCGCCTTCCGACCATCCTGCAGACACGCGGCATCCCATGACGGACCCGGATGTGATCATGGTGCATGTAACCCACTACAACAAACTGATGTGGAAAAGCAATGCACGCATCAGTGTGGTGATTGAACACGGTGTGCCCGATCCGGGCATTGCCTGGTCCGGCCACCTGGAGCGGGGCATTGTGGTGATCAATAATATGCATCAGCGCGGACGCAGGCTCGGCGGCGATCTGTTTGATGCCGTGCGCCGGCAGGTACCGCTTGACCTGGCAGGCATGGGTACGGCAGCCTATGGCGGACTGGGAGAGGTGCCGCATACGGTGTTGCCTTCTTTCATCAGTCAATACAGGTTCTTCTTCAATCCTATCAGATATACCAGCTTCGGTCTGGCCGTGTGTGAAGCCATGCTGACCGGTATGCCCGTGGTGGCGCTGGCAACTACGGAATATGCTACCGTTTTTCAGAATGGTGTGAATGCTTATGTGCATACCAATATTGATTACCTGGTGGAATGTATGCACCGGCTGTTGCAGGACAAGGATGAGGCAGGCCGGTTAGGACAGGCCGCCAGGCAAACAGCGCTGGAAATGTTCGATATCGGGCGATTTACCAGTGAGTGGAAAAACATTTTTCAAGTAGCTGTAAACAACAAGAAAACCCATGAAAAAGAGAATAGCTTTTATCAGTGAGCATGCCTCGCCCCTGGCCCTGCTGGGCGGCGTGGACAACGGGGGACAGAATGTGTACGTGGCGGAACTGGCGCGTGAACTGGCCAAAAGCGGGCATATCATTGATGTATATACGAGAAAGTATGAGGCAGACCAGCCGGAAGCAATACACTGGCTGCCCGGCATCAGGGTAATTCATATCAAGGCGGGACCTGTCGTTTTTATAGAAAAGGAGCATCTCCTGCAATACATGCATGAGTTTGCCGATAACATGCTCGACTTTATCAATCGCGAACGAATCTGTTACGACCTGGTGCATGCCAATTTTTTTATGTCGGGACTGGTGGCCTCCATCATTAAAAAAGTATTACACATCCCATATGTGATCACCTTTCATGCACTGGGACTGGTGCGCAAAGCGTATCAAAAAGAAAATGACCGTTTTCCTGAAGAAAGGATCAGTATAGAAAAGTACATCATTGAGGAAGCCGACCGCGTGGTGGCAGAATGTTCGCAGGACAAACACGACCTCATGAGTTATTACCATGCAGATGCCTCAAAGATTGCGGTGGTGCCCTGCGGTTTTAATCCTGCTGAGTTTTATCCGATTGATAAGGGTATGGCCAGAAAGCAATTGGGTTTTTCCAAAGACGAAAAGATTCTGCTGCAACTGGGAAGGCTCGTGCCGCGCAAAGGCATAGACAATGTGATTCGTGCTGTAGCGCGCCTGCGCAATGCGGTGAACCCGCTGCGACTGGTAGTAGTAGGCGGCGAGACCGATGAACCTGATCCGGTGCTGACGCCCGAACTGGGGCGGCTGCAACAGGTGGCAAAAGAAGTACAGGTGGAAGATAAAGTGATTTTTACCGGGCGCAAACGCAGGGAACAATTGAAATACTACTATGCCGCTTCCGATGTATTCATTACCACTCCCTGGTATGAACCGTTTGGCATAACGCCACTGGAAGCCATGGCCTGCGGCATACCGGTGATCGGCGCCAATGTGGGAGGCATCAAATACAGTGTGGTAGACGGAAAAACAGGTTATCTTGTTCCGCCCAATGATCCTGCGGCGCTGGCCGGCAGGATCGGACACCTGCTCGCCAACAACCGGCTGCTGGAAAAAATGAAGGTGAATGCGCTGAAACGGGTGCATAAATATTTTACCTGGGGTTGCATAGCACAGTCCATGAGCAGGCTGTACGACACCGTGCTGACCGAAGCGCAACATGCCATGACCTTTAACGGTCGCATCTGGCTGAAAGAGAATTTTAGTATCAAGGCCATCCGCAACCTGTTGCCTGAATCTTTTTATGCAGTGTTAAATGTGCAGTATGAAAAGAGCTGTGTTCCTGGATAAGGACGGAACGCTGATTAAAAATGTGCCTTACAACGCGGATCCGGCTAAAATCCGGCTCGTACCCGGCGCCGGAACAGCGCTGCAGCAACTGGAAAAGGAGGGTTACCTCCTGATTGTGATCTCCAACCAGTCGGGCGTTGCCCTGGGATATTTTCCGGAGAGCGCCCTGCAGGATGTGCGCCGCAAAATAGAGCTATTACTGCTGGAACAACATGCACGTATACACGATTTTTATTACTGCCCGCATCTGCCGGAAGGGAAACTGGCCGCCTACCGGCAAACCTGTACCTGCCGGAAACCCGCGCCCGGCCTGCTGTTGCGGGCTGCACACGAATATGATATTGACCTGAAAACTTCCTGGATGATCGGCGACATACTGGACGATGTGGAAGCCGGCAACCGGGCAGGCTGCACTACCATTCTCCTCAACAACGGCAATGAAACCAGCTGGCAGCGGGGCGCCGGACGCACGCCGCATTTTATTGTCAACAACCTGAACGAAGCTGCCGGTATAATATTAACCACTACCTGACCATGAGCGACTGGAACAGCTGCAAAAAGATCTTGTGCGTGCGGGCAGATAACATGGGCGATGTGATCATGAGCGGTCCTGCCATGCGGGCATTGAAAGAAAGTTTCGGTTGTTCTATTACGTTGCTGACTTCTTCCATGGGCTCCCTGATCAGCACCTGTCTGCCTTTTATTGATCATACGCTGGTATATGATCTTCCCTGGGTGAAGGCCACCGACTATCCTGACGCTCCCTCCTGTATGGAACTGGTAGCAACGCTTCGTGCCGAATCTTTTGATGCAGCAGTGATATTTACGGCGTATAGCCAGAGTCCTTTACCTGCCGCCATGCTGTGTTTTCTCGCCGGCATTCCGCTGCGACTGGCCTGGTGCCGGGAAAATCCTTATGCCCTGCTGACACATTGGATGCCCGACAAGGAACCTTATGAAAAAATAGTACACCAGGTGGCGCGCGACCTCGCATTGGCGGGTAGTATAGGCGCGCAACCCATGAGCGACCGGTTAATGCTGTCAGTTAGTGATGCTGCGACGGATGCTATGAAACGCAAATTACAGCAGGCAGGTATTGACCCGCGCCATCCATTCCTCATCGTACATACCGGTGTGAGCGAAGCAAGACGGGAATATCCTGTGGAACACTGGCCGGCTGTTGTGCAACAATTGCATGATCAGTTGAGGCTGCCGGTGCTGCTGACCGGTTCCCGAAATGAAAGTGATAAAGCAACCGGGATAAGAGAAAAAACGGCTGGTGATATCCACGTGGTGGCCGGACTATTCTCTGTAGAAGAATTTGTTGCGCTGGTGCGACAGGCGGCATTGGTGGTCAGTGTGAATACCTCCACCGTTCATATTGCTGCTGCGGTAAACACACCTGTAGTAGTATTGTATGCGCTTACCAATCCGCAGCACACGCCCTGGCGCGCCACTGCACGCGTGCTGCCTTTTTCGGTGCCCGAACAGCTGCGCAGTAAAAACGAATTGGTGAGGTATGTAAGCGAAAAAATGCACAGCAAGGAAGTTCCGCTACCGCTGCCTGCCGGCATTGTGCAGGCGGCAAAAGAACTGTTGCCAACAGCACTTCGAATACACGAAGACGCGAAGAAGCACTAAAATTAATTCTTTCTGCTTCTTCACGTCTTAATAAATTCCCCTTTACATCGAGAAGCGCAATAATGCAGCCAGCACGGCTTCTTTCGGCATTTGTTCATCGTCAAGAATGAACACTTCACCGCCGCGCAATATGGTTTGAACCGCAGCTCTTTCTACCAGGCAATCATCATTTTCCTGGCGTGTATCATGTATGTCCGCAATGCTGTTCACTTCATCAAAAGTGCCCCAGATATGCGTGCCCTTGCGTACAAACAGCGTTCGTATCTGGCTGTAGTGGGCGGCGGCAATCACATCAGCGGGGATGGATGTAGTGAGACCTGTGGTGGTGTTGTTGTAATAAGCTTCGAGTTTTTCCCGCCGTTTCTGTTCCAGCAGCTCGTGAATGGTCTGACGGGCCAATGTATAGAGTTTCCGGCTGTCGATATATTCTTCTTCCATTTCGAAGGTCGCTTCAATCGTGTTGCTGTACTGACTGACCCTGCGAAATGCCTGCAGCAGGTCCATTTGTCCGGCCAACACCAGTGGCCAGGCATTGCTGCCGGTAATTATTTTTTGCAGGACTTCATCAATCTTTCTTACATACAGGTCAACAATCTTTTTCTCTGGCCTGCCTGCCGTGATAACTTCTGCTGTGGGCGCATTGACACCGGATTCATCTGTAATGGTTTCCTGGTCGCCATTGGGAAAAGCCATTACGGCGGTGATGTTTTCCGGTAATTCCGGCGCCGTTTCTTCGCGCATACCGTAAGCATCAGCTTTATACAAGGTGGTTTTGTCGCGGCGGATCACCAGGAGCCAGAACACTTCGCGGGCATTGTCGTTCTCGTTCAAAAGCGGCAGCAGGTTCAGCAGATAGAATGCATCGCTCACCAGCATTTCCTGCGCCGGCGTATAGGGGAGCTTGATATATTTAAAGAAACCTTCGGCAATAAATACTATCAGTCCTTCGGTAAGGTTGCGCCAGAATGGATCTTCCCGCAATAACTCAAAACCGGGTTCCAGCAGTTTTTCAATTTCAGGCGGCGTCATTTGCTTTTCCTGCAACTGCAGGATCAGATCCTGCAGCATATTCTTGAAGGCGATGTTGTCTACCTGTTCATTCACTTCCATGCCTGAACGATGTGTAGGCAATATCAGGGTGATGCAATGCGGCGCGCGGAAAGCGTACAGTTCTTTCAGTAAGTCTTTGGTGATTACGCCTTCAATCTCTTCAAGGGGCGTATCCACCCGGTCTTTATTGAACATTTCTTCTTTATACGTCTTGCTGCTGCCTTCTTCCTGCGGCTTGTATACTTCTTTGCCTTTGCGTGTTTGCCGGTTGGGATGGCGCATGTACACATCGCTGGCCAGTTTATCAGGACCTTCTGTGTAGCGCTCTGTCATTTTCATATCCTGTTCCAGGTCTTCCGGGTCCATGCCCGGACGCAGGCCCAATCCTTCTTTCGAAGTGTCAGAGGGTTTTCCCTTCGGGGGATGGTACCTCCCTGATCTGTCTTTACCCATATAAAATCTTTTGCCTGTACCGGGTGCAATTCGCATACCAGTGAAAAGGAGGAAGAAGGATTAAAAAAACAGTCGCCTGCATCAGGCTGATAACGGGTAGCTGCGGGGCCGGGCAGTCCACGTGTTTTCCCGGGACTATCAATTACCCGTCACCAGCCGGGTGCCGGCGACTGTTCACATGTAATTCCTTCTCTTTTTTCTTTCTGCTATTCTTTCTCCTGTCCTGCCTGCAGGTTTATTTTGGATTCAGCAATTTCTGTTAGCAGGTTGTCTGCTGCTTTTTCTTCTGCGAGGATTTCGCCCAATATCCGTGCTGCTTCCTGTTGTCCCATCGTTTTTGCCAATTGGGCCAATCCTCCGTAGGTGGCTATTTCATAGTGTTCTGCTTTCTGTGCGGCCATAATGAGGCCCACGTCGCGTTGCGCAGAACCCTGATCGGTTTCGTCAACTATTTCTTCTGCTTCTTCCACAATACCAACCATAGCGGGGCACTTGTGGGTACGGGGTTCTTCTCCCATTATTTCAAACACGTTTTCCAGTTTGGATACATGCGTTTTCGTTTGCATAAGGTGATCGGCAAAAGCTTTTTTTAATTCACTTGAAGTAGCAGCTTCTTCCAGGCGGGGAAGCGCCTTCACCAGTTTTTTCTCTGCCCAGTACATGTCCTGGAGCTGGTCCATAAAAAATTTTTGCAGTTTGGAATCGGCCATGGTGGCTGACATGGATTTCGTTTTTGTGTCCATAAGTAAATTTTTTGTTGATGGTTAAGAAATCGTCTTGCACTGATGGTAACGGGATAAGAAAAACCCGGTGTAAATCAAGTAGTGCTTACACGATGCAAATTCTATTCCCCGGAACAGCCTGTAGCAGCAGCAATGGAGAATCATCAATGATTGCTGAGCAGCCAGTGTAGAGATAAATGCCCAAAACGCCTCCATCACCATTCATCCGTCAGTTCGATTCTTTTCCGGTTGTAAGATAATTTTCCGGAATCGCGCAGTTCGTTCAGCAACACGTTTACGCTCTGCCTGCTGGTAGAAATAAAACCTGCAATATCACTGTGCGTAAGGTAGTTGTTGAGCACAATCTTATCGCCGATGCGACTGCCATCGGTGCGGGCCCAGTCGCGTATGAAGCGGATGAGACGGGCGCGGGCATCACGGAAAACAAGATCGGCATGGCGGTCTTCCAGCCGCTTGAGACGGTTGCTCACTTTCTGTACATAACGCACTGCCACTGCCGGGTAATGCTCCAGTATATCTTTGAACCCGCTCACGGCAAACCAGCCAACAACGGTATTGGTCAGCAGGGCAACGGCCTGTTCGCCCGGCGGCATGAATCCTTCCAGCGAGAGATCGCCAAAGCATTCTCCTTCGGTAAGAATATCTTTGATCAATTCATTGCCTGTTTCGTCCGTCTCTGTCAGTTTTATTTTTCCTTTCAGCAGGAGATATAGTTTACTGAGTGTGCCATCGCCATCATGAATAGTTTCACCACGGTCCATGTTGATTACTTTTACCTGCGTGCAGATGGAAAGCACCTGTTCTTCCGTAAGCGTGGTGAACAACGGATGAATTTTCAGGTAATAGTACTTAAGCTCGTCAGACATGCTGCGCTGATTTAGGTGTGCCTGGTAAATGTCAATGATACTACAGCTACCAAATCAGGTCTGTCAGCTTATTGCCGGCATACATACTGATACAAGGTCAGCGATTGTTCTGGTCGGGGTCAATGTTGGGGAGTCAGGTACAGTCTATTCAACTTCCGGGCCTGATGGCTTTGATGAATCGTTCACCAAAGCCGTCAGGTCTGAAATAGTTGATCCGGGCAGGAGGAATGTGCCTGTTGGTGTACCCGAAGGGAGTTAAAGAAAATTCCTGGTTCAGATCTTCACCCGCTGGTTTTCTTTTACCGAACGATATACCGCTTCCACTACGCGAATATCTTTCAAACCTTCCTCACCGGGTACCAGCACGGGTTTTTTGTTGAGAATGGCCAATGCGTCATCGTCCATCTGGCGAACCTGTTCGTGTGGTACCTGTGTAATGGCAGGCAGAATTTTAGTGCCATCGCTCGTTTCTCCCTGCACGTTGCTGTAGGCCGAAAAAGGTTCCAGTTTGTACCAGCCCTTTGAACAGGTAACGCGAAGATGGTTCATGTTTTTGCCAAAGCTGGTTTCGCATTGCGCTACGGCGCCACCGGGAAATTCGAGCGTGAACTGCATGGTTTCATCCACTTCTTTGTAGATCTCCGGCCGGTTGGTGGACTGTTTGGCGGTAACGGCAATGGGTTCTTCGCCGGTTGTATAACGGGCAGCATTCAACGGGTACACACCCATATCGTACATGGACCCGCCGCCGAGGTGTTTCTTTTGTTTCCAGTGATCGGTGCGGCCATCGAAATAGCCCGCGGCTACGTCCACGCGGGTGATATTCCCGTACTTCTTCTCTTTTCTGAATTGGATAATTTGCTGCGTATTGGGTTCGTGGTGTAAGCGGTAGCCGATGCTCAGCTTCACTTTATTGGTGTTGCAGGCATTGATCATTGATTCGCATTCCGCTACGGTCATGGCCATCGGTTTTTCGCACCATACCTGTTTGCCTGCGTTGGCTGCCCTGATCACATATTCGGCATGCATGGAGGGAGGCAATACAACGTACACTACATCAATGTCAGGGTTATTGGCAATCTGGTCGAAAGTCTGATAATTATATATGTTCTTGTCGGGAATATTGTATTGCTTTTTCCAGCGTTCTGCTTTGGCAGGCGTGCCGGTGACGATGCCCGCGAGATAACAATGTTTGGTCAGCTGCAGCGCAGGCGCCAGCAAATCGGTGCTGTAATAGCCCAGGCCTACAAGGGCAACGCCCAGTTTTTCTTTTTGTTTCGGAATAAGGATATGCGGAAACAATTCACTGCTTACCGCCAGTGCAGCCATACTGCCAATGGTTTGTTTGATGAATTTCCTGCGTGAACTCATGGCAAGTGATTTTTTTGGTTGATTGCGTAACCGGGTTTTTGATCACCAATGGTACAGATAACGATCACAGCAGGTACGGATGGGCTATGGAATGAATTGAAACTTCGTTTTTACAATCTACGGGATGCAGGGCAGGAAAAATGTTACGGATACAGATGCTACCAAAGCAACTAACCGTTGTTGCCGCAGCCCCGGGACGTGTTCGCGGCCCCGGGACATATTTGCCACCCCCGGACGCATTTGCAGCCAGGTACTTATTTAAAGATAAAAAAATCTGCTTTGTTAATTGCTTTGTGTTTGCTGTGCAGCCTGTAAACTTAAACCTGCCGTGGCTGTAATACGCAGCTGCGCCAGCAGCAGGAGCAAAGGTGCGGCAAACAGCAGTATCGCGGCTCCAAAGAGAAGATAATTAATAAATGAGATAGCGGTATACATGGTGGCCGCAATGCCCTGTACAAACAGGAAGGCTTCATTCAGGATCACTCCAACGGTAAAGAGGCCAATGGCAAATGTTGAAGTGGCTGATCCCCCGATCAGCAATTGTTGCTGCACATAATACCCCAGCAGGGACAACGATACAAAGCCGAGCAGTATGAGATGCAGATAGCCGATCACCACAGGCCGGAACCCAAATGCCAGGTAACTGAGCGATGGGATGGCCGAAATAGCCTGTAAGAGGATTTTAATGCTGAATGCAATCAGCGCCAGCGACCAGAGCCAGCGCGTAGCCGGCGCCAGTTGCGCCAATACTTTATTGCGGAGCGGCGCCAGCAGCCTGATGATCAGCAGCAGTGCGCCCACCTGCACCAATCCGGCTATGGCAGCTATCCAGTACAGAACCGACGATAACTGCATCCACAAAGTACTCAGCAGGAAGGCCGGGAAACAGGCGAAGAACAATGCCCTGAAAACAAACCATACGTATTTTCTGCGCAACGGCACGCCCATACTATGGAGCTGGTAAAAGAACAATCCGAGTATGGCAAACAGGAACCACCCGTTGTATTGAAAATGCAGAAAGAAATACACCGAACCAATATACAATGACTGCGATCCCGTTTTGCCGGCCATGAGATAGGCCAGGTGGAAAGCGCCCGCAGACGACAGTACATAAAACAGCAATGCGGCATAAAACCAGCACCGCACCATGCCGGGAATGGCGCTGGATGCAATGTCTTTCCACGCCACCCAGGCAAATGCATAACTGAAGAAAATGGACAGCGTGGAAAATGCGATGCTAACGGCGTTGTACCCCATGAACGGAAAAGTGAACAACATGCCGAAAGCGGCCAGCTGCGTGAGCCAGAACAGCACGGTATAGCGTCCCGGCGCTATGCGTTTGTTTTCGGAAAGCACATACGTAATGGCAGTGAATAATGCCAGTGATACCCAGCCACTGAAGGCAAAATGCGAATGGCCGTGCAATAAATTTTTATGATGAACGGATGGCAGGGGAAACAGGATCTTGTACCGGAGCAATACACCCGCTGCCGCAACCAGGCACAGGTTCAGAACGGTTAAGCGTGCCCACTGACGAAAAGTTTGCAAAGGAATACGCATGGACCGCAAAGTTCGCGCAGCAAGGCGGCCGTCGTTATGATCCAACGCATAATCAGCAATATACTTTTCCTTTTTCAATGACCAGTTTCCCTTTTGTATGTAAATGGCGGATGGCACGGATCACGGTTTCTACACGCAGCCCTGTCATATCCGCAATCTGCTGGCGGGTGAGTTGTACGCGGTTGCACTTGGGACAGGTATGCCGGTTATTGGTCTTAAAATATTGCAGCAATGCCGAAATGCGATGCTCAGGGTTGTAGCAGGCCAGCACTTTGAGCGTGAGGAACTTGAAGCGCATACGCTGCGCCATCAGCCGGGTAAAGGCAAAATGGATATCCTGGTTTTCGTGCAGTAATTGCAGGAAACTTGTCTTATGCAGGCGAATCACGGTACTATCTTCATCGGCAATGGCGGTGGCGGCATAAGGCTCATCATCAAACAAAGGCAGTTCTCCAAAACTTTCGCCTTTTTCCACCATCATCTGGATAAATTCCTTACCTTCTTCATTGATGCTGACCCATCGAACCTTACCACTCACCAGCTGATAGTAGAAATTGGCATGTCCTCCTTCAAAAAAAATGATCTCGTCGCGTTTCACTTTTTTATAGGTGGCGCCCCAGGTGAGCAGTAAGTCAATGTCAATCATCGGTTTGGCATTTTTGTTTGAAATGGTATTCAAAACTAACGCCGGCCGCAGCGCCAGTTCATGATATCAGGTATTAATAGTGCTGATTTTAGTCATACGGCTTATAGTTCCGTAGTAGAAAATTTTAGAAGCGCTAAGGGGTAATACCCTAAAAATTGCAATGGGGCATTGAATTTGAGGGCGTTTGCCCTGAAGATGCCATGGACTGACTTACGTCATGTGTAGGTGTTTGTGCGGCTGATTCTGACCAGCCTTCGCTTTTTTATGATCCCGGTCATATTTCCCGCCTGTATGTAGCCGTAACCTTGTATCCGATTAATCACCAATATATCTCAGTATGAAACAATTCATCATTGCATCCGCCATTGCTTTAGCAGTATGGGCTTGTTCAGGTAATAACTCATCTGGTAATGCAGATAATTCAAACACACCTGCTTCCGCATCATCCGGCACCGCCGGCTATGATACTGCGCGGGGAGCAGGCAGGTTTACCAACGTAACATTAAGCGCTACGCTTGACAAGGAAAAAGCTGCTGCCGGTCAGAAAGTATACGATGTGAAATGCGCCGCCTGCCACAAACTCACCAGTGAAAAACTGGTTGGTCCGGGATGGGAAGGTGTTACGCAGCGTCACCGTCCAGAGTGGATCCTCAACTTCACTACCAACGTTGATGAAATGCTCCAAAAGGACCCGAAAGCCCAGGCCATGCTGGAAATATGCCTTGTGCGCATGCCCAACCAGAACCTTACAGATGATGAAGCGTTCGCGGTGCTGGAATTCATGCGGCAAAATGATGGCGTCAAATAAGGAATCAAACCCCCAATAATAGTTTTATGAAAACGCTCAAATCATCGTTGTGGCTGCTGGCAGTTGCCTTCGCCACAACCTATACCTCATGTAAACCTGGTACCACCACTGCCGTAGCCGGCGATGCTGCACAAAAAGCCTATGTAGCGCCGGGCAAACACGACGAGTTTTACAATTTTGTATCGGGTGGTTTCAGCGGTCAGACTTCCGTATATGGATTGCCGTCAGGACGCCTGCTGAAAGTCATTCCCGTCTTTTCTGTTGACCCTGAAAAAGGCTGGGGATACAGCGAAGAAAGCAAGCCGATGCTGAACACTTCTCATGGTTTTGTTCCCTGGGACGACCTGCATCATATGGAACTTTCGCAAACCAATGGTGAAATAGACGGCCGCTGGCTGTTCGGCAATGCCAACAACACACCGCGTGTAGCGCGCATTGATCTCAAAACCTTCAGAACAGCTGAGATCATTGAACTGCCCAACAGCGCGGGTAACCACTCGTCGCCCTTCATTACAGAAAACACGGAGTATGTAGTGGCAGGTACGCGTTTCAGCGTGCCCATAGGCGAAAACCAGGACGTGCCGATCAACACCTACAAACAAAACTTCAAAGGCACCGTTTCCTTTATTAAAGTGGACAAGAACACCGGCAATATGAGCCTCGCGTTTCAACTGGAAACCCCCGGTGTGAACTTCGACCTGAGCCATGCCGGCAAAGGCCCCAGCCACGGCTGGTTCTTCTTCAGCATGTACAACTCCGAACTGGCGAATACGCTGCTGGAAGTAAACGCTTCGCAACGCGATAAAGACTTTATCCTGGCGGTGAACTGGAAAAAAGCGGAAGAATACATTGCACAAGGCAAGGGCGTGAAGAAAAAAGCACGCTATGCGCATAATGTGTACGATGAAAAAACGCATACGGCAAAATCAGAGATACTGGAAGATGTGCTTATGTTGGACCCGGTGCAACTGAAAGACATCTGCTACCTGATTCCCTGCCCCAAATCACCCCACGGCTGCGACGTGGACCCCACCGGTGAATACATTGTAGGCAGCGGTAAACTGGCTGCGCTGATACCGGTATTCTCCTTTACCAAAATGCAAAAGGCAATTGCCGACAAGGAATTTGAAGGAGAATTTGAAGGTCTTCCTGTATTGAAATATGAAGCCGTACTGCATGGTGAAGTACAAAAGCCCGGCCTCGGACCTTTGCACACTGAATTTGATGGCAACGGAAATGCTTATACTTCCATGTTCGTTTCTTCTGAAATTGTAAAATGGAGTCTTAAAGACCTGCAGGTACTGGACCGTGTGCCTACCTATTACTCCATCGGTCACCTGTGCATTCCCGGCGGCGACAGCAAAAAGCCTTATGGTAAATATGTGATCGCCTATAACAAGATCACCAAAGACCGTTACCTGCCTACAGGACCTGAACTGGCGCAAAGTGCACAGCTCTATGATATCAGCGGCGATAAAATGCAACTGATCCTCGACTTTCCCACCATTGGTGAGCCGCACTATGCTCAGGCTGTGCCTGCTGATCTGATTGCGAAAAACTCAGCCCGCATATACGACATCAATGAAAATGCGCACCCTTATGCCACCAAAGGCGAAAAAGAAGCCAAAGTGGTGCGTGAAGGCAACAAGGTGCATGTATATGCAACAGCCGTGCGCAGCCACTTTGCTCCGGATAATATTGAAGGGGTAAAGATTGGTGATGAAGTGTACTTCCATGTCACCAACCTGGAACAGGATTGGGATATTCCGCACGGCTTTGCCATCAAAGGCGCCAACAATGCAGAACTGCTGATCATGCCGGGTGAAACGCTCACCTTGAAATGGGTGCCTGAAAAACCAGGTGTGTATCCGTTCTATTGTACCGACTTCTGCAGCGCCCTGCACCAGGAAATGTCAGGTTACATCCGTGTATCTCCTGCAGGAAGCAATGTGCCGATCGCATTTAGTCTGGGTGAAAAACCGGCTGAAAATGCGCCGCCGGCAAGTAAATAAAGAACAGGCAATTAGTAATGATGAATGACGAACAAGGAACACGAACGAGTGAGGATTGGGTGCATACTGTAGTGGTTCGTGTTCCTGTTCAATAAACTGGTCGCTTGCCAGCTATTCCTTAATGAATAATGTCTGATCATGCAGAATAAATTAACTACTCTTACAAGGATTGTTGCCGCTACAGGTGGTTTGTTGTTGGTGCTGGCCATTGTGTTGCCGGTATGGCGCATTGAACTCAGCGCCCCTCAGTACCCGGAAGGCCTGGTGCTGCAAATCTATTCGCATAAACTCGGCGGCGATGTGGAAGTGGTAAACGGACTTAACCACTATATCGGCATGCGTACACTGCATGAGAAAGACTTTGTGGAGTTCCAGGTATTGCCCTATATCATTGGTGCGTTGGCGTTTTTCGGGCTGCTCTCTGCCCTTATCAACCGCAAATGGTTCTATTATGTGTGGGTGGGCTTCTTTGTGCTTTTTGCCATAACAGCCATGATGGATTTTTACCGGTGGGAATACAACTACGGTCACAATCTTGATCCTGCTGCTCCCATACAGGTGCCCGGCCAATCGTATCAGCCACCGCTGATCGGGTATAAACAACTGCTCAACTTCGGGGCCTATTCCATTCCCGACACGGGCGGCTGGGTATTGTTCGGCGTAGGGTTGGTGGTGGTCATTAGTGCCGTCATTGAGATACGCAGGAGCCGGCTCAGTGCAAGATCCATCTCCATGCGTATGGCTACGACCGCTATAGCAGGTTTGGTGGCGCTGGCAGGTTGCAGCAGCGGTCCGCAACCCATTCATTTTGGTACCGATGCCTGTGATTTCTGCAAGATGACGATCATGGATAAACGATTCGGGGGTGAACTGGTAACAACCAAAGGCAAGGTGTATAAATTTGATGATATTGGTTGTATCAAAGCGCATATAAAAAGCAACAATCCGGAAGCAACGGTGTACCTGGTAGATTTTGCCGGCGACGGACAATTAGTGAAAAGTTCCGACGCGCTGTTGCTGGAAAGTGAACAGATCCGTGGGCCTATGGGAGGTCGTATAGCTGCTTTTGCCAATGCAGACAGTTTTCGTGTATCGCTGCAACAACTGAATGGTAAACAAACTTCATGGAATGACAATGCCCGTTAAATATCTATACCGGCTGTTGACGGTATGCATGCTAATGCATGTACATAGCCTGTACGCCACCATCTGGCAGGTACAGCCCAACGGGGCCATCCGCTCTGTGCGGGAGGCCATTAACAGGGCTAAACCAGGTGATACCATTGTGGTGGCGCCGGGCACGTATCGAGAACAAACGATCACCGTCAACAAACCGCTATACCTGAAGGGCAATGGCTTTCCTGTACTCGACGGGGAGAGGAAATACGAAATTCTTGCCATTCGCAGCGATAATGTAGTGGTAGAAGGATTTGCTGTACAACACTCCGGTTATTCCAGCTACAATGATATTGCAGGCATTCGTATTTATAATGCGCGGAACGTGATTGTCCGCAACAACAAATTGTTCGATACATTCTTTGGCATCTATAGTCAGCATGCGGTACACTGTACCATTTCAGGCAACGAACTGCAATCAAAGGCCGTTACTGAACTGAACTCGGCCAATGGTATTCACTGCTGGAAAAGCGACAGTATGCACATACTGAATAACGTGATCACCGGCCACCGCGACGGCATTTATTTTGAATTCGTGACCAATTCGCTGATTGAAAACAACAGGAGTTATAACAATGTGCGCTATGGATTGCATTTTATGTTTTCTCATGCGGACAGTTATATTGGCAATACGTTTCAGAACAATGGCGCCGGGGTGGCGGTGATGTTTTCAAAAAAGGTAACCATGCTAAGGAACCAGTTTCGCGAAAACTGGGGGCCGGCTGCCTATGGCATTTTGTTGAAGGAAATTTCCGATAGTCGCATTGAGGGAAATCATTTTTACCGCAATACCGCCGCCATTTATATGGAAGGCACTACAAGAATACAGGTTACGAGAAATGTTTTTGACAATAACGGCTGGGCGGTGAAAGTGCAGGCAAGCTGCAGTGAGAATAATTTCAGTGAGAACAACTTCACCGGCAACACCTTTGATGTGGCCACCAACGGTTCACTGGTGCTGAATACGTTCAACGGCAATTACTGGGATAAATACGAAGGATATGATCTTGACCGCAATGGTACCGGCGATGTGCCTTACCGGCCGGTGAGCCTGTATTCGATGATTGCCGAACGGAATCCCTCCACCATGATGTTGTTCCGGAGCTTTATGGTGACGCTGCTTGATAAATCGGAAAAGATTATTCCAGGCATTACACCGGTTGACCTGAAAGATGACACTCCGAAAATGAAACCGTATAAACCCCACTAAAGAAAACGCCATGCTCATTGCAACCAATGTAACCAAAAAGTTTGGCAGGCTGACCGCGCTGGATAATGTGAGCGCCGTGTGCAACAAGGGACAGACTATTGCCCTGATCGGGCCTAACGGTTCCGGTAAAACGACGTTTATCAAGTGCCTGCTGGGAATGGTGGTGCCAGACAGCGGCTTTATCACCTTTAACCAGCAGAACATCATTCACGACTGGAGATACCGCGCCGCCATTGGGTACATGCCGCAGACCGGGCGTTACCCGGAGAACATGACCATCGGCCAGGTGTTTGATATGATGAAGGACATTCGCCGGCAACCCAACAGTGAATATGATGAAGAACTGATGCAGCTGTTCAACCTGCCGGGCATTATGGATAAGCGCATGCGCGCCTTGTCCGGCGGCACCAGGCAAAAGGTAAGCGCCTGCCTGGCCTTTCTCTTCCGGCCCGATGTGCTGATACTGGATGAACCGACAGCAGGACTTGACCCGGTGGCTACAGAAATGCTGAAAGAGAAGATCCGCAAGGAAAAGCAGCGTGGTAAACTGATCATCATCACCTCCCATATCCTCAGCGACCTGGACGATATTGTTACAGAAGTGATGTATATGCAGGAAGGCAAACTGCGCTTCCATACTTCACTGGACCAACTGAAAGAAGATACCGGCGAACAAAAACTCGCCCGGGCCATTGCTGCCATTATGCAACGCTAAAAGCAACTCAGGTATGAACAAGATTGTGAAATATGTTGTACTGGATATTTTAAAGAATAAGATTGTAGTAGCCTATATGGCTGTGTTGCTGCTGATCAGCATTGGTGTGTTTAACCTGGAAGACAATGCCTCCAAAGGCGTGTTGAGCCTGCTGAATATCATCCTGATCTTTGTGCCGCTGGTGAGCATCATCTTCTCTACCATTTATGTATACAACTCGGCAGAATTCATTGAACTGCTGGTGTCGCAGCCGATCAGGCGCACGAATTTGTGGATGAGCATTTTTGGCGGACTGGCCCTCAGCCTTGTAGTAGCCTTCTTTGTTGGCTGCGGATTGCCGGTGCTGCTCTATGCGCCCAATGGCACCGGGTTGATCATGGCATTGATGGGCATTTTTATTTCTGTGATCTTCACCGCTATTGCCCTGCTTGCTTCTGTGCTTACCCGCGACAAAGCAAAAGGCATCGGCGTTTCCATCTTGTTGTGGTTTTATTTCACACTCATCTTCGACAGCATAATTTTGTTCCTGCTGTTCCGGTTCATGGATTATCCGCTGGAAAAACCTATGATTGCGTTCAGCTTTCTGAACCCGGTAGACCTGGCGCGCATACTGATTTTGCTGAAGCTCGACATCTCAGCACTGATGGGCGCCACCAGCGCTGTGTTCCGTGATTTTTTTGGCGGTACTACCGGAATGATGATTGCGTTGCTAAGCCTGAGCGCTTGGATTGCCGTACCGCTATGGCTTTCGGTCAGAAAGTTTAAAACAAAGGATTTGTAGTACGGGTGCACCACTGCAACGCCCCGCATCAAAATTTATGACACATGAAAAACGATATAAAGAACCGTGCAGATATACAATTACTGGTAGATGCTTTTTATGAAAAAGTAAAGCGGGATGGAACTATTGGCTATTTGTTCAATGATGTGGCAAAAGTAAACTGGGAAAAGCATTTACCGCGTATGTACGACTTCTGGGAAAACATCATCTTTCAAACAGGAGGGTTTACCGGTAATCCCATGGTGGCCCACCTGCAACTGCATCAGCAATCACCGTTGTCGAAAGAACATTTTGACCGGTGGCTGAATCTGTTTCATACTACGGTGAATGAATTGTTTGAAGGAGAAAAAGCTGAACTCGCCAAACAGCGTGCTGCCTCCATCGCTACGATGATGCAGATAAGAATTCTGCATGGGGGAATAGGGAGGTAATAAACGCAAAAAAAGAGAGGAGTAGGGATCCTGTCCTTCACTCCTCTCTTCATTTATAGCACGCGCTTACTTCGCTTCGAGTCCTTTGGTGATCAGGAAACTCAGGTTGGCTCTGTGCGCTTTTGTTTCTTCATTGGTGGATACGGCAGTAGCCAGCTGCGTTTTAATCTTACGCAATGTGTAGAGTGCTGCTGCTTTGGAAACATCGTCGTGCGGCGATGTTTTTTCTATCATGGAAAGCAGTGCTTTCACAAATGTGGTTTGCAGGTATTGCCTGTACACATTCACATTGGTAGTGAGATCGGCGCTGAAGATGGCGCTTTGCAGGTCGTTCATCATAGACGCCACGCTGTACTGGTTGCCATACAAACGGCTGTTGGTCATACGCTGCAAAGTGGCGGGATGCAACAGGTGCGCCAATGCTCCCTGTATCTGCATGTTCAGTATGTTGTTGGTTACGCGGAAATCATCGCCGTTGCCGGACTGGTTAAAACCACGGCGCTGCGGTTGCAGGTAAGGAAATACCTGGGCATCGGCATCAAAAGCATTGGGGGCAAACACATATTTGGTCAGCACGCTCATTGCTTTTTTCTGTGTTGCCAGCGGCACCGGCGTAAAGGGTTTGTTGGGCGAGTTTTGTTCAGGGAAACTTCTGTCCACATAAACACCGCCGATATAACGGCTTACAGCGGAGATCATACCGGTACGCTGTGAAGTGAGCATGCTATAACGACCGCGCAATTCAGCATAGCTCTGTCCTTTTTTGCTGTATTTGCTCACCAGCTTTTGCATGGTCATGTTCACCAGTTTGAAGCGTTCCGCTGCATAAGCGATCGCATCGCTGGTAAGATCGTTCACGTTCACGCGCGGGTCCATGGCCTTACCGGGCGAACGCATGTCGTCGCCGTCGTTGCCAAACGCCAGTTTGGGATCGGTGCTGCGGCTGAGAATTTTATTCAGTCCTGCTTCTTCTTCACTTTCGCTGAACGGCGTATAGCCATACTCGATAGCCCACAGGTCGTAGGGACCGGCTTTGGTGGTGTAATAGTCGCCCTGTTTGCTTCTGTCGGCTGCCACGTTAATGGCGGGATAATCCATCACAGAACCGATCAAGCCGATCTTGCGGGTGAGCTCCTTATTGTGGATCTCCTCAGGAGAAAGCATCTGGCTGCTCTTCATGTTGTGGTTCAGCCCGAGCGTGTGGCCCATTTCATGCATAATGAGATAGGTAAGGAACTGCTTGTGCATTTCGCTTACTGCTTCCGGCGAAGCATCGGTGGCGTCAAGTACCGTCATGCCGGTCATCAATTGCGCCTTCAATTCACTGGCCAGCGTACAATGGGCGTAGTGTTGCTGGTCCATACCGGGGAAATGCAGGGAAGACTGCGAATGGCCGGTAATGTCATTGTACAATTCATCCCAGATAGGCGTGGCGCTTCCGGAGAACCATTCAATGGTAATATCGGCGCCCAGTATTTGTCCCGTGCGGGGATTGACAAAACTGGGACCAATAGCGCCATAGGTAGGGTTGGCGGAAGAAACCCAGCGGATCACGTTGTAGCGGATATCAGCGGGGTCCCAGGTAGCATCATCGGGCATGATTTTCATCTGCACCGCATTTTTGAAACCTGCTTTTTCAAAGGCTTCGTTCCATTTCAATCCTGCTTCTACAATGGTTTGCCGGTATTCGTGCGGCGTAGTATTTTCTACCCACCAAACGATCGGCTCTACGGGTTCGCTGATGGCGGCATGCGGGTCTTTCTTCACCAGGTGCCAGCGATGGATCTTATCCTTATAAGGTACTGCGCTGATGGAGGTCTGATCAGTTACCTGCTCCATGAAATATCCTACGCGCGGGTCATCACGGCGCGGACGGTAATCATTCTTCGGCATCTCGATCAGGCTGTGCTGCATCCGCACGCGCACATAACGATTGTCGGCAATGGCCGTGCCGCCATTGATGAACGGCATCGGGTTGTCGTACGCCAGGTCTACCACGATATCGGTATTTTCCGGGAAAGAGCGTACCTCATGGTAGCGCGACTTGGCGGGGTTCAGTCCGCCCAGGTTCCAGATGCTTTGCGCAGCGGGTCCCGGCGGAATAACCGGTTTTACCGGGTCCAGTTTTTCACTGAGGAACAAACCATCGGCATTAACGAGGTAACCATCCTCATCCTGTCCGCCGATCCTTTCTGCAATGATCACTGCTTCGGGTTTGTCTACATCAGCGGTCTTGCTGACCGGGTTTTCCGGGTTGTACCAGAAATTGGTATTCACGCGGATGAATTCGAGTTTGTCGAATACTTTCACCACTTTGAACACAAAGGTGGAGCGGTGCATACTCTGGTTCAGGTACAGGCTGTTGGGACCATTGATGGAGAAACTCTGATAAATGTATTCTTTGCCAAGCTGATCTTTTCTGACATACAATTGAACACTGCCGGTAGCGGTATCCTGGTACACCGTAAACATACCATCAACTTTGCGACTGGCTTTTACTCTGTCGGAAATCCCAGTGGGCTTTTTGACCGGTTTAACGGTATCGGCGGCGGGAGCCGGCGCTACGGTTGGGGGGGCTGCCTTCCGTTTGGATTTGTCCTGCGCATGGCTGGAAGCAATCCACATGCCCGGCGCCATAATCAGGACCAGAAACATTTTTTTCATACACGAAAATTTAGGAACCTGAAAATAGTGGGTGTGCCGGGAAAGAAACAAATAAAAAGGATAGATGCAGATATTCCATTGAGACCGGTAACCGGTTTGCACATGGGAGGGGGAGGCCTAAGGGTTTATGGGTAGCGAAAAGAGTGTAAATTTACACGCAAGCGAACTAAAGAAAGGCATATGGGCTTCTGGAGACAATTGGCAGAATACTTCTATATCAAGAAACGCGATCCGAACGCGCCGCATACCCAATGGATGCGCTACATGCACGGCATTAACCGGATATCGCTGTTCATGTTCCTGGTGGCGATTATTATTATTCTCGTGCGACTGTTATTTTTCAGGAAATAAGCGGAGGCACTAATTATTTTTTTGCTGATCACTCAGGTTGTTCAGGTAATCCACAATGCTTTCTGCAGCTCTTGCGGAAGCTTTCCCCCCTTTACCCAGCAATGCTTTCAGTGCGGCATAATCTGCCTGCAATTGTATTTTTCTTTCGTTATTATGCAACAATTCATTCAGTTCTTTTCGCAGGTTCTCCACCGTTAGATCGTGCTGGATCAGTTCTTTCACCACCAGTTTATCCATGATGAGGTTCACCAGCGAAATGTATTTTACCCTGATCAGTCGCCTGGCGATCTGGTAAGAAATATTGCTGCCTTTGTAGCAGACTACTTCCGGTACGCCAAACAAGGCAGTCTCTAAGGTAGCTGTTCCCGATGTTACCAGCGCGGCTGTAGCGTGTGATAACAAGGCATAGGTCTGGTCGCTCACAGCGCGTACATTGGGATAGGGTTGCAGCAATGCTGAATAAAAAGCATCTTCCTGTCCCGGCGCCCTGGCTACTACAAATTCATAGTCCGGAAAATGTTTGCTTACCTCCAGCATCACCGGCAGTTTCTTGAGTATTTCCTGTTTTCTGCTTCCGGGCAGCAGGGCAATCACTGGCCGGTCGGACAGGAAACCTGTGTGCTGTTGTTTGTATTCATCAATCACCTGCACCAGCGGATGTCCTACATACTCTACTTCCCATTGCCATTTGTTGTGGTAATAATCTTTTTCAAACGGAAGGATCACCAGCATTTTGTCAATATGCTGTTTCATTTTCTTCACGCGGTTTTCCTTCCAGGCCCAAACCTGCGGGGAGATATAATAGATCACTTTGTAACCTTGTGCTTTGGCCCATGCAGCAATGCGCAGGTTAAAACCGGGATAGTCAATCAGTATGAGTGCATCGGGTTGAAAGCGGGTAATATCTTCCCTGCAAAATTGCAGGTTCTTAAGAATGGTGCCGAGGTTTTTCACCACTTCAATAAAACCCATAAAGGCCAGGTCGCGGTAATGTTTCACCAGTTCACCGCCTGCCTGCTGCATCCTGTCGCCGCCCCAGCAACGGACCACAGCCGATGCATCGCGTTGGCGTATTTCCCGGATCAGGTTACTTCCATGCAAATCTCCTGACGCCTCTCCGGCGATGATATAATAGCGCATGGGACGAAGATAAGAACAGACGGAGACACAACAAGGAAGGGAAGCAGGCCCGCAACCTCATATCAAATGCTTTATCAGCAACGCCGCTATTGCATAGATAAGCGTGATAGCAAAAATACCTTTGGCAGTTTTGTCGCGGTGCGTATTAATGTAGTAAGTGAACAACGCAATGTTCAAAACCAGGCAAGGCACTACCACGGCAGTTATCTGCGGTTTGTTCTGCGCCATGAAGCGGAGCACATCGCCTACTGAAAACTGTGAAAACCGGACAAAATAATAAATCACCAGGCTGAGCAGGGGAGCAATAAATCCCAGCAATATGCCAAAACGGAGATTGTCTTTTTTGAACATTACAGTTTCCAGGTTTTTTCGAGTTTCTCCTTAAGAACGTAATTGGTCAGGTCAAATTGCACGGGCACTACACTTACATAATTATTTTCCAGCGCCCACACATCCGTATCCGTTCCCTTATCGAAGTTTACAAATTCACCAGTAAGCCAATAGTATTTGCGTCCCGAAGGATCATTGCGTTCAATAAAATCTTCTTCGTACTTGGCATAGGCCTGCCGGCAGATGCGGATGCCTTTGATGAGTTCGTCGCTTACCGCAGGAAAGTTTACGTTCAGGATGGTATGCTTGTCCAGCGTATTCTTCAGCATATGCTGCACAATGATGCGGGCATATTTGCGTGCCGCTGAAAAATCGGCTTCTATACTATAATCCAGTAAAGAAAAACCTACGGAAGGAATACTTTCAATAGCGGCTTCCACCGCGGCCGACATGGTGCCGGAATAAATCACATTAATGGAATGATTGGCGCCGTGGTTAATGCCACTGAGGCAGAGATCAGGTTTGCGATGCAATATTTTATCTACCGCCAGCTTCACACAATCCACCGGGGTACCGGAGCATTGCCAGGCTTCTATATCGCCAAAAGCATTGATAGCTGTAAGTCGCAACGGCTGACCAATTGTGATGGCATGCCCCATGCCGGACTGGGGTTTATCGGGCGCCACTACCACAATCTTACCCAGGTCTTTCACCGCTTCCACCAGGTTTCGAATACCGGGTGCTGTAATACCGTCGTCGTTAGTAACCAGGATAACAGGCTCTTCGTCTTTTATAGTCATATCGAACAACAAAAGTGAAGAATAATTCATAGAATACAAAAAGGTTGTGGGCTACCCGGGGTGGCATAGTGATAGATGTAAGCTGCAACCGGTAAAATCAATGAGCCAATCCGGTAGCCAGGTCATATCCCGGGTGGCGGCTGCACCTCTGGACACGTATTTAGGAACCGGCTCCAGCTGGTAGCCAGGTCATATCCCGGGTGGCGGCTGCACCTGGCCCCGAAGGCTGAAATGCCCCGCTTTTTTCCACACCCTAATTGAATTATGAGCGCTTTGCGCTACCTTTGCGGCCGATTTCGTTTTCAGCGAAAAGTTGAAGTCTTAACACGCTGATTTTTAACTCATTAGGACGGGTGTTCCGGCAGCTTTGCCGACCAGTCGCCCTTCAGGAGCAAGTATAAACACTAAAACAACATGGCCGGCCAGTTAAAAGAAGTTCGTAACCGTATCAAATCGGTGCAGAATACGCAGCAGATTACCAAGGCAATGAAAATGGTAAGCGCTGCCAAATTGAGAAAGGCGCAGGATGCTATTGTGCAGATGCGTCCCTATGCCCGCAAGCTGCAGGAAGTGCTGAGCAATATCGTGAGCAGTTCAGAAGGCGAAATAGGGATGAACCTGGCAGTGGAAAGACCGGTGGAAAACGTGCTGATGATTGTGATCACCAGCGACCGTGGCCTTTGCGGCGCTTACAATTCCAATGTGATCAAACTGGCCAAGGCAACCATCCGCGAGCAATATGCCGCCCAGTATGCCAAAGGCAATGTGACCATATGGGCCATCGGCAAGAAAGGATATGAACATTTCAGCAAGAACAAGTACAATACCGACGCAACCTATAAAGATATTTTCCTTAACCTCAGCTTTGAAAACGTGCAGGCCTGCGCCCAGGCGGCCGTGAAAGCTTTCGAGGCAAAGGAATTTGACGTTGTGGAAATTGTGTACAGCGAATTCCGCAATGCCGCTGTACAGCGTTTTGTAACCGAGCGCTTCCTGCCCATTCCCAAAGTGCAGAAAAAAGAAGGCGCCAAACAAAGCGATTTCATTTTTGAGCCTGCCAAAGAACAACTGGTGTCAGAGCTGATGCCCAAGATCCTGAACACCCAACTGTTCAAGGCGGTGCTGGATGCGCACGCTTCCGAACACGGCGCCCGGATGACAGCCATGGACAAGGCTACCGAAAACGCCAATGAATTGTTGCGCAACCTGAAAATCTCTTACAACCGGGCACGCCAGGCGGCTATTACTACCGAATTAACTGAAATTGTTAGCGGTGCAGCAGCGCTTCAGGGGTAATGGAAACACGTGGAAAATTGATGTGCTGAATTATTATGGCTTTTTGTATTTAATTCGCACATTTGCAATTCGCCAATCCGCACAACAACAATGGAAATTAGCAATCTCATACCGCACATAGAAGCTTTGGTGTTTGCCAGCGACAGGCCATTGACTACCCTGGAACTGACC